>Ga0184612_10000281_pt1 | contig 23398 bp, 20 predicted proteins | sample PLM3_60_coex_FD_133163 | JGI IMG/M metagenome (GOLD analysis project Ga0184612, IMG submission 133163) | Groundwater sediment microbial communities from an aquifer in East River, Colorado, USA - PLM3_60_coex | ecosystem: Environmental > Terrestrial > Soil > Riparian zone | place: USA: East... | reverse complement strand
ATTCTTGATCGGCCGCCGCAAGTTCGTGGCCAGTGCTGCGACGGCAAGTGCTGCAATTGCCTTGGGTATCAATCCCAAGAACATCCTGGCGCAGGAAGGCGACATCCTGAAGGTCCGCATGGATGCCGACATTCAGGTCCTCGATCCCGGCTACATGATCGGCGCTGCCGAGACTACGGTTCAGTTCGCGACCCTGCCTCGCCTGGCGGTGCCAGTAAAGGACGCGAGCGGTGTTTGGGGATGGGCGCCGTCGGACTATGTCGAGTCGGTTGAGCAGACCGACGATCCGCTGCGCATTACGTTCAAGCTAAAACCTGGATTCATGTGGAGCGGCGACTATGGCGAGGTCACCGCGGAGGATGTGAAGTACTCCTTCGAACGCATGAAGAATACCGATTGGAGCGGCCGCTGGCCGACTTTGGATAAAGTCGAGGTGGCCGACAAATACAGCGGAACGATCATTCTGAGTTCACCGTTCATTCCCGTGTGGCTCGTCGCCATGTCGTCGGAGTCCGGGACGATCTTGTCGAAGGCTGCTGTCGAGAAACTGCCGGACAAGAAATTTACGACGGAGTTGCCGGCGGAGTGCGGCCCTTACACGCTGGCGGAGTGGCAGCCGAAGCAAAAGGTCGTTCTCAAAGCCAATGGGAACTGGCAAGGCACGAAGCCAGCCTTCAGCGAAGTCCATATCGTCGATGTGGAGGAAAACAAGGCCGCCGAACTGGCATATGAAGCGGGAGAACTGCACGGCACATTCGTCACCCCGGACACCGCCGCGCGCTACAAGCAGACCCCACCGCCGGACTCCGTGCTCCAGGGAGTGCCGGGACCGTTCTGCACCTGGATGGGAATGAACTGCGAGCATGAGAAACTGAAGGACATTCGCGTCCGCAAGGCGATCCAGCGCGCCATCGACGTCGACTCGATCCTCCAGGCCGCCTATGCCGGCGTTTCGCCCAAGGCCAATGGTATCGTGCCGGGCGGCCTCCTCGGCGCCCGACCCGCCGCCAAGTACAACTACAATCCCGATGAAGCACGGGCGCTCTTGAAGGAGGCCGGCGTAGCGGACCTGTCGCTGGAATTGAAGACCCTGAACCAGCAGGACCGGCTTGTCGCCTCGCAAATCATCCAGACCAACCTTGCGGATGTCGGCATCAAGGTGGAGATCATTCCGCTCGACTCCGGACCCTTCTGGAATCTTGGCCTTGAAGCGCAAGGCGAGGATTGGAAGACCCTGCAGTTGTGGATCATGCGCTACCGCACTTCGCCCGATCCCGCCGACATGATCCAATGGTTCGTCAAGAGCCAGGTCGGCATCTGGAACTGGGAGCGCTGGTCCGATCCCGAGTTCGAGGATCTGTGGAACAAGGGCCTTGCCGAGCTCGACACGGCGAAGCGTGCCGATATCTATATGCGCATGCAGGAGATCATGGAGGATACCGGATCCTATCTCTGGATCACCCACGAGCCGCTCAACTATATCCACAAGACCAGCATAAAGCCGGGGTTCGATGCCGGCGGCGAGCTGCTGGTCGAGCGCTTTACCAAAGCTTAGGGCCCGCGGCCTCAGCACACCGGACGCATCCATGGATCAATCGAAACGCCATGGGCGCTTCCGGTGCCGGCGGCAATATCCTGTCCGTTTCAGCGGCCCATGGGCCGTCTGACGTTGGCCGCAACCTAGGTCTCGGACGAAGATGCTCGCTTACGCTCTGCAGAGAATCGCCCTGGCCTTGTTGATCTGTGTCGTCGCGATCACGGCGCTGATCAGCATCATTCATGCCATTCCCGGCGATCCCGTTACGATCATGCTGGGGCCGCGCGCCACGCCGGAAATGCGCGAAGCGAAATATCGCGAGATGGGCATGGATCAGCCGGTGCCGGTGCAGATCCTGCGCTTTCTCGGCAAGGCCGTGATCGGCGATCTCGGCAAGGACATGTGGAGCAAGCGGCCGGTCACGGTCGTCGTCGCGGAAACGCTGCCCTTCACGCTGGCCCTGATCGCCGCCGGACTCGGCTGGGCAGTTGTTCTGGGGATTCCCCTCGGCTGCTATTCCGCCGTGCGCCGTAACAGCGCCATCGACAAGTTCACCGGTGTCATCTCCGTCGGCACCATCTCCATTCCGTCGTTCGTCGTCGCGATCTACGCCATGCTGATCTTCGCGGTGAAGCTGAAGTGGTTCCCGGCCATCGGCGCCGGCGACCGGGGCGATCTCGCCGATCAACTCCATCATCTGGTCATGCCGGCATTCGCCCTCGGGCTCGGCTGGGTCGGGTATCTCGCGCGGATAGTTCGCGCGTCGATGCTGGAAATCATGGGCGAGCATCATGTGCGCACCGCGCGCGCCTTTGGCCTGCGGGAGCGTTCGATTATTTTCCGCTACGCTCTGCGGATTGCCATCCTGCCGACGATCACCCTGATCAGCCTGGCATTCGGAACCCTTCTCTCCAGCGCGGTTTTCACCGAGTACATTTTCGCGCGTCCGGGAATCGGCAAGCTTGTGGTGGATGCCGTGAACTTCCGCAACTATCCGGTCGTGATGGGGGCGGTCTTCATCACGGTAGCGCTGTTTTCCTTGGGTACCATGCTGGCCGACCTGCTTATCGCAAAGTTGGATCCCCGTGTCCGTTCAAGCCTCTAGCGTCGTTCCCCCGGTGGCTGTCGCGGTCGGCGCGGAGTCGCCCTCCACGCTGCGAAACGTCTGGCGCCGGCTCCTGCACGAGCGGCTGGGCCTGCTCGGGCTCGCTCTCGTCGCATTGCTTCTGTTCACAGGGATCTTTGCAGACTGGATCGCTCCGTTCGAGCCGAACCGAATCAACGTGCCCGATCGAATGCAGAGTTCTTCGCTGACCCATTTCGCCGGCACCGATCAGATGGGCCGCGACATCTTCAGCCGCATCATCAAGGGCAGCCAGATCGCGCTGATCGTCGGCGTCAGTTCCATCGCCATCGCGCTCGTTCTCGGATTGGCGCTCGGCATGCTCGCCGGCTATGGGCCACGCTGGCTGGACAATTGCTTGTTGCTGTTATTCGACACCATTTATTCCTTTCCCACGGTCATGCTGGCGTTGACGGTCATCACACTGCTCGGTGTGAGCCTGAAGACCATCATGTTGGTCGTCGTCGTCTCCACCACTCCGGTCTATGCGCGCCTGGTTCGCACTTCGACTCTGTCGTTGAAGAACTCGGAGTTCATCCTCGCCGAGCGGTCGCTCGGCGCCGGCCCCGTTCGGGTCATGCTGCGCCATGTGTTGCCCAATGTGGTGGGCCCCCTGTTGATCATCGCCAGCATGGATATCCCTTCCGTCATTACCCTGGAGGCGGGATTGAGTTTCCTCGGGCTCGGCGTGCCGCCGCCGGCCGCAAGCTGGGGACGAACGCTCAACGAAGGATACAACTTGATCCGCGACGCGCCCTGGATCGTGGTGGCTGCCGGCATCCCCTTGATCTTGACGACTCTGGGTTTCACTTTTCTGGGCGAGTGCCTGCGCGACATGCTCGATCCCAAGCTGCGACGGATCATCTGATGGCAGACGCCGCCGCGCCCCTGCTCCGGATCGAGAATCTCTCCATCGATTTCCAGTCGTCGCGCGGCCCCGTCCATGCCCTGCGCAATGTCAGCGTCGACGTGCCGCGGGGCAGCATCGTCGGCCTGGTGGGCGAAAGCGGATCGGGAAAATCCACGCTGGCTCTGGCCACCATGGGCCTGATGCAGAACAACGCGGTCGTCAAAGGCGGCCGCATCCTGTTCGACGACCGCGACCTGCTGACCTTGAACGCCGCCGAACTCCGCAGCCTGCGCGGCCGGCGCATCTCCATGGTGTTCCAGGACCCGATGACGGCGCTCAATCCCGTGCTATCCATCGGCCGGCAAATGATCGATATCCAATACCGCGATCGCGGCAATACGGTTGACAAGCGCCGCAAGGCGGCGGACCTGCTGCGCCGCGTCGGCATCCCCGATCCGGAACAGCGGCTCGGCCAGTTTCCCAACGAATTCTCCGGCGGCATGCGCCAGCGCATCGCGATCGCCATGGGCCTGATGGGCAATCCGGAATTGTTGATCGCCGACGAACCGACGACGGCGCTCGACGTGACGATGGAAGCGCAGATCGTGCATCTGCTGCGGCTGCTGCGGCGGGATTTCAAAGGCTCGATCCTGTTCATCTCCCACAATCTCGGACTGATCGCCGAGCTTTGCGATTACGTGGTCATCCTCTATGCCGGCGAGGTGGTGGAGCACGGCACGGTGCAGGACATCTTCCATCGCCCGCGCCATCCCTATACCGAGGCCCTGCTGGTCTGCGATCCCGCGCGGATCGAACAGGTCAGCCGCGAATTGCCAACCATCAGCGGCGACGTGCCCAACCTGCTGAATCCGCCGTCGGGCTGCGTCTTTGCGCCGCGCTGTCCCCGCGTGTTCGAGCCCTGCCGCGACCGGCAGCCAGGCGATACAGCGCTGAGCGCCACGCAGACCGCGCGCTGCCATCTGTTGAACGGCGGCGCCCATGGCTGAAGCCTCCCTCCTCACGCCCCATGCTGCCAGGGCCGCTCCGGCTGTCGGCGACGGCGTGCTGCTCAGCGTCAGCGATCTGCGCGTGCGCTACCGGGTCATGGGGCCGATCAAGGCGCGCCTGCTGGGCATACAGAACCGGTTCGTCGATGCCGTCATCGACGTGTCCTTCGATGTCAGGCCCGGCATGACCTTCGCGCTTGTCGGCGAAAGCGGCTCCGGCAAAAGCTCGCTCGGCCGCGCCATCATCGGATTGACGCCGATCCATAGCGGCAGCGTTGTGTTCGATGGCACGGAACCTCTCAAGGGCGGCGCTGGCGAGCTTCAGGCCTACCGGCGGAACCTGGCGATGATGTTCCAAGACCCGGTCGCGAGCTTAAGCCCACGCCTCTCTGTGCAGACGCTGATCACGGAACCTTTTCTGATTCACAACCTGCCGGAACGGGACCTGGCCACAGAGGCCAAGCGGCTGCTTGGCCTGGTCGGCCTGCCGCCCGATTTCGTCAGCCGCTACCCCCATCAACTTTCCGGCGGGCAGGCGCGGCGCGTCGGCGTGGCGCGGGCGCTGGCGCTGTCGCCAAAGCTCATCATCGCCGATGAGCCGACGGCCGGCCTCGACGTCTCCGTGCAAGGCGAGATTCTCAACCTGCTCGCAAGGCTGCAGCGCGAGCTGGGTCTCACCTACATCATCATCACGCACAATCTGGCTGTCGTACGCCATGTCAGCGACGAAATGGCGATCATGTATATGGGCCGGTTTGTCGAGCGCGGGCCGACCGCCGAAGTGTTCCGCGCGCCCTCGCACCCCTATACCCACGGGCTGCTGGCCGCGCAGCCCAACCCCGATCCGGACAAGCGGCGCGACAATGTGGAATTGCAGGGCGAGGTGCCGAGCCTGACCCGCCGTCCCTCGGGCTGCGAGTTCCATACCCGCTGCCCCCATGTCCAGGATCGCTGCCGCCATGAGCGGCCCCTGGCGCGCCTGCTGGCGGACGGCCGCGAGATCCGCTGCCATTTTCCGCTGGCGGGTTGAATTCGAGACTGATCCGCTCCATTCGAAGCAATGAATTCCCCTCTCCCCCGAGGGGAGAGGGGATTCATGCTGTCCTACCGCCACCCTAGCACTTTCGCGGGGGGGAAGAGATTCTTGGATGCTATGTTTCGAACGGAGCGGAACGCACTCTAACGAACTTCCGGATATCCCGCGGCGATGGCGTCCGTCTCGAACTTGTCGATGGCGGCGTAGGCGGAATCTTTCAGAACCTCGATGTCTTTGATCAGGAGCTGCTCGCGCGCCTCCCTTGCGGCGGGATCCTGAAGCGCAGAGAGCAAGCCTTGACGCATGCGCGACACGACATCCGAGGCGGTTCCGCGCGTTGTTACGTAAGGCAGTCCAGGCGCCAGGGGCGACTGGGCGATCGACCGCAGCGCTGCGCGCATCTTTGGCCGGTGCTGCGCCACGAGCGCCAGCGTGACGCCATCGACCGCCGCGACATCGGCTGCCCCTTCAATCACCATGTTAATGCTGGCGCAGTGACCTCCGCTCGTCTTCACCTCACCGAAAAACGCAGCACCGCGCGCCAGGGGCGCTAGCATCGCCCGCAGGATGTTGTAGCCGGAATGGGAATGAGTCCCGTTGACGACGCAGCGGCAGCCACGCAGGTCGGCCAATGTCTGCGCGGGATCGTCGGACCGGACTATCACAAAACTGGAATAATTGGCACCTTCGCAGCCTTCCGCCGCATAGCAGGGCGTCGCCAGATAATCCAACGAGTCGCGAAATTTGTGCGTGAAAGGATAGCCGCAGGACTGGCTGAACAGTAGGTCGGGTCGCACCCAGGGCGCCATGTAATCCTGGCCCCGGAGGAGACTGTCCGGCACATCGGCGATGCCTTCGCGCCGCATCGCTCGCGCGATCGCCTGCCACCAAGCATCGGTCGCCGCCGCTACTTCCGGCAGCTCGTACATCGGCAGGCTGACGATGCTCATGCAGTGAATGTCCGGCTCAGTTTGCGCCGGCGCCTGTCATCGTGCCGGGATACCGGTCAAGCCGGTCGGCAATCTTGTAGTAGTCGCCGCAGTGATCGACGAAGATGTGACCGACGGTCTTCAGCTTCGTGGGCGGATCGATCGTGCCGGCGGCGATGCTGATGCCGTCGCCCTTGAACCGCTGCCAGAACAGGCTCGATCCGCATTTGCCGCAGAAGCCGCGCCGCGCGGCCTTCGACGACACGAACCATTTCAAATAGGGCCGCCCGACGATGGTGAGGTCCTTGCTCTTGGCATTGGTGTAAGCGCCGAAGTGGCCATGAAACTTGCGGCACTGGCCGCAATGGCAATTCCAGATCGGGCGCAACTCGCCCCTGACTTCATACTTCACGGCACCGCACAAACATCCCCCTGTCGCCCTGATCCTGGCGGGCTTCGCCGCCTTGCTTTCACGCTTGACCATGATGCTTGATGTTTCCCCCTGATTTCCTTGGCCTTCTGCTCAGCTCGTCGAGCAGTTTCTGCAACAGCTTCGGCATATCCGGGGGTTGGACGACGGCATGACGGATAAGATTGTCGAAATGACCGGCCAGCACGCGGATATGCTCCGTACTATTGAACACGAGATACATAGGTCCGCAATAGACGGCTGCGCGGATCGGGCCGAACACGGTTAACGGCACCGAGTAGAGTTGGGCGCCATCGAACAGGAACCAGCGCAGGGTCGGATAGAGTTCTTCGACGAGACGGATCATCCATTCGAGCTGGCGACGCCGCGCCTCCAGTGGAAAATCCCGCCAGATGTTTTCGCCGCGCGCGAAGCTCTCGACGCTCTGCAGCGGACAGCAGACCTCAAGATCGGTTTCCGGCCGGCGCTGATTTTCCAGCCGCGCGGTATAGGCCTCGATGCGCGACTCCGGCACCGGGCCGCGATAGTCGCGATACTCGTAGCGGATGAACTCTTCCGTCTTCAGCAGGTCGGGCAGCGAGGACGGCACATAGCGCACCTTGTAGCCCGCCGCCTCCGCATGCCAGCGCGTCAGGCGTTCGTCGGCCGGCGAAAGTTCTCCGGATGAAATCTCGAACGGCTGATCGATGATCGCCGTCGACAGCGCCCCTTCGTGGCTCAAGCCCAACAGCCAATCGATGCTGACCTGCTGATCGGCGGCGACGGCGGCCAGGGTCTCGGCCCGCGGCAGCCGGTTGTTCGCCGGCGAGAGGATCTGGGCCAGGGTCGACCGGTCGATGCCCAGGCGCCGGGCAAAGGCGGCGCGGCTCAGGCCGGACCGCACGATCACCTCGTCGAGCCGCTCGCGGAACGCCTGTACCGTGTCCTGCCGTTTCATCGAGACTCCGGCGAGAAGGTCATCGCGGTATATGTACCCCACTCTTAGCGAATTATCAACAAATGTCGTAAATGATGATAATTCGTTACGCTTTCTGCGCATTCCCTCGTATGCAGCCGGCACGGGATCGGCGATGATAGGAATATGGGCCAGTACGCTAGGTTTTCGGCGGCGTTGACCGAAAACGACTCGCCGGCGGCGAGCCGTCGCCCGGCCGTCGATTGGCCGACCGTCGTGGTCGGCGTCGCGACCTATGCCGCCTTCGGCCTACTGACCTGGAACTACCACGCCCTGCCCTGGTGGAGCCTGCCGATCCTCGGCGGCTATCTGATCTGCCTGCATGGCTCGCTGCAGCATGAAGCCGTCCACGGCATGCCGTTCCGCCGGCGCTGGCTGAACGCGGCGTTCGTGTTCCCGTCGCTCTGGCTGTGGCTGCCCTACAACTATTACCGGGAAACCCACCTCGTCCATCATCGCAACGAGTATCTGACCTCGCCGGTGGACGATCCGGAGTCCAACTACATGAATCCGGCGCAGTATGCCGGCGTGAGCTGGCTAACCCGCGTGACCCGGCAGGTGATGCGCACGCTCGCCGGGAGAATGATCTTCGGGCCCGCCTACTATATCCTGCACGCCTTCCACCACCTCTACGATCAGATTCACGCGCGCGATTGGCAGCATGTCAGGCTTTGGCTCATCCATGTACCGGCCGTCGCCATTGTCCTCATCTGGGTGATGCTGGTGTGCGACATACCGCTGTGGGAATACATCCTTCTGATCGCCTATCCCGGCATCTCCCTGACGGTCATGCGGTCTTATCTGGAGCACCGGGCGGCCGGACAACCCGAACATCGCACGGCAATCGTCGAGGCCGGCCCGCTGTTCAGCCTGATGTTTCTGAACAACAACCTGCACTTGTTGCATCACGAGCTGCCGGCGGAACCCTGGCATCAGCGGGCGGCGCGCTATCGCGCCGAGCGCGACTATTGGATCAGCCGCAATGACGGGTATGTCTATAAGGGGTATCGCGAGGTGATCGCGCGGCACTTCTTCGGCGCCAAGGAGCCGATGATTCACCCGCGAGGCGAAATCTAGCGCCGTTAGCGGATCCCCGTATCGAAGGAGATCTCGACGCGCGTCAGGCCGGTCTCGGCGACGCGAACGGGCTGCGCCTGCTGCTCCGGATCCGGCAGGGGCGATGAGGCGCCCGGGACGATCTCATAGTTGCCGGGCTCCAGATAGACGACGAAATAGCCGTCGGCGCCGCTATCGAATTCTGCGACCTGCTCGCCCTCCCGCTTCACATGAAACGTCGCGGCGAACGGTTCTTCGCAAGGCTGGTCGGTTATGCAGACGGGCTGCACCGGGCCGCGGATCACATGCCCCTCGAGGCCGGTCGTGACCACGGTCGTCGGCGGGCCGACGGGCGTGTCGCCGCCAGTGCCGTTTTCCGGGGAGTCGCCGCCGCAAGCCGCGAGCAGCAGCAAAGCCGTCGCGGCCGGATATCTCAATGATTGCACTCGATCGTTCCGCAGCTACCGGCCGTTTCTCAGGCCGCCGTTCTCGTGGGTGCGTTGATCAGGGCTCCTAGCTCGGCCTCTGTCAATGTTTCCTTCTCCAGCGACAAGACGCCCGAGATCAGCGGCGGTCAGGCGGCCAGCACGCCGCCCTGCTCCTTGCGCTTGGCGACAAATTCCTTCAGCGCCTCGTCGATTGCCGGGTCCAACGGCGGCGGCTGGAAGTCCGCCAGCGCCTGCTTCCAGATCACATTGGCGCGCTTTGCGGTATCGAAGGCGCCGGCTTCCCGCCAGGTTTCGAAGTTCCGCCAATCGGACAGGATCGGCGCGTAGAAGGCGGATTCATAACGCTGCAGCGTATGGGTGGCGCCAAAGAAATGCCCGCCGGGCGCCACCTCGGCAATGGCATCCAGCGCCAGGGTGTCGTCATTGACGATGATCGGCTGCAGGAACTCGCTCATCGTCTGGAGCATTTCCGCGTCGAGCACCAGTTTCTCGAACGAGGCGACCAACCCGCCCTCCATCCAGCCGGCGCCATGGAGCACCAGATTGGCGTAGCCCATGACGGCGCCCCAGATCGACATTTCCGATTCATAGGCCGCCTGCGCATCCACCGAGTTGGCGGCGCAGGCATTCGAGGAGCGATAGGGTATGCAGTATTTGCGGGCGAGCTGCCCGCCCGCCAGGGCTGCCCGGGTATATTCCGGCGTTCCGAAGGCGGGAGCGCCGGTCTTCATATCCACATTCGAGGTGAAGCCGCCATACATGCAAGGCACGCCCGGCGCCACGATCTGGATCAGGCTGATGCCCGCCAGCGCTTCGGCGTTCTGCTGCGCCAGGGCGCCCGCCACCGTCGCCGGCGCCATGGCGCCCGACAGGGTGAACGGCGTCAGCACCACCGGTTGGCCATGGCGGGCCATTTCCAGCAGGCCCTGGAGCATCGGCCCGTCCAGTCGGCGGGGCGAGTTGGAATTGACGATGGAGAAGATGCTGGGCTCGCGGCGCAGCTGCTCGTCGGAGATGAAGCCCCGCGCGATCTTGATCATGCCGATCGCATCGGAGATCCGCGTCTTGCCCAGGGAATAGGGATGCCAGACCCGGTCCGTCAGGGTGATGGCAGCGTGGTGCGCATCCAGATGACGCGTGGCCGGCGGGATATCGGCGGGCTCCACGGGATAACCGCCGATCAACTGCACGACGTTGAAGGTCTGGCACAAGCGCAACAGGTTGCAGTAGTCCTCGAAATTGCCGGGCCGGCGGCCGCGGTCGAGATCGCTGACATTCGGCGCGCTCGCCACCGAGGCGAAATTGATGTTGTTGCCCCCCATGGTCAGGTTGCGCTGGGGATTGCGCGCATGGAGCGTGAATTCAGACGGCGCCTTGGCAATATTCTCGATGATCAGGCCGCGGTCGAAGCGCACCAGGTTCGAGCCCGCGGTCACATCGGCGCCCGCCGCCTTCAGCAGCCCCAGCGACTCGTTGTCCAGGAACTCAATCCCGTGCTCTTCCAGGATCCGCAGGGAGGTCTGATGGATGGCTTCCAGATGATCCGCGCTCAACACCTCGATAGGCTTGTAGGGGTTGCGCAGGTTGCGCCAGGGAAGCTGACGCAGGCCGGGGCCGCCGCGCTGTTCACGCCGTGTGCGCAGGCGGGTTGTCTCACGGGTCATCGCGATCTCCGGGCAAACAAAAGCCCGGCCGGTGGCCGGGCGATGGGACCTTACTGCTTCGCCCGTTCGGGCTCAACGACGGCTTGGCTTTGTTACAAGCCAGCACCGGTACCGAAGCGGTTGCGCAGGATGATGAACCACTTTCCCGCCCGCCCGTTAACCAGCTGCCCCCGGTCCGTTGGGATCAGGGTCTTGGATACGGAGTTCAGCACATTGCCGCCGATGCCCTCGATCATCCCATCGGATTTGGCGTCGGTGCCATGGTTCGCCAGCACGAAATCGCAATGCATGGGCAGCGTGCCGCCGAACCCATCGGGATCGGCGATCAGCGCGACGGCATCCGGCGCATCGGCACCGGCGCGGGTCTTGCAGATGATGTCGCCCGGCGTCGGTCGGTAGCCTTCGATGGTCCGAGGCTCGAACAGCGCGTCCGGTTGCTTCGACCGGCGGATCAGGAACCGAACGTAGTCCCAATGTTCGGCATCGGGCACGAATACCGAGGGCGGCGACCCCGCCTGCACCAGGACATAGGAGATGAACACCGCCGACCAGGGCAGCTGCCAGGGACAGCGCTTGCCGAAATCCGAATAGCAGTCGGACCAGCTATCGAAATCATCGATGCCGACCATCGACCAGTATTCCCGGAGCGGCTCATACGCCTTGTAGTCGTCTTCCCACAGCCGCACGGGATCAATGGAACGCACCTCCGCCCCGTCTTCTTCGCGGATATAGACCACTTGCCCGCCGAAGCGCTCCCACTCGGCTTCCGCAACGGCGACCGAATCCCGCCATATCGCCGGCCCGTCGACATAGCTGGGGACCGGGCGCTCGGCGCAGGCCGCAAGGGCGAGCAGGCCGAGCAGCACCCCGGCGATTTTCGGATTCGACATGGGCCATGGTCGGACGGGGCCGCCGGCGCCGTCAATCCAGGAGCTGCGCACAGGGTCGTGATTTTGCGGCCACTTCCCATCCGGTGCGGTCGCCCCAATATGCTGAAGTCATTGGACCGGGAGAGGGATGACCATGCTTTCAGCGCGTATGCTCGGATTGGCTTTGATCCCGTTGGCCGCTCTATCGGTACTGCCTGCCGCCGCCGAGGCAGTCAAATCGGAGAAGGTCACGTTCCAGGTCGAGACCCTGGCTGAGGACTTGGAGAACCCCTGGGGCCTCGCCTTCCTGCCTGACGGGCGCATGCTGGTAACCGAGCGGCCGGGCCGCCTGCGTATTGTCGCTGCCGATGGCACATTGTCGCCGCCGGTCGAGGGTGTCCCCCGGGTGTTCGCCCGCGGACAGGGCGGCCTGCTGGATGTGGCGCTCGATCCCGCCTTTGGCGAGAATGGCCTTGTATACCTGTCATACGCCGAACCCGGTCCCAGCGGCGGCGGCACCGCCGTTGCCCGCGCTCGGCTCGACGGCAATCGACTGAAAGACCTTAAGGTCATCTTCCAGCAGATGCCGAAGCGGAACGCCGGGCAGCATTTCGGCTCGCGCCTCGTCTTCGCCCGCGACGGCACGCTGTACATAACCACCGGCGACCGGGGCAGCCGCGACCAGGCGCAGGATCTGGGCGTGCATTTGGGCAAGCTGATCCGCATCAACAGCGACGGCAGCGTGCCCGAGGACAATCCGTTCGTCGGTACCGACGATGCGCGGCGCGAGATCTGGTCCTACGGCCACCGCAACATGCAGGGTGCCGCGCTGCATCCGGACACCGGCGAGATCTGGACCATCGAGCATGGCGCGCGCGGCGGCGATGAGCTCAATGCGCCGCAGGCCGGCAAGAACTATGGCTGGCCGGTGATCGCCTATGGCATCGACTATTCCGGTGCGGCGCTCGGCGAAGGCACCGAGAAGCCCGGCATGGAGCAGCCGCTCTATTACTGGGACCCGTCGATCGCGCCGTCGGGAATGGCGTTCTATACCGGCGACGCGTTCCCTGAATGGCGCGGCAATCTGTTTGTCGGCGCGCTCAGTTTCGAGCTATTGGCGCGGCTAGAACTCGACGGCAAGAAGGTCGTTCACGAGGAGCGTTTGCTCGAGGATCTGGGCGAGCGCATCCGCGATGTGCGCCAGGGGCCGGATGGCCTGATCTATTTACTGACCGACAATCCCGAGGGCCGGATACTGCGTATTTCGCCCTCCGGCTCATAGACGCCGGCGATCTGCACGGCGAAGGCGATCGCCCATTCCTCGGCGAGCCAAGTGGCCGCCTCGATTTGCGCCGATGTCATCTTCGACCTGATCCGATCGGCCAGCTTCAGCACGCGCGGCACCAGCTTCGGCGTGCCATTGCGCGCAGCGATCAGATACCATTTCAAGGCTTCCATGGGATTGGCAGCAACGCCCGGCTCGCCATACTCATAGACCACGCCGAGCATGATCTGGGATTCGGCGTGGCCGCTGAGGGCCGCGCGCCATAGCCAGAACATCATCTCATCGATGTCGCGCGGCACCATAAGTCCCTCGAACTGGAGGCGCGCCAGTTCATATTGCGCCGGCACATGGCCGCGGCCGGCAGCGCGCTGGTACCAATAGACTGCCTTCTCGAAATCCCGGTACCGCAGTCCCTGGCCGAGCCGATAGATCTTGCCGATTCCATAGGAAGCCGTCGGATCGCCGGACCTAGCGATCAACTGCCATTCCGCGAGCGCCGTGGCGTAGTCGCCGCGCTGATAGGCGATTTCACCGTCGGAAGGTTCCGCCATCGCCGCGGCGGCCGCAACCAGCAGCGGCAATGCAACCAGGACCGATAAGACCTTGGCGCGCATCGCAGATCCTTCCAGCAACCAGCTTAGCATATCATCGATCTTCGTGCATCCGGGCTGCTGGCAGCATGATGTTCCCATAGCGGGAAGGAATCTGTGACTGTTGTCACATTTGGGCAAGGTATCTCCAGACAAGGAAAGGCGGGTTACAAACCCGCACCCAAGAGAACAGCATCTCCTCGATCTTCCTTGTACTCCATCACTGCAAGCGCCGTCGCCCTGGCCCCGCCTAGGCCGCCTTCTTACGTCCGAGAAACTCAGCGAGGCAGACAAGCGTGCTGGCCCAGCCTCCCTTGTGGGCATCGCGCGCCTTCTTCGACTCGAACCGGCGGTGACTGAGACGCACCAGCGTCTTGCCGTCGTTCTCAGCGAAACTCACCGTCACCACGGTTTCGGGACCGAGCTCGCCCTCGTCGTCCTCCCAGGCCCAGGTGAACACGAGCCGATCCGGCTTGCTGATCTCCTGATACTCGCCGCGCACGGTGTGTTCGTCGCCTTTGGGCGAGCGCATGACGATGCGGTAAGCGCCGCCGACGCGAATATCCATGGCGCAGGCCCCAATGGTGTAGCCCTCGGGACCGAACCACTGCTTGACCTGATCGCGCTCCGTGAACGCCCGGAACACGCGGCTGCGCGGCGCTGCGAAGCTGCGGCTCAGTACCAGGACGCAGTTGGGATCGGTTGCCGCCGCCTTAGCGCTTCTTGCCATGACGTTTCTTCCCCTTTTTGCCGGTTTCTTCGAGATAGAGGCTTAGGCGGTCGAAGCTGTGTTCCCAGAACCGCCGGTAGGTCTCGAGCCAATCATTGGCGTCCTTCAGCGGCGCCGCCACCAGACGGCAGGGCCGCAACTGCCCATCCCGGCTGCGGGCGATCAGGCCGGCATGCTCCAGCACCTTCAGGTGCTTCGAGATGGCCGGCATCGACATGTCGAAGGGTTTCGCTACTTCGCCGACCGACGCTTCGCCTCGCGCCAGCCGGGCCAGAATCGCTCGGCGCGTGGGATCGGCGAGGGCCGCAAAAGTTCCGCTGAGATGGTCGACAGACTGCACGATAAATCACCTATCAGTTAAATAACTGATCGGTTAAATACAGGCAGCCGCGATCATTGTCAACAGCAGTGGGAAAGGTTCCTAACCGCGGGTCCAGTCAAGGGTCAACAACGCCGTTGGCCCGAGCATGAACGCAGCCGTCATTGCGCCGGCTACATGTTTCGGGTCAGATACGATTCGATCGCGGTTCTGCAATCGCATGGAAGATTAAGCTATGACCGTCTACGAACGACTCGGCGTCCGGCCGATCATCAACGCCAAAGGACCGGCAACGCGCCTCTCCGGCGGGATGATGTCGCCCGAGGTCACAGCGGCGATGGCGGAGGCGGCGCAGTCCTGCGTCGACATCGCCGAGCTCCAGGGCCGCGCCAGCGCGATCATCGCCGAGATCACCGGCGCCGAGGCCGGCTATGTCACCTCAGGGGCGGCGGCCGGACTGTTGCTGGGCACGGCCGCCTGCGTCGCCGGTCTGGACCTCGGCCGCATGAGCCGGCTGCCCGACACCACCGGCATGAAGAGCGAAATCGTCATGGTGCGCAGCCAGCGCAATTTCTACGACCATGCGGTGCGCGCGGCCGGCGTCAAGATCGTCGAAGTGGGCCTGCCCGACCGTTATGCCGGCGCGGGCGTGCGGGATGCGGAGCCCTGGGAGATCGCCGATGCGATCAACGACCGCACCGCTGCGGTGTTTTATGTTGCCGACCGGCGGGCGCGGCCCGCTTTGGGCGAGGTGGCGAAAACAGCCCATGCCGCCGGCGTGCCCGTGCTGGTGGATGCCGCGGCGCAATTGCCGCCGGCGCGCAATCTGCGGCGCTTCATTGAGGAAGGTGCAGACCTCGTCGCCTTCAGCGGCGGCAAGGCGATCGGCGGGCCGCAGGGTTCCGGCTTTCTCTGCGGCAAGCGCGACCTCGTCATGTCGGCGGCGCTGCAGCAACTCGATCTCGACATCTATTGGGAGCAATGGCAGCCGCCGGCGAATCTGATCGACAAGACGCGCCTCAAGGGCGTGCCGCAGCATGGCATCGCCCGGCCCTGCAAGGTGGGCAAGGAAACCATCGTCGGCGCCTTGACGGCGCTGCAGGCATTCGTGGCCGAAGGCGACGCGGCGCGGCATCGGCGCTGGTTGGTGTTGACGCGGGAGATCGCGGAAGGACTGCGCGGCCTCAACGATGTTTCCGTCACGGTTACCGGCGAGGCGAGCAGCGATGAGGTGCCGCAGGTGCTGCTGACGTTGAATGGCGCCGCGAGCATGACGGCGCTCGATCTCATCATCCGCCTGCAATCGGGAACGCCCGGCATCCACGCTGATCCCACCGACGTGGATCGGGGCATCGTCGCCTTCAACCCGATATGCCTGAAATCCGGCGAGCCGGAGCTCGTTGCGAGAGCGGTCAAGGCGCTGCTAACAAGATAGGATCGGTTCTACTCCGCGGCCCGGTGCGAGAGCGGCCGCCCGGCGGCCCGCTCCCAGTCGAACATATAGTCCCGGGTCAATGGCACGGCGGCCTGCTGCTTGGTGATCTGCATCTGAAAGACCATCTGGTTCATATAGCGAAACGAAAGTTCGCAGCCCACCAGGTAGAACTCCCACATGCGGCAGAAGCGATCGTCATAGAGAGCGCGGATCTTGTCGCGATTGGCCTCGAAGCGCTCGCGCCAGGCCCGCAGCGTTTCAGCATAGTGCAGCCGCAATATCTCCAGATCGGTCACCCAAAGGCCGGAATCCTGCACAGCCGCGAACACTTCGGATAGCGCCGGCGTGTAGCCGCCGGGGAAAATGTATTTCCGGATCCAAGGGTTCATGCCGCCCGGCGGCTCCATCCGGCCGATGGAATGCAGCAGGGCGACGCCGTCATCCGCCAACAGATCCTTCAGCTTGCCGAAGAATTCCCGGTAGTGCGTCGGGCCTACATGCTCGAACATGCCGACGGAGACGATGCGGTCGTAGCGTCCCGTCTCCTCGCGATAATCCCGCAGATGAAACCGCAAGCGATCGCCCACGCCCGCCTCGGCGGCCCGCTCCTCGCTCACTTTGTGTTGCTCGACGCTGAGCGTGACTCCCGTGACGTCGGCGCCCGTCTCCCGCGCCAGATAGAGGCCGAGCCCGCCCCAGCCGGAGCCGATATCCAGGACCCGCAGGCGCGGGCGTATCAGTAGTTTCGAGGCGATATGACGCTTCTTGTTTTCCTGCGCGGTTTCGATGCTGTCGCGTGGATCGACGAAGTAGGCGCAGGAATATTGCCGGTCCTTGTCCAGGAACAGGTCGTAGAGCTGGCCTGACAGATCGTAGTGATGGGCGACATTGCGCCGCGCCCGGCTGACGGGATTGTACTGGCCGATGCGCTTCGCCAGGCGGCTCATCAGGCTGTACCAAGGATTGCCCTCGATCCGGTCCATGTTGCGAACCGCCAGCTCGAGGAAATCATAGAGCGTCCCCTGCTCCACCGTGAGCCGGCCGTCCATATAGGCTTCGCCGACATGAAGGGCCGGATTGAGCGCTATCGTGTAATCCAGCCACCGGTCGGCCAGGCGAATCGTGCTGGTGGGCACACTGCCGTCGCCGAGCAGGTGACTCCGCCCTCGGCTGTCGATGACCCGCAGGCTGCCTGACTTGATGATGTATCGAAACGCGGCGCGTGTGAGCATGATCTTTGTGCTTATGTCGTTGCGATTGCCGCAGACGCAACGGATTCATAGCACACTCGCCGTGCCGGCTGGCAAGGACGGCTCGGGGCCGGGCGGGCTGCCCCGGGGCAGCCCAGCCCCTTTATTGACCGCCGACCACCGCCAGCCGCACATTGCCGCGCAGGACGCGGTCCCGCGGCAGGCGCACGGTCACCACCGTGCCGCTGCCCACATTGCTCTCCACATTCAGCTGGCCGCCATGCAGTTCGACCATGGCCTTGGCCAGCGGAATGCCCAGGCCAGCACCCTCGTGGCGGCGGGTCCAGGCATTATCCACCTGGCCGAAGGCGGCAAATACCTTCGGCATATCTTCCGGCGCGATGCCGATGCCCGTATCGGCGACACGGATGAAGACATCGCCGCGGTCGTCCCGCGTCAACGCCACGCGCACTTCGCCACTGGCCGGCGTGAACTTGATGGCGTTGGACAGGACGTTGAGGAACACCTGCCGCAGCTTACGTTCGTCGCCGAAGAAGCGGATAGTTTGGTCGACGCCGTCGCGGCCCAGCGTGACTCCAGCCACCTCGGCGCGGGCGCCGAGCTGACGGATGCAGGCGGTCAGCAATTGCGTCAGATCCAGCTCGCTCTCGATCAGTCGCAGCTTGCCGCTCTCGGACTTGGAGTATTCCAGGATATCCGAGATGAGATTGAGCAGATGCACGCCGCTCTCATTGATGTCCTTCGAATATTCGCGATAGCGTTCCTGGCCCAGCGGGCCGAGTAGTTCGCGCTTCAGCACCTCCGAGAAGCCGATGATGGCATTGAGCGGCGTGCGCAGCTCATGGCTCATGGACGCCAGGAACTCGGTCTTGGCGCGGCTCGCCAGTTCGGCCCGCTCCATCGCCTCGTGCAGCTTGCGCTGGATGCGGCCGTAGCGCAGCAGGAACCGCGCCCGATAGTTGAACAGCGGCCAGTTGATCGGCTTGGTGATGAAGTCCGTCGCGCCGGCCTTGTAGGCGCGGTCGATCGACTCCGTGTCGTCCAGGCCGGTCACCATGAGCACCGGCACATGGGCGCCATAGGGCCGCTTGCGGGCCTCGACGCAGGCCGCAAAACCGTCGACCCGCGGCATCATCGCGTCCAGGAAGATGAGTTCCGGCCGCAACTTGTCGACGAGATCGAGGGCCTCGAGGCCGTCGCCCCCTTCATGCACGGCGAAACCCGCCGATTCCAGCGACTCGCGCATCAGCAAACGATGCACGAGATCGTCATCGGCGATGACCACAACCGCCGAATCCGGCGATCCCAGGCCGTCGTCGCCCGCTGGGGGACTTATGCGCTCTTCCGACATGACTCTTTCTCCTCGCGCAACGTTGTGCTCAACGCCGTGCTCACTTTCTTGAATTCCGATTCCAACTTCTCAAGCCGCGCCTTGGCTTCATTCAGGTTGTTCTCGCGGGCGCGGCTTTCCATCTCGCTGATCTGCTGCGCCAGATCCTTGGCGCCGAGACTGGCGCTGCTCGACTTCAGGCTGTGCGCGATGCGCCAGACCGCCGAGGCATCGCCTGCGGCGACGCAGCGGCGCAATTCCTCGAGCGCCGTCGGCGCCGTATCCAGATAGACGCCGATGGCGCGCTCCAGGACCGATGGGCCGTCGCCGCGCTTCAACGACCGCAGATAGGCTATCGTGTCCTTATCGAGCGATTCCATCGCTTCGGCGACCGCCGGATCGAGGGCCGCCGGCGGCGCGCCATCGTTCATCGCGGTCGCGCCCCCATCGACTGCGCCATTGGCGCTGCCGCCGTTCAGTCCATTACACGTGGCTTCACTCACGCGGGCATCCTTCTCTGTCGTTTCGGCCATCGTTTCGGCCATCGTTTCGGTTGTCGTTTCGGTCGTCGTGGCGGCAACGGGCTCCTGGCCATTCGTGCCGGCCGGAGATTCCGCCGGCATCGGGATCAAAGCCGTCGAACGCTGCGGCACGGGAACCAAAGCTCGTCCGGTCGTCTCGGCGGGTTCCACCAGGACGAAGTTGACCGAAGCCGGTTTTTCCGGCGTTGCGGCAGGCGGTTCCGACGGCGAAGCCATAGTCGGCTGCGCCGCCGCAGGCAGTTCCGGCAGGCCGCCCAAGGACGGCCACTGGAATGCCGTTGCCTTCGGCTGCGGCGCCGGCTCCGGCACGACCGGCGGCTTTTCTGTGGCGGCGCTCGGCTCTGCCTTGGGCGCAACCGTTTCAACAGCGGGTTGAGGCACCGGCGGCGTCTCACGGACCGGGCTGCGCTCCGGCAGGGGCTGGATCGCGCTCGACCCAAGCCAGCGCGACAGGGACACGCCCAGTTCCTTCAGCGTCAAAGGCTTCGTCAGATAATCGTTCATGCCGACCGCCATGCAACGGTCATAGTCCTCGCCACGCACATTGGCTGTCAGGGCCACGATCGGAATACCCTGGATAACACCCTTCGCGCGCTCGATGTTGCGGATTTCCCGCGCGGCGTCGATGCCGTCCATGTTCGGCATATGGCAATCCATCAGGATCAAGTCGTACTTGCTGTTCTGCCACTTTTCGATGGCGTCGCGGCCGTCGTTGGCGGTCTCGACCAGCAAGCCGAGCTGAATCAAGGCCTCGCACGCCACTTCGCGATTCACCGGATTGTCTTCCGCCAGGAGAATCTTGCAGCTCGGCGATTTCATTTCCTTGGCCGGTTGCGCCGCGACCTTGCGCTCGGGCAGCTGGATGCCGCCCCGCGGGTCGCGTGCCGTCTCGGCCCGGTCGCGGATGATATCCGACAGACAATCGAACAGGGATGACTGGCGCACCGGACGCAGCAATACGCGGCAGTTCGATGGGAAGCCCTGCTCTTTGATCTCCTCCTCGCCCAATACATTGCCCATCAGCACGATGCGCACGGACTGGGTGTTGGCGTTCGAGCGTACCGTGCGCACCAGGCGCGCCGCCGGCCGGCCGCTGGTGGCGTCGATGAAGGCCACGTCGAACGGCTTGGCGCTCTGCGCCGCCGACTGGATGAGCGTCAGGCCTTCGTCGAGATTGCCCGTGGCGGTGGCGATGATGCCAAGCGACGCCAGTTGCGACATCAGCGCATCGCGCGAAGAAGTATCGCCGTCGACAACGAGGATGCGTACGCCGCCCAGCATACGGCGCTTCTCGTCCTGTGCGGTGCTGACGCCCGCCAGGCCCAGCCGCGCCGTGAACCAGAACGTCGAGCCCCCGCCCACCTTGCTGTCGAGCCCGACGCCGCCGCCCATGATCTGCGAAAGCTGTTTCGCGATGGTCAGGCCGAGGCCGGTGCCGCCATAGCGGCGGGTGGTGGATTGATCGGCCTGGGCGAAGGATTCGAAGATGCGTTCCCGCGCCGACGGGTCGATGCCGATGCCGGTGTCCTTGACCTCGAAGCGTAGCAGCACCGTGGCGCCGCTGGTCTCCTGCACCTGCAGGCGCACCAAGACCTTGCCCTTTTCAGTGAATTTCAGCGCATTGCCCACCAGGTTCGTCAGCACCTGGCGCAGGCGGCCAGAGTCGCCGCGCACCTGCTGCGGCACATTGGGAGCGACGACCGACTCGTATTTCAGCCCCTTCTTGTCGGCGACCTCCAGGAACAGGTCCTGGACTTCCTCGACGATCTCCCGCGGATTGAAATCGACCGTCTCGAGCTCGACCTTGCCGGCCTCGATCTTGGAGAAATCGAGAATTGTATTGATGATCGCCAGCAACGTCTTGGCCGATCCATGCACGATCTGGGCAAACCGCAGCTGCTTTTCCGTCAAGCCCGAAGCGAGCAGAATTTCCGTGGTGCCGAGAACGCCGTTCAGCGGCGTCCGGATCTCGTGGCTGACCGTGGCGAGGAATTCCGACTTGGCCTTGTTGGCGGCCTCGGCCTTGCTCTTGGCCTCTTCCAGATCGTTCACCGCCTGCCACAAGCTGGCGTTGGTCTGCACCAGTTCCTGGGTGCGGGCTTTCACCTGCTGCTCGAGATCGTTGCGGTTCTCGCTCAGTTTCTCGTCGCGCAACTGGATCTGCTCGAGCATGGCGTTGAAGCTGTCGATCAACTGGCCCATCTCGTCGTTGCCGTGCTTGCGCACGCGCTGGCGGTAATCCTTCTCCTTCTCGATCGCCCGCATGGCCTTGCTGAGATAGGACAGCGGCTTGGAGATCACGAAGCCCAGCAGCAGCGAGACCAGGAGCGCGACCACGATGGCCGAGCCGAGCACGCCCATCGCCAGCCAGAGATACTCCTGCATGCGCGCTTGGATACGGCTGAGATCGGCGACGACATAGAGCGTGGCGATCGTTTCGCCGTCCAGCGAGATCGGCACCTGGACGAACATGTCGTCCCGATCGTCGCGAATGGTCTTCTCCGTCGTTCCGAGGACGCGCAGTTCGCTCATCATGGCCTGGGCGCCGCTCTCGCCCGGCCGCAGGTAGGATGCGAAATGCTCGTTGTTCGCCCAGATGAAGGCGGCTTTGATGTTCGGATCCGTCGTCAGCTTGCCCAGGCCGTCGCGCGCTGCTTCGCGATCTTCGAAGGCAACCGCCGCCGTGCTATTGGCGCTGATGACCCGCGCCAAGGTGGTGAGCTTGTCCAGTTCGTCGCTGCGGAACGTGAAGTAGTCCCGCGCCAGGACGACGGACAAAGCGATCGTGAGGACCAGCGTGCTGACGAGCACGATGGTGACCGTCGCCTTGGTTCTGATCGATAAGTTCCGCAGGATCCCCATGGTCTTTTCCTGCCTCAATTCACAAGTCGAATCGCCAGATCAAGCAGCGCGGAACTCAGTTTCAGTCCGGCGTCTTGAGCGGCTCTCGGGTTGATTTCAAATTTGATCGTGTCGTTCACCTTGACCAGGCGGATCATGCCGCCGGCGTCGGCAAAGCCATCGAGATCGCTGATCGTCAGCGCGTGGCCGACGGCGCTCGTCTCGACGATTTTCTTCAGGCGATTCTTCTCCGACGGCGCCACATAGACGACGTTGCAGACATCGTCCTTTTTCAGCCGTTCGAGATATTTGAGTTCCACCGGCCTGCCGGCGACCGTCTTGCCATGCAGCGTGCTGTCGAACGCCGTGCCCAGTTCATGCTTGCCGATGACGCAGAAGCTGATGGTCTGCGGCGAGTTGCTGAAGGCGTCGGCCGGCCAGGTTGTGAACTTCGCGAAGTGGTAGATGAACGCCGCCTTCAGCGACGGTTCGTCCGCGGTTTGCGCGGCGGCCTGCGTCGAGGTGGTGGAAACCGGCGCGGGCCAAATCAGCGCAGCAACCAGCACAGCATGCAGCAGGCGGGCGAATGGCCCGCTGCGGCGCCGGCTCGGCTTATGCTCGGATTTCGCCACCCCGTTATCCCTCACCCTTCGACGCCCGATCCGACCGTGGTCGCACCGCAGCCTAGGCAACAGCACAGGCCGCGGCCGAAACCGGCCGCTCCGCACAGCAGCGAATATCGGGTAACTCGATGCGCCATTGGCTGGCGTCGCACTCCCACCCGTTCCAGGAATTTCGCCCGTCGGCTGCCGATCTCGCGCTTCAGGGCATGACTAGACATTTCGACCGATCAGAACCCGCGGTTAACCTTTGCCTCCGATTCTTGTACAGAATTGGTTAATTTTCGCTGAAGTGACGGCATTATCAGGCGTTTTTCCAATGGCTTAATGGCGTGTTAACCAATTTTTTCGCGGCCAGCAGATTCAACGGCTTAAGACCCCCCGGGCCAGCGGTGATTGGCGCCCCAATCCAGGTCCGGACCGGCGCCGCGCAGGTTTATTTCTTCACGGCCGTGAAGAGGGTGTTGGCGGGCTTTCGAACCTGAAGGAGAAGTTCATGAATCCCATCGCGCGTATTCTGCCCATCCTGGCACTCGGCGTGGCCCTTGCGCCCCTAAATGCCCACGCCGCCGGGGAAAAAATCATCGATT
>Ga0184612_10000280_pt1 | contig 23412 bp, 17 predicted proteins | sample PLM3_60_coex_FD_133163 | JGI IMG/M metagenome (GOLD analysis project Ga0184612, IMG submission 133163) | Groundwater sediment microbial communities from an aquifer in East River, Colorado, USA - PLM3_60_coex | ecosystem: Environmental > Terrestrial > Soil > Riparian zone | place: USA: East... | reverse complement strand
CTGCATGGCGCGTTCGGCGGCGGTGACTTGGGCGCGTCCGGCGGCGAGCTGGGTCCAGATGGTCGAGTTCTGGCCGGCGAGACCCTCGATGATCGCCCGGACCGCCCACTCCGCTGCCGACCACTGTGTCGCGTCAGGCTCAAGCCCGAGCAGCGTGGCCGCCTGCCGGGCTTCGTCCACAGTGGTCTGAAGCGTGCGCAGGGTCGCTGCGTCGCACCCGTCGAGTCGCCGGGACACCTCGGTCGAGCCCTGTTGGGCCGCCTCATGCGCGGCCCGCTCGGCGGCCGCCATCGCGTGTACTTCCGCCGAGGACGGATAAGACGCGGGATCCACCAACCGCTGGTGCACCCGCGCCGCACGCTCCGGCGTCTGGGCCGCCAGCAGTCGCAGCAGTTCGCCCGCGTCGGGCGCGGTCATCGGAGCCGGAGCGGCGACATCGGGTATGGGTGCCGGCATCCAGCCACATCGCGGTGCGGCGGCCCGCAGCCGCCGGGCGATCTCGCCGAGTGTCCCCTCGTACCCCGGTGCCACCGTCGCATGCGTGTAGATCTCGGCTTCCCGCAACGCACGCACCTGATCGGTGAGCGCGTCCACCCGTGTGCGCAGCTCCGCCCGGCGCTGTTCGGACCGAGCCACCTCATCCTCATGGGCGGCGGCGTCGAAGGCCGCGTACCGGTTGGACATCGCCTTGACGCTGCCCTCAAGCTCGGCCGAGCCGCCCCGATCGAGGTCGGTGACCGAGACGCACAGCTTCGCTACCTCGGCCGGCAGCTTGTCGCGGAGCACCCGCAGCGCCTGCGCCTTCTGGCTCGTCACGAGCACCCGCTGACCCTCGGCCAGCAACGCCGACATCAGGTTCGCGATCGTGTGTGTCTTGCCGGTGCCCGGCGGGCCCTGCACGACCACGCCGTTGTTGGCTCGCAGCCGCTCCATGATGCGCATCTGCTCGGGGTTTGCCGGCAGCGGGAAGAGCGGATCCGCGCCGAGCACCTCGCCGCTCGCCGCGCCCTCCTCCTCCAGCCATGCCAGTCGCTCGCCGGCCTCCATCGCGGTGACCAGCTGCGCCAGGCCCAGCGGCGCCTGTGCCTTCGGGCCGCGCAGGGCCTGCAACATCGCGTCGTAGTAACCGATGAGGCTCGCCCGCTCGCGCCGGCGGAGCACGACGGCGGGCGCCAGGCGGACCTCCGCGCTCCCCTCGGCCCGGCTTCCTGGCGGGCTCTGTATCGGTGCCCATTCGGTCACGAACGGGGTCTCGTCGTCGAGTGCCCGCTCGGCCCACGTCTTCGCCAGCGGCTCGCAGTCGACGAGCGGAGCCACGACTGCATCGTCGCGCACCTGGTCGTGCACACTCTCGACCCGGGTCGCGTCGTAGCCCGGCTCACCGTCGAGTAGCTCGCGGTCCTGGGTGCGGGTGGCCGCCTCCGCGTCGACCAGGACCCGAACCTCGTCCCGCTCACCGTCGACCACGGCGATCAGGCGCGTCGTCAGCACGTGGTTGCGAACCTCGGTGCCGGACGGTGAACGCCATGCGAGCAGGCCGGTACCGAGCACGATCTCGTACTGGTCCTCCTGCTGCGTAACGAGGTGCGCCGCGCCGGCCAGAGCCGTGTACCAACGGCGGAACGGAGCGGCCTTGCGGTCGCGGGCGGCCCACGCCTGCCACAGAGGAAGCCACGTCTCGAAGGCCCGACCGACATCCGGCGCCTCGGCCAGCGGCAGGACCCTCGCGGCCATTCCCTTACTGCCATTCGGCTGCTCTACGACTACCCAGGCCGGGCCGGCCTCCTTGAGTAAGGGCGAGGGCGCGGACGAGTCTCGCAGCGCGTCCTTGTCGAGCCAGTTCGTGAGCGCGGCGGGCGGCTCGGGTGGCGCCTCGGCGCGCAGCCGCGGAACGGCGAACAGCGCTTCGCCCGGCCCGGCGTCGACGTCAACGCTCACCTCGGCCGGCAGGTCGTCGAGCCAGAGCACGGTCTCGTATTCGCCGACATCCACGATCCGGCGACGGCGGGCCAGCGCCACGTCGCGCAGGAACTCGACGAGGCTACTCGTCGTGGCGATCAGCTCGCGATCCTTCGACCGTGTCGACGACATCGTTTCCTTCCTTCGCCTTCCGGGCGCCGCCATGGGTTGGCTGCATGCACGGTGTGGCCGGTGCCCGTACGACGGTAACGCCTGTCGGCGCCAAAGGCGTGCAGGACATTCGCGGCAATCGCCCACCAATTATCCTAAAATGGGCTCCGCAACGGCGGGGACGCGAACGTTCAGCATACCGCCGCGTGGCTCGACTGTCCACGTCGGACAGCGAGAAATCGTTGACGTCCTTGACTGTCAGCCCATATGCGGGTAGCGGTAGTCGGTCGGCGGGACGAACGTCTCCTTGATGACGCGAGGCGAGGTCCACCGGATCAGGTTGTGCCACGAGCCGGCCTTGTCGTTGGTGCCGCTTGCGCGAGCGCCGCCGAAGGGCTGCTGTCCGACGACCGCACCGGTGGGCTTGTCGTTGATGTAGAAGTTGCCCGCGGCGTAACGCAGCGTCTCGCCGGCCCACTCCACGACGCTGCGGTCATTCGCGAAGATCGAGCCGGTCAGGGCATAGGGCGACGCGCTCTCGGCCTGGATGACGGTCTCCTCGAAACGTGTGTCATCGAAGACGTACACGCCCAGGATCGGCCCGAAGTACTCAGTGGTGAAGACCTCGTGCATCGGATCAGTGCACTCGACCACGGTCGGCCGCACGATGTAGCCCTCGGATTCATCACACGTCCCGCCCGCGAGAACGGTGCAGGTGTCGGACTGCTTGATGCGGTCGAGCGCCGCGGCGAGCTTGTCGAAGGCCCTCTTGTCGATGACCGCACCGCCGAAGTTGGTGAAGTCGGTCGTGTCGCCGTAGGTGAGCCCTTCCGTCGTCGCGGCGATCCGGTCGCGCAGGCCGCCCTCCCACAGTGAGCGCGGCACGTAAGCTCGCGAGGCCGCCGAGCACTTCTGGCCCTGGTACTCGAAGGCGCCTCGGATCAACGCGGTGTGCAACGCGTCGGGGTCCGCGCTGGAGTGTGCGATGACGAAGTCCTTGCCGCCCGTCTCTCCCACGATGCGGGGGTAGGACCGGTAGCTCGGCAGGTTGCCGGTGATGGTGCTCCAGAATTGCTGGAACGTCGCGGTCGAGCCGGTGAAATGCAGCCCGGCGAAGTCGGGGTCGGAGAATGCCGCGTCGCTGAGCGCCGGGCCATGCCCGGTCACCATGTTGATCACACCGTGCGGTAGGCCGGCCGTCTCCAGCAGCCGCATGATGTGGTGTGCGGCGAACTGCGCGGTCGTCGACGGCTTCCACACCACGGTGTTGCCCATGAGCGCCGGCGCGGTGGGTAGGTTGCCGGCGATCGCGGTGAAGTTGAACGGCGTGATCGCGACGACGAAGCCTTCCAGCGGCCGGTGGTCAAAGCGGTTCCAGACGCCTGGTGACGAGTTCGGCTGATCAGCGAGCAGGTTTCGTCCGAAGTGGACGTTGAAACGGAGGAAGTCGATCAGCTCACAGGCAGCGTCGATCTCCGCCTGGTAGCAGGTCTTCGACTGCCCGAGCATGGTCGCGCCGTTGAGCGTGTCACGCCACGGGCCGGCTAGCAGGTCCGCGGCTCGAAGGAAGATCGCCGCCCGCTGTTCGTACGGGAGTGCTCGCCACGCCGGTGCCGCCCGCTTCGCGGCCGCGACCGCTGCGGCGGCATCCTCGTTGGTTGCATTGTGGGTGACGCCGAGCACGTGCCGGTGCGTGTGCGGCTGGACGACGTCAATCGCCTCCCCGCCGCCCATGCGCTGCCGGCCGTCGATGGTCATCGTGAGTTCGACCCGTTCGCCAGCGAGCTCGCCGAGGCGGCGTTCCAGGCTTGTCCGTTCTCCGCTTCCCGGAGCATAGGAACGAACGACCTCATTGCGAGGCTCGGGCACGGTGAAAAGGGCGTCCATAACCTGCTCCTACGTCGGGTCTCGACGACACTGGCGAGTCTCGTCCCCATCTTGCCACGCCCGGGCGGGCCGCCATCTGCCCAGCGCAATCGGCGCTCCCTCGCCCCCGTAGTATCGCCTCACGGTCGGTTGGGCCACTCCTTGCGGTGTGAGCCCAGGCGGCGTAGGCCCGCCACCGCGACCAGGAGATCACCATGACCGAACCCGGCCTCGCCGCTCCGGCCGCCGCCCGGACCGCCCCACGTGATAACCCGGGTAGGCTCCCGCCGTCGCCACCACAACGCCCTACGAGCAGATGGATGCAGAGATTGGCTGAGCACACGTCACCCACGCCTACCGATTCCGGGGCCACCGCCGGGGCCGCTGCCGACGACGGCGACGGCGACGTCGCGCGGGTGGAGGTTGACAGCCAGCGGTCGCGCCCGGTCGGCGCCGGAATCCTGCTCGTGCTCGGGTTGCTCTGGCTCGCCGCGACCATGTGGGCGGCGCACGCGGCCATCGCCGGCAACGCAGTCGATGCCGCCATCGTGATCAGTTCCGCGGCGCTCGCGCTGCCCGGCATCATCGCGGCGAGCTTGCTCGCTGGCGCCGCCGCCGGCTTGGCCGCGGCCGTACGCCGCGCCACGCACCGCGCCGTCGGCCGCCGTGCGTTGGTCGGGCTCGCTGCCGGTGCCAGCTGCGGGGTGACCGCGGCTGGGGTGATCCTATTCGCCTACGGCGCGAACTCCTCGGTGGCGCTGCTCGCGATCACGGTCGGCGTCGCCGGGCTGCTGGGTGGGGCCGCCGCCGTCCTGCCGCCGCCTGTGCTCGCCGCCGCCATCGCCGCGACCCTGGGGGTCTTCGTCATCGGCGTGACCCTGAACCTCTTCCAGTCGCCGCTCAAATCGCTGCTCGGTGCGGGTGACACGGTGGCCTCGCAGGCGTCGGCCGCCCGCCTGTTCTCGTCCGCGGCCGCCGTGGTCGGTGGCCTCGTCGCGGGTCTCGTCGCCTTCATCTACCTGCGGCGACGCGGGCCCGCGCAGAAGTGGCCCTCGTACCTCATCGCAGGATCGGCGGCCGGGCTGCTGGCCCTCGTCGCGGAGGGACTCACCCAGTTGGGGGGCAGTCGGCTGCTCAGCCTCGTCGGGAACCTGTCGACGGCGGACCGGGCGGTGTTGGACTACCTCATCGAAGCCCGGATGGAGCGCGCGCTGATCGTCGGCTTCGTGGGTGGTATCACCGCGATGATTGCGGTCGGCCGCACACTGCGTCGACCGGACGAGTCGGCGTCAACCACCGACCCGGATGAGCTGTCCGCCCCAGACGCCTGATCACGTCAGCAGCCTCATCGCGTCAGCAGCCTCATCGCGTCGGCAGCCTCATCGCATCAGCAGATGGTCGAGCTCCGTGAGGTCGTACCACTCGAGTTCGTGGTCCTCCGCGCCGTCAACCGTGAACTGGGCGTCCGGATCACCGGCCGCCGCCGCCTCGACCACATCCGCCGCGGCCGCGACATCGGCCTCTGCATCCTTGCCGTCGACGTGGATGGCCGCGACCTCGGTCAGCGACACCTGGCTCCCCGTGCGGACCGCGCTCGACCCCAGGGTCCGGTCGATCGCCACGACCTGATCGTGGGGGACATCGGTAGCGAGCACGACCCGGCGTCGTGGCGCCTGCGGATCGTGGCGGAGCAGGCGCAGCGAATCCTGAGCGGCGCGGGTGAACGCCACGTACTCCAACTCCTCGTCGTCGCCCTCGGCATACCACTCACGAAGCTCCGGGGTCACCGCATGCCCGGTATGCCCCGCCAACCCTTCCGGCAGCGCCAGCCGTCCCTCCGCGCGTAGACCGGCGAGCAGCGGCAGGGTCGTAGGCAGATAGACCCGCGTCACCTGATCTGACAACCAGGCCTCCTCTCGTGGCCGTGCTTCAGCGTTCGTGCGCCGACACACGTCGTACGCCGAACGCGCAGGCATCCAGTGGCAAACTTAAGCATCAACTGACTTCTGGAGTAGGGTTCGCGCCATGGCCGCCCGGTTTCTGACCATGCAAGACGTGGCCGATGAGCTGGCCACCACGGTGTCGCAGATTTACCACATGGTACGCAGCGGCGAGCTTCCCGCAATCAAGATCGGGGGCCGAGGCCAGTGGCGCATCGAGCGAGCCAAGCTGGAGGAGTACATCGCTAAGAAGTACGACGATACGGCCGAGTTCGTTCGCGCGAACCCGCTGGTCGACCACGCCAGCGACTAGCGGGCCCAATCCCCTCCCGTCGATCATGACCTGGAGGTCATGATCGACGCTATATCGGAACGGTCAACTCATGATCATGGGGATCTTGGCATTCAGCTAACCTCAAACGAAAGCAAACGAAGGCATCTTGCGATCACCCGCGCCGATCGCGTACAACTGTCGATGAAAGCAAACGAAGGCAAACGCAAGGTCGACTGGAGGCCCGATGCCCGCGACGCTCGCCGTCAGCCCAGCCACCGCTAGCCGCGCCACCGGGCAGGCGATCCGCGTGGTGCCGGTGCCTCGGTCTGAACCACCCACCGACGACGAGCTCTCGGCGGCGGGCCTGGATGTGCCGCCGATGACGGCACCCCAGCTGCCGTTCGATCTGCCACACGGGTCACAGCTCGAGAGGCCCTCCCGATCGAGCGGTGGTGCTCGGCCAGCGCTCCCACGCGGGTCAGCCGTCCCACGCGGGTCGGCCGTTCCACGCAGGTCTGCGGTTCCACCCGCTGGCGCCGGCGCGCCCGGGAAACAGGTGCGAGTGAAGCCGACCCCGCCGGCCGCGCCGGTCGCTCCGGTCGGGACCGCCGGGCCGTCGCCGGCGCGCCTCGCCATCCGTCGCCTCCTCGCCACCTGCCTGGAGGTAATCGGCGGTTTCCGGCCCGCGTCGCAGCTGCGACCGTTCTGCCTTCCGGAGCGGTTCGAGGACATCGTCGAACGGCTCACCGGACGCATGGTCGGCGCGCCCAACCGGTCCCGCGGGTTGGCCCGTGCCGGCGGCGCGCGGACGCCCGTCACGGGGCGGATCACCGGCGCCCCTGCGCGCGCCGGGAGAGCGCAGCAGACGGGTCCCGGCGGCGATCGGGTGGCCATACGCCGGGTGCTGGTGTGCGAGGCGATCGACGATGTCGCCGAGGTCGCGGTCGTGCTCGGCCGGCGCGAACAGGTGTGGGCCATGGCGCTACGGCTTGAGTTTCACCGTGGTCGCTGGCTCTGCACGCACCTCGAAGTCGTCTGACCGCGACGACACGATGCACCCGGAGCGCCCACTGTGTGGCCGGACCCGGTGGGCGCTCTGGGATCCAACGTCAGGGCACGCGCAAGCACCCGCGGACGACGGGGCGGTCAGCCCGCCGTCGGGGCGCCGTGGCAGCGCTTGTACTTCTTGCCCGACCCACATGGACACGGAGCGTTGCGCGACGGCCCGGAGCCCACGGCCTGGCCCGGAGACGGTCGACGGTTGGCGGCCTGCGCACCGGGTGAGCTTCCGCCGGGTGAGCTTCCGCCGGCCGCGTTGCCTCCCCCAGCGCTGATTCCACCGGCAGCCTTGCTTCCGCCGGCCGCGCCTACGCCCAGTGCCGGGGCCGCCTGCTCCACCATGACGGCACCCCCGCTGCCGGCATCACCGTCGATCACCGGAGCGGAGTAGAGCAGCTGTTGCTGCCTGCGCTGGGTCGCGGGGCTCAGCCCCTTCGCCCGTAAGGCCACCGGCGCTGCACCGACACCTGAGATCTCGACGGGTGGCGCCTCCTCGACCTGGACCTCCAGGTTGAACAGGAACCCGACCGCCTCCTCCTTCACGCCTTCCAGCATCTGGGCGAACATGTCGAAGCCCTCGCGCTGGTACTCCACCAGGGGATCCCGCTGCGCATACGCCCGCAGGCCGACACCGTCCTTGAGGTAGTCCATCTCGTAGAGGTGCTCGCGCCACTTGCGGTCGATCACCTCGAGCAGCACCCTGCGCTCCAGCTCGCGCAGGATCGGCGGGGTGAGTTCCTCCTCGCGCCGCTCGTAGGCGGCGTGCGCGTCCTCGATGAGCCGCTGCGACAGGAAGTCGGCGTCGACACCGGCCCGCGAGCCCGCCTCCTCCTCGAGTTCCTCGACGGTGACTCCGACCGGATAGAGCTGCTTGAGGCCGGTCCACAGCTGGTCGAGATCCCAGTCCTCGGCGTAACCCTCGGAGGTGGCGCCTACCACATAGCCGCGAACCGTGTCGTCGATCATGTGAGACACCTGGTCATGCAGGTCCTCGCCGGCGAGGACCCGACGCCGCTCCGCGTAGATCACCTGGCGCTGTTTGTTGAGCACCTCGTCGTACTTGAGCACATCCTTACGGATCTCCGCGTTCTGCGCCTCGATCTGGGTCTGCGCACTCTTGATCTGGCGAGTGACCATCTTGGACTCGATCGGCACATCCTCGGGGATGTTGAGGCGGTCCATAACAGCCTCGACCGCGCCCGCGCGGAAGCGGCGCATGAGTTCATCCTGAAGGGACAGATAGAAGCGCGACTCGCCGGGGTCACCTTGCCGCCCGGACCGGCCGCGCAGCTGGTTGTCGATGCGCCGCGAGTCGTGCCGCTCAGTGCCCAGGACATAGAGACCGCCGGCCTCGATGACCTCCTCCGCCTCCTCGTCGCACTGCTTCTTCCAGCGTGGGACGACGTCCTCCAGCGCGGCCTCGTACTCGTCCGGCTGCTCGTCCGGGTCGAGGCCGCGGTTACGCAGCTCCGCCTTGGCGAGGAACTCCGGGTTGCCGCCGAGCAGGATGTCCGTACCGCGACCCGCCATGTTAGTGGCCACGGTGACCGCGCCGCGCCGGCCCGCCTGCGCGACGATCTCCGCTTCCTTCTGGTGATACTTCGCGTTCAGTACCGAGTGCGGGATACCGCGCCGGCGCAGCATCTGCGAAAGTATCTCGGAGTTCTCGACGCTCACGGTGCCGACAAGCACCGGTTGGCCCTTCTGGTGGCGCTCGACAATATCCTCGACGACCGCGTTGAACTTCGCCTTCTCACTCTTGTAGATGACGTCGGACTTGTCCGTGCGGACCATCGGCCGGTGGGTCGGGATCGGCACCACGCCGACCTTGTACACCTTGTTGAACTCGGCGGCCTCGGTCATCGCCGTACCGGTCATGCCTGAAAGCTTCTCGTATAGGCGGAAATAGTTCTGCAGCGTGATCGTCGCGAGGGTCTGGTTCTCCTGCTTGATCTCGACGCCTTCCTTGGCCTCGATCGCCTGGTGCATACCCTCGTTGTAGCGGCGGCCGTAGAGGATGCGACCGGTGAACTCGTCAACGATGAGCACTTCTCCGTCGTTGACGATGTAGTCCTTGTCGCGCTTGTAGAGTTCCTTGGCCTTGAGTGCGTTGTGCAAGTAGCCGACCAGCGGGGTGTTCAGCGACTCGTACAGGTTGTCAATGCCTAGCCAGTCCTCGACCCGGGACACGCCTTGCTCGGTGATAGCGACGGTCCGCTTGGCAATGTCGACCTCGTAGTCGGCGCCCTCGCCGGCCTGCAGCCGATTGACGACCCGGGAGAACTCGCTGTACCACTTGGCCGACTGCTCGGCCGGTCCCGAGATGATCAGCGGCGTGCGGGCCTCATCGATGAGGATCGAGTCGACCTCGTCAACCACGGCGAAGTGGTGACCGCGCTGCACCAACTCGTCGTGGGACCAGGCCATGTTGTCGCGCAGATAGTCGAAACCGAACTCGTTGTTCGTCCCGTACGTGATGTCAGCCTTGTATGCGACCCGGTGCTCGGCAGAGGGGCGGTTCGGTAGGATCACCCCGACCGATAGGCCGAGGAACTGGTGCACCGCACCCATCCATTCGGCGTCGCGGCGAGCCAGGTAGTCGTTGACCGTGACGATGTGCACACCCTCGCCCGAGAGTGCGTTGAGATAGACCGGCAGCACGCTGGTCAACGTCTTGCCCTCGCCGGTCTTCATCTCGGCGATATTGCCGAAGTGCAACGCCGCCCCGCCCTGCACCTGCACGTCGAACGGGCGCTGGCCCAACACTCGGTTCGCCGCCTCGCGGGCCGTGGCGAACGCCTCCGGCAGCAGGTCGTCAAGCGTCTCGCCGTCTGCGTAGCGCTCCTTGTACGTATCGGTCAGCGCGCGGAGCTCGGCCTCGGTGAGGTCGGCGTAGTTCTCCTCGATGGAGTTGACTGCGTCGGCGATGGTCTTCAGCCGACGAATCGTCCGGCCTTCGCCGGCGCGGAGGATCTTATCGATGATCGTCACGGTCAACTCTCCCTAACATTTCTGCCGCGACCATCGTATGCGGTGTTTGGGGGCGGCTGCCCCCCAGCGCCCGCCCGGCCGCCGACGAACGCGACAAAACACTCAGCGTACCCGGTACGTCGGCGCACTGGACATTGCGAGCGCCCGCCGGGCGCGTGGGCGCTGAGCGGACCGCCAAACCTGGGCCGGTTCGTCGGGTAGGGCAGGATCGCGGGATGGGAAGGATGGCGAAAGGGCAGGCGGATGTTGGCAGGTGATGTGATTCACGGCGGCCGGGCGGTGCTGCGACCATGGCGCGGCGAAGATGCCGATGATCTCGCCGCAGCCTGCGACGATCCGTTGACCCAGCGCTTTCTGCCGTTGCTGCCGGGCCAATACACGCGTGCCGATGCGGATTGGTGGATCACTGAGGGCGCGCCCACCGCGTTCGCCACGGGTGGCGCCGCCTACGCCGTCGCGGACCCGACAACGGACCGGGTGCTCGGTGGCGCGGGCCTTCGACCTAGGAGCGCGGGTGCGGCCGAGATGGGCTACTGGGTTGCCCCATGGGCGCGGAGCGGCGGCGTGGCGACCGCAGCGGCAAGGATGCTGGCGGCCCATGCCTTCTCCGAAGGGCTGGAGCGACTCATCCTGCGGACCGATCCGGCAAACGCGCCAAGTCAGCGGGTGGCGATTGCGGCCGGCTTCGCTCGCGAGGGAGTAGAGCGCGGCGGAGGTCGTGCCCGCGACGGCGGCAGGCATGACGTCATCGTCTGGGCGCGGCTCGACACAGACCCGGATGAGCCGACCCGCCGACTGCTACCCGACCTGCCCGGTCGTGGCCTGAATGACGGGCGGTGGAGCGACGGTGAGCTGACCGACGGCGTGGTAACCCTCAGGCCGCTGCGTGCGGCGGACGCCGACGATACCCACGCCCTGCGGAGTCGGGCCGACGTCGTGGCCACCTCTGTGCCGCCGGTCGGGCCCGACCGGGACGCCGTGGCCCGCACATGCGCCCGGGCGGAGGCCGGCTGGCTCGCCGGTGAGCGCGCCGACTTCACCGTGCGAGACGCCGCCACCGGCGATTACGCCGGCGAGATCGGCCTCTACTACTGGGAGCCACCAACCCAGCAGGCAATGATCGGCTACAGCATCGCGCCCGGTTGGCGGGGCCGCGGCTTCGCGACGAGAGCCGCGCGGCTCGTCGCCGCCTGGGCCTTCTCCGCCGTTGGCATCGCCCGGCTGGTCGCCGGAACGGCTCCGGGGAACGTGAGTTCGCAGCGCGTCCTCGAACGGGCTGGATTTCTCCGCGAGGGGTACCAACGATCGCGACTACCCGGCCCGGACGGCACACGCATCGACGACATCCTCTACGCCCTGCTCCCAGCCCACGATCGCTCCCCGACCCATGATCATGACGTCGTTCACGGAACCGCGTGAAGTGGATCTAGGCTGACGTCACACGGCGGCGAGGCAGATCACGCCGTAGTCGTATCCCTTGCGGCGGTAGACGACACTCGGGCGGCCAGAGTCCTTGTCGAAGAACAGATAGAAGTCGTGCCCGACGAGTTCCATCTGAAACAGTGCGTCGTCGACGGTCATCGGATCGCCCGGGTGTTCCTTCATTCGGACGATGTGCCACGGCTGGTCGTCGTACTCGTTCTCCTCGGCCTCGCGCTCGGCCAGCGCGACCGCCGAAGTGGCTTGCGTGAAACCTGAGTTGAGGGATGCGAGTGGCGCCGTGGCCTCCGCGACGGAGACGGGTGCGCGCCGGCCGCGGTGCACGCGGCGTCGGTCGGCGGCCCGACGTAGTCGCGTGTCGAGCTTGTCGATCGCCTTGTCGAGGGCACTGTAGAAATCACCGGCTCGGGCCTCGGCCCGTACGATCGGCCCCCGGGAGACGCAGGTGATCTCCACCCGCTGGCAGTGATCTGACTGGCGCGGGTTGCGCTCGTGGAGTAGTTCAACGTTGACTTCGATGAGTTTTTGGTCGTAGCGCTCGATCTTGTGAAGCTTGTCGGCAACGTGCACTCGGTAGTGGTCGGGCACCTCGACGTTTCGGCCCTTGACGACGATGTCCACGCCTGACCTCCCCCACGGTCTCTCGTGAGTTGTAAGTTCGCGTCTTCGCCGGAGGCGGTCAACGCGGCCAGTTGGGCAGATGAACGTATCCTCCCCTACGAGTAAACAAACTGCCCGTGGTCATCGACGCTAACTCTTCCGCGGGCGCCCGTCACCCCCATCTCCAGAACCATCCCAGGAGATCTGCGCAATCGGCGACAAAGATCCGCTACGGTCCAACATCGCCGCGTTGATCGCCTCCGGTGATGGGACGTGGCGCAGACGGGTCGCTGCCACCGTGGCGGCGAACTCGACAGGCACACCCGCATCGGCCAGAACGTGCGCGACCGCGGCGAGCGTGGCTCCCGTCGTCAGTACGTCGTCGAGCAGCACCACCTGAACCCCCGCCTCGGCCGCGGACCGCACTGCGGCAACCCGACTGGGCCGCAGCACGAACGCGGTGCGTGCGTTGGCGGCCCGCGCGCGCCGATCCAAGTGGGCCGAGTCGGTCCTCGGCAGCGCCCGCAGCGCAGTCACCACACCGATCGGCCGGCCGCGCTCGCGCAACCGGCGCGCCGCCCGCTGCGCCAGCCGCAACATGTGGTCGCCGTGGCGTGCCCGCATCGCGGCCGCCGTCGCCGGTACCGGTACCAGCGCCAGCGGGCGCGATGCCCGTACCCCGGTGTTGACTGCGGCGGCGAGCGCGTCGCCCAGCGGCGAGGCCAGGCCGCGGTGGCCGCGCTCCTTGTAGGCCAGGATCAGCTCCCGCAGCCGACCGTCGTAGCCGCCGACCGCGATGCACCGCGGCAGGCCTTCGGGTGCCGGCGTGGGTCGGGTCTCGGCCGGCGGTTCGGCCAGGACGGCGAGGCACGCGGTACACACGCCGGCGAGGCCGACCTCCGACCCACAGGCCGCGCAGTCGCCGGGCAGAACAAGATCGACCAAGGTCGCGAGCGTACGGGCACCCGCTGCCACGAATCGTCCGAGCATCTCCGACACGCCGCCGAGCCTTGCCCACCTCTGTAGTTTCCGCCACCCGCCGGCGTCCCCTGTGGACAACCCGGCGGCCTGTGGAAAACCCACCGTCGCGAACTCGCAGGTCACCCAGCGAAGAACGGCGCGACCATCCCCGGTTCTTGGCCTCCCAACGAGGTAACGAAGACGAAAGCGCCGGGGGGGTCAGTCGTGAGGACGATGAGCTCGCCCGGCCGCGAGGACGGTCCGGCCGGGTGGGCGACGACGTCGGCCGGACGGACGTCGTTCAACTTCCCGGACAGATTCTCGGCCACCACGCTGTCGGCGGTGACGCGCCACATCGCGGGCTTGCCGCCCGCTGTGCCGGTGACATAGAGCCACGATTCACTCGCCCAGGCGATCGCGCCGGCCGTGAGCTGTCCAGCAAGCACACGGCGGGGGTCCAGACCGACGGTCACCCTGTCGCCGTCGAACTTCAGCGACGCGACGTAGGCCCGCCCGGACGCCACGAACGCGACCCGGCGTCCATCTGGGGCGACGGCGATCCGGGAGACGGCATCATTAACCTGGTTCGGCGTCACATCGAAGCTTTGGCCGTTGGCGGCGTTGACCACGTAGAGGTGCCCGCCCGAGGTCACGATGAGCTGATCGTTGGTGCCGGGGATCCACACCGGACGGCCCATGTTGACGCTCTTGAGGCCCTTCGCGTCGACCTTGCCCCGCTTGCCCTGGCGGACGATCTGCAGGGTCCTGCTGCGTCCGTCCGATCCGAGTCGAACAAACGCGGCCAGGTTCATTTCGCGGTTGATCGCCGCGAAGACCACGTCCTTATTCTCCTTGGCGGTGAGCAACGCCGGTGGGGTGACTCCCGCCCCAAGGGCGACCACGCGCTGCTCCTTGATATCGAACTTCTGTCCGACCGGGCCAACATTGTTGGTCAGGTTGTACTGCAGGTACTCATCCGGCGTACCAGGGATCTCCTCGGTCTTGTCCTCGATCTGCAGCTCGATCGACGGCACCGAACCCGTGCGTAATGACCACTTGAGCTGGTAATAGAGGCGGCGGACGGCATCCGGGCCGCCTGCGCCCGCCTGGGCGCTGAGCTTGACGACGAACGCCCCGTTGCTGTTGAGTTCCACAGCCGCCTTGGGGACTGTGCCGGTGGGGAGGCGTTGCACACCGGTGAGCCAGAGCGAGGGGCCGGCGAGCAGCCACTGAAGGATCTTGAGTGCCCGCTGTGGGGTCGAGAGTGTGAGCGGCAGGTAACGAAGATCCGGTACGAGGCGGCTGTTGGCTGCGTCCCAAAAGTAGACTGGCTGGATCCGGTAGAGGTCGGTGAGCGTCTCGTCGCTGAGCAGGAGGCCCGGCGGCGCGCCGGCGATCTCGTCGATGCGCAGCCTGCTCGAGCCCTGCTCGGGCTGATTGACCCAGAACGACATCGTTTTCTTGCTCGTCAACTCAGCGAGTTCGTCGACGCGGCCCTGGTCGGTCAGCGTGCCGACCACCCCGTATTCAACCTCGAATCTCGTTCGGTCCTCTTTGGTTTCTTTTCGGACGGGTGGGCCTACCAGCCTGATGACCGTGATTGGCGGATTCTTGAGATCCCGGGGAGCGATCCACTTACTCTTGGCCCGCTCGGTGAGGAACATCTTGACCTGGGTGATCGATGCCTCGCCACCCCCTACTGCGGCCTTGAGGTAGGACTGCACGAGATCCTCTGGGGTGGTGGCCGAGTTCGGGTCGGGCGCGCTGAGGACGATGTCGCTGCCCAGCGACGTCTCCGCGACCCACGGATCCCCGACATCCTGCGGCGCGTTGGAGCTGGACACGCCGCACCCGCTGGCGACGAGGGCGACGGCGAGCGTCAGCGCTGAGGCGACGAGGCGACGCCGTTCGAGGCGGTCAGACATCACTCCGGCTCCCCTCTCCGACCGCGGCCGGCTCAGGTGCAGCACCCGGCTCGGGGTCGGCCTCACGCTCGGGCTGGGCGGCAGGCTCAGCCGTCGCCCTCGCCGACGCCGCGGCCGCGGACTCGGAGCGGCTCGGCGTTTGGGCACGGGCCACGGACTGCGCCCGGACGGCGGAGTCCAACCGAGCCAGCAACCTCGTGGAGCGAGGCTCGGGTTCGGCCTCGGCCGGCGGCCGAAAGTCGGTCGGGACTAGGCGTAGGGGCGAGGAGACGAGCCTGTCGCCGGCGCGCGCCGGCACCGTCAGCCTGAATTGGGCGCCCTGCCCGGGTTCGCCCCACGCCTCCAGCCACCCACCGTGCAAGCGCGCGTCCTCCGAGCTGATGGACAGGCCCAGACCCGTTCCGCCGGTATGACGTGCGCGTGACGGATCGGCGCGCCAGAAGCGGTTGAACACGAGCTTCTCGTCACCCGCCTTGAGGCCGACGCCGTGATCGCGGACGGTTACCGCCACCGCGCCGTCACGGGCCGCGAGCCTTACCTTGACCGGCTTGCCCTCGCCGTGCTCGATCGCGTTGCCGATCAGGTTGCGCAGAATGCGCTCGACCCGACGGACGTCCACCTCGGCCACGATCGGTTCAGCCGGCAGATCTACCTCGACCGCCACTCCGGCTCGCTCGGCGACCGGACCCAGCCGGGCCACCACGCGCTCGATGAGTGGTCCGAGGTTGGCCGGCTCGGCGTCGAGCGCGGCGAACCCGGCGTCGAATTTGCTGATCTCGAGCAGCTCGGCGAGGAGACTTTCGAAGCGATCGAGTTCGGCCTGGAGCAGCTCGGCGCTGCGGGCCGCGGCCGGATCGAACTCGTCGCGCTTGTTGAAGATCAGATCAGCCGCCATGCGTACGGTCGTCAGCGGGGTTCGTAGCTCGTGCGAGACGTCCGAGGTGAACCGACGCTGCAGGCGCGACATCTCCTCCAGCCGCAGGATGTGCCGCTGCAGGTTCTCTGCCATCTGGTTGAAGGAGGCGGCGAGCGCGGCGAGGTCGTCTTCGCCGCTGACCTCCATGCGTTGATCGAGCAGGCCATTGGAGAGCCGCTGTGCGGTGCGCGCGGCAACGCGGACCGGCCGGACAACCATGCGCGTGACGATGTATACGACGAGCCCGAGCATCAGGACCAGCGCGATGCCCGTGATGGTGACGGTATTGCCGACCAGATTGGCCTGCTCGACCACCTCATCGAGGGGGAAGAAATAGTAGAGCTGAACGTCGCCCCAGGTCAGCGTGCCCTTTCGGCCGAAGACGAGATAGAGCTTCGTACCGCTACCGTCGAGGTCAAGGTGAAGGCGCTGCTCTGAGAACCCTTGCGTGCTTCGTACCGCTTCTCTGAGCTCATCGGGGAGGCCGGGCACAGTGAGGCCGTGGCGCTGCGCGACCTGATTGTCCTCAGGGATGATCTTCACGATCGCGCTTTCGCGACCGCGAATAGTCCGGAGCACCTCGCCGACGCTCGCGCCGAGCAGCGGATCGTTGTCGTTCGAGATCAGGCTGTCGAGCTGATTGAAGGCCTCTTCCGAGCCCTTGTCGACGATCGTCTCTTTGGCATTCTTGGTCTTCGCGTCGATGAGGCCTTCGGTTATCAGGCCACCGACCACGAAGCCGAAGGTCGCGACGAGCACGCCGGACGTGACCAGAGTGATGGTGACAACACGAACCTGCAGCGATCGCCGCCAGGCGCGTTTAGCGTTGGCGATGAGGGAAGCCGGGCGGGAGGGTCGAAGCATTGTGGTCGGCCGTTAGGCCGTTCCCGCCTTATAACCGACACCGCGCACAGTGAGGATCACCTCCGGCCGCTCGGGGTCAGGTTCGATCTTGGCGCGCAGACGTTGCACATGAACGTTCACCAGCCGCGTGTCGGCCGCGTGACGGTAGCCCCACACCTGCTCCAAAAGGACCTCGCGGGTGAACACCTGACGTGGCTTGCGGGCGAGCGCGACGAGCAGGTCGAACTCCAAGGGGGTGAGTTTCACCTCTTCCCCGTTGCGCAGGACGGTGTGGGCCGGCACATCGATGGTGATCTGGTTCCCACCCGGACCGATCGTGAGCATCTCCGGCGCGACGTCTTCACCGCGGCGCAGCCGGGCCCGCATCCGGGCCACGAGCTCCTTCGGCTTGAACGGCTTGACCACGTAGTCGTCGGCACCGGACTCAAGGCCCAGAACGACGTCCACGGTGTCGGTCTTCGCGGTCAGCATCACGATAGGGACGCCGGCTTCGGCCCTGATGGCGCGGCACACGTCGATCCCGCTCATGCCCGGCAGCATCAGGTCGAGCAGCACGATGTCGGGGCGCGCCTCGCGGAACGCCGACAACGCTCGCTCGCCGTCGGCGACGAACGAGGGCAGGAAGCCTTCGCTGCGCAGGACGATGCCGAGCATCTCGGCAAGCGCAGGATCGTCGTCGACCACCAGTACGCGGGCTCTCATAGTGTCCAATATTCCATCTCTTACGCCGGAAGTGGGAACGCCGGTGGAGGGCCGATCGGTCAGACCTGTGTCGACGCCGACAATTCGGTCGATCGGTAGGTCCGCCGGGCGCTGCCGGTTTCGTCCTCAAGCGTGCGGGGTCGGACGGCTGCGAGGCCCGCTGTGGCCTGGATCACCAGCGCGACGAGCAACACACCAAGCGAGGCGACCCAGCCTCCGGTCGCTTCGTAGAGCATGCCCACGGCGAGCGGTCCGGCCATCGCGATCAGATAGCCGGTGCTCTGCGCGAAGGCGGACAGGCCGACGGAGCCGGCCGAGGTCCTGGCGCGCAATCCGATGAGAGTGAGCGCCAGCGGGAAGGCGCCCTGCCGCCGCAACCGTGCTGCCCACGATCATGACCGTGGTATAGAGGCCGGTCACCATGCCCAGCCGGCTCGGGAAGTATCGCCGCACGAGCACATCCGCGCCCGAGGCCCCAAGATCCCCGTGATCATGAGCTGACCGTCGTGATTTGGCGTCGATCATGACCTGGAGGTCATGATCGGCGGAGGGTTGGCGGAGGGTTGGTGGGGTCGCTGGTCGGGCGCGGTCGTGGCACCATGAGGCCCGGTCGACCCCCGGGAGCCTTGTTGCGCGATCTCACCCAGCCGGGTGCTCTGCCGCTGCGGCCACTCACCACAGGCGAACTGCTCGATGCCGCGGTGGTACTGCTGCGTACCCGGGCCGGGAAGTTGATCGGAATAGGGGCGCTGCTCGCCCTCGCGGAGCAGGCGATCCTGTTCCCGCTCCGCCGCCTCGCCGACGTCGACGACTCCTTCCTTCCCGGCGAGGACCTGCTGGCCCAGTTCGGGGTGCTGATCGTCGTCGGCTTCGCCACCGAGGCGTTCTGCATCGCGCTACTCGGCGGGGTCGCCTCGGCCGAAGCGCCGCGGGCGCTCCTGGGCACCGCCGCACCGCGCGGACGAGGATCGCGCCTCGGCTCCGTGGTCGTCGTTGGGCTCGTCGCGGCTCTGATCTGCGCCGCATCGGCCTGGACTTTCCTTATCCTTCCCGTGCGCTTTGAAGTTCTCGGTCTTGTGCTCGCGGTCATGGCCACTTTTGTGATCTGGCCATTCGCGTACGGAATCGTCGGGCTGGCCGTACCCGCGGTCGTGATCGACGAACTCAGCCCAGTCCGTGCCTTACCTCGCTCGGTCAGGCTCGCCGCGCGCAACATCATGCGCGCGATGTGGATCCGTGACCTCGGCTACCTGGTCTGGCTCTTCATCCGACTGGGTCTGTCGATCGCCACGATCGCCGTCGTCGGGATCTTCTACTCCTCCCCGTCACCGACGGTGGACAACCTGCTCATGGGCGGCACCTGGCTGGTCGTCAACGCGCTCGCCTACCCCGTGCTCGGCTGCCTCGACGTGGCCCTGCACCTCGAGGCGCGGATGCGCACCGAGGGTCTCGACATCGCGCTGCGGCGGTCCCTGCGGCGCGGCGTCGCCACGGACTCCGCGCTGGCGGTTCCGCGATGATCCGGTGGTGGAACGAAGCCGTCGCGACGCTCGCCGACGTCGGATGGGGAGGGGTGCCCGGTCTCGCCTTCTTCTCCTTCCTCGCCACCGTGCTCATTTCTCTCGCGTGGTACTTCTGGCCGCACTGGCTGCCGCGGAACTGGCGGGTCCAGTCCGGGTCCGGCCGGTCGGGCTCCCGCGCGGGCGCGGCCGGAGGTCGGGGGCGGCGATTCCGATTCGGCTCGTTGCGGTGGCGCTGGCGGCTGCGCTGGCGGCGCAAGAAGCGCGGCCGGCCCGAACCACTCGATGACCTACCCGCGGATGAGCTGCCCGATCTGCCCGCAGAGATGCTCACGCTCACCGCGGATCAGCTCGCCGCCGCGGGTCGCTACGCCGAGGCGGTACGAGAGCGGCTGCGGGCCATCGTTCGTGACCTCATTGAGCGGGGAGTGCTCCCGCACAGTCCTGGTTGGACGGTGACGGAGCTCGCCACCGCGGCGATCCAAGCGAGGCCCGCCCTCGCGCCTTCGCTGCGCGGCGCCGTCGACGTCTTCTCGGAAATCTGGTACGGGTTGCGTCGCGCCCGGGTCGAAGACGACGCCGCCATGCGCGCGCACGCCAGCGACATCAAGGAGATCATCGCCGAGCCGGTGGGCGTGTCGGGAAGTGGCGCGTGACCACCACGACCACCAACACGGTGCCATCGCCCGCCGCGGCGCCTCAGGAAGCCCCGGCAGCCGCGTCGAAGCCGCGCCGGCGCCGACGGTCGAGGCGGTGGATCCGTGCGGTGGCGCCGTTCGCTGTCCTGCTCGCAATCTGGGCATTCTCCGGCGTCGCCCATGCCATCGAGGAACCCGATCTCGACGATCCGGGCACGCTCTCTCCGCTGGGCATCGGCCGTCACGGATCCAGCCGACTCGCCGAGCTGCTCCACGGCCGCGGCGTCCGGGTGGAGCGCGTCACGACCGGGCTGCAGGCGCTGCAGGCGGCCGCCACCGGCGACGCCACGGTCTTTGTGCCGGCGCCCGACTACGTCGATCCGACGTTCGCGTCCTACGTCGCCCACGTCCCCGGCGCTCACCGCGTCGTCGTCGTCCAACCCGGCCTGCGTACGCTCATCTTCTCCGGCATCCCCATAATCAATGTGGACGAACGGTGGGCCACGGCGACAGTCGCGCCGCGCTGCTCGACCGGGTACGCCGTGGAGGCCGGACCGGCGGCGGTGCTGCACGACCGGTACGTCGTCGACGGGCAAGCGCCGATCGTCGACTGCTACGCCGGCGCCGTCGTCGGTGTGCGCAATGGGGACACTCAGACGATATATGTTGGCGCCACCGACCCTTTCCGCAACGACCGGATCTCCGAGGACGGCAACGCGGCCCTCGCGGTGGGCCTGCTCGGCATGTACAGCCGGGTCATCTGGGTCGATGTCCACGCTCGCGAGCCGGTCACGCTCTCCCCGGTCGACGTGCCCAATCCCGAGCTGCCGCAGTACCGCCGGGGGGACCGGCAGCGCGGCGCCACCGGAAATCCAACTATCGACGCGTTTCCATCAGCGCTCTGGGCCGCCCTTCTGTTGGCACTCACCGCGGCCGTCCTGCTCGCCTTCGCGCGCGCCCGACGGCTGGGTCCGCCAGTGGCGGAACCGTTGCCGGTGCTGGTGCCGGCGGCGGAGGCGATTACGGGCCGGGGACGCCTCTATGGGCGCATCCAGGCGCGGGAGGCCACGTTGGACGCGTTACGTGGCGCTGCGATCAGCCGGATCGCCAGGGTGCTGAATCCGTTCGGCGGAGGCGCTCCCGAGCGCGATCTCGTCGGGCGCGGCATGGCTGGCCCACCGCCCGCCGCCGAGACATTCATCGCGCAGATTGCCGCGCGCACAGCAGCCCCCGAGCACGCCGTGCGGGCCGTCCTCTATGGACCCGCGCCCCAGGACGACCAGGGCCTTGACCGCGCGGTCGCCGACCTGGACGCGCTCGTCCAGGCAGTAATGCGAGACACTCCTTCCCCGGCCGAACCGTCAGCTGAACAATCCCAAGGAGGAACACCGTGACCGAGACAGCCGAGATGATCGGCGGAGGCGCGGTTGAGCCGACCGCCATCTCCGCGGCGGGCGATCCCGCCGAGGCCGGGGCGCGCGAGGCACTCGGGCGCCTGCGGACCGAGATCGGCAAGGCCGTCGTCGGTCAGGACGCGACCGTCACCGGACTCGTGATCGCACTCCTGTGCCGGGGGCACGTGCTCCTCGAGGGTGTGCCGGGCGTAGCGAAGACCCTGCTGGTCCGCGCGCTCGCGGCCTCGCTGGCGCTCGATACGAAGCGGATGCAGTTCACACCCGACCTAATGCCGAGCGATGTCACCGGCTCGCTGATCTTCGATGCCCGTACCGCGGCCTTTGAGTTCCGTCAGGGCCCGGTCTTCACCAATCTGCTCCTCGCCGACGAGATCAACCGCACCCCGCCGAAGACACAGGCTTCGCTGCTGGAGGTCATGGAGGAGCGCCAGGTATCGGTCGAGGGCCGGCCGCGCACGCTGCCCGACCCGTTCCTCGTGGCGGCCACCCAGAACCCCATCGAGTACGAGGGGACGTACCCACTGCCGGAGGCACAGCTGGACCGGTTTCTGTTCAAACTGACCGTCCCCCTGCCGAACCGCGACGAGGAACTCGGCGTACTACGGGCGCACCACAACGGGTTCGACCCCCGCGACCTGGCCGCCGCCGGCATCACTCAGGTCGCCACCGCGCAGAACCTCACCGCCGCCCGGCAGGGGGTGTTGCGGGTACACGTCGCCGACGTCGTGCTGGCCTACATTGTCGACCTCTGCCGGGCCACCCGCACCGCACCCTCGCTCGAGCTCGGTGCATCGCCGCGTGGCGCCACGGGCCTACTCAACGCCTCGAAGGCGTTCGCGTGGCTGACCGGGCGGAGCTACGTCACACCCGATGACGTCAAGGCCGTCGCCCGACCGGCGCTACGCCACCGGGTCCGGCTTCGCCATGAGGCGGAGCTGGAGGGTGTCACGGCCGACGGGGTGCTCGACTCGATCCTCGCCACCGTCCCCACCCCGCGGTAGTCGACATGATCAGCTGGCGCGTGCCGGCCCTGCTCGTCGTCCTCGGGCTGCCGACCGTCATCGTCTGCGCAGTGCTGTCGATCTCACCATGGCTCCCTCTCGCCGCGGTGGTGGGTCTGGCAGCACTGCTGGTCGCCACGGACTGGGTGTTCGCGGCGCCGGCCGGCGACGTCAAGCTACGCCGCAACGGTCCCGACCAGGTGCGGCTGGGCGAGACCGTCACGGTCACCCTGGCCGTGACCAACGACTCGGTACGGACGATGCGGGCGCTCGTGCGCGACGCGTGGGTACCGTCGGCCGGTGCCGATGGCCCGTACGCGCACTCACTCGACCTCGACCCGAGCGAGACCGCGATGATCGAGACCACGCTCACCCCCACCCGGCGGGGAGACCGTCGCGCGGCCCGAGTCACGATCCGTTCGTACGGACCGTTCGGCCTGGCCTTCCGTCAGACCTCGGGCCGACGAGCGGACCAGATCACTCCACCATGGACGCTACGGACCCTGCCGGAGTTCAGATCCCGCCGGTTCCTGCCGGAGAAGCTCTCCCGGCTCCGGATCATCGACGGCCAGGTGGTCACCCGCGGCCGCGGTCAGGGCGGCGAGTTCGATTCGCTGCGTGACTATGTGATCGGCGATGACCCACGTTCGATCGACTGGCGTGGCAGCGCTCGCCGCGAGCACGTCGTGGTCAAGCAGTGGCGACCGGAACGCGACCGCCGTGTCCTCTGCGTCATCGACACCGGCCGGACCAGCGCCGGCCGCATCGCCAACACCCAGGCGCCCACGTCGCCGGAGCAGGGCGGCGAGCCCCGGCTCGACCTGGCCATCGACGCAGCCCTCTTGCTGGCGACGCTGGCCGCGCATGCCGGCGACCGCGTCGACCTGCTGGCCGTCGACACCGAGACCCACGCCAACGTGTCGACGTCGTCCAAGCGATCGCTGCCCAAGCTTCTCGACGCGCTGGCGTCGCTCGAGCCGGCGCTCGTCGAGACGGACTTCGGCCGGGTGGTCGCCGAGGTGCTCTCGCTAGAGCGTAAGCGCGCCCTCGTCGTACTCTTCACCACGCTGGATCCGGGCGCCCTGGGCGAAGGGCTGCTGCCAGTCTTGCCGAACCTCGTCTCCCGCCACACCCTCGTCGTCGCCGCCGTGCACGACCCCGCCCTGGACGCACTGGCAGCCTCCCGCGGGGGCGCCGGAGTGCTACACACGGCGGCCGCCGCCGAGCGGGG
>Ga0184612_10000279_pt1 | contig 23465 bp, 20 predicted proteins | sample PLM3_60_coex_FD_133163 | JGI IMG/M metagenome (GOLD analysis project Ga0184612, IMG submission 133163) | Groundwater sediment microbial communities from an aquifer in East River, Colorado, USA - PLM3_60_coex | ecosystem: Environmental > Terrestrial > Soil > Riparian zone | place: USA: East... | reverse complement strand
TCAGGCCGCCGGCAGGAGCTGGTCGCGGTGGGCGTCCAACACCGAACCCAGCGAGCGTGCAGGGCGGCCGGTGAGATCCTCGACAAGGGTGCTGAGCTGGTCGAGGTACCCCTGGCGGATCGCGGTGCCCCAGGTGGCGATGGGCGCGTGCCGCCGGCTCGGGCAGGCCGCCAGCAACCAGGCCGCGGACGTAGGCCTCGTCGTCGACGAGCACCGGCGCCACCGGCCGGCACGTCCACCCCGGCGACGAGCACCACGTCGTCTTGTCGGGCCGGGTCCGCGCCATCCAGGGCGAGCACGTGGTCGATCTCGGCCCCGGCGACTACCTGCTCTGGGACGCCACCGTCCCCCACGACGCCGAGGGAGTCGGCGACGAGCCGACTGTGGTGCTGATCATCAGCCCCCCTCGCACGCCACCGAAACCGCCCGCCCCGACCCTCAGCGGTAAGCGGCCGGCGTCAGCCGGGCAGGCCGTCCAGGAACGGGTCGACGGCGGCGTCGTTCTCGGCCATCCCCCAGACCTCGGTCGCCTTCCCCTCCCTGAGGTGGAAGATCTGCACGTACTTCCATTCGGCGCCCGACCCGTCCGCCGTGGACGCCGAGGCCGTCCCCAGCACCACGACGTGGTCGTCGTTGCCCACGATGTCGTGGATGTCGACCGAGGGTGGTGCGCCCATCGCCTGGGCCTGGCGGGCGAAGAACTCCAGCACGTCCGCCTTGCCCTGGTAGGCACCGCTCCACTTGCTGTTGCCGCCGACGTGCCAGACCACGTCGTCAGCCAGGTGCTGGTCCATCCAGGCAGTGTCACCCCGCTGGAACGCCTCGAAGCCCTCCCGGACGAGGGTGACGTTGGGATGCTCGTGCTGGGTCATGACGATCTTCCTTTCCGCAGGCGGCCCCTTGGCCTGGTCGGCGGGCAGCATACCCCGTCCTGACGGCTCGCCGGGCACAGCGCATATTGAACCTTTTCGGTAGAGCACGACCTATATACCGCAAGGTGTAACGCTTTTCGGCGGTCTGCCGGTCTTCGCGAGAAAGGGCATGGGCGCATATTGGCGCGCCCGCCTTCCCAAACCGGCGGTTCTCGGGAGGTTCAACAGTGATTTCGGTTCGACGGGGAACGACGCTCGCGGTCGCCATCTGCATGGCGCTGGTTGCTTGTGTGGCACTGGCCGGGCTCGCGACGGCGGCTCCCAACCCGCCGGGCAACAACGGCACCGTCAAGGTCGACGATGTCCCCTTCGACGACGCGCCCAACAACGAGCCGCACGTCGGCTGCGTGTTCCAGGTCGACTTCTACGGCTTCGACGAGGGCGACCTGTTCGCCGACGTCACCTTCGAGTCCCACCCGCCCACCGGCCCGGTCCAGGTGCTGCTGACCGACAGCGTGTTCATCGGCGAGGACGACAACGCCGGCGGCGGCAGCCAGGCCGGGCTGGACGCCTCGGCGACCTACACCCTGGACTTCACCGGTATCGAGCCGCACCCCAACCAGGGGTTCCACGTCAAGCTGACGATCAACGCCGACGGCTCGCACGGCGCCGATACCAAGCACAAGGTGTTCTGGGTCACCGGCTGCGTCCCCGGGACGACTACCACGACGACCTCGGGAGCCACGAGCACCTCCGGGGCGACCAGCACCTCGGGTACGACGACCACGTCGGGCGGCATCACCACGACGTCCGGGGCGGCCTCCACCAGCCAGCAGGCCAGCAGCACCTCGGCGGTCGGCGGTGCATCCTCGTCGGCTCCCGGCGGCTCCGTGGGCCGAGGCCTGCCGTTCACCGGCGCGAACACCGTCTCGCTGCTGCTGGCCGGCCTCGCGCTGCTCTGCCTGGGTGCGGGGATCTTGCTCGGGAGGACTCGCCAAAGCCGGATGTAACGGGTACCGGCCAGCGACCGCCGGTCGAGGAAGGAAGCCGCGTATGCGACGAGGAGTCATGCTGGTCGGCATCGCCTTGATCGCGGCGCTTGCTCTCGCGACGCCGGCCGGGGCCATCACCTACGGCACGCCGGATGGCGACGGTCATCCGGAGGTCGGCGCGCTGCTCGCGCCACAGGCATACTCCGACGGCACCTGGGCGGCCTGCTCCGGGACGCTGATCTCACCGACGGTCTTCCTCACCGCCGCCCACTGCGACCAGGATGTCAGCCGCGTCGCCGTGACGTTCGACTCCTCCTACGACCCGGAGACGGGGGCGACCCACTGGGGCACCTGGCACGCCGATCCCAACTACAACCGGGCGCAGAGCAATCCCCACGACATCGCGGTGGTCGTGCTCGATCGGGCGGTGAGCGGCGTCACCCCCGCCCGGCTGCCGGCGGCGGGTTCGTTGAGCAACCTGCGCGTGGGGACGCGTTTCACCTCGGTCGGGTACGGCGCGCAGTCGGTGACGATCGACCACGGTCCGACTTTCCACTACGCCGACGTCCGCTATGTCGCCACCGGCGGGCTTCTGGCGGTGAACCCGAGCTGGCTGCGCATCTCGATGAACCCTGTGCGGGGTGACGGCGGCACCTGCTTCGGCGACTCGGGTGGGCCGAACTTCCTGGGTGCCGGTGCGGCCGAGACCAACATCGTGGCCGCCACCACCATCACCGGGGATCTCATGTGTCGCGCGACCAACGTCGACTACCGCATGGACACGCCATCGGCGCGGGCGTTTCTCGGCCAGTACGTCACGCTGCCGTAGCCGTCCTCGCGGCCAACCCGGCTTGTCGCTGTGGGGAGGTGCTGGGGCGCCCTCTGCATCTCCGCCGAGGCTGGCCCGGAGCGTCTTGACATGCCGGGGCCTGGATGATCTCGGTCAGGGACGTCACCAAGCGTTACGGCTCGACGCGGGCCGTCGAGGACGTCGGCTTCACCGCACCTCCGGGGACGGTCACCGGGTCCTGGGCCCTAACGGCGCGCAAGACGACCACGCTGCGGATCCTGCTCGGCTTGGCACGGCCCGATACCGGCAGCGCGCACATCGACGGCGTGCGGTACGGCGAGCTGGCCTCCCCGCGCCGGACCGTGTCGCGAACCCGGCAAACCGCAGCCGCTGACCAGGGAGATCGACCTCATCGCCCACGCCATCACGACACCACAGCCGTCACGCCCCTCCAAGGGAGGAGCCATGTTCGGTTAGGCACAGGTTCGCGACGGCCGTCGGCGCGGTGGGAGCGGCCCTCGTCCTCGCGCACGTGGTGCTCGGCCCGGCCGTCGTGCCCGTGAGAGGAGCGGTCGGCGGTCTGCTCCTAGCCGCCGCCGGGCTCTACCTCATCACCGCCGGCCGACTCGGGTCCGCCTCCGACCGACCGTCAGACCGCCACCGCGAGCGGGAGGACGCGAGCAGGCCACCTCCATCCCGGACGCGCCATACGGCGGGTGCCATGATCTTGCGATTGGCGGCGGGTGGATGTCCGGGATGGGCCGGCAGCCTCGACGTCGCTGGTGAGAGGCACTCGAGTGGTGCCGGCAAGAGAGGAGCGACCGTGAAGTACATGATCCTGACGTACGGCTCGCAGCAGGACTACGACGCCATGGCCGGGAAGGCCGCCGACAAGCAGCCCTGGTCGGCGGAGGACTTCGCAGCGATGGTCGCGTTCATGCAGTCGTTCACCAAGGACCTGGTGGAGTCCGGGGAGCTCGTTGACACGCGCGGTCTGACCGCGCCGGTCCACACCAGGAGAATCCAGCTGCAGCAGGGCGTTCCGGTCGTGACGGACGGGCCGTATGCCGAGACCCAGGAGGTCCTCGCGGGCTACTGGGTCGTGGAGTGTGAGAGCTTCGATCGGGCGACCGAGATCGCCGCCCGGCTGGCGACCTGCCCAGCTCCGGACTATGTCGCCGCGAGCGCCGTGGCGGACGTGCGGCCGATCGCCGATTCGCAGGCCGAGCTGGAGCACTGATCGCTCCCGTGCCCGAGGCCGAGGTCGAGGGCCTGCTGCGCGGGTTGGCGCCGCTGGCCCTCGGTGCGCTGGTACGCCGTTATGGGCACTTCGACACCGCCGAGGACGCCGTGCAAGAGGCGCTCCTCGCGGCCGCCGTGCAGTGGCCGAAGGATGGCATCCCGGACAATCCGCGAGCTTGGCTGATCACGGTCGCCTCGCGCAGGCTGACCGACCTGCTGCGCAGCGAGCAGGCGCGCCAACGCCGTGAGGACACCGTCGCCACGTGGACACTGCCCGACCAGTGGCTGGCGCCCGCCGCCGACCGGCCGCCATCGGAGTCTGACGACACGCTCATCCTGCTGTTCATGTGTTGTCATCCCGCGCTGTCGCCGGCGTCGCAGATCGCGCTGACCTTGCGGGCGGTCGGCGGCTTGACCACCGCGGAGATCGCCCGGGCGTTCCTGGTGCCGGAGGCGACCATGACCCGACGCATCAGCCGGGCCAAGCAGCGCATCAAGGACAGCGGCATGCCCTTCGGCATGCCCCCGGGCGCCGAGCGCACCCAACGGCTCGGCGCGGTTCTCCACGTGCTCTACCTGATCTTCAACGAGGGCTACGCCAGCACGTCAGGGCCGAGCCTGCACCGCGGCGAGCTGTCGGCCGAAGCGATCCGGCTGGCCCGCATGGTCCACCGCCTGCTGCCCGACGATGGCGAGGTGACAGGGCTGCTTGCGCTCATGCTGCTCACCGACGCGCGCCGGCCGGCGCGAACCGGACCGGACGGCGGGTTGATCCCGATGGCCGAGCAGGACCGAAGCCGCTGGAACGCCGGCGACATCGCCGAGGGCGTGGCGCTCATCACCGACGCGCTTCCTCGGGGGGCAACCGGCCCGTACCAGCTCCAGGCGGCGATCGCCGCGATCCACGACGAGGCGCCGAGCGCCGAGGCGACCGACTGGCCGCAGATCATGGCGCTGTACGAGCTGCTGCTGCGGATCGCCGACAACCCTGTGGTGGCGCTGAACCACGCCGTCGCGGTCGCCATGGTCCGAGGCCCGCACACGGGGCTCGACCTGCTCGGAAAGCTCGAGGCCGACGAGCGGATCGCCGGGGACCACCGCCTCCACGCGGTCCGCGCGCACCTGCTGGAGATGGCCGGCGATCGCGTGGCGGCGCGCGACGCCTACCAGGCGGCGGCCCGGCGGACAACCAGCCTCCCGCAACAGCGCTACCTCCACGCTCGCGCCGCCCGCCTCACCGACGACCAGTGAGCCCGCTGGCGCCACCCGGTGGCGGGTGGATGTCCGGGACGGGCCGGTGGCCCCGACGTCTCCGCTGAGCGGCACCGGAGCGGTGCCAGCAGAGAGGAGAGGGCGATGTTCCAGCAGACCGCACCCCCGGCGGCGCCAACCACGCAGACCACACGGCTGTTGGCGTGCGGCATCGTCGCCGGCCCACTGTTTCTCGCGGTGGGCCTGATCCAGGCGTTCACCCGCGAAGGGTTCGACCTAAGCCGCCACCCGCTCAGCCTGCTGAGCCTCGGGGAGCTGGGGTGGATCCAGATCGCCAACTTCGTCGTGACCGGCCTGCTGTACGTGGCCTGCGCAATCGGCATGTGGCGGGTGCTGCGTGGCGGCCGGAGCGGCACCTGGGGCCCGTTGCTGGTCGGTGCCCTCGGGATCGGGCTGATCCTGGCCGGGGTCTTCACCACCGACCCGGGTGCCGGCTTCCCGCCGGGCGCGCCGGCCGGGGCACCCGAGCGGATCAGCTGGCACGGCGTCCTGCATGAAGTCGGCTTCATCGTGGCCTTTCTGTCATGGACAGCGGCCTGTTTCGTGTTCGCGCGCCGATTCGCCGCCCTCGGGCAGCGGCGTTGGGTCGGAGCGTGCGTCGCGACCGCGGTGGCGGTCCTCGTGCTCGCGTCGTGGCCTGACCTGGACAGCCTCAGCGTGCGACTGGTGCTCGCGTCGGCGGTCCAGTTCGGATTCGTGGCGGCGTTGGCGGCACGCCTGCCGCGAGCCCTTCCGGCCGCGGCCGCCACGTCCGCCACGTCCGCCGCGGCCTACTAGGAGTCCGCAGGTCAAGGGCGAAGCAACTGAGGAGCGATCATGGCGAAGGTTACGGTGGCCCTGACGTTGTCGTTGGACGGCTACATCGCCGGGCCGAACGACGGCAACGAGCTACCCCTGGGCGAGGGCGGTGCGGCGCTGTTCGAGTGGTACTTCACGGGCGACACCCCCAGCGGGCACTACGACCGGTTCAAGCTCTCGAAGCGCAGCGCGGAGATCTTCGACGCCGGGATCGACGCCTGTGGCGCGGTCGTGACCGGCAGGCGCACGTACGACATCGCGGGGGCATGGGGCGGCGATGGTCCGGTCCCGGGTCGGCCGCTGTTCGTGCTCACCCACAGCGTTCCCGCCGAGGTGCCCGAGACGTCGGTGCCGTACACGTTCGTCACCGACGGCATCGAGAGCGCCATCAGGCAGGCCAAGGCGGTCGCGGGCGACACGTACGTGGCGCTCGCCGGCTCGCAAGCCGCCCAGCAGTGCCTTCGGGCGGGGCTGCTCGACGAGATCTGGCTCACCCTGGTGCCCTTGCTGCTCGGCGGTGGTGTCCGCCTGTTCGACCACATCGGCGGACCGGTTCGACTGGAGAAGATCAGCGTGGTCGATGCCCCGGGCGTGACCCACCTCAGCTACCGGGTCACCCCGCGCTAGCGCCAACTGACGCCACCCGGCAACCCGACCTGACATGATCGATCGCATGAGCACGCCGCAGAGCGGGATCTTCGCCCTGGGAACGGCGTCGCACGCCTACCTCGAGCTCGACCTGCGCGCGGGCGGGGACGCACGCGAGCTGGTGCGTGCCGTGGCGGACCTGCGCGAGCCGCGCACCACCACCGGTGGCGTGAACCTCGTCGCGGGTTTCCGCCCCGAGCTGTGGCGCGAGCTGGACCCCGACGGCATCCCCGCGGAGCTGGCGGGCTTCGACCACGACCTGGTCGGCGCCGACGGCTATGTGCTGCCCGCGAGCCAGCACGACGCGGTGCTGTGGCTCTCCGGCAGCGCCTACGACGTGGTCTTCGACATGACGCGCCAGGCGATCGCCGCGCTCGACCCGCTGGCCGGCGTCGCGCAGGAGACGTCGGCCTGGTCCTACCGCCACGATCGCGACCTCACCGGGTTCGTCGACGGGACCGAGAACCCCAGCCTCGTCGAGGCGCCGGAGGTCGCCCTGATCCCCCAGGACCGTCCGGGAGCGGGCGGGGCGGTCCTGCTGCTGCAGCAGTGGGCCCACGACGCGGCGGCATGGGAGGCGCTGCCGGTCGCGCGGCAGGAGCAGGCGATGGGCCGCACCAAGGCCGACAGCGTCGAGCTCGAGGACCGGGCGCCCTCCTCGCACGTCGCCCGCACCGACCAGGAGCGGTTCGGGGACATCTTCCGCCGCAACATGCCCTACGGGACGGCGACCGACCACGGGACCATGTTCGTGGGCTTCAGCGCCGACCAGCGGCGGCTGGCGGCCATGCTCGAGAGCATGGCCGGCCTGCCCGACGGCGTCCGCGACGCGCTCACCCACTACACCCGGCCGCTCAGTGGCGCCTACTACTTCGTCCCCTCGACACAGGGCCTCAGGCGGTTCGCCAGCGCCGGCGACGGAGCACCGTCGTAGGCGGCGCCTCAGGAGGAGCCGGTCGGGGCGTCGGTGCAGACCAGCGCCCAGGGGCGGCCGGCGGCGCGGGTGAGGACCACGGCAGCGAGGCGTCGACCCGCAGCGACCGGCCGAACGGGGTGTGCAAGGGCCGTCGGCGGCCAGGAACGCGATCCGCGGGTCCAGCTTCCAGGCGCCGACCAGGTCGCGGTCGTCGAGGACGGCCGGGTGGTGGAGGCCGGGCCGCCGTCGGTCCCTCCCATCGACGGGCGGTTCACGCGGCCGAGGATCCCTTGCCTGCACGTCGCTCGCTTGCGTGTCCGCGAGCCTACCCTGAACGGTGGGTCCGCCTCCCGCGGGCCGGGATCGGAGGGAGGACGGCGTGAGCGTCCGGACGGATGCAGTGCCGAGCAACCCGGTGTTGCTCCAGCACGCCCAGCAGCGAGCGCAGAAGGTCGAGAACCGCATTGCCGATGCGATCACGCGGTTCGCCGGGTCGATGCCCTTTGTGTACATCCATGTCCTGTGGTTCGCCGCCTGGATCGCCTTCAGGATCGAGCAGTACCCGTTCGGGCTGCTCACCATGATCGTGTCGCTGGAGGCCATCTTCCTGTCGACCTTCGTGATGATCAGCCAGAACCGCGCCGACGAAAGACGTCAGGTCCTGGCCGACCATCAGTGGGCGACGGTCCAGCAGGAAGAGCAACAGAACGAGGATCTGCTGCGCCTCTCCAACCAGATCCTGGAACTCACCAGGGCCATCCATGCGATGAGCTCGACGCGGGCGGCCGCGCACCCCGCCAGCCCGGATGACTCTCCGACCCAGGCGTCCGGCCCGGCCGAAACGCCTGGCTCATAGCCCTGGAGCTGCCTCGTCGGTCTCCTGGCGGCGCCGCCTGAGCCGCCACCCAGAGCCGCGCGATCAGATCAGGATGTAGTGGTAGAACAGGCCGGCCATCTGCCAGGCGACCGCGGCCGCCATCACGGCCAGGACGGCCGGGACGACCGCCGGGAGCCGGCGGAGCAGGACCACCGACGGCAGCAGCAGGAGGTGGGTCCGGTACTGAGCCAGGTGCCCGCCGGCGACCAGCGGTGCCACCCAGAACATGACCGTGTAGACCAGGACGACCAGGTCGAGCGTGTTGCGCTCCCTGGCGGCCAGGGTGGCGCCGACGGCCACGAGCACGATGCCGGTGACCAGGAGGAACTGGTATCGGGGGGCCGGCTGACCGGTCAGCGACCCGCTGGGCGCGCCAGGGGGGCGGGGGCGGGGCACGGCATTCTTCACGAAGGTGGCGGCGGGGTTGTGCAACCCGGTCCCGTAGTGGGCCTCGACCAACAGGAGGCCGTCCCAGCGGCCGACCTCGGCCTGCTGGAGGGCCATGACGGCGAGCAGGCCGACTGCGACCAGGCCGCTGGTCCGGATTGCTCGGCCGAGTGCGGCCTGCGGGTCCATGCCGAGCCGGCGACGGCCGACCAGCAGCCAGACCGGGACCACCGCGGCGAGCAGGACGCCGGTCTGGTAGGCGGCGGCCGGCACGGCCCCGGCGATCCCGGCGGCGGTCCAGCGTCCCCGGGCCAGCAGGGCCAGGAACAGCAGGCTGCCGCCGACGGCCAGCGAGACCGGGAACAGCGCGTGCTCGTAGATGCTGCCAGGGAAGAGTGCGGCCAGGGCCAGGCAGGCGAGGTTGGCGAGCGTCGCCCGCGCCTCCAGCAGCCACCACACGAGCACCAGCGACCCGAGGGCGAACAGCTCGGTGATGAGCAGCCCGGCACGGGGTAGGGAAGGCCGAGGGGGCCCAGCAGCCGCATGCCGAGCGGGTAGAGGGGGAACCAGCCCGCCGTGCCGCACCAGTCGGCCGCCGTGAACGGGCTGGTCGGTTTGGGGACGCAGCGGAGCAGCGTGTAGCCGTGCCTGGCGATGTTCAGGTAGTTGCCGGAGTCCCACCTTGCATGGGTTCTGACCAGGAAGTAGTCGAAGCCGTTGTGGGCGGCGGCGGCCCAGTACAGGGCGTGCCCGGCGAGCCAGGCCAGCACCGGCGGCACGACCAGCGCCGCGGCCTGGCGGCGGCCGGGGCCGACCTTCATCTCACGGCCGCCGGGAGCGCCGGCCCACACGCCAGGACCCGGGTGCCAGCAGCCCTTCGGCCTTCAGGCAGGCCAGGGCCACCGTCGGGAGCTCCTCGGCCGCTCGCACCGCCAGGTAGCGGGGCTGCCAGGCCGGGGCGAACTTCTTGTTGAAGCGGTACAGGGTCTCGATCTGGAACGGGCGAGAGAGCCTGTGCAGCACCCAGCGGGCGGCCCGCAGCCGCAACGGGACGTCCGCGCCGGCGCCGGCCGCAAGGATCGCCCGCAGGAAGGAGAAGTTGAGGGACAGGCGGCGGACCCCGAGGGCCGGCAGCCGCCGGGCGGCCTCCACGATCAGGAAGTCGTTGAGGATGGCGGGGGCGTCCCGCTCCCGCCGCATGGCGTCCAGGCTCGCCCCGTCACCGTCCCACGGGACCAGGTGCAGGAAGCCGAGGGGCCGGCCGCTGGCGTCCCGGCCGATCACCAGCAACCCGCCCGCGTCGCGGGGGTCGAACAGGCGCCCGAGGGTCATGGAGAAGCCGCGTTCGGGTGCCGCCCCGCGCCAGCGGGCCGAGAGGTCCTGCAGGCCGGTCAGCTCCTCGGGGCTCAGCTCGCCGACCCGGCATACCGTGGTGGTGAGCCCGGCCCGCAGGGCCCGGCGCCAGCTCTGCCTGGCGATCCGAACCGCCCGGCCCTCCAGCGTGAACCGCTCCAAGTCCAGCACGGCCTCGTCTCCCAGGTAGATCGGGGTCAGGCCGGCCAGCCGGTAGGTGCGGGCGGCCAGCGCCCCGCAGCCCAGCACGGCGGCGATCCGGCCCTGCGCGGCCGTCTCGGCCAGGAACGCGGCCGCCGCGGCCGGCCAGTCGACCGGCGGGCCGATCGGGTCACCGGCGGCCAGGGCCACCACCCCGACCGGAGCCCATGACACCAGGGCGCCTCCCGCCCAGGTGCTCGCGCGGTCGTCGCGCAGCGCGAAGTAGGCCAGCGAGTCGCCGGAGGCGGCCACGGCCTCGGCCAGCCTGGGGTCGCGGACGGGGCGAACCAGGGCCGGGGCGAGCACGCGGGCGACGGCCAGCAGCGCGCCAAAGTAGAAGACGGCCGCCACCGAGGCCGGGAAGAAGCGGCCGAACCGTCCTTCCAGCCCGATCCCGGAGCCGAGCCCCACCGCCATGCGGCCGGTCTCCCGCACGATCCGGGGCAACGTCAACGGCGCGGCCACGTCGTCGGCGTTGGCCAGCAATCCGAGCGTTGCGTAGACGGTGGTGGCCACCGCCACCATCAGCGCCGGCCGCAGGGCGGCCCGACGCTCGAGCGGATCCTGGGAGGCGGTGAAGCGGCCGGCCTGGCTGACCAGCAGGCCGGCCAGGAACGCTTCGATCAGCGCCTCTTCCACGTCGAGGCCCTTGGCCACGTGGAGGACGGCGCTGCCGACCAGCAGCCCCACCGTGGCCAGCCAGGCCAGTCGCTGCCGGCGCCGGAGCCCGCCGGCCAGCAGCAGCAGGCCGATACCGGCCGCGGCAGTGGCCGCCGTGGCGCCCTCCGACACCGCACCTGGGACCAGCTCGTGGAGGACCCGCAGCCGGTCCGCCTCGGCAGGCATCAGCGCCGACATCAGGTTGAGCACGCCGGCCAGGGCGGCCAAGGCGGCCGCCACCCGAGGACCCAGCTCCCGGCGCCGCCCGGTGGCGGTCGGCGGCCGAGCGAAGGCCCGCGCCAGGGTCGAGCCGCGCGCTTCCATGGCGTCCCAGCCTCGTCGAGGACGTGTCATTTGTACGGCGAGCTCGGTGAGAGCCGCGTGAGATATCGCTGGGTGGCCGACATTCTCACCGTCCTCTCATGCCAGATGACCGTTGCTGGTGAACCATGATCGAGAGGAGGTGGGCATGCGCGTCCTGCTGGTCGAGGACGAGATCAAGATGTCCAGGGCCATCCGGCGTGGGCTCGAGCGGGAGGGCTATGCGGTCGACGCCGCCCTCGACGGCAAGGACGGCCTGCACCGCGCCACCGAGTGGGACTACGACGCGATCGTGCTCGACGTCATGCTTCCCGGCCTCGACGGCATCGAGGTCTGCCGGCGCCTCCGCCTGGCGGGGCGCTGGGCACCCGTGCTCATGCTCACCGCCCGCGACGGGGTGGCCGACCGGATCAACGGGCTGGACGTCGGCGCCGACGACTACCTGGTCAAACCGTTCGCTTTCGGGGAGTTGCTGGCGCGCCTGCGTGCCCTGGTCCGCCGGGGCGCCCGCGAACGCCCCGCCGTCCTGAAGGTCGGCGACCTGGTGCTGGACCCGGCGGCCCACGTCGTGACGCTGTCGGGCCGGTCGGTGCCGCTCTCGACCCGGGAGTTCGCCCTGCTCGAGTTTCTGATGCGCAACGCTGGCCAGGTGGTGAGCCGCTCCGCGATCCTCGAGCACGTGTGGGACTACAACTATGACGGCATGTCCAACGTCGTCGACGTCTACGTGGGCTACCTGCGTCGCAAGCTCGAGCAGCCGCTCGGCCAGGTCCGAATCCGGACCGTCCGGGGCGTCGGCTACGGGCTCGAGCCGGCGTAGCGACGTGGCCGGCTGGCTCGCCCGCCTCCCCGTTCGGGCCCGCCTCACGGCCTGGTACGTCGTCCTGCTCGCGGTGATCCTGGCCGCCCTCGGCTCCTTCCTGCTGCTGCGCCTGCGCGCCGATCTGGTCGCCGAGGTCGACAAGGCGCTCGACGCCCAGGCTGCCGGGATCCTGACCGACTCCGAGAGCGGCCTAGATGCGATGCCAGGGGCCAGCGTGGCCGGCCTGCCACGCGGCGAGACCGCCGCCCAGCTGCTGTCCCCCAGCGGCGAGGTCCGCGACCGGGCCGGCGCCGCGGCACCGGCCCGGTCGCTGCTCACCCCGGTGATGCTGCGGCAGGTACTGGCCGGCCAGCAGGTGCGGGCAGACGTGCGGTCCGGGCCGAACGAGGCGCGCTACCGGGTGCTCGGCCTGCGCCAGGCGGGGCGTGGGGCACCGACCGTCCTGGTGGTCGCCGCCCCGCTTGCCGATGTCGACAGGTCGGTGGAGCGGCTGCGCCTGCTGCTGCTGGTCGCCGGCCCGATCGCGCTGCTCCTCGCCGGCGGGGGCGGTTGGCTGCTCGCCAGGGTGGCGCTGCGACCGGTGGGCCGGATGACCGAGCAGGCCGAGGCGATCGGCGCCGACCGGCTGCACGACCGGGTGTCGGTCCCGGACGCCACCGACGAGCTGACCCGCCTTGCCCGCACCCTCAACGGCATGCTGGACCGGATCGAGCGCGGCGTGGTCGAGCAGCGCCGGTTCGTCGCCGACGCCTCCCATGAGCTGCGCACGCCGCTGGCCGTGATGCGGGCCGAGCTGGAGGTCGCGCTCCGCGCCGACGACCCGGCCGCCGACGCCTCCGAGGTGCTCGGCAGCGCGGCCGAGGAGGTGGCAAGGATGAGCAAGATCGTCGACGACCTGCTCACCCTTGCCCACCGCGACGAGAACAGCCTCGAGCTGCTCCTGGCGCCCGTCGACCTCGGCGAGATCGCCACCGAGGTCGCCGGCAAGCTCCGCCCACTCGCCGAGGAGGGGGGCCTCCAGCTCGTCGTGGAGGCCCCGTCGGTGCCGGTCGTGGCCGACCAGGCCCGCCTCACTCAGGTCGTCACCAACCTGGTCGACAACGCGGTCAAGTACACCGGCGCCAGCGGCTCGGTCCGGGTCCGGGTCTGGGACGAGGCCGGTGGGAGCGGACTGGCGGTGACCGACACCGGCCCAGGGATCGGCCCAGAGGACCTCCCCAAGGTCTTCGACCGCTTCTTCCGGCTGGACGCGGCCAGGACCAGGGCCCGCGGCGGCAGCGGGCTCGGCCTCGCCATCTGCAAGGAACTGGTCGAGGCGCATGGCGGACGCATCTGGGCCGAGAGCGTCCCCGGCGCCGGCAGTACCTTTGCATTCACCCTGCCGGCCCAGCCGCCAGCGGCGGTCCACCAGCCGGCGCCATGACCGCCCGCCACCAGCTCCACCGGATCGCCCAGCTGGCGCATCTCCACCTCCCCGCCAGCCTGCTCCACCAGGTCGACCGGGCGGGGCCGCTGGAGAGCCCGTGGGTGGCGGCCCGGCTCGGCGGGCTGCTGGCGGCCAGCGTACTGCTGGCCGTCCGGCGAGGAGCGCGGCCACCGCCGGGGAACGCCGCTCCAGGCCCGGCGGGCCCGGCATGAGCGGCCGCCGGCCCTGGCGCCGTCTGCTTGTGGCGGTGGTGGTGACCAGCCTGGTCCTGAGCGGTGTCGTCCTGGCCGCGGTGGTGCCCACCGCGCTGGTGGCGACGGCGGCCGCGCGGGACCTGGGCGGCAGCGCCCATCCGCTCGGCCGCCTGCTCGCCCGGCCGCCGGCCAACTCGGTGGTGTACGCCGCCGACGGCTCGGTACTGGCCGTGCTCCACGCCAACCAGGACCGCACCGTGGTGCCGCTGTCGGCGGTGCCGGCCACCGTCCGCGACGCCGTCCTGGCCATCGAGGACGCCCGCTTCTACGCCCACGGCGCCCTCGACCTGCGCGGCATCGTCCGGGCGGCGGTCACCGACCTGTTCAGCGACCACATCAGCCAGGGCGGCAGCGACCTCACCCAGCAGTACGTCAAGAACGTGGTCACCGGCGACCAGGTCAGCCTGCGCCGCAAGCTGGTCGAGGCCCTCGACGCGGTCCAACTGGAGCGACACCTGAGCAAGGACCAGATCCTGGCCGCCTACCTGAACCGGGTCTACTTCGGCGACGGGGTCTACGGGATCGCCACCGCGGCCGAGCACTACTTCTCCAGGCCGGTCGGGCGGCTGACGCTGGCACAGGCGGCCGCCCTGGCCGGCACCATCGCCAGCCCTCAGCGGTTCAAGCCGACGGCCGGGAGGGCCGCGCTCGCCCGCCGCGACCTGGTCCTCGACCGGATGGCGGCGCTCGGCTTCGCCAGCCCGGCCCGGGTCGCGGCGGCCAAGCGCCAGCCGCTGCGGCCGAGGCTGCATCCCGAGACGGTCCGCTACCCGTACTTCGTCGACGACGTCACCCGCGTCCTGCTCGGCGACCACGCGCTGGACGAGGGCCTCGGCCCGGTCGGCTCGGCGGCCAGGCGGCGAGCCGTCTTCGAGGGCGGCCTGTCGGTCACCACCAGCCTGCGGCCCGACGACCAGCGGCTGGCCGAGCGGGCGGTCGGCGACCGGCTGACCGGCGTCGGCCTGGGCGGCGCGCTGGTCAGCATCGACCCGGCCAGCGGGGCGGTGGTGGCCATGGTCGGCGGGCGCGACTTCGCCAGCTCCAGGGTCAACCTGGCTACCGGCCAGGGCGGCGGCGGCTTCCCTCCCGGCTCCTCGTTCAAGGTCTTCTACCTGGTCGCCGCCCTGGAGCAGGGCATCCCGGCGAGCACCACCTTCGACACCGCCTCGCCGACGACGGTGTCGGCGCCCGCCTGCCCGACCGGCTACACCGTCCACAACGCCGAGCGGGCGCTGGCCGGCCGCATGGCCCTCGCCCAGGCTACCGCCGAGTCCGTCAACGTCTACTACGCCCAGCTCATGGTGCGGGTCGGGACTCCCAACGCGATCCAGGTCGCCAGGCGCATGGGGATCACCTCGCCGCTGCGCGACTACTGCTCGCTGGTGCTTGGCAGCGAGAACATCACGCCGCTGGAGCTTGCCAGCGCCTACGCCACGCTGGCCGCCGCCGGCGTGCACTGTCAGCCCTCGGTGCTGGCCCGGGTCACCGACCCGACCGGCCGGGTCCTGGTCGACGGCCGGCCGTCGTGCCGCAGGGTCCTCGACCCGCAGGTGGCCGCCGCCGCCGTCGGCATCCTGCGCGGGGTGGTGCAACCGGGCGGGACCGGCTTCCGGGCCGCCATCGGCCGGCCCCTGGCCGGCAAGACCGGCACCACCACGAGCTTCGCCGACGCCTGGTTCACCGGCTTCACCCCCCAGCTGGCCACCTCCATCTGGGTCGGCGACCCGGTACGGCAGGCCCCGATGAGCGACCGGTTCAACGGCGGGCCGGTCTACGGCGGCACCTTCCCGGCCCTCATCTTCCACGACTACATGGCCGCCGCCCTGGCCGCGCAACCCGTCGCCGACCTGCCCGGCCCGCGCGGATGACCATCCTCGGCCGGGTGATGGCCTACCAGCGTCCGTTCCTGGCGGCGATCGCCGGCGTCGGGCTGCTCGCCACCGCTCCCGCCTCGGTCTCGTTCCTGCTCGCGAGCCTGGTCGTGAGCGCCCTGTGGCACGACCCGGCAGGCGTTCACCGGGTAGTGGCCGCCTGCTGCGCCTGGCGGGCCACCGACCTGCCTCGCGGCCCGCTGCTCCCGCTACTTGGCAGCGCCTTCCTGGTCCAGCGGCCGGTCGAGGCGGTGTGGACGGTGGCCGCCACCTGGCTGGTGCTCGGGCCGCTGGAGGCGGTCGTCGGCAGCCGGAGACTGCTCGCCATCGGCGTCCTCGGCCATGCCGTGCCCACCGTCCTCGTCGACCTGTGCTGGCTGGCCGGTGGGATGGCCGGTCAAGGGCTGGGCGGCCTGGACGTAGGCACCTCGGCGGTGGTGGTCACCGCGGCCGCCGCGCTGGCGGTGGCCACCCGGTCGCTGCCAGTGGCCTCCGTGCTGGCCGTCGGGCTGGCGGTCGACATCGCCGCCGCCCCCGACCTGGCCACCGCCGAGCACCTGGTCGCGGTCGCCGTTGGGGTGGGCTTCGCCCTGGCCCTCTCGCGGCACCCGCACGGCGCCGGCTCACCGTCCCCGCAGGAGCCGGCCACCAGCGTCCAGCAGTCGACACGGGCCCCGAGCAGCTGGTAGCGGCCAGGCGTGGCCCGCCGAAGGTGAGGGCTCGGTGAGAGTTCCCCCGCGGCCGTACCGGATTCACCCAGCGCTCACGATCGCCGCCGTACAACGGTGCCCGGAGGACGGGCACTGCGGGACGCAGCCGTCGAGGCCTCCGCGGGAGGCTGACCATGATCCGGACCTCACCGTCGGTTCTCGGCGCCCTGGTCCTCGCCGCCGTACTGGCGCTGGTCCCGCTGCCCGACCACATCATCCCGGCGTCCCCGGCCGCCGCCCGGCCGGCCCGCCCGGCCGCCGCCAGGTCCGGCGGCGTCGTGGTGGTGGCGGCCGGGGACATCGCCTGCCGGCCTGGCTCGCCGCCGACGCCGGCCGGCTGCCAACAGCGGGCGACCGCCCGCGCCGTCCTCGCCCAGCACCCGACGGCCGTGCTTCTGCTCGGTGACAACCAGTACCGGGACGGGGCGCTGTGGAAGTACTGGGCGTCCTACGACCCGACCTGGGGCCGGTTCATCGAGCGCACCTACCCGACCCCGGGCAACCACGAGTACAAGACGCCCGGGGCGATCGGGTACTACCGGTACTTCGGCTCCCGGGCCGCAGCGCCGGTCAAGCCCTGGTACTCCTTCCGGCTCGGCTCCTGGCACCTGGCCGCCCTGAACAGCAACTGCCGATCGGTCGACTGTGCAGCCGAGGCGGCCTGGCTCCGGGCCGACCTGGCTGCCCACCCGGCCCGCTGCACCCTCGCCTTCTGGCACCACCCACGGTTCACCTCCGGCCACGAAGGCGAGACCAGGCCCGTCGGTCCGTTCTGGGACGCGCTCTACGCCGCCCGTGCCGACCTGGTGCTCAACGGCCACGATCACGACTACGAGCGCTTCGCCCCTCAGGACCCACTCGGCCACCATGATCCCGTCAACGGCATCCGCGAGTTCGTGGTCGGCACCGGCGGCGCACCATGGCTGGCGTTCCGCACGGCGGCGGCCAACAGCCAGGTCCGCACGACCGGCACGTTCGGGGTCCTGCGGCTCACCCTCCAGCCGGGCGGCTACCGGTGGCGCTTCGTGCATGCCGCCGGGGCCCCTTCAGCGACCACGGCCGCGGTACCTGCCACTGAGCGCGGGCTGCCGCGCCGCCGGCTGCGGAGGACCGTCGTCGGCGGCGCCTCAGGAGGAGCCGGTCGGGGCGTCGGTGCAGACCAGCGCCCAGGGCCGGCCGGCGGCGCGGGTGAGGACCACGGTGGCGCGCTCGTCGCCGCGAAGCCGAAGCCGCGCGGTCAGCTCGGCGGCGTCGACCGCCGAGCCCCGCTTGCGGACCTCGATGGTCCCGACGCGGCGCTCGCGCAGCAGCGCGCGAAGCCGCTTCAGGTTCCACGGCAGCGAGGCGTCGACCCGCAGCGACCGGCCGAACGGGGTGTGCAAGGGCGCGTCGGCGGCCAGGAACGCGATCCGCGGGTCCAGCTTCCAGGCGCCGAGCCGGCGGGCCAGCTCCTCGACCAGGCCGGCCCGGGTCACGGCCGGGTTGGGATCGAGCAGGAACGCGCCGGGCGGGGCGCACGGCACCGGCGAGCCGGGCCGCGCCACCAGGGTGTGGCCGCCAGGGAAGACCGTGGCCCGCCGGCCGGTGGTGGCCAGGGCCGGCGACCAGAGCGCCGCCTCCTTCAGCTCGCGGCGGTCGGCGAGCAGCTCCACCTCCCAGCCCGACGGCACCAGCCCCAGGGGCAGGCCGGGGGCGGCCTTGACGCCGACCGCGGCGACGGTGGCGGCCAGGCCGAGGCACCAGGCCAGCGGCGGGCGGCTCTCCCCCGCCGGCAGGCGCCGCCCACCGGCCCGTCTCGCCGGGTCGACGAACACGGCCATGGACGGCGGCAGGCGCAGGTCGCGGACGTCGGCGCAGGCCGCCGCGACCTCGCCGGCGCCGTGCAGGCGGGCGTTCTCGCCGGCCATACGGAGGTGGACCGGGTCGAGGTCGACCGCGACGGCGGCCCGACCCGGCGCCAGCGCGCACAGGTCACCACCGATGCCGGTGCACAGATCGGCCACCCGCTCGAAGCCGGCGTAGCGGGCCGCCCGGTGCCTGGCCAGCGGCTCGGCCGACGCCTGCTCGAGGCCCTCGCGGGTGAACCACATCCGCCCGGCAAGCGAGAACTTGGCGGCAGCGCGGGCACGCAGCTCGCGCTGGGCCATGGCGGCGGCGACCAGCCAGGCCGGATGGCCGGCGCGGGCCGCGGTGCCGAGCCGCAGCTCCTCGGCCGGGTCCAGCCGGCCGGGCGGCAGCTCGTCGAGCAGCGCCCTGCCCTCGTCGGAGAGCAGGGCGCCCAGCGTGCGCGCCGGGTCGGGCCCGCCGGCCTCAGGCGACCGGACCACCGCCGTCGCCCGCGGGCCCGGCCGGATCGGGCGCGGGGGCCGGGTCCGGGTCGGACGGGCGGCCGTCGCCCGCGGGCCCGGCCGGATCGGGCGCGGGGGCCGGGTCCGGGTCGGACGGGCGACCGTCGACCAGGCGGACCACCCGGTCGCAGAGGTCGACCACCTCCGGGTCGTGGGTGGCCACCACCACCGCCGCGCCGCGGTCGGCGGCGTCCCTGAGCAGCCCCACCGCCCGGTCCCTGCTCTCCTCGTCCAGCTCGGCGGTCGGCTCGTCCACCAGCAGCACCTCGGGCTCGACGGCGAGCGCGCGCGCCAACGCCACCCGCTGGCGCTCGCCGCCCGACAGCTCGTCGGTGCGCTGGTCGGCCCGGTCGGCCAGGCCGAGAAGGCCGAGCCAGCGGCCGGCCGCGGTCGCGGCGGCACCCGGGTCGCGCCTGGCCACCCGGAACGGCAGCTCGACGTTCTCCCTGGCCGTGAGCAGCGACAGCAGGCCGTACCCCTGGAAGACCAATGCCAGCCGGTCGCGGCGCAGCGCCTGGCGGCCGCGCTCGCCGAGCCCGGCCAGGTCCTCGCCGTCCAGGCGCACGACCCCGGCGTCGGGAGGCTCCAGCCCGGCCAGCAGTAGCAGCGTGGTCGACTTGCCCGACCCCGACGGCCCGACCAGACCGACCACCTCGCCGCCGGCAACCTCCAGCGAGACGCCCTCGACCACGTTGCGGCCGCCGCGCCTGGCGACCAGCCCCTCGGCGGCCAGGATGGTCATGGGACCCCGTCCTCCTGCGTCTCGCCGTCGGGCCGGCGGTCCGAGGGCCGCAGGACGACCCGGTCGGGCTCGACCTCCACCGTCACCCGGCCTCCCGGGGGCAGCACGGTGAGCGCGTCGGCCGGCAGATGCAGCGAGCCGGTGGGGCCGACCACCGCATACTCGGTGCCGCCCCGGCCCTCGGCGCTGACGCGGCCGTCGCGGATGGTGACCGTGCGGTCCATCGCGGCGGCCACCTCGGCGTCGTGGGTGACCAGCACCACGGTGGTCCCGAGGTCCTCGCGCGCCTCCTTGAGCAGCTCGACCACCCGCTGCACGTTGGCCCGGTCGAGCTGGCTGGTGGGCTCGTCGGCCAGCAGCAGCGGTGGGTTGTTGGCGAGCGCGACCGCCACGGCCAGGCGCTGCTGCTCTCCCCCTGACAGTGCGCGGATCGGCTTGCGCGCGGCGTCGCCCAGGTCGACCGCGTCGAGCAGGACCCCGGCTCGCCGCCGGCGCCGTCCCGACGGCAGCCCGGCCAGCAGCATCGGCACCTCCAGGTTCTCCCATGCCGAAGCGTAGGGCAGCAGGTTGCGGGCGGCGCCCTGCCAGACGAAGCCGAGCCGGCGACGGCGGAGCATGGTGAGCTGCGCCTCCGACAGCCTGGTCACGTCGACGCCGTCGAGCAGGACCCGGCCGGCCGACGGCCGCTCCAGCCCGCCCATGACCGACAGCATGGTCGACTTGCCGGACCCCGACGGCCCGAGCAGGGCGACCATCTCGCACCAGTCGACGCCCAGGTCCACCCCCTGGAGGGCCACCACCTCGCGCCCGTCGAGCACGTACAGGTGGAACAGGCCCTCGCAGGTGAGCAGCCGCTCGCCAGCCCTGGCCCGCCGCTCGGCGGCCATGTCCCCGGCCCGGCCGCGCGCGCGCTGGAGGGTGAGGCTCACGGCTCCTCCTCGCGCAGCAGGGCGGGGCGGGCCTGGCGGACCAGGCCGGCGACCACGACGGCGAGCCCGGCGGCGACCAGCAGCGCGGCCAGGCCCAGCCCGACGCCGAGGGCGAGCCAGTCGGGCGTGTAGATCGGCGGGGGCACGCTCGGCCGGTCGACGAACTGGGGGATCGCCGGCAGCGCAACCAGGGCGACCACCAGCCCCACCAGGCCACCGCAGAGCACGCCGTAGCCGACGAGCGAGCCCTGCTCGACCGCGACCGGCCCCCACAGGTCGCGGCGCCGGGCGCCGAAGACCTCCAGCACGGCCAGCTCGAAGGCGCGCCGCCGGCCCGTCAGGTAGAGGTGCAGCATGACGCCGCCGGTGGCCAGCGCCGCCCCGGCGGCCGCGCCGACCAGCAGCAGCAGCAGCGCCAGGGAGGGCGCCTGCTGGGCGAGCGCCGCCTCCTGCTCGGCCGCGCCGAAGCGCGCCTCCACGCCGACGCCCTGGGCGGTGAGCCGCGCCAACGCGGCCGCGCCCCGGGCGCCGCCGACCGTCCAGACCTCGTTGGCGACCGGCCGGTCGAGGGGGTTGCGCTGGGCGTGGACCAGCAGCCACTCGGCGTCCACGTAGGCCGCGACCACGCGCGGGCCGGTGCCTGGGAGCACGCGGGCGACGCCGGCCACCAGGAGCTGGAGGTCGCCGGGGATCTGGCCGCGGACCCGCACCACCCGCCCGACCTGGGTGGAGAGCACCTCGAGGAAGGCGGGGGTGACCACCGCCGGCAGCGCCTCGGGCACGGAGGCGTGGCCGAGGCCGACGACCACGCCGGAGCTGGGCGCCTCGATCGTGACCGCCAGGGCGCGGCCGTCGACCCCGTCGGTGGGCGCGAGGATGTCGCGCGGCTCATAGGTGTTGTCGTTCAGCGAGTACCAGTGGGCCGGGTCGTCGAAGCCGTGGACCAGCCGCCACGCCCCGCCTTCGTGGGCCCGCAGCGAGTCGAGCACCAGGCTGGCCGCGACCGCGCTGGTCACCCCCGGCTCGCGGAGCACCCAGAGCCGCTCCAGGCGCCACGGCCCGCCGGCGGGGTCGAGCCGGCCCCGCAGGGGGCGGACCTCGCTCGGGCCCAGGCGGCCAAGGTCCACCCGGACGACCCGGGAGCCGCTCCCCCGGACGAGCGCCAGCAGCCGCACCGGGCCTTCGGCACGGAGGTCGTTGACGCCGACGGCGATCTCGAGCTGGTCGGCGCGGCCGAGGTCGAGCGGCGGTGCCGCCGGCCGGGACAGCGGCGCGAGCACCCGCGACAGCGACCGGTCGGCGAAGTCGCCCCGCCAGAAGCCGACCGCCCGGTACCGGTCGGGCTGGACGCCGAGCAGGACCGCGTCGACGCCCGGCGCGTCGCGCAGCGCCGCCCGGTAGCGCAGCACGGCCATGGCCGTCCTGCCGTCCGGGTCTGCCGCCGCGACCCGCTCGGGGCCGAGCGCCTGGCCGCCGACGGCGACCTCCGCCCGCTCGGCCGCGCCGACCTCGGTGAAGGCCCGGTCGTGGCGGTTGCGGGCCAGGTCCTGGCGGACCGTGACCGCGAACGCGACCAGCCCGAAGGCGGCGGCGAGCGCGACCACGACCCGCAGGGCCGCCCCGCCGCGGCGGGCGACCTGGCGCGCGCCGACGTAGGTGGCCAGGCCCTGCGAGCGGCCGGTGAGCCGGACCAGCCAGGCGGCCACGACCGGCAGGGAGCGCCCGACGACCAAGGCCGCCGCCAGCACCGCCAGCCCGGGGGCGAGGGTGGCGAGCAGGTCGTAGCCGCCGGTCGCCCGCCGGGTGCCGCCGGCGCGCAGGTTGGCGAGGGCGCCCACCGCGACCAGCAGCAGCACGCCTTCGAGCAGGAAGCCCCGCCGGCTGACCCGGTCCGAGCGGCCGTAGCGCCACTGGTCGACGATCCGGCGCCGGACGGCGCCGAGGCCGGCCAGGTTGGCGGCGACCAGGGCGACCACGGCGGCGCCGAGGGCCGCGGCGACCGCCGGCGGCGTCACCACCACCGGGACGCCGCCCTCGAGCTGGCGGCGGGCCACCAGCAGGGCGCCGAGCCAGCCGAGGCCGAGGCCGACCGGCAACGCCACCGTGGCGACCGCGGCCAGCTCCAGGATCGCCAGCCCGAACGCCTGCGGGGTGGTCGCGCCCCGCACCTTGGCGAGGGCGACCTCCCCGGCCCTCGCCTCCGCGGCCATCGCCGCGACCACCACCAGGATCAGCAGCGCAAGCGACGCGAGCTGGAGGTCGGCGAGCAGCACCGGCACGGTCAGCGCCTGGCGGTCGTGCTCGGCCTTGGCGACCAGGTCGGGCAGGCCGGTCAGCACGGTGGCGGTGGGATGGCCGGCGCGCACGATCTCGGTGACCCGGCCGACGGCGACCGGCACGCCGGGCGCGTCGTCCAGGCGCAGCCGGTCGGGGTCGAGGAAGAGGTCGTGGCGGGCTCGGATGTCCAGGCCGCCGGTGTCGACCACGGGGGCGAGGTCGCTGGTGGACACGAAGACCGCGTCCAGCGGGGTCGGCACGTCGTTGATCGGTGGCGGCGGGAAGTAGGCGCGGTCGGCGCCGAACCAGTACCGGTCCCGGGGCGTCGGGGTGTAGACGCCGACGACCTCGAGGTCCCTTGCGACCGCGCCGGCGCCGAACCCTTTGGCCCGGAAGGTCTCGAACAGCTCCAGGCGGAGCTGTTCGGCCACCCGCCGGCTCACCGCCACCTCGGCCGGCAGGCCCAGCGGCCGCCCCCGCGGGCAGCGGCCGGCATCGAGGACCAGGTGGTCGCAGAGGCCGCTGCGGCTGGCCAGGTAGGCGGTGGCCGGCGGACCGCCCGACGCCAACAGCGGGATCGGGGTGCGGGTCTCCAGCCCGGTCACCGGCCGGCGCAGGGCCGGCATGACCGGCGCGGCGGCGGTCACCGAGGCGTCGAGGCCGCGCAGCTCGCGCGAGCTGGCGACGAGCCGGCTGACGTGCAGCCCCGCGACCGGCGCTGGCGCGGACCGCAGCGCGGTGGCCAGGACCGACTCG
>Ga0184612_10000278_pt1 | contig 23501 bp, 22 predicted proteins | sample PLM3_60_coex_FD_133163 | JGI IMG/M metagenome (GOLD analysis project Ga0184612, IMG submission 133163) | Groundwater sediment microbial communities from an aquifer in East River, Colorado, USA - PLM3_60_coex | ecosystem: Environmental > Terrestrial > Soil > Riparian zone | place: USA: East... | reverse complement strand
GAGTTGTCTCTCAGGGCGTTTGACCCAAACGACAAGAACTGGCCGACCAAAATTCCGTACCCAGAGTTCGACCGATCCAATGTGCTTGTTTATCGCAAAGAGGATCTTACGGCCGATTTGTCGGCCGCTATTGATGCGTGGAAATTGGTCATAGACCTGAATTCGGCATTTCAGAAGCCGCCAGGAGACGCGCAAGCGCGTTCTCGGCTACTAGTGGTGCCTCAAATTCAGAAAGCGCTTCAAGGGAAGTCTGCCGACACATAGACAGAACTTCCTCAGTCACTACCCTCAAGAACTCAGAACGTTTCGTGCATACCCAGTCACCCCCGGCACCTTATCGGGGGTTAGCGCCGGCCTGTCGCTGGTTGGATAGTCCTTTGGCATGTGTTCCGTCAAGTATATAATGACCAAACCTTTCATTAAAGTTTTCTATGTATCCAACTATGTGAACTGGGGGCATGCGTTATGCCGATCTGATGGAAAACAGCCTGTACGGCGTAGTTGTACAGGCTCTGACCGGCGTCTGCTGACCCTCGCCAACAGATTAACGGAGAACAGTTATGACCCGAAGAGACTGGCTGCGCAGTGCAGCAGCGCTGGCTTGCGCAACCTTGCTTGCCGGACCGGCCACGGCCCAGACAGCCGACCAGGCGCAAATGGCGGCAATGCGTTTTGAGCCGGCCATGAAGATCGGCGCCGAAGGCGAGGCCGAAGGGCAGTTCAAATACGTCGAGGATTTCGCCTTCGACAGCAGCGGGCGCCTCTATGCGACCGACGCCGCCCATGCCTGGGTGCAGGTGTTCGACAAGGCGACCGGCGCATTCATCACGCGCTTCGGCGGCAAGGGCGACGAGGATCAGCATCTGGAGAAGCCGGAAGGCATCGCCATCGCGCCGGACGGCAGCATTTTCATCGCCGACTACACTACCGGCTATGTGAAGAAGTACGACGGCGACCACAACTGGCTGCTGACCTTCAGCGAATACGGCGAAGGCCCGGGCCAGAACATCAAGTCCGAATTCATGAGCATCCATGACGGCAAGCTGTATATGCCGGAAGTCGGCAGCAGCCGTGTCGACGTCTTCGATCTCGACGGCAAGTTCCTGTTCCTGTTCGGCGGTGCGGGCAGCCAGCCCGGCCAGATGAACAATCCGGAATCGGCGAAGGCGAACAGCGAAGGCAGAATCTATGTCGCCGACCTAAAGAACGACCGCATCCAGGTCTTCGACAAGGACGGCAAGTTCCTGTTCCTGTTCGGCAGCAGCGGTTCCGCGCCGGGGCAACTGGCGGCGCCTGCCGGCATTGCCTTCGACAAGGACGGCAATGTCTATGTGACCGAAATCGGCAATGACCGCGTTTCCGTCTTCGACAAGGCCGGCGGCTTCATCACCAGCTTCGGTTCCGGTGCCGTGTTCGAGAACCTGCACGGCATCGCCGTCGATCCCGAAACCGGACTCGTCTATGTCGCCAACACCGGCTTCAATCGCATCGATGTCTATAAGCCCGTCGCCGGCAGCTCGTAAGAGACAGCCGAACGGCATAAGCGGCAAATCGAGACCGGACGGCGCGCATCGCCGTCCGGTCACGGTCTGAAAAATTGAGATGCCGCGCCGCCGGGTGAGTGCGGCACGGAAACCCAGAAGAGCGCAGCCATCGCCATGAAAACTTGGATTGCAACCATCAATTCGCGCCTGCAGCGCAAGCTGATTGCGGCGTTCCTCACCTGCGTGCCGCTGGTGGCGCTGTCGGGCGGTGCCGGGCTTTGGTTCGTGAACGACATCGGCAAGTCTGTTACGACCTTGGCCGAAGTGGCATCGCCCTTGGTCGATTCCGCGAATGAGCTCATTCTCACGGCGGCAACGGCGCAGATGTCCATCGCTGGCGCTTTGCGGGACCGGAGTCCGGCGGCGATAACGGGAGCCGAGGCCAGCGTGCTGATCCAGCAGATCACCATCAAAAAGGCCTTCGAACGGATGAAGCAGTTGTCGGCGAGCAGCGCGCAGGCGACCGCCATCAGTGTGCCTATCGTCGATGCGGAAGAGCTGGCGGAGCAGTTCCTGGATCAGGTGCGGCAGACCGTCGCCGCTCTCAGGGCAAGTACCAAGCTGGAATCGCAGGCGGTTCGGGCTCAGGCGGAGCTCGAGAAGGCATTTGAATCGCTCGAGGCGGATGTAAAGGCGCTGACGGAGCGCAGCGAGTCCGCCATGAACGCTTTCGAGGATGGTGGGCGCACGCTGCAGCAATCCGGCAACGCCACGGTCTATGAGCTACAGAAGGTATTGGATTCCGCGCTCAGCGAAACCTATCCGCTGTTGAAGGCCGCCTATCGGTTGCGGTCCCGCATCGACGCCATGCATGAAGTGGCCCGGGTCGCCGCCGGCGAGTCCAGCTCTGCGCTGATTCCGAAGCTGACGGAAGAATTCGCCAAGCTGCTGAAGGGCGCACAGGACCTGCGGCGCCAGGTGGAGGCGCGCGGCAATGCCGAGGTCAAGGAACGCGCTCTTGCCATGGCGTCGAGTCTGAGCCAGGTCGAGCAATTGGCTCTGGGCGATAAAGGACTGCTGCCATCCCGGTCGCAGGCACTTGCGGCCGCGAATCAGGCATCCGTGACGACCCAGGAGCTGACCAAACGCTTCGCCGGCCTGCAGACGGCGCTGCAGCAGATTCATCTGCTGGCCGCGGACCTCAACGCCGACGCCGCAAAGACCAGCCGGCAGGGCGTGAATACGGCCCTCTACAGCACGCTGATCATTGTGCTCGGCGGCGTCGTCATCGCGCTCGTCCTCGGTGTGCTGATGGCGCGCGGCATTTCGCGCCCGTTGGCATCGATGACCGGCGTTATGGCACGCCTCGCCAGGGGCGATCAGGATGCGCAGATCCCGGCGCTCGGACGCTCCGACGAAATCGGCGAGATGGCGCGATCCCTGACAGTCATCCGCGACACCGGCGTGCGCGCCGCCCGGGTGCAGACGGCCCTCGACAACGCCGCCAGCATCGTGCTGATGGCGGATGGCGACGGTCGCGTCATTCACGCCAACAAAGCGGCGCAGCAGTACTTTCTGGAAATTGCGGCCGATATGCGCCGCATCGACGCCAGCTTCGATCCCCGCCGTCTTGATGCGCTGCAGATCGCCGATCTGTTCGCGGATCGGACGGCAGCCCGCGGGCGCCTCGCCAGCCTCTCGGAGACCTATCAGGAACGCGTCGCCATCGGCAACCGCCAGGTCACGCTCACCCTTAATCCCGTGCTGAACGATTCCGGCGGTCGGCTTGGCACGGTCGTCGAATGGGTCGATGTCACCGAACAGATCGCCATCGAATCCGAGGTCGCGAATCTCGTCGAAGCCGCCGCGGCAGGCGATTTCTCGCAGCGTATCGAAACGGCGGGAAAGACCGATTTCATGTTGCGGCTGTCCCAGGGCATCAATGGCCTGGCGGGCACCATTGCCGCCGCGCTCGACGAGATTGTCGGCATGATGTCGGCGCTGTCCAAAGGCGACCTCAGCAAGCGCATCCAGGGCGAGTATAGCGGCGATCTCAAGCGGTTGAAGACCGACAGCAATGCCACGGCGGCAAAGCTCGCCGAAGTCGTCGGCGAAGTCGTCACCGGCATGGAAATGATCAAGACCGCGATGGCGCAGTTGTCGGAGGGCTCATCGGATCTCTCGACGCGCACCGAAGAGCAGGTGTCGAGTCTGGAGGAAATGGCCGCCGCAATCCGCCAGATGGCCGTCACGGTCAAGCAGAACGCCGAGAACGCACAGCAGGCCAACCTCCTGGTGGCGGCGGCGCGCAGCACCGCGGAGGGCGGCGGCAATGTGGCGGCGGCGGCGGTTACTGCAGTCGGCGAAATCCAGTCTTCGTCGAAGCGCATCGCCGAAATCGTCGGCATGATCGACGAGATCGCGTTCCAGACGAATTTGCTGGCGCTGAACGCCGCCGTGGAAGCGGCCCGCGCCGGCGATGCCGGCCGCGGATTTGCGGTCGTCGCCGCGGAAGTGCGGACGCTGGCGCAGCGTTCGAGCCAGGCCTCGAAGGAGATCAAGGGTCTCATCGGCACCAGCAACAAGAATGTGGAAAAGGGCGTGGCCCTGGTCAACAAGGCCGGGACGGCCCTGGGCGAGATCGTAACCTCGGTGAAGCAGGTGGCCGATATCGTCTCCACCATCGCCACCGCCAGCGCCGAGCAGTCGACCGGGGTGCAGGAGGTCGACGATTCCGTTTCGCAGATGGAAGCGGTCACCCAGAAGAACGCGGCCCTGGTGGAAGAGACCACCGCGGCATTGGGCGCGGTCGACCGTCAGGTCGAGGATCTGGCCGGCGTTGCCGCCTTCTTCAGCGGCGACCGGCGCACCGTCACAGCGCCAAAGGCCACCGCGCGAAGGCTGCAAACCGATCTGAAATCCCGAGTCGACCTGCCGGCCGGGACCGGTGCCGAGGTGCCGCCAGCCCAGCAGAGCGACCCTAGGGGCGAACGCAAGCCTTACCGGCCCCGCCGCCGGGCCACGGCCGGGTCGGACGAGAACTGGGATTCGTTCTAGGGATAGAGGTTCCGGCTCCCACTACGGGTGGAGAAGCGTCGGAAAACAGGCTGTCTGCCGCGATGACGTTCATGCGGGCGCGTTAACCACGCCGCAACTATTCCCCATATAACGTCACAGGCTGGATGTGACAGAGCTATGGGGCTGCCGCAGCGCCAGCCGGACCGGTTACGGCTCATCGAGCCGCAATTGCCGCGGTTCCTTGCCGTTGGCTGGTCGGTGTTGCCGGCCCCCTAAAATAGGGGCCAACGGGAATTCATGAATCGCGTGTCGGCGCAGGGTCGAGGCCGGACTTCCCTACTGAAGAGGATTCGCCGCAAGCTCTCGGGTATCGGCGTCACGATGTTCGGCGCCTTCTTCGCGATCACGCTGATGAGTGTCGTGGCCGGGGTTGTCGCCTGGTCGTCTTTTGCCGATATCCGCGCCCGTTTCGCCTCGGTGGCTGCAGATAGCTTGCCCACCATGAGCGAAGCGCTGAACCTTGCCGTCGAGGGCTCCAGCCTGTCGGCGGCGATCGAAGAACTTTCGGCGGTGCGAACCGAGGAAGAGCGCGCGGCGCTCGCCCAGAAACTTTCCGTCGATGCGGTCCGCTTCCGCTGGCTTCTCAACAATCTCAACGAACGGCTGGCGAGCGAGGGAAAACCCAAGATTCCCGAAGAGCTGGTCGGCGACATGCACACCAATCTCAACGCCGTCAGCGAGCGGATCAAGACCACGTTGCAGCTGCGGCGCCAGCAAAAGGAAATGCTGGTGATGATCCACGCCGCGCATGACGGCCTGGTGCAGATTCTGACGAACCATGCCACGAAAAGATTCGACGAAGTGACGGCGGCAACCCGCCAACTCCGCTACACGGCGGGCGAAGAAGTTGCCGACCAGATTCTCAATAGTGTCATCGAGACCGTGGCTTTGTCGAAATCCGAAGCGGACGCCAACAGGATGCTGGCGCTGCTGGAAGTGGTCAGTCAGACGACCAATCCCGAGTTGCTGACGTCGCAGGAAGTCGATTTCAATGCGGCGGCGCATGAACTCGAGAAGGGCATCTTCAACCAGCGCGATCTCATCACCAAGGCGGCGACGCGCGCCAAGTTCGATGCATTGCGCGCCTACGGCCCGGGCACGGCGGGACTGTTCGAGCAAAAGAGCCGCGAACTGTCGGCGGCAAAAGACGTCGCGGGCGCGCTTGCCCGCACGCGCGAACTCATGAACTCCTTGCGGAACGAAATCCGGCGGGTCGTCACCACGAGCCGAGGGCAAGTCTCGGCCGATCAGCGGGGCGTGGAGCGCTCCGTCGAGCGCGGAAGTCAGCTCATCATCACCATCATTCTGGTCAGCCTGGCTTTCTCCGCCTCCATCGTCTGGTTCTACGTGATACGCCGAGTCGCGCGGCCGCTGAAGCAGATGGCTGCCGCGGTCGGCAAGCTGGCCGGCGGCGACCAGTCGGTGGTCGTGCCCGGCGAGAACCGCCCCGACGAAATCGGCGACCTCGCCAAGTCCCTCAAGGTGATCCGATCCACGGGCGTGCGCGCCGCGCGCAGCCAGACCGCGCTCGACAATGCCTCCAGCGCCACTCTGACAACCGATCTCCGGGGCGTCGTGAACTATGCCAATCAAACGGCGCGCAGCTACTTCCAGCGCCACGAGGCGGAGATGCGCGCGGTGGCGCCGGCGTTCCGCGCCGACGGCCTGGAGGGCCTCGATCTGGCACTGCTGCTGGCCGGCTCGGATACGTTGCGCGCGCACCTGACCGATCTGTCGACCGGATTCCAGGAGCGGATCGTCATCGGCAAGCGGCATATCAATGTGATCATGAATCCCGTCCTGGGCGACGGCGGCAATCGCCTGGGTGCGGTGATCGAGTGGATGGACATCACGGACGCGATGAGCGAACGGGAAGCGGAGCAGCGTTTCCAGGCTGATCTGGCGGCCTTTGTCGACGCGGCCGCCGCCGGCGACCTGTCGCGCCGGGTCGATCTCGCCGGCCGCAGCGGCCTGATGCTGAAGCTGGGCGAAGGCATGAACGGCTGGGCCGATGCCGTGAGCAACGCCCTCAACGAAGTTGTGGAAATGATGTCGGCGTTGGCGCGGGGCGACCTGACGACGCGCATCGACGGCGACTATCGCGGCGAACTGCTGCGATTGAAGAACGACAGCAATGCGACGGCGGAGAAGCTGGCGGCCATCGTCGGCAGCACGGTCGAAGGCATGACCGTGATCAAGGATGCGACGACGCAGCTTACCTCGGGATCGCAGGATCTGTCGGCCCGCACCGAAGAGCAGGTGTCGTCGTTGGAAGAAATGGCCGCGGCGATCCGTCAGATGTCGGCGACGGTCCGGCAGAACGCCGAAAACGCCCAGTCCGCCAATCAGCTCATGGCGCAGGCGCGGCAGGCGGCCGAGAGCGGCGGTCAGGTCGCGGTTTCGGCGGTCGAGGCCGTGGCGAAGATCCAGGAGTCCTCCAGCCGCATTGCCGACATTGTCGGCCTGATCGAAGAGATCGCCTTCCAGACCAATCTGCTGGCGCTCAACGCGGCGGTCGAGGCGGCCCGGGCGGGCGATGCGGGCCGCGGCTTCGCGGTGGTGGCCGCGGAAGTGCGCGCCCTGGCAGGCCGTGCCGGCCAGGCTTCGAAGGAGATCAAGAGCCTGATCACCAGCAGCGGCGGCCACGTCACCCGCGGCGTCGACCTCGTCAACAAGGCCGGCAACTCCCTGAGCGATATCGTGACGTCAGTGAAGCGCGTCGCCGAAATCGTCTCGGAGATCGCCGCCGCGAGCCGCGAGCAATCGGATGGCGTTCAACAGGTGGATTCGTCCGTCACCGAGATGGAGACGGTCACGCAGAAGAATGCGGCAATGGTCGAGGAATCGAACGCCGCCCTCAACGCCGTCGACCGGCAGATCGAAGGCTTGCTGGATGTGGTCGGTTTCTTCGATATCGGGCGGGATACCCAAAGCCGCCGCGACGACGCCAGGAACCGGCAGCAGGACTTGGCTGAGCGCATCTCAGAGGCAAGCTAACCGCGGCCCCGCCTGCCGGCCCCGCCTAGTTGTTCTTGTAGGCGCGGGGATAAAGCCACACATCGTTGAAGTCGACGGAGTACATGATCGTGAAATCGCCGTAGGTGGCGGAATCGCGCATGTAGCTCGATCGGTTGTCGAGCACATAGGTGGTATCCCCGTCGGCGCCGAGCATCACCGCGTGAAACTCGCCGGTGCTCCTGATCTTGCCCACGGCGATCGCCAGATTCATCGCGGCGGGTGGTGACGGTTATGGCATGCTCGTCAAGGCGCCGCGGCTGATCGGCCTGCAAACCTCCGAACTCCTGGTCAATCATGTCGTCGAGTTTCTTTCGGCGACCGGCGAGATTGCGGGCAGCCCCGAATCTCGAGGTGTTGCGCTTCCTCCCAATTAGCTCACGCGCGGCCCGCACAGCCGATCCAGCGTTCGCTGGCCGCCGACACAAAGCATGCCCATTGCCGGAACGGCGGCTTTCGGCCATCTTCGCGGCGGCGGATCATTCCGACATAAAAATCCGCCCGTCATATCATCGTCCTCCGTCAGTTTCCCCGCATGCGCATCCTGTTCATTCACCAAAACTGTCCCGGCCAGTATAAGCATCTGGCGCCCCATATAGCGGCGAAGTCCGGCAATAAGGTCGCCTTCATCACCCAACCCGGCAAACCCAGCGTGACCGGGGTCGCCAAGGTCGAATACAAGCCGGCCCGTCAAGCCGGACAGAACACCCACCGTTATATCCGCAATTTCGAGGGCTTCGTTCTCAACGGCCAGGGCGTGGCCCGCGCCGCCATTCATCTGAAGAAGGCCGGCTTCGTTCCCGATGTGGTCTGCGCCCATCCCAGTTGGGGCGAGTCGCTGTTCATCAAGGACGTGTTCCCCGACACCCGTCTGCTGCTGTTCTGCGAGTTCTATTACAAGGCGGTAGGCGCGGATGTGGGATTCGATCCCGCCTATCCCGTCGACATCGACGATCTCTGCCGCGTGCGGGTGAAGAATTCGGCCCATATGCTGTCGCTGGAATCCATGGATTGGGGCGTCAGCCCGACGGAATGGCAACGCCGCCAGTATCCCGATTGGTGGCAGAAGCGGATTTCGCTGATCCATGACGGCATCGATACAGAGGTGGCGAAGCCCGATCCGAACGCCACCTATACGCTGCCCGACGGATCCATCGTGCGCGCCGGCGACGAAGTCGTGACCTATGTGGCGCGTAATCTCGAGCCCTATCGCGGGTTTCCCACATACATGCGCGCGCTCGAGGATCTGTGCCGGCGCCGTCCCAATGCGCGCTTCATCGTGGTCGGCGGCGACGATGTCAGCTACGGCCAGCGTCTGCCGAAGGGCGAAACCTATCGACAGAAGTATCTCAAGGAAGTGAAGGTCGATCCTGCGCGCGTGCATTTCATCGGCCAGGTGCCCTACGATCAGTTCATCAAGGTGCTGCAGGTTTCGGCGGCGCATATCTATCTGACCTATCCGTTCGTGCTCTCCTGGTCGATGATGGAATCGATGGCGACGGGCTGTCTGATTATCGGTTCCGACACACAACCGGTGCGCGAGGTGCTGCAGGACGGGAAGAACGGCCTTTTCGTGGACTTCTTCTCGCCGAAGTCGGTGGCCGACCGGGTGGAACAAGTTTTGAAAACGCCGGAGAAGTTCAAACCGCTGCGAGAAGCGGCCCGCAGGACCGTGATCGAGCGCTACCAGCTGGCGGATTGCCTGAAGCGCCATGTGCAATTGATCGAGGACGTAGCAGAGCGGCGCTTCCCGCCCCGGGAAAGCGCCGCCGACAAGAAAATCTCGGGCCTGTAGAAGAGCGCGGGAGCAAGCCGATCGGGCTAGGACAGATCGTTGGGGGCGCGATGGATCTGGTGCCCGATGCGGCCTGCTCCCGGCATCCGCGCGCCGGCTTATCGAGTTCCGACGCGCAGGATTCGGCCTGTATACGGATTCATGATCACCTCCACCGGGCGGCCCCACCGGTCCTGGGCATAGACTCTGTAGTAGCCCTTCTTTGCCTTGATCTCTCCCACGTTATGGAAGTGATGCTGCTTCAGCTTGAAGACGATCACATGGCGCGGCAGCGGCTGGCCGCGCACCGGCTGCTGGTACTGCGGCGGCTGGTTGTTCCAGCCGTTGTTCCAGCCGTTGTTCCAGCCGTTGTTCCAGTTGTTGTTCCAACCATTGTTCCAATTGTTGCCGTTGTACGGCCATTGGTTGTACGGCCATTGGTTGTAGCGCCGGTTGCGGCGCCAATCATCGTCGTCATTGTCCCAATCATCGTCATTGTCGTGGACATAGCGAACCCCGGCCTGGCTGCTGGCCGGCTGGTTCGGATTCCATGCGGGTACGCTGATCGGGGCGTCACGGCGATGATCCTCTGTGGCGGCCGCCGGATTGCCCGCGCTGGCGGCGAGCAGCAGGCCGAAAAGGGCGACAGCACTCAGCAAGGTCTTCATCGGGGTATCCTTTCCTTCCTCAATCGCGGCTTTACCAGCCGCATCGTGGCGCTATCCTGTCAGACGGTACCTGAACGGAGTTTGAGCGCCGCATTCATGCACCGTTCAGGCTTCCTGCGTATGATGGCCGGCCATGAAAACCGCTGAAATCCGCAAGTTTTCCTTGTTTGCCGCCGCTTTTGCCGGGCTGGCCTGGGCCGTGCTCTGCCCACTTCCGGCGGCGGCCGAGGACAGTGAACGGGGCGGAATCTTGGTGCCGGAGATCGCCGATTCGCAGTCTGGACCGGACTGGGACGAGGTGCAGAATCAAAACAATGACGGCCCCGCGGTTTCGCTGAAAGAAGTGCGCCGGATCGTGCGCCGCCAGATCGGCGGGCAGATTCTCGACACGCAGCTTTTCCAAAACGACGGCGGCTGGATCTATCGCGTGCGCGTTCTGATGGATGACGGGCGAGTCGTCGATGTTGGCGTCGACGGTCAAAGCGGGCAGATTCTCGGCGTTCAAGGCTAAATTTCGAGGTCAGGAGATCCGTGCGTATTCTCGTGGTTGAAGACGATGCCGATCTGTCGCGGCAGCTCAAGACGGCGCTGACCGAAGCCGGCTATGCGGTGGACACAGCGCCCGATGGAGAAGAGGGGCACTTCCTCGGCGATACCGAGCCTTATGACGCGGTCGTTCTCGATCTCGGCCTGCCGGTGATCGACGGCGTGACCGTCCTGAAGCGCTGGCGCCGTGCCGGCCGCAACATGCCCGTGCTCATCCTGACCGCGCGCGACCGCTGGAGCGAAAAGGTCTCCGGCTTTGATGCCGGCGCCGACGACTATGTGACCAAGCCGTTCCAGATCGAGGAAGTGCTGGCGCGCATCCGCGCCCTGATCCGCCGCGCCGCCGGGCATTCCTCGGGCGAACTGGAATGCGGCGGCCTGTCGATCAATTCCGGCTCCGGGCGCGTTACGGTCGATGGCGATCCGGTGAAGCTGACGGCGCAGGAATTTCGTCTGCTCGACTATCTCATGCATCACAAGGGCAAGATCGTCTCCCGCACCGAACTGACCGAGCATATCTATGAGCAGGATTTCGACCGTGAATCCAATACCATCGAGGTGTTCGTCGGCCGCCTGCGCAAGAAACTCGGCGGCGACTACATCAAGACGGTGCGCGGCCTGGGCTACAAGCTGTCGCCGCCTGGCGATGAGGCTTAGGACCGGCTCGCTTGCGCTCCGCCTGATCCTGGCGGCGGGCGCCTGGATCGCCATCGCGATCCTTGTCGCCGGCGTGATGCTGTCGACGATATTCCGCGACTATGTCCTGCGCAGCTTCGATGGACGCCTGAGTGCCCTGATGGACAGTCTGATCGCCGTGATCGAGGTCGGCGCCGACGGGCAGATCACCCTGTCCCGGGCCCTCGGTGAACCGCGATTCGATCAGGCCTATTCCGGCTGGTACTGGCAGATCACGGGGCCTGACGATGCCGTGCTGGGCTCCCGGTCCTTGTGGGATCAAACGCTGGCGACAATCGATGTCCCGGGCACGGAGGTGGTGACGCGGGATGGTGTCGGGCCGGAAGAAGTTCCGCTGCGCGTGGCCGAGCGCGCGGTCTCCCTGCCGGGCGGAACGGGACGCTATCTCATCGCCGTCGCCGGCGACCGCAGCGAGATCGATGCGGAGATCCGCAAGTTCAACTTCGTTCTCGCCTGGTCGCTGCTGAGTCTCGGTCTCGGGCTGCTGATCGCGATTTTCCTGCAGGTGCGCTACGGCTTGAGCCCGTTGCGGCGCATCCGCCAGGCCATCGTCGCCGTGCGCACGGGCAAGGCGCAGCGGCTCGAGGGCGAGTTCCCGTCGGAGATCATGCCGCTCTCCGGCGAGATCAACACGCTGATCGAGCAGAACGCCGCAGTGGTGGACCGCGCCCGCACCCAGGTCAGCAATCTGGCTCATGCGCTGAAGACGCCGCTGTCGGTGCTGACCAATGAGGCGGGGGTCGGCGGCGCCGGACTCGCCGACACGGTGAAGCGGCAGGTCGAGACCATGCGCCGGCATGTCGATCACTATCTCGCCCGCGCCCGCACCGCCGCCGCGGCGCGCGTTCTCGGCGCCCGCGTGCCTTTCGCTCCGGTCGCCGACGATCTCCGGCGCACGCTCGAGAAGATTTACGCCGACAAAGGCCTGCGCATCGATGTCCGGGTAGCGCCGAATCTGGCCTTTCGCGGCGAGCGGCAGGATCTGGAGGAGATATTGGGCAATCTCCTGGACAATGCCTGCAAATGGGCCCGCACCCACGTGGAGCTGCGGGCGGACACCGATGGCGTGCAGATTACTTGCACCGTCGACGATGACGGTCCGGGGCTGCCGCCCGATCAGCGCGAGGCGGTCTTTGCCCGCGGCAAGCGGCTGGACGAACAGGTACCCGGCTCCGGCCTTGGCCTCGCCATCGTCCGTGAGATCGCCGAACTCTATGACGGATCGATCCGCCTGGAGGACGCGCCGGCCACCGGCGTGCGCGCTGTGCTGCTCCTGCCGGCCGCTCTAAACGATTGAAATAACAAGTAATTTCTGCGTTTTGAATCTGAACGGCGGATGAACCGGCCGCTCAGAATGGGTTCAGTCGCGCTGTGAGAATCTCCACCCTGCCATGAGGGGCGCCGGCCAGTTGGGGGCGCCAAGACATGGACGAACGAACTTCGTGGAGAAAGGAACGCAGTCATGAATATCGCGAAGATTGGCATGGTCCTGGTTTTGACGGCGACGACGGCGCTGGCCGGTTGCGCAAGCAACAACGGCGGCTATGGCGGCGGCGGTCCGACCGTGAACAAGGAGATCATCGGCACGGTGGTCGGCGCCGGCCTCGGCGGCTGGGCCGGCTCGACGATCGGCAAGAAGGGCAGCACGGGCCAGCTGATCGGCACAGCAGCCGGCGTGTTTGTCGGCGGCCTGCTGGGCAACCAGATCGGCGCCTACATGGACGATCAGGACAAGCTGATGGCGCAGCGTTCGCAGTATGAAGCGCTGGAGCGCTATCCCGACGGCCGTTCGGCCCGGTGGGACAATCCGAACAACGGCAACTACGGCTATACCCAGCCGAACAACACCTACCAGAACAATGCCGGCCAGTATTGCCGCGAGTACCAGACAACCATCGTGATCGATGGCCGCCCGCAGACCGGCTACGGCACCGCTTGCCGCCGACCCGACGGCAACTGGCAGGTCTCCAGCTAACACCCTGTGACAAACGCAAAGGGGAAGTCAGCGATGCGCAATCGCTCCCAACGAAGCGGCCGCCAGCAGCCGATGCTGCTGGCGGTCGCCGCCGCTTTGCTCCTGGGCATGAGCGGCACCGCTTACGCCAACTACGAGGACGGCCAAGCGGCCTTTGAGCAGCGCGACTATCGCGCCGCCTTGCAGGAACTGGAACCGCTGGCGGCGCAGGGCGATGGCCGCGCCCAGTATCTCGTCGGCATCATCTATCGTGACGGCCTGGACGTTCCGCCGGACTTCGTGACCGCCTATGCCTGGCTCCATGTGGCGGCGGCACGCGGCCAGCCCCAGGCGGCCTCGGCGCGCGACGGCATGTCTTGGCGGCTGACCCCGTCGGAGATCGACGAGGCGCAGCGCCTGGCGCGGGAATGGCGCCCCGGCTATGCCCTCGGCGGCGCCCGCACGCCGCAGCGGAACTACGATGCCGGCGGCACCTACGATCCAAACGGTCCTGCCGCCGCGGGCAATAGCGGCTATCGCACGGATTCCCGCACGCTCAATCAAACCGAGGTGATGGATCTGCAGTGGAACCTGGCGGTGCATGGCTACGATCCCGGTCCGGCCGATGGCGTGATTGGCCCGCGCACCCGCGCGGCGATCGAGCAGTATCAGATCGATGCACAACTCCCGGTCGACGGCCGGGCCTCCGCTGCGCTGCTGGACCATCTGCAATTCACCGATCCGCCGGTGCGTAGTACGCGGCTCGCCGGCGCCACGCCGCAATATCCGGCGGACAATACCGGCGGCAGCCCAGATTTTGAACAACTGCCGCCAATTCAAGACGGCAACAGCAACACAACCGGCACTTACAGCCCGCCGGGCAGCGATGCTTATCCCGGCGCGACGCCGGCGATCACGCCGGACACCGTTAACCTACACGGCATCTATGTCGAAACCATCGAGCGCGAACTGCAGGCGCGCGGCTATCCCGTCGGCCCGGTGGACGGTTTTTTCGATCGGCAGACGCAACAGGCGATCGAGCGATATCAGCGGGATAACGGCTTGGAGCCGACGGGCGAAATCAGTTTAGAACTTGTTAATCATCTAAGGCTTATTACGGGATCCGGTACACCAGCGACTTAACCGAGATGGGGGCCAGCATGTCGCATCGAATCAGGCATCGGCACGGCCGTATTCGCCGTCTGATGATCGCCGGAGTCGCGCTTGTCACTCTGGTGGCAGTTGCCGCTCCAGCGCCTGTGCAGGCGGATCCGCCGCCCTGGGCGCCGGCCTGGGGCTATCGGGCGAAGCACGGCAAGAAGAACAAGGACAAGAAGCATGGCAGCGAAACCGTCGTTGTCGAGCAAGAGCCATTTGTGATCCCCTATGGGATCGATCTGGGCCGCTGCAATCGCACGGAGATCGGTGCTGCCCTGGGCGCCGCGACCGGCGCGGCCGTCGGTTCACAGGTTGTGGATGAGGATGATCGCGCGATCGGCATCATCGGCGGCCTCATCGTCGGCGGCGTCATCGGCGGCCTGATCGGCAAGGCGATGGACAATGCCGACGAGGCCTGCATGGGACATGCGCTGGAATATGCGCAGGACGGCGTGCCCGTTCATTGGCGCGATCCCAACGGCTATGACTATAACGTCGTTCCCAGCGACACCTACAAGTCGGCGGGGCGCTTTTGCCGCCACTACACGACGACGGTCGTTATCAGCGGCGCTCCGGAAACGCTCGCCGGCACGGCTTGCCGCCGGAACGACGGCAACTGGGACATCATCAGCTAGCCCGGGCGCTATCTGCGCCTATTCTGGAGCATTTTTAGCCGGCGCAGTCGATTGCGCCGGAACTGTCCGCACGGAGTCAACACGGCTCCTTCCTTGCGGCACGATCTTAGCCACTTGCAGGCACCAGTTGCTTCACCATCGCCTTGACCAGGCGCGGCAGGTCATAGGGGAAACGGGCCGTGATCAGGTTGTCGTCAACGACGCAGGGTTCGTCCAGTACGGTGGCGCCGGCATTCTCGAGGTCGATCTGGATGTTCCACACAGCAGTGGCGCGCTTGCCCTTGAGGATCTTGGCGCTGACCATAACCCACTGGCCGTGACAAATGGCGCATGTGGGCTTGCCTGCTTCGTGCATGGCGCGCACAAAGGCTCGCGCATGCTGGTCCATGCGCAGCGCGTCGGGGTTCCAGCAGCCGCCCGGCAGGAGGATGGCATCGTAGTCCTCCGCCTTCGCCTGGTCCGTGTAGCGGTCGATTTTCAGCCAGCCTGCATTTTCCATGAGGCGGATGGCCAGTACGTGGGTGGCGCATTGCGGCGGGAAGCGTAGGCCCAGCGTGGGGTGAAACTCACCGATGCGCGGCGAGACCACATGGACCGTGGCCCCATGTTCCGTAAGCCAGCGCTGTGCACCGAGAATTTCCACTTCCTCAACGCCGTTGGTGCAGCAGATGGCGATACGCTTGTCCTTGAGCATATTTGGGTCTGACGGCGGGTCGAACAGGAAGGCCTTGAGTTCCCGATTCAGTTCGCCGTCAGCCGTGACCAAGAGTTCCGTGGAAATAGATGGAACTGGCGAAGAGGACATCAGCTGCTGCATGCGGTTGAAGGCGCCAGCCTGTAGAGATGTGTCCATCTCTCATGCTCCCCTAAAAGAGATCGGTTGCGAGAAAAATGGTAGCACTCCGGCTGATCGACGTATATAGCGGGCCGCTAAGCATTGCGCAAGGAACATGCCTTTGTCCTGAAAGAGATCGAGCGCCGCCATCACGATCTTTCCGTTCTCGATAGCCAGTTCCACCGGCCTCATCAATTAGGCGGCGCGTTCACCGAAGATTTTTTTGATATTATCATCTTGCTGGGACCTAGGTGTCCAACAGTGCAAGCGCAGTCAGGTCGGCGCGAAGTTTGTCGGGCGTTTCGAAATGCAGCGCTGCCATGCCGGCGGCACGCGCGCCTTCGACATTTTTCGGCGCGTCGTCGATGAATACAGACTCTGCTGCGGCCAGTCCGTTGCGCGACAGCAGCAGTTCATAGATCCGGCGGTCCGGCTTGATCAACTTCTCATCGCCGGAGACGAGGATGTCGCGAAACCAGCCGAGGAAATCGTACCGCTCCTTGGCGATGGGAAAGGTCTCCGCGGACCAGTTGGTGAGGGCGTAGAGCGGAACGCCTTTTCCCCGCAACTCGGCGACGATATCCAGAGTGCCCGAAATTGGCCCGTTCAGCATCTCGTCCCAGCGCGCTCGATAGGCCGAGATCAGCGGCCGATGTTGCGGATGCTCGGCACTCAGCATCTCGATGGCCTCGGCCCAGCTCCGCCCGGCATCCTGCGCCAGGTTCCAGGCTCCGTTGCAGACATGGGCGAGGAAATGCTCCATCGCGGCGTCATCGCCGCCGAACATCTTGCGGTAGAGATAGCGCGGATCCCAATCGATCAGCACGCCGCCGAGATCGAACACTACGGTACGGATCATGGATGCGCGCTCAGGCCGGCCGTTCGCAGACGCGGTCCATCAGGCGGCGCATGAAATTCTCGCACTGCGCCAGTTGATCGACCGCCACCCATTCGTTCGGCTTGTGCGCCTGCTCGATACTGCCGGGACCGCAGATGATGGCGGGAATGCCGCTCTGTTGATACAGGCCCGCTTCCGTGCCATAGGCGACCTTGATGGTGGAGTTGCTGCCCGACAGCGATTTCGCCAGCTGCGCCACCGGGCTGTCCGGCGAGGTGGAGAGGCCGGGAAAGGCCGAAATCTGCCGCCACTCGAAACCGCTGGCTGGTGCAATGGCGCGCATCGCCGGCTGCAGCTCTTCTTCGGCATAGGTCCTGATTTCCTCGAACATCGCCTCCACATCCAGCTCGGGCAGGTAGCGGAACTCGAAATCGAAATAGCAATCCTTGGGCACAATGTTGAGCGCCGTGCCGCCATGGACGATGCCGGTATGGACGGTGGTATGGGCGACATCGAATTCATTATCGAACGGACCTTCGGCCGCGAAGCGCTTGCCCATGGCACGCAGCTTGACGATCACCTCGGCCGCGATCTCCACCGCATTCACGGCGTTAGGCGCCAGGGAGGAATGGGCCTCGAGCCCATGCACATGGCAGCGCATGCTCTTCTTGCCTTTATGGCTGATGGTGACCTTCATGCTGGTGGGCTCGCCGATGATGCAGGCCCATGGCTGCACCGGCATCTCCTTGAGCACTTGCAGCAGCCGTCGCACGCCGAGGCAGCCCACTTCCTCGTCATAGGAGAGGGCGAGGTTGATCGGCGTCTTCAAGCCTCGGCGCTGGAACTCGGGAACGAAGGCGAGCGCGATGGCAACGAAGCTCTTCATGTCGCTGACGCCGCGGCCATAGAGGCGGCCGTCCGTCCTCGTCACCTTCCAGGGGTCGGTCGCCCAGTCCTGACCATCGACCGGCACCACATCGGTATGGCCCGACAGCGCGATGCCCGGCTTGTCGGCAGGCCCCAGCGTGGCGTAGAGGTTAGCTTTCTTGCCGCTCTCGTCATGGACGAGTCGGCTTTCGACCCCGAAGCGGGCCAGATAGGCGCGCACGAACTCGATGAGTTCGAGATTGGAATTGCGGCTGGTCGTATCGAACGCGACCAGCTTTTCGACCATTTCAAGACTTGCGGCGCTGACGGACACGATGCAGTTTCGGTTTTGTTGCAATGGCGCCCCTGCGGGCGCTGGCGGCTACTATGGCCGAGGCGCAGGGTTAATGCCAGGGTGAGCGGGTAAGGAGCGATAGCGTGGCGTTGGTGATTCCTGGCGTACTGATGGCGGAACATCCGTTGACGGATGGCGGGCAAGATCGCGCCGCCCCCGTGGTGTTCGATTCGCCCCACAGCGGCACCGCCTATCCCGAGGATTTCGCCTATGCCGCGCCGCTCAACATCCTGCGTCGGGCCGAGGATGCCTTCGTCGATGAGCTGTTCGGGGACGCGCCGCGCCATGGCGCCGGTCTGTTGTGCGCGCTGTTTCCCCGCAGCTATGTCGATCCCAACCGCCATGAGCATGAGATCGACCCCAAGCTGCTGGCGGAGCCCTGGCCCCATGAATTTCCCCACAGTCCGCGAGCGGATCGCGGCCTCGGCGTGGTGCGGCGCTTGGTGCGGGCGACGGTCCCCGTCTATGACCGGCCGCTGACAGTGCGCGAGATCCAGTCGCGCATCGACAGCTATCACCGGCCCTACCATGACGCGCTCAAGGAAATGCTCGATGCGACCTATGCCCACTACGGCGCGGCCTGGCATATCAATTGCCACTCCATGAAGGGCGCCTACAAAGGCAAGATGCGGTCCGATTTCATCATCGGCGATCGCGACGGCACAAGTTGCGATGGCGAATTCACCGCCTTCGTCGCGGAGAATCTGCGCGATCTCGGTTACCGGGTCGGACTCAACAGCCCGTTCAAGGGTGCGGAAATCATCATCCGCCACGGTGCGCCGGCGCGGAACCGCCACAGCCTGCAGATCGAGGTGAACCGGTCTCTCTATATGGACGAGGAGAGGATTGAGAAGTCGTCCGGCTTCGAAAGACTGAAAAGAGACATCGGTAACCTGATCGCCGCGGTTGCCGGCTACACCCGGCAGAATTTGCCGGCCGCCCCAACCGCAGGATCGCAGCTGGTCTAAACGGCAAACTGCTCGGTCAGGATGCGTTCTTCCAGATTGTGCTCGGGGTCGAACAGCATGTTGAGCGTGATGCTGCGGTCCTCCCGCACCGTGACTTCGACGACGTCCCGGACTTCCGTGAAATCGGCGACCGCGCTGACCGGCCGCTTATCCATTTCGCGGATATCGAAGATGACCTCGGCGCCGTGGGGCAGGATCGCGCCGCGCCAGCGCCGCGGGCGGAAGGCGCTGATCGGCGTCAAGGCCAGCACATCGGAACCCAGCGGCAGGATCGGGCCGTGGGCAGAGAGATTGTAGGCGGTGCTGCCAGCCGGCGTCGCTACCATCGCACCGTCGCAGATCAGTTCCGGCAGACGCGTCTTGCCGTCGATGCGGATTCCGATCTTGGCGGCCTGGCGGGATTGCCGCAGCAGGGAGACCTCGTTGATAGCGTGCGCCTTGTGGGTCCGCCGCTTGACCGTCCGGGCGATCATCAGAAGCGGATGCAACCGCACGGTCTGTGCGGCTTCGATGCGCGCCGGCAGCCGCGCTTCCGAATAGCGGTTCATCATGAAGCCGACCGTGCCGCAATTCATGCCGAAGATCGGCGTACCCCGCTCGAGGAAATCATGCAGCGTCTCCAGCATGAAACCGTCGCCGCCGAGTGCGACCACGACCCGCGCCCGCCGCGGATTGCAGGCGCCGTAGCGCTTTTCCAGCCGCCGCTTGGCGCGCTGCGCTTCCTCGGTGTCGGCGGCCAGGAAGCAGATCCGGGACTCGGATTTCGAACGGCGAGGGGGCAAGGGCGAGTTCTTTCCGGGAATTGACGTCAGATCGCGACCGTGATCGGCGGCGAGTATAGCGGCCCATGGCAAGCTGGCCAGCCCGGCGGTTTCCCGGATCGGGCGGCCATGATAATTCTTGGACAATGGGCCGTCGGGCGCCAGGAAGGGTGGGGCAAAATGACTCGGATCGGTGCGGTCGTGGCGCTGGTGTTGGCGGCCTGCGGCGGGCCGGCCGCCGCCGACGAGGTCAATACCGACAGCCATACCGGGTACTACTATCCCGCGCCGGAAACCAGCGAGACCTATACGGCTCGCGTCAACAGGCTGCTCGACAGCGACCGCAACCGCCGCATCGCCTTCGTCACCGGCGTGACCGGTGAACTACTGAACCAGAAATATGCGCCCACCTATGCGATATTCGCCAAGGGCGACGATGCCGAGAAACTCATCATCGTCGGCCTGATGGACGGTCAGCTCGATACCATCTACCGGGCGCGGGCCCTGTTCGCGACGCTGACGGCCGTGTCGCGGATGACACCGGTGTTTCAGGAAATGCCCGACGCCGACCGGCTGACCTTTTTCGACCTGCTCAAGCTCCTGGGGTTCCAGCAGGTCACCATCAGCGACGGCGTCGGCTTCACCCATCAGGTGTTTATCGAATAGCCGTGGCTTGTGTGGGTTCCGCTTCGGCGCCGCCGCTCGAACCATCGACCGCCACGGCCTTGATCAGCGCATAGACCCGGTTCCCTGTATCGAGGCCGAGATCGTGCCGCGAGCGGGCGGTGATACCGGCCCAGATGGAGGCCGGCGGCGTCTCGCTCACCGTCAACCGCAGCAGGCATTGCTCCCGGCGATCGACGATTTCCGCGATGCGCACCGGCAGAACGTTCAGCACGCTAATTCGGGTGGGCGCGTCCAACGCGATGGCGACGTCGCGAGCACGGATGCGCACGCGCACGCCGGCGCCGGGCGGCAGCGCCATGCGCCGCACGCGGAGTTCCGCGCCGGGCAGGGCGAGCCGCGTCAGGCCGAATTCATCGTCATGATCGGCCACATGGCCGGCGATTACCGCTTCCGCCTCCGGGTGGTCCATGATCTCTGCCATATCAAGGCGGCTTACGAGTTCTTCGATGCTGCCGGTGAACACCGCTGCGCCGTTCGACATCAGCACCACCCGATCGGCGAGCCGGACGATCTCGCCGAGATCATGGGTGACGTAGACGATGGGGATGCCGAAGCTGTTCCGCAGCTTTTCGATGAAGGGAACGATCTCGTTCTTGCGCGCGGCATCGAGAGAGGCGAGAGGCTCGTCCATCAATAGCAGCTTCGGATTGGCCAGCAGTGCGCGGCCGATGGCGACGCGCTGCTTCTCGCCGCCGGAAAGATCGCGCGGCCGGCGCTCCAGAAGCGGCGCGATGTCCAGCAGCCCAATTACCTCGTCGGAGCCGATGCGGCGCTGCTCCGGCGCAATGCGCCGATGCCCGAACAGCAAATTGCCGCGCACGCTGAGATGAGGGAACAAGCGTCCTTCCTGGAACACATAGCCGAGCCGCCGATGCTCCGGCGGCACCGACAGCCCGGTCGCACTGTCGAACAGAACAGTGTCGCCGATTCTCACATAGCCTTCGTCGGGCCGCAGCAGGCCGGCCAGCAGATTGACGACGGAACTCTTGCCCGCGCCGGAGCGGCCGAACAGCGCAGTGATGCCCCGGCTGGGAACATTGACATCCAACTTGAGATGGAAATCGCCGAGCCGATGATTGGCGCGCAGGGTCAGCACGGCCTAGTTTCCCAGCCGAGCATGCAAGCGTCGCGCCAGCCATTCCGATGCCACCAGCGCGATCAGCGACAGGATCACCGCGATGATGCACAGTCGCAGCGCCGCCGCATCGCCATCGGGCGTCTGGGTCAGGGTATAGATCGCCACGGGAATCGTGCGCGTCTGCCCGGGAATATTGGAGACGAAGGTGATGGTGGCGCCGAACTCGCCGAGGCTGCGGGCAAAGGCCAGCACCAGCCCGGTGAGGATGCCCGGCGCCATCAGCGGCAGGGTGACGCTGCGGAAGGTATCGAAACGGCCGGCACCCAGGGTGCGCGCCGCCTGTTCCAGTCGCCGGTCGACCGCTTCGAGGGACAGCCGCATGGCCCGCACCATCAGCGGAAAGCCCATCACCGCGGCGGCAAGAGCGGCGCCCTGCCAGGTGAAGATGACAGTGATGCCCAGATAGTCATGCAGCCAGCCGCCGATCGGACCGCGGCGGCCGAGCAGCAGCAACAGGATGTAGCCCACGACAACCGGTGGAATGACGAGCGGCAAATGCACCAGCCCGTCCAGCAGGCTCTTGCCGGGAAAACGCGCGCGGGCGAGCAGGAACGCGGTGCCGACGCCGAAAGGCAGGCTGCAGGCGACGCTCCAGAACGCCACCCGCAGGCTGAGACGGATCGCCTCCGCTTCGAGATCAGTTAGTGGCAGCACCTGGACCCAGGATCGTGAACCCGTATTTCTCGAACACGGCGCGCGCTTCGTCCCCCGTCAGGAAGCTGTAGAAGGACTTGGCCGCATCGCTGTCATGCTCGGCAACGATGGCGATGGGATACACGATAGGCGGGTGGCTGTCTGCCGGAAATTCGCCGGCGATCCTGATCTTGTCGCTGACCAGGGCATCGGTGCGGTAGACAACGCCGGCCGCCGCCTCGCCGCGCTCCACCAGCGCCAGGGTGGCGCGGACATCCTTGGTGCGCACGACTTTGGGCTCGACGCCGGCCCAGAGGCCGAGCTTCTCCAGCGCCGCCTTGCCGTAGCGTCCGGCCGGCACGCTGTCGGGATCGGCCATCGCCAGCTTGCTGTCGCCGATCAGCGCGGCGAGGTCCACACCCGCCTTGAAATCCGCGGTCATGCTGCTGTCCGCCGGGGCGATGAGCGTCAGCGTATTGCCCAACAGGTCGCGACGGCTCTCCGCGACGATCAGGTTGCGCTCCTGCACATAGTCCATCCATTTCTTGTCGGCGGAGATGAAGATCGAAGCGGGCGCGCCATTCTCGATCTGCTTGGCCAGTTCCGCGCTGGAGGCGAAGGAGAACACCACCTTGCCCTTGCCGGCGGCCTCATAAGCCTTGCCGATATCCTCCGCCGCGTTCTTCAGGCTGGCGGCGGCGAAAATGGTCAGGTCGCCAGTTGCGTGGGCCGGCAATGCGATCGCCAACAGGCTTGCCGCTATTGCGCCAAGAAAGGTTCTCGTTGTCTTTCTGAGGCGGTCACTCATGACATCTCTCCGCGAATTGTGCGTTATATACAGATGAATATAACGGAAAGTTTGGCTCTGTCCAGCCCGGCTCCCGGGCGTTTCCCTGCATGGGGATGATTGACGCCGGTCAGCCGGCGCTGCGCTTCAACGCCGCTTGCAGGGCCCTGAGATGGGATGACGCCGCCTTGGCCGCATCGCTCTCGATGGCGCGGAAATGATCGATCACGGTCTGCCCCAGGGGCGTCAGGGCCGCCCCGCCGCCGCGCTGGCCGCCCATCTGGGTGGTCACGACCGGCTTGCCGAAACACTGGTTCAGTTCGTCGACCAGATCCCAGGCGCGGCGGTAGGACATGCCCATGGCGCGGCCGGCGGCGGCAATGGAGCCATGCTCGGCGATCAGCTCCAGCAGTCGCGCCTTGCCGGGCCCGAGCGCGCCGCGCTCGCCGAATTCCACACGCAGATTGAGAGTCGCCATCGCGCCGGTCGCCGCGCCAGCGTTCAGCCGCCGGTCACGCTCATATGGCGCGGCACCGCGGCGGAGCTATGACGGCGGTCGATGATGAAATCGTGGCCCTTGGGCTTGCGGCCGATGGCCTCGTGGATCGCAGCTTCCAGAAGGTC
>Ga0184612_10000277_pt1 | contig 23514 bp, 19 predicted proteins | sample PLM3_60_coex_FD_133163 | JGI IMG/M metagenome (GOLD analysis project Ga0184612, IMG submission 133163) | Groundwater sediment microbial communities from an aquifer in East River, Colorado, USA - PLM3_60_coex | ecosystem: Environmental > Terrestrial > Soil > Riparian zone | place: USA: East... | reverse complement strand
GTGATGTCCGGCGCCGTGCATGTCTATGTCAGCCAGTCCGACAAGGGCGAGCTGGTGCTGGGCGCCGGCATCGACGCCTACACCTCCTACGCCCAGCGCGGCAGCCCGCATATTCTCGAGCATCAGCTGGGCTCGCTGACCGAGCTGTTCCCGCTGTTCAGCCGGCTGCGCTTCATGCGGCAGTGGGGCGGCGTCGTCGATGTCTGCCCGGACGCCAGCCCGATCGTCGCGAAGATGCCGGTGGAGGGACTCTACTTCAATTGCGGCTGGGGCACCGGCGGCTTCAAGGCGACGCCGGGCTCCGGCTGGGTGTTCGCCTACACCATCGCCCAGGACCGGCCGCACAAGCTGAACGAGGCGTTCACGCTGGAACGCTTCTCCCACGGCTATCTGATCGACGAACATGGCGCCGCCGCGGTGGCGCATTGATCCGGGAAATGGAAGGCACCACGCGATGCTGCTGATCACCTGCCCCCATTGCGGCCAACGGGACGAGAGCGAATTCGCCTATGGCGGCGAAGCGCACATCGCGCGGCCGCTGCAGACCGACCAGCTCACCGACCAGCAGTGGGGCGACTACCTGTTCATGCGCAAAAATCCAAAGGGCGTGCATTTCGAGCGCTGGAACCACGCCCGCGGCTGCCGCCGCTGGTTCAACGCCGCGCGCCACACCGTCACCCACGAGATCATCGCCACCTACAAGATGGGCGAACCGCCCCCCGCCGTATCGAAATGAGCGATCAACTCTATCGCCTGACTCAGGGCGGGCGGATCGACCGATCCACACCCATCGCGTTCACCTTCAATGGCCGGCAGCTGACCGGCTATCAGGGCGACACGCTGGCCTCGGCGCTGCTGGCCAATGGCATCGCGCTGGTCGGCCGCAGCTTCAAATATCACAGGCCGCGCGGCATCATGACGGCGGGCGCGGAAGAGCCGAATGCACTGGTGCAGGTCGGCGCAGGCGACCGCACCGAACCGAACATCCGCGCCACGCAGATCGAGCTGTACGAGGGCCTCACCGCCAGCAGCCAGAATTGCTGGCCGTCGGTGGAGTTCGATATCGGCGAGGCCAACAGCGTGCTGTCGAAGCTGTTTCCCGCCGGCTTCTACTACAAGACCTTCATGTGGCCGCCGAGTTTCTGGATGAAGTACGAGTACTTCATCCGCCGCGCCGCCGGCCTGGGCGTCGCGCCGACCGAGCCCGATCCCGATCATTACGACAAGACCTTCGCCCATTGCGATGTGCTGGTGATCGGCGGCGGCCCGGCGGGCCTGGCGGCCGCGCTCGCCGCAGGACGGAGCGGCGCCCGTGTGATCCTTTGTGACGAGCAGCAGGAGTTCGGCGGCGCCCTGCTGAGCGGCGCCGAAGAGATCGACGGCGAGCCGGCGGCGGCATGGATCGACGGCGCCCTGGTCGAACTTTCGACACTGCCGGAGGTGCGGTTGCTGCCGCGCACGACAGCCTACGGCTACTACGACCACAATTCCGCGTGGCTGGCGGAGCGGACCGGCGATCATCTGCCGCCGGGGAGCAGCAGCTACCGCCAACGGCTCTGGAAAGTGCGCGCGAAGCAGGTGGTGCTGGCCACCGGCGCCATCGAGCGGCCGCTGGTATTCGCCGATAATGACCGGCCGGGCATCATGCTGGCCGGTGCCGCGCGGATCTACGCCAATCGCTATGGCGCGCTCCCCGGCAAGCGCGCGGTGGTGATGAGCAACAACGACAGCGCCTATCGGGCGGCGATCGATCTCGCCCAGGGCGGCGTCAATGTGGCGGCCATCGTCGATCTGCGCGCCGCGCCGGAGAGCGCCCTGATCGACGAGGCCCGCCGGCGCAACATCGAGGTCCTGAGCGGCCACGGCATCACCGGCACCAAGGGCCGCAAGCGCGTCACTGCCGTTTCCGTCATGCGCCTGAACGACAGCGGCGACGGAGTCAGCGGTGCTGCCCGCCAGATCGAATGCGATCTTGTGCTCCATTCCGGCGGTTGGAACCCCACCGTGCATCTGTTCTCCCAATCGGGCGGCAAGCTGCGCTTCGATGACGGTATCGCCGCCTTCGTGCCGGACCGCTCGGTGCAAAAGGGACGTTCAGCGGGCGCCGCGAACGGCAGCTTCGCGCTTGCCGATTGCCTGTCCGAAGGTTTCGCGGCTGGCCGCGCAGCCGCGCGCGATGCCGGCTTCGGTGCCGACAATTCCGGCGACGTGCCGCGCGCCGAAGCCGCGCCGGCCGAAGCGCCGCTGCGTCCGGTCTGGATCGTGCCGTCGGTGGAGCCGGTCGGCCATGGGCGGAAGTTCTTCGTCGACCATCAGAACGACGCCACCGCCGCCGACGTGCTGCTGGCGGAGCGGGAAGGCTACCGCTCGGTGGAGCATCTCAAACGCTACACCACCATGGGCATGGGAACAGACCAGGGAAAAACAAGTAATGTCAATGCTCTGGCGATCATAGCTCAGAAACTGAAACGGGCAATTCCGGAAGTCGGCACCACCACCTTCCGCCCCGCCTATACGCCGGTCACCATCGGCATCTTCGGCGGCCATGAGCGCGGCGATCTCATGGATCCGCTGCGCCGCACGCCGCTGCATCACTGGCACGAAAACGCCGGCGCGAAATGGGAGAATGTCGGCCAATGGCGCCGGCCCTGGTATTACCCGCGGTCAGGCGATTCCATGCATGACGCGGTCAATCGCGAGGCCAAGGCGGCGCGCACCGGAGTCGGCATCCTCGACGCCTCGACCCTCGGCAAGATCGACATCCAGGGGCCGGATGCCGCCGAGTTGCTGAACTGGGTCTATTGCAACGCCTGGAGCAATCTGGAGATCGGCCGCTGCCGCTACGGCTTCATGCTGGGCGAGGATGGCATGATCTTCGATGACGGCGTGACCTCGCGGCTGGGCGAGCATCATTTCCACATGACCACGACTTCCGGCGGCGCGGCGCGGGTGCTCGGCTGGCTGGAGAACTGGCTGCAGACGGAATGGCCGGATATGCGGGTGTTCTGCACCAGCGTGACCGAGCAATGGTCGACGATCGCGGTCAACGGTCCCTTCGCGCGCAAGCTGCTGGCGGAACTGACCAAGGACATTGACCTGGAACCGCTGAAGTTTCCATTCATGTCGTTCCGCGACGGCCATGTCGCTGGCATCCCCGTGCGGATCTACCGCATCAGCTTCACGGGCGAGCTGTCCTATGAGATCAATGTGCCGCCGAGTTACGCCCTGGCGCTGTGGCAGACCCTGATGTCCGCCGGCGAAAAGTACGGCGTCACGCCCTACGGCACCGAGGCGATGCATGTCCTGCGCTGCGAGAAGGGCTTCGTCATCGTCGGACAGGAGACCGACGGGACGGTGACGCCCCATGATCTCGGCATGGACTGGATCGTCAGCAAGAAGAAGAAGGACTTCCTCGGCAAGCGGGCGCTGGCCCGCGCCGACACCGCCCGCGCCGACCGCAAGCATCTGGTCGGACTGCTGACCGAAAATCCCAGCGAAGTGATTCCCGAAGGCGCCCAGGTGGTGGCGGAACTGAAGGACAAGCCGCCGATGGCCATGCTGGGCCATGTGACCTCGAGCTACTACAGCCCCAATGTGGGCCGCTCCATCGCCATGGCGATGGTCAAAAACGGCCGCACCCGCCAGGGCGAGACACTCTACATCCCGCTGGCCGACCGGGTCATCAAGACCACGGTCACAGAACCGCGGTTCTTCGATCTCGAAGGGAAGCGCATCGATGGTTGAAGCCTATCTGCGCCGCAGCCCCCTCACCCACCGAGCCCTGCTGACCAAGGCCGTTGCGGACATCGCCGATGCCGAGCTCGGCCTCGGCGAGCGCGCGCACCGGATGCAACTCAATCTCCGTGGCGACAGTGGCAATGCGGCTTTCATCAATGGCGTGACCACCGCGACGGGGCTCGATATTCCCATCCAGGCCAACCGATTCACGGCCAATGGCGAGCGGGCCTGCCTGTGGCTCGGCCCCAACGAATGGCTGATCACCGGCCCCAGCGGCAACGAGCAAGAGCTGGCAGCGGAGACCCGCGCGGCGCTCGTCAGCCAGCAAGCCGCCGTGACCGATGTCAGCGAGTCGCGCACGGTTATCCTGATTCAGGGGCCGCGGGCCCGCGATCTCCTGCAGAAAGGCGTGCCGATCGACTTGCATCCCCGGGAGTTTCAGGCCGGACATTGCGCCCAGACCCATATCGCCGGCGCCAATATCATCGTACGGCAATTGGATGACCGACCGACCTACGAGATTCTCGTTCTCAACAGCTTCGCCGAGCATCTCTGGCTCTGGCTGGAAAGCGCCTCGCGCGAGTATAAGACTGTTGTCCTGGTCTAGAATGCCGGTTCGGGCGACCTTGCGATAGCGATAAAATATCGATTTTCAGGGCTTTTCCGTACGATTCCCCGCTTGTATCCCGCGGCCACCCGGCAGATAGGGCATGCCCATGAACGATCTTCCCTGGAACGGCCACCGCGACGGCTACGCCGCCACTTCCAGCAGGCCGGCTTCGAAGCCGACGTGATCGAGCGTCTGATTCGGTAACGGTACGAGGCGTAAGGCCGATTCTCGGGCCGGAACGGCTATTTCTCTGCCTTGAATCCAGCCGACCGGCGATAGATAAGCCAAATCAATCGATTGCCGGGGAACATTGGTGCAACGCCCAAACAAAGCCGGGGGAATCAACCAAACTTAAGCACTTATGGTTTATTGGTTAATTCTAGGCTTCAAATTCCCGCAAAAAGCCGCGCCAACGCGCTTAACGGGCGGTTAAAAACACCAAAACATGATTGAAATTCCCTGATTTTTACGCGCGCTTTACCATCACGGCCGTATGGTAACGAACAGGCCGCTGTGGGCGGCCGGAGGCCACTTGTCCTTCCGAGATTGACGAATGAAGAAGTTTCGCAAGGTTGCGGATACGGACGGCGATGCCGTTGCGGCAGCTGACCCGTCCAGCATCCGCAACCGGCGTTGCATTCCGGTCGATCTTGCTGCCTCGCTGGTCAATCTCAATCTCGATCCCAAGGTCATCATCAAGGTCGAGGATCTGCCGCCGGGCGCGCTGTTGTCCTGCGGGCAGGGCAATTCGAACAATTCCTGGTCGCTGAAGCTGGAGGAGACGGACGACGTCGTCTTCATCGCGCCCCAGGACGACAATTCCGAGAGCTTTCCCCTCTCCATCCGCATCCTGATGCCGGACCCCGACGGGTTCGACTATGCCAGCACCATCCATAAGTTCGACATCCTGCTGTCCGCCACGGCGACGCAGTCGGCCTTCACCGCCATCCAGCCGGACGACGGCAAGGGCGAGCCGGCGCAGCTCGGCGCTCTGAAGGATGCACTGGCCAAGGCCCGCGGCCTGGGCGACATCAAGCTGACGAACAAGAAAGCGCTGGATTTTGACGAGCAATCCGCGGGCGCCTTCGAGTCACAGCGCTCGTCCGCCAGCCTGCAGGCGCTGTTCAGCGCCGAGCAGCAGCAGGAGCAGGAACGGCGGCGCCTGGACGATGCGGAGGCCGAGTGGCGGGCGTTGGAGGAACGGCGCCTGGCCGAGGCGCGCGCGGAATGGATGATCGACGCCGAGGCGAAAATCGCCCAGGCGGTCGCCGAAACCCGCATGCAGGAAGAACAGAAGCTGTTCGCCACGGAAGCGCGGTTCCGCGAGCAGCTCGCCGAAAAACTGGAAGACGCGAAAGCGCGCTGGAAGGCGAAGCATGCCTCGCGGGGCACCGGCGCCGGCAAGGGGCCGCAGGTCGACGTCGAATCGATGCTGCGCATCCGGATGGCGGCGGAGGAAACGCGCCTGCAGCAGGAGGCGGCGCAGAAACTGTCGGAGGCCGAAGCCAAATTCCGCGCCCAACTCGGCCAGCGCATGGAGGCTGCGCAAAAACAATGGCAGGCCGGCGAAGCTGCGCGCATGACGGCGGCGCAGGCCGCCTGGCAGGCCGAGGAGGCAAACCGGATCGGCAAGGTGCGCCTGGAGTGGCTCGCCGAGATCGAGGCAAAGGCCGGCGACGCCAAGCCGGTCACGGACGAAATCGAGATCGTCGTCAAGGAGCGCCTCGCCGGCGTTCAGGCCAAGTGGCAGCGCGATGCGCTCGACAGTCTGACCCAGGCGGAAACCAAATGGAAAGGGGCCGAGGCCGCACGACTCGAATCGGCGCGGCGCGACTGGCAGGCCGAGACCGATCGCCGCCTGCAGGATGTCATCTCCGAAGCGCCGCAGGTCGATGTCGAGGCCGTGGTCCGCGAGCGCATCGCATCAATGCAGACCCGCTGGCAGACGGAGGCGCTCAACGCCATCTCCGACGCGGAAACACGCTGGAAGAAGTCCGAGAAGGAGAAGATCGACGCCGCCCGCAAGGAGTGGCAGGAGGAGAAAGAGCGGCTGCTGAAGGATATGGCCGCGGCGGTGCCCGCCGTCGATCTCGAGTCGATCGTGATCGAGCGCATGCGCGCCGCGCAAGGCCGCTGGCAGCAGGAAGCCGTCGGTACGCTGGTCGATGCGGAAGCCAAGTGGAAAGAAGCCGAGGCTGCGCGCATGAAGGCGGCGCGGGCCGAGTGGCAAAAGGAAGTCGATCAGCGGATCAAGGACTCCGGCAGCCTGGACATCGACATGATCGTCCAGAAGAAGATGGCCGCCGCGCAGCAGAAGTGGCAGGAAGAGTTCATCAAGGTTCTCGAGGATAGCGAGAAGAAATGGAAGGCCGGCGAAGCCGAGCGCTTAAAGGAGGCGCAGGCGCAATGGCAGAGGGACGCCGGCAAGGGCCAGGCGACCGGCGGCTCCGGTGCTGCGAGCGCCGCGGACATCGAAAAGCAGGTCAAGGCGCGCGTCGATACCGAACTCGCGGTGATGGAAGCCGCGTGGCGTTCCGAAGAAGCGCAGCGCCTCAAGGCGGCCGAGAAGGAATGGACGAAGGGCTCCGAGAAAAAATACTCCGAACTCGAGTTGCGGCATATTGAGGACCTGCAGAAACTCCATGCAGCCGAGGGCAAGCTGGTCGAACTGCAGGCGGGCGCTCCCAAGGACGCCAAGGCGCAGCGCGCCGTCGAGCAGGAACGCCTGGCCGCCGCCGAAAAGGAATGGGCCGCCACTGCCGAAAAGCGCCTGAAGTCGGCCGAAGAGGATTGGAAAGCCGCAGAGCAGCAGCGCCTGCAAGTCGCCGAGTCCGCCTGGAAGGCCAGCGAGGCCAAGCGGCTGGAAGAGGCACGCGCCGAATGGATGGCGGCCGAGGCGCAGCGCCGCAAGGACGACATATCGACCGACGGTTCGGCGCTCGAGCAGCAGCTCAAGGTCGCCGAAGCCGCCTGGAAGGCCTCCGAGGAGAAGCATCTGCAGGAGGCCGAGGCTGCCTGGAGATCCGCCGAGCAGAAGCGGCTCGACGAAGCCCATGTCAACTGGCAGTCGCAGACCGAGCGCCGCTTCGGGCTGATCGAAAAGCAGGTCAAGGAATATCAGACGCAGCAGGCCGACCTCAATGAGCGTCAGGTCGCGGAAAAATTGGCTGCTGCCGCCGAGACCTGGAAAGCGGCGGAGGCAGAGCATCTCAAAGCGGCGCGGGCCGCCTGGGAAGCCGAAGCGCCGGCCGGCGGCATTGCGCCGGAACAGGCTGCCGAGATGCAGCGCCTCGCCGTCGTCGAGGCGGAGCAGAAACTGCGCGAGCAGATGCTCGCCGCCGAAGAGAAGACGCGCATCCGCGTCGCCGACGAATTGGTCGAGGCGCAGCGTTTCTGGCAGGAAGCCGCTGATCTCAAGCTGGCGGCCGAGCGCGCCCAATGGCAGGCTGAAACCGAAAGGCGCATTGCCGAGCTGAAGCCCGATCCCGAGGCCGAGGCGCGCAAGGCGGCCGCAATCGAACGCCGGATCAAAGCGGAGCATGCCGCCGAGATGGATGGCATGCGCGCCTCCGTCGACGCCATGATGGCCGCAAGCGCCCAGCGCCTGGAGCAGGAACACAGCCAGCGCATCGCCGTGCTGGAGAGCCAGTGGCGCAATACCATGGCGCAGCACATCAACGAGGCGCGGGCGACCGCCACCGCCGAAGCTCAGCAGCGCATCGCCGATCTGACGCGCGAACGGGACGAGGCGACAAGCCGGCTGCAGCAGCCCGCGGCCGCGGAAGCGATCGCCTCGGCCGACCGGGTCACGCTGGAAATCAGAATCGCCCAGCTGGAGACCGAACGGGATACCGCCGTGCGCCGCGCCGAGGATGCGCAGCGCAATCTGGCGCAGCACGAGGAAACCCAGGTCCGCCTCTCCAACCAGAGCGACTCGCAGCTTGCTGCCGCCGTCGCCGCCGAACGCATGAAGTGGCAGGCGGAAGCCGAACAGCGCGTCGCCGCCGAGCGCCGGGAGAAGGAGCAGGCCATCGAATTGCTGAAGCTGGCGGAGGCGCGCCTGCGCGCCGTGCCGACAGCGGATCCCGCCGCCGAAGTGAAGTGGCGGGCGGAAGCCGAGCGGCGCGTGGTCGAGGCCAAGGCGGCCTGGAACAGCGAGACCGCGGCCATGATGCAGGCGGCCGAAGCGAAGTGGAAGAGCGAGACCGACCAGCGCTTCGCCATCGCCGAAGAGATGTTCAAGGAGATCTACGAGGAGCAATTGGCAAACGTCGAAGCCAAATGGCGCGCCGACGAAGCGCAGCGACTTGCCGCCGCGCGCGAAGTCTGGATGGCCGAGGCGGCTGCCAAAAACGTGGCCGCCGGCGCATCGGACAGCTCGATCGCGACCAGCATCGAAACGGCGATCAACGCCAAGTATGACCTCAAGATCGCCGAAATCGAATCGCGCCTTGCGGCGCAGCGCGAGGCCGCCATCGCCGAAGCGCGGCGTCTCTGGGAGTCCAGCGAGATCGACCGGCTGATCGACGCCCAGTCCGAGTTCAAGGTTCAGGCCGACCGGCGCATGAAGGAGCTGGAGATCCGCCTGAAGGCGCAATTCGCCAACCAGATCACCGAGGCAGAGCGGCTGTGGAAGGACGGCGAGGCCAAGCGACTGGCGGCCGCGCGCGCGAAGTGGAAAGCGGAATCCGACGACCGCGTGACCGATGCCGAGGTCCGCATGCGCGAGGAATATGAGCGCCTGCTGGCCCAGGGTGACGAGCGGCGCACCGGCAGCGTGGGCTGACCGCGACCTCGGCGCTGCGGGTCACAGTAGGTGGAAGTACCTACATCCCGACACGACCATCAAATCTCCCGAGCCTGGAATCGAAGGGCGGCCGGTGAAACTCACCGGCCGCCCTGTTTGGGTCTCGCTATCGGCGGCGGTTTAGGCGCGCGCCAGATTGCAGAGGACGTGGTCGACCTGGGTTTCTTCGTTGCCGAGCGGCAGGGCGACGATGCGATAGGATGAGCTGCCCACGGTGTTCTGGAAGGTCTCGATATCCTGCACCGGCTTTCCGGCAGAAGCGGCTTCGCGGCCGATCGCCAGCATCCATTCCGTCAGCATGGGCGTGAAGGTGACTTCGTCGGCGTCTTCGGAGGCCGCGGGCGTGCCTGTCAGGCGCATCACCTGGGTGAAATTGACACTGCCGCTGGCTATCAGCCCGCAGGATAGCAGCATGGTATTGGGCCAGAGTTCCGCGATCTGCTTGGCATCGAAATCGCCATAGGACGGGAAGCGGCGGCCGTTTTTCCGCTGCGCCCAGAAACTGTAGAAATCGTTGCCCTGGCGGGTCCGTTCGGCGGCCTGCTGCTGCGCGGCCAAAGCGGCCTGCACGGCGCTGCCGGGCTGTGTCCGAGCGCCTTGGACGCGGGCAGCCCGCGCGGCGATCGCCTCAAAACGCGACCGCGTGCCGGCGGCGTTTTCGTCGCTGGCGGGCTTTTCGGCGGTCACCGCCGGCGCATCGGCGTTGTTGCCCGGGATTGGCTGTTGCGCCGGAGTCAGTTCCACTGTCGGCAGGTCCTGCAGGGCAAGCGACGAATCGGCGGTCTCTGGCTCATCCCAGACCGGTGCCGGCTCGACGGCGGCGCTCTCGGCCTCCATTTGCGTGGCGAGAGCTTCATCCAGGGCCTGCGCCAGCAGAGCCTGGGATTGCTCTAAAGCCGCATCCATGGAGTCGCCATGTGCCTCCGGCGCGTAGTCCGCGGCCGGCGATGGTTCGAGTTCGGCGGCGATTTCGGCAACCGGCTGTTCAACCGTCGGAGCAGGCGCAGGCGCGGCCGGAGCGGCCTCTATCGCTGCCGCCGGCGCATCCGCAGCGGGCATGCCGGCTTCGGCAGGCGAGCGGATTTCGCTGATCGAAACGACGTTGGCGCGGTCGGCGGCGGCCTCGATGCTGGCTGTCGCCTGCGCGAGATCGTCAAAGCTGAGCGCCTTCTTGCGCGATTTCGCCTTTGCCGGCCGGTCCTTGGCCGCGGCGCCGCCCATGGCATCGGCCGCATTCCGCGGCCGCCGCTGCTTGGCGCCGTTGGACGCCGGCTTGGGCGACTTCAAGGTGACTTGCGCCAACGACGCCGCCTGGTTGGCGGGCTCGCTGGGTTCAATTCCGTTACCTGTCTTCTCGTCGAGATTCATTGCTGGCTGACCGCTTCCGATTTCCCCTGATCAATCGGGACGTCCGACCGACGCTTCAAGCACCGATGGCGTCTCGTCCACCTCGGAGGAATAGGCCTGGCCCTCCTCCGGCGGCGGCAGAACATCGGCAAATTCCGGCGCGACCTTCTTGATCAATCGATCGAAGGCGCGAGTCATCAATTCCTGGGCGCTCCAGTTCATCTTGAATGCCACCAGCTTCATGCGGAAGTGGCGTGGCGCATCCAATCTGACGGAAACCTTCTTCTTGCTGCTCTCCGGCACCCGCTCGCCGACCCAGTGGTGGGGGGTACCCGCCGGCATGGGCATGCGGACAACTTTCTTCGACTGCAGCAGCGGCAGCGGCTGACGCTCCAGCATCATCTCCGCGGCGGCAATTGTCTGGTGCGGCGTCGCGGCGTCGGTGACGGCCATGTCCAGCGTCGGCCGCGCATCCATGACGGGTTCGCGTTGCCCAATATCTTCGGTCGACGGCGCCATCGGCGTGGACACTGCGCGGTTCAGCAATGCTGTTGCCGCCGAGCGCCCCTTGACCGCTAGCAGTCTGCCTGTCAGCGATGCAGCCCGCATGGACTACTTCGCTCCGTGCCCTTCGCCGGCCGCCTGCATGGCAGCCGCCGATTTGGTGCCGGCCTGCGGTTGGCCGGCCGCCGTACCCTGGGCGCGTGCCAGGTTCTTCAGGCGGTTTTGCAGATACTGCCAGAGCTGTTCGACTTCGCCGCCGGACCGGGAGCCTTCTTCGAGCTCCATCACCGTGCGGCCGTCGATCATGCTGGCGGCGAAATCGGTGCGGTTGTGAACGACAGAAGGCGCCAAGGTGCCGTGCTGCGACAGGGCAATCACCGCTTCCGAGGTGATGCGCGCGCGCGGCGACGCGGCGTTGACGACGAAGACCAGCGGCTTGCCCAGGCGTTCCACCAGCTCGACCGTGACGCCGACGGCGCGTAGATCGTGCGGGCTGGGCCGGGTCGGCACGACCACGAGGTCGCACAGCCGAATGACTTCCGCGATTGTCGCGGTAATGGCGGGCGGCGTATCGATGACGACGAGATTGATGCCCATGCCGCGCATGCGCGCGAGATCTTCCGACAGGCGCGCGATCGAGGTGTGCGCGAACAGCGGCGTATCCGCCTCGCGCTCGTTCCACCAATCGGCCAAGCTGCCCTGCGGATCGGTATCGACCAGCGCCACCGGGCCGAAGCCCGAGCGCTCGGCCTGCACGGCGATGTGACCGGCGAGTGTCGTCTTGCCGGACCCGCCCTTCTGCGAAGCAAACGCCATAACTTGCATTTAAAAACTCCTGGTGCGGCTCTCCAAACCGCGGGAAGGGCAGCCGATTTCGGACCACGGATCGGCTCACGGACAGACGCGATTCCCAATCACGTCATTAAAAATCTTATAGAGAGCAATCCTTAATGAACCCTTACTGCAGCGATGAATATCGTAAATAGCCTGTATTCTTTGAGCAAAATAAGGTGAGGGAAATACTATCGCAGACGCACGCGTTGATAATGGCGGTGCGGTTTCCCTTATAACTTGCAGCGAATTGCATACAAGATTTACCTTGCTTCAAGAATTCTAGACTTACGCGCGCCGTCCCGTTCCGGCGGCGACCATTGCCGAAAGGCTTTTCACCAGGCTGAGCTGCTGCCTCGGCTCGATCTTGAAGCGCAGGCCGACGCGGTCGTCTTCCCGGTGACGGACTTCGGCGGCAAGATCGTCGATGGATTCGAGCGTCAGGCTGACAATGTCGCCGACCTTAAGCGGCAGGCTCGCCATGATGAGAGCCCCGCCGGCGGAGATGTCGTGTACGACGCAATCGAACACCCGGTCGTCATGCTTGATCTTTGCCGGACGATCGTAGACGAAGCGCGGATATTTCCGCATTGCCTCGGGGCTCGTCTGCTCGCCTCCCTCGCCCTCGCGGGTGGTGGACGCCGGCGCAGCGGGCTGTGCTGGCGCTGCCGGCGCAGGTGCGGCAGCTTCCGCCGTCGCTGCGGCCATCCCCGCCTGAAAGGCGGATGCGGGCGATGACTCGCCCTTGGCGACCTTGTTGGTGAACAAGTCCCCGGCCGGCTTGCCGGAATCGGTGTTGGCGGGCGGCGGCGGCAGGTCGGCGGGTTTGGCGGCCGCGGCGCTGCCGCCCTCGTTCAGCTTCGGCAGACGGTTGGCCAGATATTCCCAGAGTTTCTGCACGTTGCCGGAAGGCGACGGCTCGGAACTGATCTCCATCACCGTGCGGCCGTCCATCATGCCTTCGACAAAGGCGATGTTGCGCGGAATGGCCGTGGTCGCCACCGGACCGTGCTGAGCCAGAGTCATCACCACTTCCGGCGGCAACTCGGCATCCGTCTGCACGCCATTGATGACGAAAACGAAGGGTTTTCCGGCCAATTGTATGAGTTCGACGATCGCGCTTGCCGCCTCGAGATCGTGCGTACAGGGGCGCGCGGGAATGGCGATCAGATCCGCCACGACGAGCGCCGCCTCGATGGATTGGCCGAGAGCGGCCGGCGTGTCGATGACCACCAGTTCGGTGCCTTCGGCACGCAAATTCTCGATCTTCTGCAGCAGTTCCGCCTGCGTGGCGCGGGCATACTTCAACGGCACTTCCGTGCGCTGAACGCACCAGCTGGCCAGGCTCGCTTCGGGGTCGATGTCGATCAGGGCGACGGAAGACATGCCGCTCCTCTGCGCTAGCACAGCCATATGGCTGGCGAGCGTTGTCTTTCCCGCGCCGCTTTTTTGCGAAGCAAATGCGAGCACACGCATTAGGTTAACGACTCCGAGCTTCCCCGATGACGAAGGCGGCATGGGCACAAGCCCCACAGCACATCGTCAAGATTCCACCCTCGAATATCGGTCTTAATGGTGAAATGTTCGTAAAAACTTGTGCGGATGTTTATGAAATCTCAGCGAAAGCCGCGCCGCAACCGCCCGCCGATCCAGTCACTAATCTATATAGTCGAACCGGAATGCCATGCCGTGACGGCGGATATGGCCGATGGATGGCGACGGGAAATGGGCGGTCAGCACCAGGTGGTCAGTATCGGCCACCGACTCCAGGAACAGCCGGCGCGATTGCCGGGCCAGCGCCGGCTCCAGGTCGCTGCCGGAATGCCAATCCGGCTCGACGCATTGCACGGGGCTGTGCATGAGGTCGCCGATCATGATCGCCTCGGCGCCGTTTGAGCGGAGATGCACGCCATAGTGACCGGGCGTATGGCCGGGCATCGGATCGATCCAGACCTCGTCGTCGAGAGCGAAGTCGTTGCCGATCAGCACCGCCTGCCCCGCCTCCACCACCGGCAGGACGCTCTCGTCGATGCATTCCTCATACTCGTCCGCCGAAGCCATGCGATTAAAGGTGCGGTAATAATCCAGTTCCGTCTTCGACATCACATAGCGGGCGTTAGGAAATGTCGGCACCCAGCGCCCGCCGATCAGCCGGGTGTTCCAGCCGACATGATCGCCATGGAGATGGGTGCACATGACATAGTGGACATCCTCCGGCCGCAGACCGAGCGCGGCGAGGTCCCGGAGGAACGAGAGGCCCTTCATCTTGTGCCAGGATTCATGCCAGCGCACCGTCTTGTCTTCGCCCAGGCAGGTATCGATGAGAATGTTGTGATGCCGGGTGCGCACCACGTAGGTCTGAATCGGCAGGATCAGCAATCCGGTTGCCGGATCCAGCGCCCGCGGCTCCAGCCAATTGCGGTAGGGCGCCAGGGCTTCCGGCGTGGCATTGGGAATAAGCTCTGTGGCGACAAAGGACGGCTCTTCCCGTTCGAGGATGCGCGCGAGGGAAATGTTACCAAGCTGCCGCGGCTTCATGGCGCGCAGTCTGGCATTGGGATCGAACTCCTGGCAACCCGACCTGACCATCGGCTTGTTCATCAAACGGCATCCCGCGCTTGCAAGGAACGGCTGGCGCACCAACTCTGGGCGATCAATTCTTTAGAATGCGTTTACGACGGCCGTGCCAGAAATCCTTGCATTGTTCCGCGAATGCAATTTGATCGCACGAGATATTCATGACCGATGTTTCCGCTGGCGGCCCGCGTCCCAAGATCCCCGTCTGGCGCACCGCCTATGACGCCTACCGCCTCGGCCTCGGCGCTGTCTTCAGCAGCGGGGTGATGTTCCGGTTCTTTGTCTATGGATCACTGCTGTGTCTGGCAACGCTCTCCGGTTACTTCTACATCGTCGGCGATGGTCAATCGGACGCACTCGTTTCGATTGGAAGCAGACGCGCCACGGCAGTTGTTGTCATCACCGTCACATATCTTCTGCTGGCTGCTGTTGCCGCACCCCTCGGTATATGCATCCAACGCTACATTGTCCTGGGAGAACCGCCGCGCAAATCCTACTTCCACTACGCGGCAATGAAACGGGGGCGCAGTTACGTGTTCGCTAGCCTGGCTGTGTCCACTGTCTTCCTCGCGACGGCACTTGTTCAAATGTTCGCCGACGAGGCGATATTCCGCATAAATGCAACAACTCTGGACGAAGCTTTCGAAACGCCCCGATTCACTTCGGCTATGATGGTCCTCGCCTTCAATCTATTCACTTACGGGATTGCGGCGCTATTGGTCGTCCGTTTCTCCTTCGCCTTTCCCGCGATCGCGTGCGATCGTCCGGGCGCCTCGCTACGTCAATCCATGAGTGAGACTCGCGGTTCTCTTTGGCGCCTGTTCTTTGTACCGCTTATCGTATCGATCCCGTATGGCATCGTATCTTCTGCGGTATTGGTAGTTGCGTCTTCGTTCGCAGCCTACAACTACATCGGATCGGAAGGGTTTGTACCCACACCGGAAGAGCTCTACTCCATTTTGATGTCGTCGTCGTCATTCTTTGCAGGTTTGGGAATCGTCTTCGTAGGCGCCATGATCATATTTATCGCGATCGCCGCTGGCGCCGCACGCGCCTATCAGATCCGCATCGAGCGCGGCCTGTCGGGCGTCGCCGAGGTATTCTCGTAAATCGCAGAACAACCCGCTCAGTCGTGGCGGCTGAAGTTGCCGTGGCCGGCGTCGGCCATGAGCCGCTGGAATGCCGGCCCGTTGACGTGGATCAGGTTCAAGTGATCGCCAGCCTCGAAATAGACGTCCGGTTGTTCGTTCAGGCTGTCATCGACGATCACTTCCATGCCATAGGCCCGGCCCACGGGCGGGATGGCGCCGAGATCGCAATCGTCGAACAGCGTGCCCACCTCCGCCTCCGTCGCCAGGCCGATCGGACGATTGAGATACTCCTGAATCTCGCCCAGGCGGATATGGCAGGAGGCCGGCACCACGGCCATCGTGTAGCCGACCTCGCTTTTGAGCACGACCGCCTTCGCCAGCCGGTCGCCGGGCACATGGCCGGCCTGCGCCGCCCGCGACGACGACAAGGCCCGCGGATGCTCGACGAGGTCGTAGTCGATGCCGCAATCGCGCAAATACTTTTGGACAGTGGCTGCAATCGTCATGGCATGCCTCCGATCTGAAGGAAGCGCAGGGCCGTGAGCCGGCAGCGATCCGACAACCGCCTGTCGGACACCATGAAAACTCTACGCCCGCCCGATGACGGTTGCAACACGGTGGCGGTATAACGGTCTAGACGTTGCTGTCGGGAACAGCCGCCTTCTTCTTGGCGATATACTCCAGCAGCGCTTCGTCGACGCCGGGATCGATCGGCGGCGCTTCATACTCGCTCAGCATTTTCTTCCACAGCGTGTTGGCGCGCTTCAGCGCATCCTGGGCGCCCTCCGATTCCCACTGCTCATAGCTGTTGTTGTCGGCGATGCTCGAGCGATAGAAGGCGGTCTCGAAATTGCGGTTGGTATGGCCGCATTCCAGAAAATGCCGGTTGGCGCCGACGGCGCGGGCGCCCACTTCGCGGATGGCGTCCATCGCCTGGCCGTTCTCGCTGAGATCGATATTGCCGGCCAGCACCTGCATAATGCCGAGCTGATCCGCATCCATGACGAACTTCTCATAGCCGGAGGCGAGGCCGCCCTCCAGCCAACCCGCCGCATGGAGCACGAAGTTGGTGCCGGCGAACAGCGTCGAGTTCAGCGTCTGCGCGCTTTCATAGGCGGCCTGGGCATCGGCGACCTTGGAGCCGCAGAGCGAGCCGCCGGTGCGGAAGGGAATGCCGAGCCGGCGCGCCAGCTGCCCTGCTGCATACGACACCAGTGATGGTTCAGGCGTTCCGAAGGTGGGGGCACCCGATTGCATGGACATGGAACTCGCGAACACGCCGAACAGCACAGGAGCGCCTGGCCGCACCAGCTGCGTCGTCGCCGCGCCCGACAGCACTTCCGCCAGCACCTGCGCCAGCGTGCCCGCCACCGTGACCGGGCTCATGGCGCCCGACAGGATGAAGGGCGTGACGATGCAGGCCTGGTTGTTGCGCGCATAGACCTTGAGCGCCCCCAGCATGGTGCCGTCCCAGGTCATCGGCGAATTGGCGTTGATCAGGCTGGTGATCACCGTGTTCTGCTTCAGAAAGTCGTCGCCGAAGGCGATCTTCGCCAGCTCCACCGTGTCCTGCGCGCGCTCCGGGTGCGTGACCGAACCCATGAAGGGCTTATCGGAATAGCGCAGATGGCTGTAGACCATGTCGAGATGCCGCTTGTTCACCGGCAGGTCGACGGGCTCGCACACCGTGCCGCCGGAATGGTGCATGGCCGGCGTCATATAGGCGAGCTTCACGAAATTGCGGAAATCCTCGATATTGGCGTAGCGGCGGCCCTCGTCGAGATTGCGGATGAAGGGCGGCCCATAGACCGGCGCGAACACCGTGTTCTTGCCGCCGATGTTGACGTTGCGCACGGGATTGCGCGCATGTTGCACATATTCCCGCGGCGCGCTCTTCTGAATAATGGATCGGGGCAACCCTCGGGGAAAATGAATCCGCGTGCCCCTGACATCGGCGCCGGCCTTCTTCCACAGCTCCAGCGCCTCAGCATCCTGCACGAACTCGATGCCGATCTCCTCGAGGATCGTGTCGGCATTGTTCTCGATGATCTCCAGCCCCTCCTCGTTCAGCACCTCGACCAGCGGCACTTTGCGCAGGATGTTGGGCAGCTGCTCGATCTTCGGCCGGCTGCGGGCGGCGCGGCGTGCATCGGACCCGCCGCGGGCGCGGCGGCCGGAGGCTGGAGCCGCGGACGGCGAAACTTCGGGGGCTGCCTCGATCATGTCCGCTACCATTTCTGCCATTAAAGGATTGGGCAGATTATGTTTTCAGCGGCTGTCGGTAACTTGCGGTGCGGCGACCGCCCCTTGCCCCTTTGCGCCCCAATACGCGCAACGGACCGACCCGGCCGGCCCCGCTACGCTCGCCGGATGCCGAGGCGATCACAGTGAGTCGGTCGGTGCGACAGCCCCAAAACGTCTCATGAAATTGTGATGTCAGTAGAACGCCGTCCTCGATTGAGCTTTGATGGTCCCTGTTGACCCGGAAAGCCGTTCAATGCGATTCTAGGTTTGTTCCGCCTCACCAAGAACCAAGAGAGGTGGAGAGAGTTCCTTCTGCCGGACGGTGCCGCCTTCATGGCGAAGTCCTTGTCGGCAAGGACTTAGCAGATGGGTCGGGCCGGCTCCGGCGCTCCAACATAGGGAGTGTCCGACGATGTCCATGCGACCCCTGCTCAGCCGTTCCCTGATCGCCGCCGCTTTAGCCGCCGGCCTGATCCTGCCGCTGAACACCGCGCAGGCGGCGCCGCAGATTCTCGGCGTCGTCGCCAGCAATGGCACGCCGACGCCGCTGGTGTGCGACGGCGTCGAATGCGCCGCCCATTTCAGCGCCTTCTGCCTGCAGGAAGCGCGGCCGGCGCCCTCGTCCGGCGACAGCTACAGCATTGCCGCCGGCGGCAGCATGACTCTGATCGCGACCACAAGGGCCGGACAATCGGTCAGCCTGCCGGCCCAGGACTATGTGCGCATCACCAGCCAGATCGGATTCACCTCCGTGCATATCGCCGTGCCGCAATCGCTCATGAATGATCTCGGCGCCACGGCCCTGCAGGTGGATGTGGGCAGCGATGTCTCGCTGCTGCCGATCGCAGTTGCGGGCGACGTCCAGCCGCAGACGGCGGAGGAGATCGGGTACGCCACCACTGTCATGCGCCAAGTCGCCGCCAAGAAGTTCGATGCGCCGAACGCCGCCAGCGACGCTGCGCGAATCGCCAGCGTCTTCATCAATGCCTTACCGGTCAAGGAGCCGGAAAGCGGCCAGGTCCATGCCGGATTGTGGCCGGCCAAGGCGAACAACCCGGTGCTGGCACGCGCCACGCCGGAGGGTTTGGCGCTGGCGAGGGAGATGTACCGGAACTGCCAGATTTCCGTCGGGGCCCGGTCCAGCTATTCCATGCGCATGTGCCTCGAACTGCGCCACGCGGATCTGCAGGCTTCCAGCAATCATGAATTCTGGAAGGACACCGCCGCGTACTAAGGAGCGACAAGCCGATGATCATCATTTCGAGAACGCCGATTGCCCTGGCCGCGGCAGCTCTGCTGGCGGCCGCCGGCGCGCAGGCGGCGCCGCAGGTTCTCGGCATCGTCGCCAGCAACGGCCCGGTGCCGCTGGCCTGCGATGACGGCGGCTGCCGCGCCGATCTCAGCAGCTTCTGCCTGCAGCAGCCGCGGCAGAATCCGGGCCGCGGCCAATCCTACATTCCGCTCGAGGGCGCCGACATCGCCCTGATCGGCCGCGACGCGGCGGGCGGGACGGTGCGGTTGGCGGCGGCACCCTATCTGAACTTCAACACCGATCGCGGCTTCACCGCCATCGAGGTCACATTGCCGCCGGACAAGCTGGCGGTGCTGGGCCTCAGCGATCTCGCCATCGAGATCGGCGAGAAAGTGTCCCTGCTGCCGGCGGCGGCGGCCGGCGACAGCGATCCCCAGACCGCGGCGGAGATCGCCCTTGCCACGGGCCAGTATCGCGACAAGGGCGCCGAGTTCTTCGATCATGTCGGCGAGTCCGGCGATGCCATCCGGCTGGCCAACCGGATGATCAATGCGCTGCCCGCCCATGACCGCGGCGCCGGCGATTCCGACGGCCGAGTTCTCGAAGCGGCAATTGCCACTCCAGCCGGACAGACAGCAGACGGCAAGGGCGTCGCCTTGGCGCGGCAGATGTACGCCAGCTGCCAGCACAAGGTGGACGTCACCCATCACATTGCGACCATGCGCGCCTGCCTCGAGGGCGGCCATGATCGGCTGGTGGTCAACACCAATATCGATTTCTGGAACTCGCTGGGCAGCTACTGAAGCGGGAAGGACGGCGCAATGCGCGATCGAGTATCGGCTGTTTCCCTGGGCGCTGCCGCGCTGGCCTGCCTGATGTCGATGCTGGCGCAACCGGCCTCAGCCGCGCCGCAAGTGCTGGCCATGATGGCGAGCGACGAGCCGGTGCCTCTCATCTGCACCGATCGCGAATGCTATGGGCTGGTGAGCACCTTCTGCCTGCAGCGCGACCGCGACGTGCCGCCCTATGGCCAGCCCTATGAGGCCACATTGCCCGAGCGCCTGACGCTTTCCTTCATCGACGACACGGGCGCTGTGCAACAGGTGACGGCAGCGGCGGCAGCGCTGCGTTTCCACGGCTATTCCGGCTACAGCATGGTGCGGGTCTCGCTGCCGCGTGCCGAAATGGACCGGCTCGGCGCGGCGGCCGTGGCGCTGCAGGTCGGCCCGGGCATCTCTCTGGTTCCGGTGGCGACATCCGACGACCGCAATCCGCAGACACCGGACGAAATTGCCCTGGCGACAGGTCCGCTGCGCATCGCCGCGTCGCGATATCTCGACCGGCCGTCTGTCAGCGCCGACTCGGCGCGCCTAGTCGCCGCCCTGATCAACGGACTGCCGGAGAGCCGCACGATCCATGACGACTATAATACGGGATTGTGGGACCGGGCGATCGGCGCCGACCTTCGCCAGCAGGCCAATCCCGAAGCGCTGCGCCGGGCGGAGCGATCCTATCGGAGCTGCGTCAAGTTCGAAGAAGGGTCCCTGCGCCTGTGCCTGCTCTCCCATCATCGGCAGATGATGACTCAGGAGAATAGAGACTTCTGGGAAGACACCGGCGGATACTGATCGCCGCCGCGCAGTATATTCAATTCAGCATGGCATTCGATCGCGGCGCGTTGTTTCCTGCGGCCGCCGCAGCAAATGGCGTCATCAATCGGAGACGGACGATGTGGCCCGACCGCAGGATCATCGAACTCTTCGGCATCGAGCATCCGATCGTTCTCGCGCCGATGGCGGGACCGAGCACGGTGGAGCTCGCCATCGCGGTCGCGGAAGCCGGCGGACTCGGCTCGCTCGCCTGCGCGACATCCAGCCCGGAACAGATCCGCAAGGATCTCGGCGTCATCCGCCAGCGCACGGCGAAACCCCTCAACCTCAATTTCTTCACCCACAAGCCGCCGGAGCCCGATGCCGCCCGGGAAGCGAAATGGAAAACGCGGCTGGCGGCATACTACAGCGAGTTCGCCATCGATCCCGCGAAACCGGTGGCAGCGGTCAATCGCGCGCCGTTCGACGACGTGACCTGCGAGATCGTCGAGGAGTTCAAGCCGGAAATCGTCAGTTTCCATTTCGGTTTGCCGGAGCAGCGCCTGCTGGATCGCGTAAAGGCGACGGGCGCCAAGGTGATGGCCTCGGCGACGACGGCGCGCGAAGCCCGCTGGCTCGCCGATCACGGTTGCGACGCCGTCATCGCCCAGGGCAACGAGGCCGGCGGCCATCGAGGCATGTTCCTCACCGACAATGTCGCGTCCCAGGCCGGCACCTTTGCCCTGCTGCCGCAAGTGGTCGATGCGGTGAAGCTGCCGGTCATCGCCGCCGGCGGCATCACCGATGCGCGGGGCATCGCCGCCGCCTTCGCCCTCGGCGCCGCTGCGGCGCAGGTCGGCACGGCCTATCTGTTCTGCCCGGAGGCGAATGTAGCGCCGCTGCATCCCTGGCGCGCCTCAAGTCACTGAGCGGTTGAGGGCAAAGCCCGCCTTCAGTTCACTTGTACGAACACCGCGCGGCGGTTCTGCGCCCAAGCGGATTCATCGCTGCCCATCCCTCTGGCCGCTCCTTGCCGTAGCTGATCGTCTGCATACGGGACGGATCGACTCCCGCCGCTCCCAGATAGTTTGCCACCGCCTGCGCACGCCGTTCGCCCAGCGCAAGGTTGTATTCGCGCGCCCGCGCGCTGGCTCTCGAGCCGATTGCCGGCTACTGTGCCCTCGACAAAGCCAATGATATCGAAAGGCGCCAGTATAGTTCCACTGAGTCCGCCGTCAGCGCCCAGTACCGGCTCCTGGCCTATTGGGTGGATTGCGACGTGCTCAAGGATTTTCGCGCTGGAGTCTCGAAGGCGCTCATTCCCTGTATCCTGGTAATGGCCACGAAGAAGCACGAGTGGGTTTATACAACAACGCTCTCGCGTCAGGATTTAGTCGATCGTACATTCGCGGAGCTGGCCGCGGCGCCGAAGGTCACGGGTGTCATGGAAAAGGACGCTGACGGCGTTTATTTCGGCCAGATGCAGAAGGTAACATGGGACCAGAAGGAAGCCGTGGTGGCTGGCGTAACCGGCATGACCAAAGTAAAGCGCTTCGTACTGAGCGCCGTTGCCTATGGCTTATATGCCAACCAGCAGACCTTCCTCACGCTCAAGGACAGAGCCGCAACCGCCGTCCGCAGCTTGATCGCTGCAAACCGCGCCGACGAATAACCGCATGCACGCTTTTTCGCCTTCGATCCGCATTGAGCGGAAGGCCGCGCTGTAGCATAAGTGCGCTAGACCCTAGCCGGATTGCCATCGCATGCCCGCCGACACCACCGCCAAGCGCGGCCCTCCCTTCGATCCCCAGCTCTTGATCCGCCAGGTGCTCGATATGGGCGCCGAATTCCCCGGCCCGGCGGAGGATATTCTCCTCTCCTGGATCCTGAGCCTGGACCGCGCCCTCGATCCCGCCGCGGCGGCGCAGCAGCTTATCGAAGCCTACGACCTGGAGATCCCCGCCGAGCACCGGGCGACGCTGCGCCTGCGCGAACTCATCCTGCAGACCGTACGGTTCCCCGACGGCGCCGTGCAAGGCCAAGGCGCCCGCCGCCGCCGCGGCCGGCGCGCAAACTAGCCGCCATCCGCCGGAAAGGCGGGTTTCCGACAGATGCCGTCGCGGGACTGCAAGCCCCTGATTGCAGGGTGAATATTTGTGCTGTGGCGTAAGAAACCTGAAGTTCTAACGATATGGGAGAGACGTGATCTCATCCCCTCTCCCGCGCAGCGGGGGAGGGTCAGGGAGGGGGTCTAACAGATCGCACGATGCCGCAGGCCAAGAAAGACGCCGTGGTTCGCGCTCGCGAGCTGCGCATCAATTCAACCGATGCCGAAAGAAGGCTTTGGCGACATTTGCGAAACTACCAGGTCAATGGATGGCAATTTCGGCGCCAGCATCCGATCCCGCCCTATTTTGCCGACTTCGCCTGTGTCGAAGCGCGCCTTATTGTTGAAGCGGATGGCGGCCAGCATGCAGAAAATGAAAAGGATCTTAAGCGCACGGCATATCTTGAATGGCGCGGTTGGCAGGTACTTCGTTTCTGGAACAATGAGATTCTTGAAAGTACCGAGCATGTGATTGAGACAATCGCCGCCGCGCTAGGCCCCCACCCCAACCCTCCCCCGCTGCGCGGGAGAGGGGGTAAAGCAATCGCCTCTTCCACGCCGAGCGTGCAAGAGAAAGAAGAACCAGGAGAGAGTCCATGAAATCCCACGCCCGTGTGGTCATTGTCGGCGGCGGCATCGTCGGCGTCAGCATCCTTTACCATCTCACCAAGAAGGGCTGGACCGACGCGGTGCTGCTGGAAAAGATGGACCTGACCCACGGCTCCACCTGGCATGCGGCGGGTCTGCTGCCGCTGTTCAATATGAGCTACTCGGTCGGGCAGCTGCATAAATACAGCGTCGATCTCTACAAGTCGCT
>Ga0184612_10000276_pt1 | contig 23528 bp, 21 predicted proteins | sample PLM3_60_coex_FD_133163 | JGI IMG/M metagenome (GOLD analysis project Ga0184612, IMG submission 133163) | Groundwater sediment microbial communities from an aquifer in East River, Colorado, USA - PLM3_60_coex | ecosystem: Environmental > Terrestrial > Soil > Riparian zone | place: USA: East... | reverse complement strand
CCGGCAGATGCTTGGCCGCGCGGGCGAGGTCTGGGGTGCCGCCTCCGCGCAGGACCGCCTCGTCGTCGTACGGTTTGGCAGCTAGTGGTCACGCCCGTTCGCCCGGACGCCCATACCCGAACCCGGGGGCTGCTTCACGGACTTGGTAACCCTGCGCTACATTAGTCGTCGTAGATGCAATGCCCATACGCTGGAATTCGCAGCTCAAGGCGCGTGCTTCCTTCCAGTGAGCAGAGCAAAGGGCCTCGACAGTTTGTTGTCGCCGAACGGGTGCCCCATCACCTGCGCAACAACCGCGGATGGGCAGACCAGCAGGGACCAGCCGCGCGCGATCCCGTGAAGAACAGGCGAACTTGTCCGCTTTGAGGCGATCTGCTGCTAGCGTGAGGCTCGATGAGCCGGCCAGCGACGACCTTCACCGCCAAAGACGTACCGCACGACCCGAACATGGTCTGGGTGGCGGGTGGGCATTTCCTCATGGGCTCCAACGACCACTATCCCGAGGAGGCTCCGGCGCACCGCGTCGAGGTGGACGGCTTCTGGATCGATCGGTACGCCGTGACCAACGCCGATTTCGCGGTGTTCGTAGCCGAGACCGGTCACGTCACGCTTGCCGAGAAGGCCCCGAGCTCGACCGACTACCCCGGCGCGGATACCGACTTGTTGGTGCCGGCTTCCGTGGTGTTCACGCCACCGCCAGGGCCGGTCACGTTGAGCGATGACATGGTTTGGTGGTCCCTGATACCGGGTGCGAACTGGCGCCACCCGCGTGGACCCGATTCGGACCTGACTGGCATCGGTGCCCATCCGGTAGTGCACGTGGCCTGGGCGGATGTGCAGGCCTACGCGACCTGGGCGGGCAAGTCCCTGCCGAGCGAGGCCGAATGGGAGTACGCGGCGCGTGGCGGCAGCGGAGGTACCCAGTACGCCTGGGGCGAGGACCTGATGCCCGGCGGCGTGCACATGGCCAATGTCTGGCAGGGCGATTTTCCGGTACGGAACCTGGCCGCCGACGGCTATGAGTGGACCGCCCCGGTCGGGTCGTTCCCGCCCAATGGATACGGGATCTTCGACATGATCGGCAACGTGTGGGAGTGGACGGCCGACTGGTATGTGCCGCACGGTGCGCTCACACACAGCTGCTGCGTTCCGGTCGATCCGCGCGGCGTCGACCAGTCGGCCAGCATGGCGCCGGGCACGCGCATGCCGCGACGGGTGATGAAGGGCGGCTCGTTCCTGTGTGCGCCCAACTACTGCCGCCGATATCGTCCCGCGGCGCGGATGGCGCAGGACGTCGACACCTCGACGTGTCACCTCGGCTTCCGCTGCGTCGTTCGGTTGTGAGCAATAGGCGAGATCGAGGGGGAACGTGGCCACGAAAGGCACCAACGGCGGCACGAGCGTCGATGCCGGCAAGCCCAACATTCTGGTGATCTGGGGCGACGACATCGGTATCACCAACCTCAGCTGCTACAGCGATGGCTTGATGGGTATCGCACACCGAACGTCGACCGCCTGGCGGACGAGCGGTTCACGGACTACTACGGCGAGCAAAGCTGCACAGCGGGTCGGTCGGCCTTCATCACCGGTCAGAGCGTGTTCCGTACCGGCCTTTCCAAGGTTGGAATTCCGGGTGCCGCGCTCGGCCTGTCGGCCGAGGATCCGACGATCGCCGAACTGCTCAAGCCGCTCGGGTACGCCACCGGGCAGTTCGGCAAGAACCACCTCGGCGACAAGGACGAGTTTCTGCCGACCATGCACGGCTTTGACGAGTTCTTCGGCAACCTCTACCACCTCAACGCCGAAGAGGATCCGGAGAACCCTGATTACCCGCCGGCGGACGAGTACCCCGACTTCCGCAAGAACTTCGGCCCGCGGGGTGTACTGCATTGCTGGGCGCAGCCCGGCGGTAAACAGAAGATCGAGGACACCGGTCCGCTGACGGCCAAGCGGATGGAGACCGTCGACGACGAGTTCGCCGACGCGGCGATCGACTTCATTCGCCGCCAACAGTCCGCCGACACCCCGTTCTTCGTCTGGTTCAACTCCACCCACATGCATTTCCGAACTCACCCGAAGCCTGAGAGCGTCGGCCAGGCCGGCCGCTGGCAGTCGGAGTACCACGACACGATGATTGACCACGACCGGACAGTGGGGCGCCTGCTGGACGTCCTCGACGAGTTGGACCTGGCCGGCAACACGATCGTGATCTACGGCACCGACAACGGTCCCCACATGAACTCCTGGCCGGACGCGGGTATGACGCCGTTCAGCAGCGAGAAGAACACCAACTGGGAAGGCGCCTTCCGCACGCCAGCGATGATCCGCTGGCCAGGACGGATCCCTGCCGGGACGGTGTCCAACGAAATCGTCAGCCACCTCGACTGGCTACCGACCTTCCTCGCAGCCGCCGGCGAACCCCGCATCAAGGACAAGCTCCTGAAGGGCCACAAGGCCGGCAGCAAACATTTCAACGTGCACCTGGACGGCCACAACCTGCTGCCGTACCTCACCGGCGAGGCGCAACACAGCCCTCGGTTGGGCTTCTTCTACTTCTCCGACGACGGCGACCTGACCGGGGTCCGGTTCGACAACTGGAAGATCGTATTCATAGAGCAGCGCGCACGGGGCACCATGCGCATCTGGGCCGAGCCGTTCACCGCGTTGCGGGTACCGAAGATCTTCAATCTACGCACCGACCCGTTCGAACGCGCCGACACCACCTCCAACACGTACTACGACTGGCTGATCAGTCACGGCTACATGCTGATGGCCGCGCAGAAGATCGTCGGCGAGTATCTGGCCACCTTTGTGAAGTACCCGCCCCGGCAGAAGGCGGCCAGCTTTACGGTCGACCAAGCGATGGAGAAGTTGGAGGCCGGACTCGCCAGCAGATAGCTCGCTGCCGCGGCGCACCGTTCCACCTCACAGATCCGAGTGTGCACGTACGCGCACACAGGTGGCCATGTGCACGTACGTGCTCAGTTTGAGGTTGTGCACGTACGTGCCCACCTGATATTCTGTGCATGTACGCGCACACATTGGTGGTAACCGATGCGGCTGAGGAACGCCCGGGACCTGGGGCTCTTTGTTCGGGAGCGTCGGCGGCGCCTCGGCACTACGCAGACTGAGCTCAGTCGTCTTGCGGGTGTGAGTCGGCGGTGGTTGTCGGATCTCGAAGCTGGCAAGCCCACGGCGGAGATCGGGCTCGTCTTTAGGGTATTGCATGCGCTGGATCTGACCCTGGAAGCCACGCTAACCGAGGCGGAGCCAGGCGCCGTCGACCTCGACGACCTACTTCGCGACCTTCGGACCAGGCATGGCTGAGGAGAACGACAAACTCCTCGTCGTGCTGATCGGGGGCCGGCGAGCGGGAGTCGTCACGATGACTGCCGCCGGCCGACTGACCTTGACCTACGACGAAGCCTGGCAGACCGCTGGGGACTCCATTGCGCTCTCACTGTCAATGCCGCTGGTCCAGCAGACGCATGGCGACGCGCCAGTCCGAGCATTCCTGTGGGGCCTGCTACCGGACAACGAGGGAGTCCTCGAACGCTGGGCGCAGAGATACCAGGTGTCTGCACGTAACCCCTTCGCCATGCTGCGTCATGTTGGCGAGGATTGCGCCGGCGCGGCTCAGTTCGCTCGGCCGGACCGAGTCAATGCATTGATGGCTGATGAGGGCGCAGTCCAATGGATGAACGAACACGAGGTTGCGGAAAGCCTTCGCGTCCTGCGTAGAGATCCGACCGCTTGGCACGTCCACGACACTGGCCAGTTCAGCCTCGCTGGCGCCCAGGCGAAGACGGCGTTGCACCACGATCCGAAGACGGACCGTTGGGGAGAACCGGCGGGGGCGGTGCCGACAACGCATATCCTCAAGCCGGCGGTCACCGGCCTTGACGATCACGACCTCAACGAGCACCTGTGCCTTGAAGCGGCAAGCCTCATAGGTCTTGATGCGGCGCCTTCGCGGGTTGCATCCTTTGGCGCGGAGAGGGTCATCGTCGTCGAACGCTATGACCGTCTTCGGCCGAGAGACCATATCGTCGAGCGGGTTCACCAGGAAGACATGTGTCAAGCGCTCGGTCTCATGCCTACGGCGAAGTACCAGAACGACGGCGGTCCGACACCCGAGCAGATCATTGAGCTGCTGCGGCGGAACATAATCCCACACTCCGCGGCCGAGGAGAATGTCGGTCGTTTCGTTGATGCACTCGCCTTTAACTGGATCATTGGTGGGACCGACGCTCACGCGAAGAACTACTCGGTTCTGTTGGCTGGCTCCCAGATCCGACTCGCTCCCCTGTATGACGTTGCCAGCGCCCTCCCGTACGACGGCATGTATGCGCCGAAACTCCGAATGGCGATGAAAATCGGAGGGGAGTACGGCATCGAGGCGGCCGGCGGTCGTCATTGGCGACGGTTCGCTGTATCCAATCAACTCGATCCGGATGCGCTCATCGTTCGCATCGACAATCTAGCCGCGAGCGCGCCGGACGCTTTTGCGACAGCGGCCAAGAACAAGGCCGTCCGCGGCTTGAAGAGCGACCTGCCGAAGCGCCTCGTCGAAGGTATCGCGGCAAGGGCCGCACGTTGCCGCACGGCGCTCGAACGCTAGCTCAGGTGCGCGACAGCGACGGAAGTACCTAACCGGGCCTGAGTACGCGAGCGGATGCGCACGGCTACCGACGGCGGCCAGGCTCGAAGCCATGACGAACGCATCCGCCCTCGCCGCAGCCACGCCCGATAGCAGGGATCGGTACGTCGACCTGCTCCGCGTCGGCTCGCTTGGTGTCGTGGTCGTCGGCCACTGGCTGATGGTGGTCGTGCTCGTTGGCCAGGACGGATCGGTCACCGCGACCAACGCCCTGGCGCTACTGCCCTGGCTGCAGCCGGCCACCTGGCTGCTGCAGGTGATGCCGATCTTCTTCCTGGTCGGCGGCTTTTCCCACGCCACCGCGCTGACATCGTTGCGACAGCGAGGTGGCACGTACGCCGACTTCGCGCGCACCCGGGCCGACCGGCTGTTACGGCCGACGGCAGTCTTCGTCGCGGTGTGGTTGGCGCTCGCGCTGCTTGTCGAGATCTCGGGCAATGACCGCGGCGTACTGCGGCTAGCCACGCAGACCGTCGCGCAGCCGCTATGGTTCGTCGGCGTCTACCTCGGCGTGATCGCGCTGGCCCCGCCGATGTTGCGCCTGCACCGCCGGTTGGGCCGGTTCGGCGCGGTCGTCCCGTTGGCGCTCGCGGCGGGCGCCGGCGCTGTCGACATCGCGCGCTTCGCCTGGGACGTGCCCCGGATCGCCTATCTCAACGTCGCACTCGTCTGGCTCGCGGTTCACCAGATCGGCTATCTCTACGCGGACCGGACGCTGACGCGTGGCGGCCGGCGGCTCGGCTACACACTTGGCGGCGCCGGACTAGCGGCGACACTGGCCCTGACGACGTTCGGTCCGTACCCGATCTCCATGGTGGGCATGCCCGGCGACCGGGTGTCCAACATGTCGCCGCCAACGGTTGCACTGCTGGCTCACGCCGTGTGGCTCACCGGGCTCGTACTCCTGCTGCGCGGGCCGCTGTCGCGCTGGCTACACCGGCCACGGGTCTGGACCGGCGTCATCGCCGCCAACGGATTGGCCATGACTGCGTTTCTCTGGCACCTCACCGCGATGTTCGCCGCGACCGCGTTGACGGTTGGCCTCGCCCAACCCGCGGTCGGCTCCGTGACCTGGTGGCTGCTACGCCCCGCCTGGCTGGCCGTACTCCTCCTCTTCACCGGGGCGTTCGTCGCGACGTTCCGGCGCGCCGACCGACCACGCCGAGCCCGGGTTTCGGCTATGCGGACGGCGAACGGTGCTCGGACCGCCGCCGCAGTCGGAGGGATGACGCTGTCCGTGATAGGGATCCTCGGCCTGTCCGCGGTCGGATTCGGGGGACTGCTCGCGGGGCGAACGGCGACTCTCGTCGTACTGCCCGTCACTCCGCTGCTATCCGCTGCGGCCCTGGCGGCAGGCGCCGTGATGTTGAGTGGAACCCAGCTCGCGACACGATATCGGATAGGCGACGTTAGCCGGCCTGGCCGGCACCGCCGCGAATCGGTCAGGGTCAACGAGAGTCGTCCAGTAGGTGCCGGAGCCAGCGCTGCGGGGCGTTGAGGAAGTCCCGCCACGATCGCTGAGCCGACCGTTCCGCACGGAGAGCAGCTGCGCGCCGGGTCGGCGGCCTCGCGCAGCTGCGCGATATGACCGATCTCCGGACGGTGATCTTCAGCCTCTCCTGAGGTACTCCCCGGTTCGCAGCGGCGCGGCGCTGTCGTTGACGCGGTCCGCCGGCAGCATGAAGATGTGCCGAGAGGCGCAGTAGGTCGTCACGTGCTCAATCGGACCATCGGTGGACGGCAGGGTGAACCGGTCAGTCACCTCTGCGGGTGCGCCGCAGGTCGGCTCGGGACACGTAGCTAACTCCAACATGGGAATGCCTCTCCTCGAACGTTGCCAAGGCCAGTAGGCGTCGACCCACCCAGAGAAGCCGACCGCGCATTCTGTGTCCGCGTAGTACGACGCAGAAGGGTCCGTGGGTTCGAGCCATCCGAAACCGCCATCCGGGGCGGTGAGCGCGACTGCGCAGCTGCCGCGTCAGGTCTTCAGCGAGGCGGCTACCTCGTTGCGCGAGGCGACGCCGAGTTTGCGCAGGATGCTCGATACGTGCACCGCGGCCGTTCGGGGTGAGATATAGAGCCGGCGGGCGAGTTCTGCGTTGGTGAGGCCCTCGGTAAGCAACAGCGCAACCTCCCGCTCGCGGACGGTCAGCGCCGCCGCGCCGCCCCCGGCCGGGAGGTTCACGAGATGAAGTCCGAGCCTGCTGCGTACCGCCTCTAGCTGGTCGACCCGCCACCCCGACCACCGATCAAGAAGCTCGCTCGCCGTCACCGCATGCGACCGTGCCTCGTCGAGCCGGTGGAGGGCGATGAGGCTGCGGACCGCGCCGACGTGCGCCGTCCCACGCGCGGCCGGCGGGAGCGCACCCGCGTCAGCGGCGGCGATGTAGTGGCCCAAAGCTGCGGCTGGGTCGTCCTGTGCTTCGGCGAACTGGCCGGTGACGAGGCGGCGATAGGCCGGCTCGACGGTCGGCCCGTCCAGCCCGTCGATGAGCTTGCTCACTTCCTCGAGGACAAGCGGAGCGACGAGTGCGGCAGAGACAATGTCGTGCAGGAACTCGCCGCTACGACCGCCGGTGGACTGGACGATCGCGATCACCTCGGGAAGCAGGGCCCGCGCGCGGTCCGCGTCGCCGCGGCGGCAGGCGATGTGGAACTCCAGTCCCGGAATGCCGATGTCCATGCCGGGCACGTCAGCGAGGTCGGCCGTGATCTGGGCGGCGCTGGCGACATCTCCAGCCTCGAGCCGGAGTCCGGCAAGGAAGACCCCGTGGAAATCCGACCGGGTCATGGTGCGGCGGTAGCTCAGGTCGTGGGCGCGCCCCCGCTCGATCGCATCGATGGCGGCGGACAGGTTTCCCTTCTGCATGAATAGCCGACCCCGACCCTGGTAATACGCGGCGACGGCGAACTGCTCCGATCCCGCCCGCTCCGCGTCGGCGCGCATTCGCTCAAGCAGGTCGGCGATGTCCCGCCAGGTGCTCGATGGCGGCAGATGCACGAGCTTGTTCAGGGCGAGCGCCGCTAACAGCCACTCGCCGTGCTGCTCCGCCTGGTCCGCGACCGCCGCGAGCAATGTCCGGCCCTCGTCGAGGGTGGCCGGGCGGGCGGCGAGAAGTGCCCCCTTCTCGACCTCCGCGGCCAGTTTGACGCCGGGCAGGCCGCCCAACTCGTCCGCGAGCGCGACGGCCCGCTCGACCCAGGCCAGTGACTCATCGTCGAGGTCGCGCAGCCGCGCCGACCGGGCGAGCGCCGCCATCGCACGCGCCTTCTCCGGCCCTTGTGGCAGGCCCTCCTGAAGCATCCGGAGTTCATTGCTCAGCGTACTCATCAAATCAAGATCCTGAATCTCCCAGACGACTTGGACCCGGAGGCTCAGCGCGGTGACCGCTTCTTCGGGAGATGTTGTCCGGGCCTGCCAATGCCGGGCGTACGTGTCGGCGTCGTCAAGGAGCCCCGCCAGCCACGCGGCCCGGGCTGCGGCCGCGAGCAACTCCGGGTCGTCGGCCGCCTCGTCCAACCCCATCTCAGCCAGCTCGAGCGCCTGAAACGCCGAGCCCATGGCGAGGTAGGCCGACGTGCCGCGGCGCACGGCCTCCAGCATGTCGTCATACCGGCCTGCGCCGCGGGCATGCTTTGCCACCAGCGCCCAGTCGGCATCGCCCGTCGCGAGTAATGCGGTGAGCGCGGCCTCGTGCAGACGGCGGCGCTCGCGGCCGAGCAGGCGCTCGCCCATCGCCTCCCGGACGAGCGCGTGCCTGAACGCGAACTCGTCCTCGCCGGTCTCCACGAGCACGCCCTGCGCGACCAGGTCCCGCAAGGCCCAGATGAGGTCGGTCTCGTCCCGCCCGGTGACGGAGGCGAGCAGATCGAACGGAATGCGGTAACCCAGCACCGCGGCCGCCTCGATGAGCCGCTGCTGGCCGGGTTCCAGATCATCCACCTGGCGACGCAGGGCCTCAGCCAAGCTCCACGGCAGCGGTTGCTCCCACAGCACGTCGACGTCGGTTCCGGTCCGCAGCAGCTCCTCCAGGAAGAACGGGTTCCCACCGGTCCGGTTGTGCAGCGCGACGGCCGCCCGGTACGGCGGAGGCTTGCCGGTGGCCGCGCCGAGGAAGGACGACGTCTCACTCAGGCCGAGCCGCTCCAGCCGGACGTGAAACACAGTGTGCCGGCGTTCGAGCCGATCTAGCATCCCGGCGATGGGGTTTCGGCGGCTCACCTCGGCCGGCCGGTAGGTGCCCAGCAGTAGGCGATTACCTTCAAGATCAGCAATCCGCTCGAACAGAGCGATGCTCTCCGAGTCGGCCCAGTGCAAGTCCTCGAAGACCACCACGGCGGGAGAGGCCGCGGTCAGTCGCAACAGGATCTGCAGCCCGGTACGAAGTCGCTCCACCTGTGTGCGGGACGAGTCCGTGAGCATCTCCAGCTGGGCCGCGTCGACGTCGGTCCGTCCATCCAATGCGGACAGCAGCAGCTCGAATGGTCGGCCAAGCGAGCCCGGTTCGGCTTGCCCGACGAGGACAATGGTGCCCGCCGGGAGGACTCCGAGCAGCTCCTGCACGAGCCGGGTCTTGCCGATGCCGGGCTCGCCGGCCAGGACCGCGACACCTGTATCGGGCGCGGAGACGAGCTGCACCAATCTACGCAGCTCGTCCTCGCGCCCGATCATCACTGGGCTTGCCCCACGTCCAGTCTGTGTCGCAGAACTTCGCACTAGGCAAGTTTACCGGCGGGGCGGACATGCCCCGCCTTGCCGGCCGGGCGCCGGGAGTCCGGCCCGCGCTGGCGACGGCTGCGACGCAGCGCCGTCGCCAGGTTGTGCTTGGATGCCTCTTCGATCATCTCGTTGACGTGCTGCTTGGCTACGATTGCGAGCAGATCCGGGTGGGTGAACATGATTGGCTCCTTCGCCGCTTCCGATTGGTCTTCTGTGGTGTCTCTAGAATCGGCCAGCGGGCATGGGTGCCACATCGTCAGCGCTTGCGTATCTTGACCGCTCCGCGGTATCTACCCGGCCGCATCGTTGGCCTACGTATACGTAGGCGCCGGGGCGGCGCGAGATCGGACGCAAGCGGACAAACTTGACGTCAGTCTTCGCGGCCCAAAAGGGCGATCAGCGTCTGCGCGTTGGTCTGGGCATAGTCCGAATAGCAGTTGTTCATGAGGACGTGTGTTTCGCCCGTATCGCCCGTATCGTCGGCGAGCGTGCGTACCTTCGGAGCCCAGTCCTGGAGCTCCCGGTCGGAGTAGTGATAGCCGAACTTCTCGTAGATGTTCTTGCTCGTCCATTTGTCGCTGTGCCCGTGGAAGCGGACCATCGCGAGGTCTGAGGTGGCGGTCAGAACCGGCGGGATCGACGACCTGTGTCCTTGTGGCATGTCGACGCTGACGTACGGCAAATGGTTGCGCCGTAAGAACTCCAGCGTCTCGTCGCGGTTGTCACCCTCGAACCACGACGCGTGCCGGAACTCGACCGCCACCCGCAGCGGACTGCACCGTTTCGCTACCTCGAGCAGGTACTGCTTGTTGGACCTGCGGATGGTGAACCACGGCGGGAACTGGAACAGCACCACGCCCAACTTTCCCGCCTCCGACAACGGTGTGAGCGCCGACAGGAACCGGGTCCAGACCTCCTCGTACGCCGTGGGTTCAAGGTCGCCCGGGTACAGGTTCTTCTTCTCGGTCTCCGGCCGAAGGTCCTTGTAGATCGCGGACACCTTGGTTGGGTGGCCCGTGAGCATGCTGAACGCCTTGATGTTGAACAGGAAATCGTCCGGCGTCCGCTGCGCCCACAGGGTCGCGGTCTGCTCGGCCGGTGGTGAGTAGTACGTGGAGTCGACCTCGACCAGCGGGAACTGCGTGGCGTAGTGGGCCAGGCGCTTCTCCGGCGTGTCGGCGGTCGGCGGGTACCACCCAGACTCGAGCAGGGTCTTATCGGTCGACGATGCGGTGCCGACTCGGATCTTCCCCATCCACACAGTCCACCCCGCCGGTCGCCGCGCGGCAAGCCCGCAAGATCCCCGTGATCATGAGCTGGCCGTCGTCAAAAGGCGCTGATCATGACCTCCAGGTCATGATCGACGAGGGAATCCGCGTAACCGGGGGAGTGCAGCGTCGTTGACCACTGTCAGGAGGTTCGTACCCACCCCCGACGCCCTCTGCCGAAGGATCTGCTGGTCCGTGTTCGCCCCGCACGTCAGCGCCGCCGCCCACCCGCGCCCCGTTCGCATCGCGCGGGCCGCCGCCGTAGCAATCCCGATCCTTGCCGTGGCGATCCTCACCGCCGGCCTCTTGGACTGGCGGTCTGACCTCCCGGCTGCCGCGGTGGTGGTCACTGTCTGCAACGCCTACCTCGCGGTCTCCCTGATCCGCCTCGCATGGCGAACCCACGCCGCGAACGCGGATTCCTCATGCCGGAGCGCGGGCCTGCTGGGCCTGGGCCTGCTCGTCGTGGCGCTCACGGGTGCCCTGATTATCGTGATGTTTGCCCGAAAGGCGGCTGCTGGGGTGATGGTCAACGCCGTCGCGGGCGGCCTTGCTCTGGCGACGGCCGCCTTCCTGCCGGCCCTCCTGCTAATGCCCGGAGCCGCGGCCAACCTCGTCGCTCGGGCCCGACGGGCCCTCGACGGACTAAGCGTCGGCATCTGCCTGCTGTTCACGAGTTGGGTGCTCGTGATCGCTCCTAAGGGCCGCATCGAGAGCCTTGGCTTCTGGATCGCGATGCTAACGTGCAGTGCGCTGGCCCTCGCCGTGATCACCGGCCTTCGTGCGCGTTCGGCCCGCCGGGCCGCCGTCGCCTGCGCGGCCGGGGTCTGTGCAGCCGTCGTCGGCCTAGATGGCCTCGCCTTCTCGCTCGCCAACAACAACCTCGTCGGATGGCCGTCGTTCTTCGCCGCGTTCCTGATCGCCGCGCCCATGCTCGCGTGGTACGGCGCTCGGCGTACCGCAACGCCCGATGAATTCGCCACCACGGACGCGTCCGCCACGCTGGCTGGCTACCCCGTCCTTGCGGTGCCGGCCGCGGCGGCCATCGCGGTCGCGCTGCACCGACTCATCACCGGTGGCGAGTTCGACCGGCCGTCGGTGGTTCTCGGAATTATCGGCATCGCGGTCGTCGCCTTACGAGAGACGCTCGCCGCGATTGACGTATCCCGATACGCCCGACGAGTGGTCGCGCAGGAGGCGCAGTTCCGCAACCTGGTCGCTGGCTCCACCGACGTCATCATGGTGCTCGACGGCGAGCTCATGGTGCGCTGGCAGTCGAGCGCGGCGGCTCGGCAGTTCGGCCTCTCCGACCAGGAGGTGGTCGGACGCCACTTCCAGTCCATGGTGCATCCCGAGGACGCGGTCATCGTGGCAGATCGTCTCGCCGATGTGCGGGCCGGCTTCGGTGCCGGTGCCGAAGGCGACCGCCCGGCGCTGTTCGAGGCACGGCTACGGGATGGTTTCGGCCAGTGGCGCGAGACCGAGTCGTCCGTCAGCGATCAACGCGACGTGCCCGAGGTGGGCGGGCTCGTGGTGCACATAAGGGACATCAGCGAACGCAAGGAAATGGAGCGTACGCTGCACCGGCTCGCGTTCGCCGATCAGCTCACGGGTCTCGCCAACCGCCGCCAGATGCTCCTGTCCATCGTCGCCCAGCGCTGCGTGCCCCGCGCCCGCGGCGCTCTGTTGCTGGTCGAATTGGACGGTTTCAATGCGGTCAACGACGTGCGTGGGTACGACATCGGCGACGCCGTCCTCGTCGAGGTGGCTCGCCGGCTGAGGGCCGGAACCGCGGAGACCGATCTGCCCGCTCGGCTCTCCGGCGACGAGTTTGCCGTCGTGACCGAGGCGAGCCCGGTCCAGGCCTACGCCCTGGCCACCCGATTGCTCACCATGCTGGCCGAACCGATCATCCTCCCCGGAGTCACGGTCCATCTGACCGCCAGCATCGGGATGACCGATCTCGCCGGCGGCTGCAGCGGCGACGACGTGCTCCGCCGAGCCGACCTGGCGCTGCGCCGGGCCAAGCATCTCGGCCGCGGCCGGGTCGAGTTCTATGACGAGGTGGTGGAGGAGGCGCTCGTCCGCCGGATGACCCTGGAGCAGGAGCTGCCAGAAGCGTTGGTGCGCGGCGAGCTGGATCTCATCTACCAGCCGATCCTGGATCTCATCACGCCTCACCCGCTCGGGGTCGAGGCGTTGCTGCGCTGGCGGCACCCCAGGCTGGGTACCCTCCTGCCCGCCGATGTCATTCCCGTCGCCGAGGATCTCGGTCTCATCGGCGAGATCGGTTGCTCGGTTCTCAACAAGGCATGCCGTCAGCTGGCGCTCTGGCTGCGGGAGGGCCGCGATCTGTCGATGGCGGTCAACGTCTCTCCACGCCAGCTTGACGGCCCGGAGTTCGTCGGCCATATCGCCACCGCTCTCGACCTCCACGCGCTGCCGGCAGACCGGCTTGTCCTTGAGCTGGCCGAGGGCGGGCTTGGCCTGGATACGGCCAACGTCCACGAACGCCTGACCGAGATGCGAGCGCTCGGCGTACGCACCGCCCTGGACGAGTTCGGCACTGGATCGGAGTCGTTGACTCACCTCAGGCGCCTCCCGATGGACATGGTCAAGATCGGCCGTTCCTTCTTCGATGACACCTCGGAGCACCTGGGGCAATCCCTCCCTATCATTGACGTCATGGTCGGGCTGGGTCGTCGCCTCGGCATTGACATCGTCGCCCAGGGGCTGGAGGCCCCCGCTCACCTCGACGTCGTCCGCAGCGCCGGGTGCCGCCTCGGTCAGGGCCACCTCTTCGCTCGTCCGCAGCCCGCGGAGCACACCGAGGCCTACCTTGACGGCTTCCCTGCCCGCTCGGGCTAGGGTGGTGATGCCGTGGAGGGAGGGCCATGCGGTTCGACGTCACCCAAGTCTTGGACGCGATCGAGCGTCATCTCACCACCGAGGCCGCGCTGGCCCAGGCCGTGGTGGATCTCGGCCAGGTCGCGTGGTTTGACGCGCTAGACGGTGGGCGGTCGGTGAACCTGTTGCGGACTGGCCTGCTCGTCGACGCGCTCAGTCGGCACCTCGGCGAAGACGCCATCATGATCTACGCGGTGGCCGGCCGGGAGCTGCTCACCGACGCCGATCTGACCTCAAAGGAACGGATGGTGCTCGGCCGCTGGGCCGGCGATGGGGTTATCGAGGTCGTTGCCAACGTCGGCGACCGGGTGCCGGAGGTGGCCGAACTCACCGGCTTGCCCGTCGTGACCCGCGACGGCTATCCCGGCCTGGAGGGGCGCTATCCGTGGCTGCGGGGCCAACCCGACCGCGTCCTGCGGCTGGTTCCGAGCGATGGCGGGGCCCGACTGGTCGGAGGCTCACCGGGACCGGCGCAACCGGGCGGACCTGGGGCCGTTCTGCTCGGCCGGGTGTGGCGGTGCCCGCGGCGCGACTGCCCGACCTTCGGCGAGCGTCGCGGGAGCACTCAGGCCGTCCCGCACATGCGGGCTGGCGTTCCGGTGTGCCCCCGCCACGACGAACCGCTGATCAATACGGGACCCAAGCCACCCGCGGTCACCATGGCAGTGATCGTGGATGGCACTGTCCGCGAGAGGTTCGTGGTACGCGCGGGCCGGCCGGTTACCGTCGGCCGATCGCCGGACGACCCCGACGGCCTGATGATCGGCTCGCACCTGTCCGGTGAGGCGGCGCAGATGATCAGCCGCAACCACGCCCGGCTCGACCTGCGCGACGAAATTCTGCTGGTCAACGACGTGTCGACCAATGGGACCGTGGTCCATAGTCGCAACGGACCATTTTCGGCTGCAGATGAGGTCCACCTCGGCGGTGGGCCGCCGTACCCGCTCAAGCCCTGGGACACGGTGGAGCTGTACGACGGGGTGGTGCTGGCGCGAGCGGACCGGAGCCTGACCAGGTCAGTTGGAGGCCCGGGCTCAGTGATGGGCGACGCGCCGACCATCGCGATGCGGCCGCCGCTGTAGAGGCAGAAAAAAACGACTCCCACATGCACGGAGGGTCGCTCGACTTCTAGTACGCTGTCCACCGACCGCTGCCCCCAACGGCGCCTCCCCGAAGCGCCAACAGCGGTCACCGCCAAATCACCCTCGGGTGAACCGGGGACCCACCGGCAGAGCTAAGTTGTTCCGCTCCGCTAAGCAGAGCTATGTTGCTTGGCTCCGCCAACAATGGGGTGAATCCGCGAAAGCGGTAGGGCTATTCCGGGCCCGAACCCGTCAGCTAACCCGGTAGGCGGTGAACGGAAAGGGTTCGCCACCATATGGCTGTCAGTCCGACTGCCCGACGACGACGCTCTGTGCCATGGCGACGGACGGTGCGCCGAGGACGTATGCCGCTGCTCGTAGCCCTCTTGGCCACCCTCCTCGCCGTCTTCGGCCCGGCGGTGCCCTCCCATGCCGATCCCGGGACGGACGACGAGGGCGGCACCGCGACTCTGCGGGAGAAGCTGGAGGAGGCCGCTCAGGGCTACTACGACGCGAAGTCACTGCTGACCGCGTCGCAGAAGCGTCAAGCGGAGATCACCAAGAAGCTTCGCGAGGCCGAGCTCAGCCTGGTCCGGCTCAACGCGGAGATCACCACCATCGCCTCGGCCCGCTACAAGGGCAGCCAGCTCGGGGTTCTCTCCGGCCTGTTCACCGGCGAGGGCACCCCGGAGAAACTGTTGCAGGGCGCGGCCATCGCGGACTACCTCGTCTGGCGCGACGACGAACAACTGCGCCGTTACCGGGAGGCCCGGGACGAATCGCGGCACCAGAAAGAGCTGCTCGCCGCGGAGATCGCCATCCAGCAGAAGCAATTGGGTGAATTGGATAAGCAGAAGCGGGCCGCGGAGAAGGCCCTCGCTTCGGTCGGTGGCATGGTGACAGCGGGCTACAGCGGCCCGGTGCCGGCGGCTCAGCCTGCGCCGCGCAACGCCGACGGCAGCTGGCCGAAGCAATCCTGCTCGATCAACGATCCAACCACCGGCGGCTGCCTCACCCCGCGGATGTTCCATATTCTCAATGAGGCCCGGCTCGCCGGCTTCCTCAGACACGTTGGTTGTTGGCGGTCGCAGAGCTGGGGGGAGCACCCGAAGGGTCGGGCCTGCGACTTCATGGCCACCAGCGGCGGGGCCGCGACCGGATCGGATAAGACGTACGGCAACCGGCTCGCCGCCTGGGCCAAGTTGAACGCCGAGGCTCTAGGGGTGCTTTACGTTATCTGGTATAGACAGATCTGGATGCCTGGCATCGGCTGGCGATCGTATTCGGGCTGTTGCGACCCCTCCAGCGCGCATACGAACCACGTACACGTCTCCGTGCTTTAGCCTTCACCCCCCTCGTCGATCTAGGGCGAAGTCGCGTGAGTCGATCACCAACCACGCGACTACGCCCTAGATCGACTCGCTCGCAACGGTTGCGCGGCGCGACCTCGGCACCCAAGATCGGCGCATGAGGACGGTGCCACTGCGGGAGCGCAGGTTGGACCTGGCGTTCCTGGTGTTCTTCGTGATCAACGCTAGTTTCATTACCTATGTCGTGGATCTCGAGCAGCTCGTGATCGCGGATCCGACGAACTTCGAGTACCCGCTGTGGCCGCCGCCGCCACTCGTTGACCTCGTCCACTGGTACGGGAACACGTACGACCCGTTGTTGATGGCGCGTCCGGCGTTCTGGCGAATGACCATCTGGATCGATGTGATCTTCTTCGGGCCGTTCTACGTCTGTGCGTTCTACGCGTTCCTGCGCGGCCGCAACTGGATCAGGCTGCCCGCCCTCGTGTGGTCGGGGACGATGATGGCGAACGTTTTGATCATCCTCATGGAGGAGAAGTACGGCGTGACGCCCGCCCCGAACTTCGGATTCGTCCTGTTGCTGAATCTGCCGTGGCTGCTCATGCCATTCCTGATGATGTGGCGGATGCGCCACGACAATCCGTTCAGCCGGCCGGTGCCGATGTCGGAGGAGGGCGCGCCGTCGACTCAGCCCACGGTGGTGGCGTGAACCAGTCCCGCGATCGACGGGCCTCGGGCTTTCGTGGCCGGTACGGGCCGTGGGCCATGGTCGCCGGCGCGTCCGAAGGACTGGGGGCGGCCTTTGCCACGGAGTTGGCCGCGCGGGGGCTGAACCTGGTGCTGGTGGCTCGCCGGCCTGACCCCCTGGCGGCGCTCGTCGCTCGACTACCCGCCCTCACCCGCACCGTTGTCGCCGATCTCGGCACCGCCGAGGGAATCGAGGCAGCCGGCGACGCCGGGGCGGGCGTCGAGTTGGGCTTGGTGGTTGCTAACGCCGCCTACTCCCCGATCGGCCGGTTCGTGGACATGGGGGCCGACCAGTCGCGGCGGGCCCTGATGGTCAACTGCCACGCCCCGCTCGAGCTCGCCCACCGGTTCCTGCCTGGCATGGTGGCGCGCGGCAGGGGCGGTTTCGTGGTCATGTCCTCGCTCGCCGGCATGCAGGGTTCGCCGCCGATCAGCGTTTACGCCGCAACGAAGGCGTTCGGTGCCATCCTGGCGGAGGGGCTCTGGGCGGAGCTGCGCGGCTCGGGCGTCGACGTCGTCACCTGCGTCGCGGGAGCTGTGGAAACACCCGGACTCGCCGTGACCAAGACCCGCCGTGCACCGGGCACGCTCACGCCGGATCAGGTGGTCACCGCCACGCTGCGTGGCCTGGGCCGCGGTCCGCGGACCATTCCCGGTCTGACCATGCGCGTTTCTTCCGCCGTGATGTCGCGCCTCCTCCCGCGCCGCACGGCGATCGCCGTCATCGCTCGAGCCTCGCGCGATCTGGCCCCGCCCGCCTGAATCCGGCGGCCCGCATAGTCGTCAGTCCAGGCGGACCTGGGCCACGCCAGGCTCGGTGAGGCTGCCCATATACAGAAGGCCTCCGTCCTGGCGGACTCCCGTGATCATGGTGTACCGGCCGGATGGCCCATGCAGGGTCCGCTGCACCCGGCCGCGCTCGTCTACCAGCGCCACCAGCCCGTAGCGGTGCGGCTGCGGCTGAAGTCGATCCGGCAGAAACGCCGCGACCTGCCGCAGCCTGGGATGGGGCAACAGCCGCTCGGCGATCGCCACTCGTGGACTTGGTAGCGCGATCCAGAACGTGCCGTCGCCGACCGCGCTCATGTTGTCCGGGTACGCGGGCAGGTCGGCGAGGACGACCGGCTCGCCGTCGGAGCGGCCGGTCAAATCCACGCGCAGGAGCCGGTGCGTGGTGGTCTCCACGAGGAGCACGGCACTCTCGTCCGGCGTCAACGCCACGCCATTGGGAAAGTAGAAACCATCTCGGACGACGTCGGCCCGACGGCTTCCCGGCCCCCAGGCGAGCAGTCGTCCATTGGGACGGTGCTCCAACAGATCCCGTTTCCACACTGAGATGGGGTAACGGTCAGAGGAGTCAGTGAAGAACACCGTCCCGTCCCGGGAGACCGAGGCGTTGTTGCAGAAGACAAAGCTCCGGCCGCCGGCCTCGGCCGCGAGATCTTCGATCCGGCCGTCATCGGTGACCCGCAACAGCCCCCGGTATGCGTCGCAGACAACGAGGGTCCCGTCCCGCGGGTCGAGCTCGATGCCCAGCGGTCGGCCACCCGTCTCGGCCAGTAGTGTGGGCACGGGAGGACGAGCGCCGACGTCTGTCAGAGCATCGCCATCCCAGCGCCAGATCCGGCCGTCGTCCCCGCCGGCCACGAGGCGGCCGGCGGCGTCGATGGCAACGTCCTCGGGTGCGGCCCCGGTCGGCAGCCGCAGTAGCCGCACATCGTCAAGTCGGGTGTCGGCGGCGGCCCAGTCACCGACCAGGGGCGGCGGAGTCGTCGCAGGCGCGCGCTCGGCTCGGATCAGTCGAGGCGCGTGGTGCCGAGCGGTCGAAGTCACGGCCATCAGTGTGGCGGGTGCCTCGCCGGTAGGCCAGGGTTGGTTTCAGCTTCGGCGGTGGTTGCGCCACCCGGAACGCCGGCCCTCGGCCGGGGCGGCAGACAGTGCCGCGTTGATCGCCTCCGGCGAAACCGGGTCCGGATTCGCGGCCGGTGGATACCGGCTCGGCGCACCCGAAGCCGGCGCACCGGATGCCGGCGCAGCGAAAGCGGGTGCAGCGAGAGCTGGCGCGGCGGCCAGGGCGGCCACCTCGCGGCGGGCGCCGTAGACGCGGCCCGCGTTGGCCCTCGCACGAGCGGACTTCGCGTAAGGCACGGCCTCCACCGGGCGGTCCGACGACCCCCAGACCGGCATGCTCAACCACACCGGCGTGATGCCTGGTGTGGGCCGTGGGCCCGGAGGGCGCCGGGTGGGCATCCCCTCTTCGGTCTCCACCGCGCCTCCGGCGGTCGGCTGCGCCGCGTCCGGCACACGTATGGCGATCCGCGCGGTGACCTCTTCGATCATCCATGGCTCGATCTCCAACGACTTCTCTGGCGTGGTGAAGATCGCACGAAGATCGTGGATGGTGGATGTGCCGACCGTGAAGAACCAGAGCATCGCGATCACCGCGGCGCCGACCAGGATGACCGGCGGCACGAGGAGCATCGCGCTCACTCCGACGATGGCGGTCTGCCCCCCGTCCGAAGCGAGGTCGCCGAGATGCACCTGCACTGCGGACATGCCGACGTAGTGCATGCCGACGACGGCCGCGCCCATGACCAGGGCGGCGAGCACCGCCGCGCGCAGGCCTTTGAGCGCCACGATGAACCATAGTGCCGCGCACGCCACCGTCATAGCGATCCCCACCGACACCACGAAGCGCACGGGCTCGTAGTCGATCGAGCCGCCTACCCGTACCGCCGCCATGCTCGTGTAGTGCGTCGCGGCGACCCCGATCCCCAGCAGGGCGCCGGCGACCAGCAGCCGCCACACACGTAGCGAGCCGAAACCCGCGACGAACAGCCCACCACCCACGACGACTATGGCTATGCCGAGGCTCGCCGCGATCGGTAGTGGGTCGTAGCGAACGGCGGAGTCCGGCATGGCGAAGCCGAGCAGGCTGATGACGTGTGCCTGCCAAACTCCGGTGCCGCCGATGGCGATCGACGCGTAGATCAGCAGGCGCACCCGGCGGCGACCCGTGCGCGCCTGCGCCTTCGTCGCGAGCATGATGCCGAGCAGACAACCCAGCACGGACATGACGTACGCGAGGACAGGGTTGACCCATCCGTACGCGAATTGCTGCACCTCGGCCACGGTGTGCTCCCCCCCGACCACGACGACCCCCCGCCGTGTGTCTGACTCTGATTGAGCCACGGTGTGGGAGAAGTGCGTCGCACAGCGTGTGTGTTCCTGCCCAAGGCGCCGCCTGGGAGCGGCACCACCAATACTGGCATGGGGCCGAAAAGCCGGCGCCAGACTCGTCCGGTCGTGATGCGGGTCGGGCAGGAAGGTGGGTACGTGATGTCTGTCCGTTCCAGCTATTCCGTGGTCGGGATGACCTGCGGCCATTGCGTGCAGGTGGTCACATCCGAGCTGAGCAAGGTGCCCGGTGTACATGCGGTCGATGTCGACCTGGCCACGGGTGAGGTCGAGATCACCAGCGATGGGCTGCTCCCCCTCGACGCGGTTCGCACCGCCGTTGACGAGGCGGGCTATGCGCTCGCGGGCACGCATGCCTAACTCGAAAGCGCGTATGGCCGATCAGCCGCCTCTGCAGCGGTCGACGGCTTACGCGCGCTAGACCATCCTTTTTGGATCAAACAACCTGATGATCTCTGCCGCGGTGTCGGCGATCAGAGTGTCGGGTGTGAGGGCAACTCCTCCGATTGCGCTCAGAAGGCTTGGCAGCCCGGGCAGCGGGTAATCGTCCTCCTTCAACACTGCCGCGCAGATCCCGCCGCGCTTGGCGATCCCCACTCGGCTGCGCTGCCACGCCTCGTCGACCTGCTCCGGCGACGGCCCACCGAACCCGTGTCCCACCGGCGCGGAGTGGCGTAGCCGTACGATTGCACTCCCGCCGAATGCTTTAGCGGCCAGGCAGGCCTCGGTGAGGCGTTCCTGGTCGTCTGGCGGGCGAACGGTCATCACGGCGCACGGCGACTTGCACGTGGTGGCGCAGACCTCAAGGGCGTGTGACACCAACGTATGCTGCCGCTGCAGATACGCCTTCCAGCCGGAGGCGGGTTCGTCGTAGACACGCAACGCCCGGCTCGCCGCCGACTTCTGCGGGCGGGTGTGCGGACACGCTCGATCATCCATGTGTCCCCACCGGCTCTGCGGCCCGATGAAGGCTGGGTCGACCTGCATCTCGGCTGGATCGGCAGCGTGACCGAGGTAGGGCTGCCACGCCAGAATCGGCACAAACTCGCTGGTCAGGTGAACGGCGGAGACCAGCGCGTTGGTGTCCAGCCGATGCCAGTGTGCCGCGATGACCTCGAGCAGCAGCCGCGTCGCCGGATGCGACGTGGCGAGTGCGCTCCGCGGGGTCTCCCGTGGCGACTGCCGGGTTCGCGCGCGCATGCCGCGTTCGACCAGGTAGCTGGGCACCCGCATGTCGGGTTCCAGGTTGACGCGGTTCGTGTCGGTGGCGGCGCCGCTGGCCGCGTGCGGGTTCCCCAAGTCCTCGGTGTCGAGGTCGAGTATGCGTTGGCCGTACGCGCACAACTGCTGAACAAGCGCCGCGTCACGACTGGCAAGGCGTGTATCGAACGCGCCCACGATGTAGGCGAGCTCGCGGAAGGCATACCGTCGCGCGAGCGCGACGAGGACTTCACGAACCGTCTTCACGTTCGCAATTGAACCGCTAGCCGCGCACGTGCACCAACCTCGCTACGCTTCTGCACGTGCACAAAAAGGCGGAACCGGGCGATGTCATCGGACCGGATGGCGAGCGGTTCGTCGATTTCACCGACAACGAGCCGATCCTGCCCGAATCGACCCGCGACGACACCGATGCCGGCTGGGGCGAACGGTTCCGGGGCAACGAGGAGTGGCTGGTGGACGAGCGGCCACCCCACTGGGACTGACTGACCCTCGACCGCTCCCTTAACCGCCGATCATGACCTGGAGGTCATGATCGGCGCTATTTCGCGACGGTGAGCTCATGATCGTGGAGATCTTGGCGGTTAGGCGGCACTAGCGGCGGCTGAGGCCTTGGCCGCCGACGTACTGCCGCCGCCGGAGTTGGAGTCCGACGTAGCGGAGCTGGACGAGGACTCAGACGTCGTGCTGGTGGCTTCCTTGCCCGCGCTCTCCTTGGCCGGAGCATCCTTGCCCTGCGTCGATCCGTTCTCGCCGGAGGCCGAGCCGGACCGGGAGTCGGTGCGATAGAAGCCCGAACCCTTGAAGACGATGCCCACCGCCGAGAAGAGCTTGCGCAGCCTGCCCGCACAGGTGGGGCACTCGGTCAGCGCCTCGTCCGCGAACGACTGCACCGCCTCGAGCTGGTGGCCGCACGCGGTGCAGGCGTACTGGTAAGTGGGCACGTCTTGCCTCCGTGATCAAAGGGGAGCGCTAGCACTCCGACACTTCGAGTGCTAATGGTGGCGTATGTTGGCCTCGTTCGTCCACTATCGCGGGCGCAACGTGATCGACGTAACCACGCAACTCAGGACATTATGGTCAGGTAAAGCCCCGATGGCGTGAGTATGGCGGTCACCGGCCGATCATGGAGCTCGGCGGGCAGGGCATCGCACAGCTCACCCTCGTAGAGCAGCGCCACCACGGCGGTGCCGGCTGGCACGCGACTCAGGGCACGGTCGAACGACGCGCCGCCCCGGCCGAGCCGCACCCCGGTCTTGTCGACGCCGAGAGCAGGCACGATCACCGCGTCGACCCGCGCCACGGCGTCGCGCCCGAGCGCTGGCCCCTCCGGCTCGCGCAGAAGTGGTCCGCCGGGCACGCCGCCGCGCATGGGCGCACCACTGACGTACCGGGCCCAGTCGAGGTCGCGATCGGGTCGCAGCACGGGCAGGAGAAGATGCTCGACCGCCGCGGCTAGTCGATCCGGCAACTGCGCACCTCCCGGTTCGCCGGGCATGGGCGCGTAGGCGGCAACGCGCTTCACGCCTCGTACAAGATCGACAGCCGCCTGCGTAAGCGCCTCGTCTTGGGCGGCTCTGGCCGCCGTCGACATGGCACGCCGGGCCGCGAGCGCCGACGCTCGGGCGAGCTGCTTTTCCGACATTTGAGACATGATCTCGGTCGCCCACGTCCTTCTGCGGCGTCGTGCGGTTGGTCAGATCAGCATCGCAGCACACGCCAGTTATCGCAGTGGGCACGATGTTCTCGGCCGGCGGGGAGGAGGGGGTCGATGACGTTGCGCGCGCGGCTTGCGGTCGCGTTCTTCGTCGTACTGCTCGGCCCTGTCCTGTTGGGAGCCGTGTTGGTCGCCAGCGTCCTCGTCACCGCCGGCTCGCCCGAGGCTCGCCTGAACCAGGCCAACGTCGGTGTCCGGATGGCCGTCGCCGCCCGGTGCCAGCACCTGGCTGCTACCGCGCATGGGTTGGCCCTGGACACCGCGGTTCGCGGGGATCCATTTGCGGTAAAGCCGGCCGACGCGCCGAGCCCGTGGGTGCTGTGCGGGGTCGGGCCTTCGTCGGTCCCGCTTCCGCCGGGGACCCGCTACGGGGGCCTTGCGGCCCGGGCCGAGGTTCGCGGTCCGGGCGGCTCGCTCATCGGGTACGCATACGCCGTACAGCCACTGGATCCGGCGTTCCTTGACCAGCTCTCGGCCGCGGCCGGGACCAGGCTCACGCTGCTCGATGAGGGGGGAGAGGCGGGTGCGCGGCTGGAAGCCGGCGCGAGTCAGCCGCTACCTCTCGCGTTATCAAGCTCGCCCGCTCCGCCGCCCGGCGAAGGCTTCCCGGTCCTGATCGCGGCCGGGCTGGTGGCCGGCTTGATCGCCGGGGTGTCGGGCTGGTGGCTCGCGGGCCTTGCTACGAGGCCCCTCGGCGT
>Ga0184612_10000275_pt1 | contig 23597 bp, 21 predicted proteins | sample PLM3_60_coex_FD_133163 | JGI IMG/M metagenome (GOLD analysis project Ga0184612, IMG submission 133163) | Groundwater sediment microbial communities from an aquifer in East River, Colorado, USA - PLM3_60_coex | ecosystem: Environmental > Terrestrial > Soil > Riparian zone | place: USA: East... | reverse complement strand
GTCGCGCAGGTGTGGCTGGACCTCGAAGACGCACCCGCGAACACGGTGAACATCCGCTACGAGTTCCGTCCGCACCTCGTCAGGCTCGGCATCCTGCCGCCCGCACCTGCGGCCGACCCGCTGCAGCGCCGTGAGCGCGCGCACGGCTTCGAGCCGGGCTTCTGCCCCGAACCACCACGGCCGCGATGAGCGCGACGCGTCTAATCCTCTTCTGATTCGGGTCTCGAGGCGCGAACCTTCTACTGGGACGCAAGCACGACCGACGCTTCCCGTTGGCAGGTTCGATTCCTGTGCGGGTCACCAGCTCCAACCTGTTGATTCGAAAGAGACCAGCATCCCGATCCCCACTCGGTTATCGAACCTGAGCGGTGACACGTGTGCTGCGGGCAACAGCGCACCACGCTTGACAGCGTCCGTCTTCGCGTGCACATTGCGCACTCACTCACGCGCGGGCAGGCGCGGTGCGAAACGGAGCGCTCTCAACGGAGGAGATGTCGACATGCGGCGTTGGACGCTGCGCATTCTTGTCGGCCTGTGTGGCCTGATCGTAGTTACTGCGCTCACCGGTGCCACGTACCAATGGCTTGCCACTCGAAAAGACCTGGCGTCGACTCCGCCTCCCGGACAGCTCGTCGACATCGGAGGGTACAGGCTTCATCTGTGGTGCACCGGAGACGGCGCGCCTGCCGTCATCCTCGACACGGGCCTCGGCGGCTCAACTCCTGACTGGGGTTTCGTCCAACCTGATGTTGCTCGATTCACGCGTGTCTGCTCCTACGACCGGGCAGGTATGGGCTACAGCGATCCCGGCCCGTCACCGCGGACAGCACGCCGCATTGCGAGCGAGCTGGCCGAACTCCTCGCCCGGAGCGGGATTGGCGGACCGGTGGTGCTCGTGGGGGCCTCCATCGCGGGTTTCGACGTCCGCGTGTTCGCTTCCGATCATCCTGACCGCGCCGCAGGTCTCGTGCTCGTGGATGCCTCCCACGAAGACCAGGCACATGAAGTGCCGCGGATGGCGCGACTTGTTCCTCTCCTGTCGACGATCGGCGTCCTCCGACTGTTTGGCATTTCGTTCGGCCAGAGAGTCGAATCGCTGGCTCCGTCAGTGCGCCAGTTCGCGCGGGCAACGAGTTTCCGCGCCGCTGGATACCAGGCCGCGGCTGACGAGATTATTCATATTCGGGAGAGCGCGTCGGAGGTCAGGAGCTCGCGCCGCAAGCTCACGATCCCTGTGCTCGTCGTCACCGGTGGACGAGGAGCCGACGAGAATTGGCGACAGTTGCAACGAGATCAAGCCTCGCTGTCAGAACGAGGATGTCTGATGATCGCTGAACAGTCGGGTCATGTCGTGCCGATCGACCAACCAGAGGTCATTGTGGACGCGATCCGGATTGTCGTGGAGACAGCCAGAGACCACGATGTTCCCCTTTGCGCCACGCCTGCTCCGAACGTTCACCGCGGCCCACCTCGGCAATGAATCTGCGCTCAGGCAAGGCACTGACCGGAGCGCCCTCCGCCGGGTCTACGCGGCCTGTCGCAGCGCTTGGATCCGGGGCAGCAGGGTCGTGACATGGTTCCCAACTGGCGAACCTTTGGGTCACCACTTCCCGATCAGAGTGAAGATCGCTGCGCGTATCGTCCGTGGCCGCAACCAGAAGGCCGCGTATCGTTAGAGGACAGCGGATTTCTTCCTCGGCCTCCCACTAGGATCTCGGCGATATCCGGCGAACACCGGTGTCTAACCTTCCAATGGCCCTCACAACAGGTGCGGCAGGATTGATGAGACGGCATTCTCACCCGCTGGCAGTGCTGATGGTGGCCGGGTGTGCCTATGCCGTATTGTCCGGTTACACGCACATCCAGACGACGGCGGACGATGTGCGTCTTACGCTCAGTAGTCAGACGGTGTGGCAGGGCGAAGACGGCTGGTGCGCGTTCGCCGCTGAGATCTTTCAGGGGAGAGGAGCCCTTTCCTATCGCTGCGGCGGTGCTGGACCCTTCGGGACTGCGTCGCCAGGTCCGGGCGCTGGGGGTGTTCGCCGACGAGCGCTTACCGATCGCGAGACCGTCACTCTGCGCAAGTTGTACGAATCGTCGCGCCTTTTCGATGGCGGTCATATTGGTGCAGATCTGAGTGCCAGTGATCTGCCATTCCACATCCTGATGGTCCGGTCAAGGTCGCCAGATCAGCGGGCCGTTGTCTTGGTCGTTACCGGCAATCCGACGTTTTCAAGCGGCCCCAGACGGGCCCTGTTCGATTGGCTGATCAAAGAACGACAGGCAATGGCGCGCTAACATGATCCGTGACAGCCCAATCAGAAGGCTGTGGGCGGCGGTGACGGCCGCCTAAGCCGCGCTGAAGCCCACGGGGTTCAACGATTGGCTGGTAATCGCGGTACATTGCCGCCGCGGCTTACGCCCAGATCGTTCGGCGGATTGATCGTGCCGAGAGTGGCAGAAACTGGAAAGCTGATCGGCGTGCTGCTCCTGAGTGGTTTCGTCGCCTGCACGTCCATTCAGCATCGGCTCGCCCCGCACAGAGGACCGAGCCGCACGCAGCCGGAGTTGATTCGCAAACCCTGGCCCGCTTGACGTACGGCTCGTTGGAGCCCTTGGAGCTGGTTCAGCCAGCTAGACATATGGTTCCAATTGGTGAAAATCTGGCTCACTTTTTTCACTTCGCTCGCGGTCGCTCCGGCCCACGCTTCGTGTCGTGCCATCGCGACTTCACTCCGTCGCGGGTTTGCGGCCGCAGGTCGGCGTCCCCGGAAGGCCAGGCTCTCTCGGTGTAGACTTCCGATGGCCATTGCCGCCGAAGGACCACTATGTTCCCGCGAGCCCTCGTATTCGCTCTGACTCTGACGACGGCCGGCGCGTGGTCATCATCAGAAGCTGCACCAGCACCCTTCACGCAACGCCAATCAGCCTGGCGGAGAATCGAGAGCCAGCACTTCGAAATCCACTACCTACCGGCGCTCGCACGTGAACTCGAACGAGTCACTCGAAGCGCCGAGCGCGCGTACGACCGGATCAGCGGGCGATTGAACTTCACCCTCCCAACCAAAGTGCCGCTGGTCATGTTCGCACCGTCGGGGGCCTTAACCGGAGAACAGGTCGTAATCTACGCCACCAGCGACGATGTCGCACCACAGCAACCACACCGAAGTCGCATCGTCCTCCCACTACGTGAGGGCGATACCCAGCTGGACGCGCTGATGCTCCACGAACTGACCCACCTCCTCGTGGGTGAAATCATCCTGCCGCAGACTCCGGGAGACGGCGGCGTGCCGCGCTGGGTGCACGAAGGGATCGCGAGCTACATGGCAGACGGCTGGTCGGGTGACCACGAGCGTCTGATGCGCGAGCTCGTCGCGGCGGGCAACGTGCCGGCACTGTCGCAACTGACCGGCAGCGGCGGATTCGCGAACCCGCTTGTGAACGAAGCGCTCGGTCACGTCGCGTTTGACTACATCCAGAGCCGCTGGGGACCCAGCAGTATTCGTCGCTTCATAAATGCGCTCATCGTCCCGCGCGTGGACAAGACCTACGACGCCGTGTTCGATCTGACGCCGGCGGAATTCGACGCGGCGTTCCGGCAATACGCGGAACGCCGATTCGGGTCAGTCATTCGTTGATGTCACGCGGCCTCTCGAAGCGCGGCAATCTGTCGAAGCCAGCAGGTCAATGGGTTCCAACTCGTGAAAATGCGGGTCACCATTCGACTCGCCTTACCGACGATGTGCTCGCTCATGGCGAGCCAGCGAGTCGCCGTAGCCTGAGTGAGCGTAGCGAATTGAAGGCCCGGCTCACCAGACTTTCATTCGCGTTCTCGTTTTCCGAATCGTCGAGAGGACACCAAGCGCCCCGCCGGCCTGCCTTTGGGCCCGCGCCTCAGGGCTGCTAGCAAGTCAGCCATGAAATCTCTGGGCGGTAGCGCGTCCGGAGGTGTTCAATGAAACTCTCGGACCAGTGGGGTGTGGCCCCCAGTGAGCTCCGTATCGGTGCGAGTTCGGCGGGCGCATCCGCACTATCGAGTTTCTTGATGGTCTTTCGACTTTGTTGGTCCAGTTACGAATTCGTGATCCTCTCACGCTTTTGAAACGTCGTCCCCCGCTTTCCGACGTTCGAATGCCATGAACCTGACACCTGCGGCTCCCGTTGGTGGCACCGTCGTTGCCTTAGGTACACCGTTCGGGACGAGAGTCCCGTGTTTCTCGCTACAGAAAGGCAGCGTACATGACGCCGTCCTTGATGCATCAGCCTTCGTGCTGGCTCTGGTTGTTGGTGTGCTGATCGTGTTCAGCCGCTACAACGCTTTCGTCCGTTCGCAGAAGCGCGTCCAGGAGGCCTGGTCAGTCATCGACGTGCCGCTCCGCCAACGCGCGAGCCTCATTCCGAACCTTGTGGAAGCCATCCGCGGGTACGCCGAGCACGAGCGTGAGGTCTTCGAGGAGGTCGCGCGTGCGCGTGGCGCATTGCAGAAGGCCGGCGGCGCTGGTCAGGCCGGCACCGCGAACAACCTGTTGACGCAAGCGCTCGGGCATGTCTTCGCCGTGGCCGAGGCCTATCCTCAATTGCGCGCCTCCGAGAATTTCATCAGTCTCAGGAACGATCTCCGCGACGTCGAAGAGAAGGTCAAGTTCGCACGCCAGTTCTATAACCGCAACGTGCTCGATTACAACACGCGAATCGACACCTATCCGGATGCACTCATCGCGCGCAACTTTGACTTCGCGCCGTCCGAATTCTTCGAGGCCGATGATGATGGCCGCGCGGAGGTCAAGATCAGCTTTGCGCGCCAGCCCGAAGGGCGGGAACAGGCGACGTCGCCGCCTGCCGCGTAAGGAGTTGGAGACACCGGCGGTCCCACTCAGCCAAGAGGTGGAAGTTTGTTGAAGCGCGTATTGACGTTTGGCGCAATGGCGGCCATCGTCGTGGCTGCGACGATCATGAGCCTCCTGGTGCTCGACATCGTCACCGCCCCAGAGGTGAGAGAGACGTTGGGGAAGACGCTGTTGGTCATCAGCATTGTCACGGCCGCGATTCTGCTTTTGATCGGAGCTGCAAAATTCGGCATGGGGCCACGAAAGCCACGCGTCGACCAGCCGGCATCGCCGCCGACGGCCTGACAGCTTATGACACAGCCTGAAGTGCGGCTGGTGCCAGCGACGCCCACCCCCGTCCTCGTCTACAACCGCATCGACGCCAACCGGCGAAAGACTCGCCTGCTCCTGATGTCGTTCGCTGTGGCCCTTGTGCCTTTCGTTTCGGGCAGCGCTGGTTGCATCGTCCCGTCGATCTTGGCGACGCACGCCCAATTGAGGCCGGTCGACGCGGTGTCCACGCCGTACTTGTGGCGCTATGGGGGTGTCCTCCTGGTGTCGATGGCGACAGTGGCGCTGGCTCTCGTGGCCGCCACTGCTTTTCTTATCTCCCGCTACGGTTCGCGTGTCGTACTTCGAGGGGCACACGCACGATCTGTCGATCCCGGCCAGGAGCGAGATCTCGTGCAGGTGGTCGAGAACTTGTCCATCGGCGCTGGTTTGCCCCTCCCTCGTCTCTATGTGATCGAATCGGCGGCGCCGAACGCGTTCGCCACGGGTCGCAGCCCGCACGATGCGTCCCTCGTGGTGACACGTGGGCTGCTTGAATTGTTGGATCGCCGCGAGCTCGAAGGCGTGATCGCTCACGAGCTTTCCCACATCGGGAATCACGACATCGGTTTGAGCACGACGCTCGCGGCGCTGGTCGGCACGCTGACCCTTCCGTTGAAGCTGCTCTCGGCTCCGTTCCGCCCCGACGGGCTACGCAGCCTCCTTGGGGTCTTTGGCCTCGTTGCGAACCTTGGACTCGTTGCCCTCTTTGGGTTGCTCGGCAACGAGATCGTCTTCCAAGTGTGGCAGCAGTTGCGGAGCATAACAGGCCGTGATGACCGTTTCATGGAATGGCTGACAAGTGTCGAGCCCCTGCTAGAACCTCCCTGGTATTTCTGGTGGTTGCAGGTGCACGAACTGATCGCCCCCGTCTACGCAGTGTTCGGCGCACCGGTGGCAGCGCTGCTCATCCGGCAAGCCGTCTCGCGCCAGCGCGAGTTCCTGGCCGACGCCGATGCCGCGCTGCTGACACGGGATCCGGAGGGGCTGGCGCTGGCGCTGGTGAAGATAGGTGCGGTGGGCGGCGAGCGGCTCCGGGTTGGAGAAGGTACGGTTCACTTATGTTTCGTGGACCCGCTGCCACAAGGATCTTGGCTCCACGTCGTGTTTCCGTCGCATCCATCGCTGGCAAAACGAGTCGAGCTGCTCGCGAGAATGGGCAACGGGATCGCGCAGTCGGCGATTCAGGCGGCAAGTGACGCTGCGGCGCGAGTCCGATTCACGAAGCCTGGCCCCGAGGAGTTTCACGCGTCATTACCGAACCCTCCACGTGACGGCACTGCGTCCTCCACGCAGACCACCGAACCCACAGGTACGGGCGACGATGGGTTCGCCCGGTTTGACGATCGACCAGACACCGGATCGCCTGTGCAAGCCGTGGCGGCCGCTGGCCACGCACTGACTCCACTCTACGAGCGTCCCGATGGGTGGTCGCGAGTGCTCGCACAGCTTCCTGAGAGTGCGGTCGTCATTCCCATCGCAACTGAGGGCCACTTCATTCGAGTCACCACGGCGGAACATCAAGCCGGTTATGTGTCCCGCTCGGCTCCACTGGCCGCATTGAGGAATTTTCAGCCGTAGTTTGCTTGTGATGTGAATAGCAACTGGTGCCAGAGACCGCCCAGGCCCTCCTCGTCTACAACCGCATTGACGCCAACCGGCGATAGACTCGCCTGCTGCTGATCTCGTTCGCCGTGGCGCTTCTGCCCGTTGTTTCGGGTAGCGCTGCTTTCATCGTCCCGTGGAACGCGATGTACGCCTCGGCAAGGCAGGCCTACGTGGCGTCCCTGCAGGCTCAGGGGGTCAGCTTGCCGGATTGGCTTCTGCTGGACCTTCCGGCCGGTGTGTTGTGGCTCGACGCTGGTGCCCTTTTCGTGTCGATGGCGATTGTGGCGTTGGGTCTCGTGGCCGCCACCGCTTTTCTCATCTCCCGCTACGGCTCGCGTGTCGTACTCCAAGGTGTCCGCGCGCGACCTGTCGATCCCGACCAGGAGCGAGATCTCGTGCAGGTGGTCGAGAACTTGTGCATCGGGGCTGGTCTGCCCCTCCCGCGCATCCATGTGATCGAATCGGCGGCGCCAAATGCGTTCGCCACGGGCCGCAACCCGCATGATGCGTCCCTCGTGGTGACCCGTGGGCTGCTTGGGTTGTTGGACCGCCGCGAGCTCGAAGGCGTGATCGCTCACGAGCTCTCCCACATCGGGAATCACGACATCGGCTTGAGCACGACGCTCGCAGCGCTGGTCGGCACCCTGAGCCTTCCGTTGAGGGTGTTCTCGGCTCTGTTCTGTTCCTTGCCAGTCGGCGTCGTCGTGACGGTCTTTGGTCTCATATTCGCCCTGCTACTGTTGGTCGTGTTGCTCACCGGGCATTTCACCGTGCTAGACCTTGCAGCCCTCAGAAGTGGAGAGTTCTGGCAAGACATTCCCTCGTATCTGATGTGGTGGAGCGTGTACGCAATCATTGCTCCCTTGTACGCTCTGTTCGTCGCACCGGTATTCGCGCTGCTCATCCGGCAGGCCGTCTCACGGCAGCGGGAGTTCCTGGCCGACGCCGATGCCGCACTCCTGACACGGAATCCGGAGGGGCTGGCGTTGGCGCTGGTGAAGATCGGTGCGGTCGGCGGCGAGCGGCTCCGCGTCCGAGAAGGCACGGTTCACCTGTATTTCGTAGACCCGCTTTCGAAAGGATCCTGGCTCCACACCGTGTTTCCGTCCCACCCGTCGTTGGAGAAACGAGTCGAGCTGCTCGCAAGAATGGGCCGCGTTGAAGAATTTTCAGCAGTAGTGTTTCGATAAGACCTTTGTCTGAGCACCTCAAGCCGCCTCAACCATTCGTTAATCTGGTTCCACCTGGCGAACGTTAGGCTCACCGTGGTGTCGCCGACGCAGGATCGACTCTCCCGTTTCGGTCCTATACTCTGACTTCGGCGGTCGGCGAGCTCAGGTCATGCTCGGGCCAGGCTTTCGGCTCGGCGAACGTGGCGAGCAAGCCGATAGGCTGTCGGAACCCCCGGTATCTTGACGAAAGGAGCGCACGTTATGCAGCGGAACCGCATGCTTTCCGTCGTTTTCGCCATCGCTGCCGTCGCGGCGGTCGCGGCGTCCGACCCTCCCTATGTCGGCAAGTGGAAGATGAATCCGGCGAAGAGCGACTTCGGCGAGACCACGGCCACCTACGAACAGCTGCCATCCGGCGAGATGCAGGCGACCCAGGCAGGTGAGTCGTACAAGTTCAAGCTGGATGGCAAAGATTCCCCGGCCATCTTCGGCAGCACGGCGGCCTGGAAGCCGCTCAGCGCCAACAGTTGGGAGACCACGTGGAAGTTGAACGGCAAGGTGCTGACGACCGACACGTTGACGCTGTCCGCCGACGGCAAGACCCTGACCGTGAACTCGAAAGGCAAGAAACCGAATGGGGAGATGCTCGATGACACCGTGGTGGCGGAGCGCGTCTCAGGCGGTCCCGGACTCGCCGGCAAGTGGAAGACGAAGAACCTGAAGTCCGCCGCGCCCAGCGTGCTCGAGCTCGCGTCATCCGGACCCGACGGCCTGGTGTTCAAGATCGTCGACATGGATCTGACGTGCAACGGCAAGTTCGACGGCAAAGACCATCCGTGCACCGGGCCCACGCTTGCGCCCGGATGGACGGTGTCGTTCGTCAACGCCGGACCGCGCGCGTTGGACATGACCGTGAAGAACAACGGCAAGGTGCTCTTCAAGCTGTCGTACTCGGTCTCCGCAGACGGCAAGACCCTCACCGAGAACGGCACCGCGACAGGGCCGAACGAGAAGACCAAGGTCGTGTACGACCGGCAGTAGCCCGGCGGGATTTGCGATGGCGATTCATTCGGGACTTGGAGAATTGGCGGATTCGTAAGCCACCGGGTGAATCGCACATCGCAATCCAGAATCGCACATGGTTTCGGGGCGCCGGCCGCTTAGAGCGCCGCCGCCGTCACGCCTTCGACGGCCTTTTCGATGAGCGCGGCCACCGCCGCCGGCTGCGACACGTAGATCGCGTGACTGCCCCGTTCCTCGACCACGGTCGAACCGGCGCGCCTGGCCATGAAGCGCTGGGCCGCGGGCGGGATCATGCGGTCCTCGGTGGCGACCATGTACCAGCTCGGCTTCGTCTTCCACGCTGGCGTGCTGACCGCACCGCCGAGCGCCTCGAGACCCCACGGGACCTGCGAGTCAGCCATGAACGCGGCCTTCTCGCTCTCCACGTCGGCGGCGAACGAGGCGGCGAACCTCGCCTTGTCGAGGAAGAGATAACCGTCCTGCGGCGGCAGAATCGGCGGGACGGGCGCCCCGGGCGGCGGATCCTTGATGAGCGAGGCCACGGACTCGCCCGCGTCCGGGCAAATGCCGCGATGTAGACGAGCCCGGCGACGCGGGGATCGGTGCCGGCTTCGGTGATCACCACTCCGCCATAGGAGTGGCCGACGAGGATCGTGGGCCCGTCCCCGTCTTCGTCCCGGGCGGCAAGCATGCGTCTGGTGGCCGTCACGTCGTCGGCCAGCGAGACCGTCGGGTTCTGGACGATGCTGACATGACAGCCGTCCTTCTTCAGGATCGAGTAGACGCCCTCCCAGCCCGAGCCGTCCACGAAGCCACCGTGGACGAGAACGATGTTCACCGGGTTTGTGTTGACCATAGCGATTTCCTTTCTTCGTGAAGTACCTATCTGCGCCGGATGGAGAGTGTGCCAGATATTCTGGCGTGGCGGATCACGCGATGGGGTGTCTCCTCGCTACCACTTCCGCCAGACATGCGGGATAGCACATTCGAGGTACTTGCATGCGCTCGGCGACGGAGGTCGCCCCTTGAAGGGCGATGACTCCTCGCTGCGTTTATCCCCGCCTGGCGCGCGGGGATGACCGACCCGGTGATCGCTCTGCGCGAGCAGTAGGAGGTCCGAGGACCGGTCTCGGTGGCTTCGGAAAAATAATTGGTGATAAGTCACATATAACGCCGCACTGTTGACTGACACGCAGTGGCGAGTGGTTACCGCGTCGGTCGCCATAGCGCGACCACTCGCGGGGAAACCGATGCTGGGGGACGCCTCTCATCGGGGCTGGTCGATTCGAGTCTGGGTCGACCAGATTCCCGTCAGGTCATCGCGCCGCCAGCGGAAGAACTCGCGCCACGAGCTGGTCGAGAAACGCGCTGGACTTCATGAACACCGCGAAGTGCCCGCCTCCCTCGATCGGGACGAATGCCTTCGCTGGCGCCCGGATGGAATCGACGAACACGCGCGCGAGACTCGTGGGGGTGGTGAAGTCTTCAGCGCCCTGAATCACGAAGACCGGAACCGCGAAGTCGCCGGCGAGCGTTCGGGCGTCGAGCGCGCTCGTTTGCGCGACCAGGCGCTCGGCACTGACACCCTGACCCTCGAACCAGTCGTTGACATCGCGCAGCGTGTAACCCGGCGCAGCGAGGGCGAAGCCGACCATAGAGGAAATGAACGCGTCCGCGCCCTCGAAGAAATTCGACCATTTGCGCTGCACGCCGTACCCACGGCCGTCCGGATATGGCGGCGGCCCAACCTCGCGCAGCTCTCGAATGGCGCGTTCGTCCTTGAGCGTTTCCGCCTTCCTCAACAGTTCTCTGTAGGCCACGGTGTAGCTCGTCGCCGGGTCAGCCACCTGGCCCGTGCCCACGAACGCGTAGAAGAGATCGGGTCGCGCCTTCACCATGTGGACGCCAAGGATCGATCCCCACGAGTAGCCGACGAGGATGATCTTGTCCTTGCGCAGTTGCTTGCGCAACACGTCGGCGAGCTCGACGCCGTCCTGCGTCATGCGCGCGACCGTGATGGCCTGCGGCGGCGCATCCGGGTTCTTTCCGAATGTTCTACCGGCGCCGCGCTGATCCCATTGGACGACGGTGAAGTGCTTCAACCACAACCTGAACCCGGCGTAGCCCCACGGGTTGGTCGCGTCGCCCGGTCCGCCGTGGAGAAAGAGCAGGACCGGGTTGTTTTTGTCCTCTCCGCGAATGGTGATCCACTGCTGGATGCCGCCGACCTCGACGTACCGGGCTTCATCGATGCCGTTTGGCGTCACGATTGCGTAGTCGCGCGCGTTCCGCGCGCGCAGGAACGCCATTGCCACTTCAAGCTTCTGGGCGTCGGCGCTGGCCGGAGGATTTTGCCCGGCGGACGCGGCGGCGACGCCAACAAGGAGCAGCAGTGGCGACAATCCGGCCGTTGCTCGTCTCATGATTCGCCGGCCCACACACATCGTGACATTATGGGCCGCCATGCGGAACGAAGACCAGCGATCAACCGTGCGACGTGCCCGAAACTGAGATTCACGTCGCACCAGGGGCATCAGCGGGAGTCGCTCTGCCACACTACGGCCTACGCTGCGCCTCGGACCCTCCCAGCAGCGCAGCCAGCCTGCGATCCGGTTCCACTGGCAAAGTTTAGGCTCACCGGCTCCAAGCCAGCAGCCCGTGGTTAGAGTCGCGCAGCGAGAGAGTGTCACCTAATCGACTGCATTCCGCGTTGCCGTCAATCGAACCAGAAGTACTTCCAGTGCGGTTGCGAGGCGTCGTGCACGGCATAGTGGCCTCGGGTCTGTTCGAGGACGAGTTCCTGCGGCGATAACTGCAGACGATCCATCTTGTGGCTCGTCATCGCGTGCTGATCGCGCGGGTTGTACATGACGAACTCCCGGGTCCCGAATCGATCCGAGAACTGTTCGAAGAACAGGTTGTACCCGTCTCCGCTCGGTTCGTAGCGATACGCCTCGATACCGATGATCCCCGGCCGATAGTCCTCCCACACTGACAGCAGCGATACCGGATACCGGCCGTTCGCGGCGCGGTAGTGCTCGACGTCGGCTATCAATCGCGCGCTGTTCCGGATCGCACGGCTCCGACTGAACTCGACCGCCGGAGCGACCAGGGTGAACTTGAAAGCCGCCGCCACGATCGGCACGACGACGAGGTACAGCGGCGCCGGGTTGAATGTCCGGACCTCCGCGATCGCCATGGCCTTCAGCTTGCCAGCGAACCTGACAGCGCAATATGCCCACAGGGCGATCATGCCCAACCCAAGCGAAGGGCCGATGTTGATGAACGCGCCAAAAGAAACGATGAGCGCGACAACGGTCGCCGCGCCGATCGACGCCAGCGCGCACCAGAATCCGATGTCCTTGCCCCGCCACGTCCCGGCGTTCGGGGCGCGCAGGGTGAACTCGTACGTGAGCCAGATCGCTCCGAGCGGAACCAGCAGCAGACCAGTGATTCCAAATAGTTGCGACATGGTAGACAGCGTCACCGCCAAGGCGTCGTACCCGCCTGGCAGAAACGGAAGAAACATGCACGCAACGATGACCACCGTCGCCGCGCTCATTCGCGCAAGGTGCCGCATCATGATCGCATCTCCTGCCGGGATCAATATCGTCCCTAGACAATATGGAATGACCGGCTCGCTATCGTAACGTTGTCGTGCTGGAAGGCACGCAACAAGGTGAACAGCCCCTTTTTCAGCAGCCTGCTAGAGGTCAGCGGCAACTGATACGGAGAACCTCATGCCAACCTTCGAACGAAGAATCCCTCCGAGCCATCGAACACGTCAGAGGGGGCGGACCATACCAGGATAATGTCTGGGAATGTGAGCGGCAGTGAGCGGTTGGCCCGACAATGCGGCGAGCCGTCACCTGCGACGGGCTGTGGCCATTGGGTGAGGTTCCATATGGTGTTCACCAAACGCCTTCGCGAGGGAATCCGGCGCGGGAGAATCAGATGCAGCATTCGCATCTGGACGCGTCCCCATGTAAAGGTGGGTGGTCGTTACCGGATGGACGAGGGCCACATCGTCGTGGATTCGATTGCGCCGATTGCCATCACCGACGTCACCTACGATCTGGCCCGTGAATCGGGGTTCGAAAGCGTGGATGACTTGCTGCGAATCGCAAGACACGGCAGCGGCGACAACGTGTACTTGATTCGGTTCCATTACTTGCCTCCGGGCGCGTGGGACACGCCAAGGCGGAGACATCGCCAGAGGATCGGGTCGTCATGAAGAATGGCGATGTGGGTCACGACGCTGCAGCCGTTACCAGGCTGACGTCATTCCAGACTTGATGGCGGCCTAGCCTCGCGATGGAGCCGATGGCGCTGACGTCTTCTGCCGCACGCCACGGCTCATCGCGAACGTTAGCTCGCGATAGCCGATCTGGCGGCATGGCCGTGAGATCACCCGCCACATAGGCGGCAACAGGCGCTCGCCTCTTGCGACAGCTTTCAACGGTAGTTGTCGATGACGCTGAGGTTTCCGCGATCGAAGTCCCTTGTGTACACGATCCACCGGCTGTCCGGGGACCACGCGCCGCCGTGGACGTGCCACTTCCCCTTGCCAAACGTGACCTGCCGAGGCGCGCCTGTCGCGTGAGGCAATTCCTTTGCGCTGGTCGGGCGCACAAGCGTCAGCACGTACCGATTCATGCTGAAGTGTCCGTCCGCGCTGTTGTAAGCGACCGAACTCCCGTCCGGGGCGACACTCAGCTCCGTGGCGTTCGCCTTCAGGAGTAAACGCTCCTCGCCCGTGTCGAGGTTGGTCGCGACGATCTCGATTCGCCCGTCCGCCCCGTTGCGCGTATAGATCGCTCGGCGACTGTCCAGATACCAGTCGAAGCGCAAGACACCTGACACTTGAGTCGGGCGCGCGTTACGGCCATCGGGATTGATGAGCCATAACGTCGAGCCGCGTTCGCCCGGGGCTAGATAGGCAATAGCCCGGCCATCTGACGACCACCTCGGTGCGACTCGTGCGTTCACCCACCAATCACCATCCATGGGGATCACCTGCTCGGAAAGGCGATGCGTCGCTCGGCCGTCCACGTCCCCGGCCCACAATTGAAAAGGACCGCCGCGATTCGAGAGAAACACCACCTGCGTCCCATCGGGCGACCAGTCCGGCGTTCTGTCCTCCCGTCCGGCCGGTGGATAGGTGAGCTGGCGCTCCGTACCTGTCTCCATGTCGTGGAGCCACAGCATCGACCGCCCGGCGCGGCCCGATTGAAACACGATCTGCCGGCCGTCTGGTGAGAAGCGCTGACCGAAGTTGCTGCCCCCGCTGAGTGAGATCTGCTCGTGCTCCCCCGCCTGGTTGGCGACGGGCATCCTGAAGAAGAAAGTCTCATGGCTCCAGTGCGAGAAGACGACGCGCCCTGTGGACGAGAGGATCGGGTTACTGACTTTGGCCCCTACCGTCAGCTGCCTGATCCTCCCTGTTCCGATTTCGACCTCCGAGACGTCTCCACCCCACGCGCCACCGGGAACGAACAGAAGGTGGTGGTCGTCGAGCGACCATGTTGCAGCAGCGCGGCTGACTGTGTCCTCCGGGAGCACCGCTCGCGGTTCCCCGCCCGATGCCGGCACGAGATACAGACTGGATGGCGAGCCGGTCGACCGACGATTGAACGCGATCCACTTGCCATCGTGCGACCACGCACTCCGCCAGTCACTCACGCCAGCCGGCGGAGACGTCAGGCGTGCTTCCTGGCCGCTCTCGATATCAGCCGTCCACAATGCCACGCTATTGGTGGGCTCCAGCCGTGAGAACACAAGACGCCGACCATCGGGAGACCACGGTTGCGAGCCGACGGCATCGATGGACGTGAACCGGTCCAGATACTGAAGGTGGGTCTGCGCGATCTTCCGGCGCGCCCCGCCCGTCGGCGGCACCCAATAGACGTTCATGCCAGTGCCATCATCAGACAGGAAGGCAATCCGGGAACCATCTGGCGACCAGCGAGGCATGGCCTCGTCGTTGGGGGCCGCCCGCGACGAGACGAGGTTCTCCACCCCCTAGCGACATGACGGCAACATCCATCGACCCGTTCAAGGTGTAGTCGTAGGCAACCTGGGTACCGTCGGGAGACCAGCTACCCGACAACGAGAGCCCGTCCGTATCTGTCAGCGGGCTGATCATCAGTGCCGGCGCGCTCGTCCCAGCCTGTGCCGGGTCGAGGAAGCTCCTCGCCAACCTGCTCTGGCGGCGTATTTCTCGCCACAGGGCGACTACTCGGGACCGATGATCGAAGACACGGAGCTCGAGCGGTTTAGGGCGCGCTGGTAGCAGGCGTGGTGTAGCTTAAGACCGTGGCTGAGTACGTCCGACGGCTTCGCGATATCGTTGGCGGCGAGGAACTGCTCCAGGTTCCGTCGGTCTCGATCGCGCTGCGCGATGCGGATGGACGCGTCCTGCTGGCGCGTCACTCGGAGGGCGGCGTTTGGCTCCTCCCTGGTGGCGCCATAGAGCCAAGTGAAATTCCAGCCGACGCCGCCGTGCGTGAGATGTTCGAAGAAACTGGCCTATTCGTTCGGCTCACCGGTCTCGTCGGCGTCTTCGGCGGTCCCGAGTTCGTCATTCACTACCGCAATGGACACCGCACGTCGTACGTGATGGCCGTCTTTGAAGCCGAGCACGGTGAAGGCACTCTGCATCCGGATGGAACGGAAGTGCTGGAGGTCCTGTTTGTGTCGGAAGCCGAAGCCGCAGTCCTTCCTAAGGCACCGTGGCTACTTGAGGTGCTTCACGCCGTATTTCACCGCGGGCACACTCACGTGTTCCGACGTCAAGGATGGAATCCGCCCACACAGGCCTGAGCATCGGCCTCGCCGTCGGTTCGATTTCTCGGCTCACCAGCTCCAATCTGTTGATTGCAACGATTGGAATCCCGGATCCGAAGTAAAGCCGGCGGTGCCGCATCGTACGGATGAGATTGGCCTGACCGTCGGCTTCTCTTGCTTACCGAGAGGAGTTGGGATACGCTTCCTCTCGGAAACCGAGAAGAGCATGAGCCGTCCCGCCGATCTCGTGCAAGGCACGCTGGATCTGCTGATTCTCAAGATTCTCGCCCTCGAACCGCTGCATGGCTGGGCCATCAGCCAACGGCTCACACAAGTGTCCGGCGATGTCCTTCAGGTGAGCGACGGCTCGCTGTATCCGGCGTTGCACAAGCTGGAACAGGAAGGATGGATCACCGCAGAATGGCGGCCCAGCGAGAACAACCGCCGCGCGAAATTCTATTCGCTCACGCGGCTGGGCCGACGCCAGCTGCAGAAGGAGAGCGCCACGTGGCGACGTCTCTCCGATGCCATCACGCTGGTCGTTCAACTCCCGGAGGCGTGACATGGCGTTCGAACGTTGGCTGTATGTGCTGCCGCTGCGTCTTCGCTCGCTCTTCCAAGGAACCGCCGTCGAACGCGAGCTCGATGAAGAGCTCCAGTACCACCTCGAGCGTCAGATCGAGCTCAACGTCGAACGGCGTATGACCCGGGAAGACGCCCGGCATGCGGCGTTGCGCGCGATCGGCGGGCTGGAGCAACACAAAGAGGCCTGCCGCGATCGGCGCAACGTCCAGATAGTGGACCACATGATCCGCGACACGCGGTACGGTCTGCGCCTGCTGAGGCGTGCTCCCATATTCGCCGCGGTCGCGATCCTGTCGCTCGCCCTCGGCATCGGCGCAAACGCCGCAATCTTTCAGCTGATCGATACGGTCAGACTGCGCAGCCTTCCGATTGCCAATCCTCAGGAGTTGGCGGAAGTCCGCGCCGATGGCGTTTATGCGTTCGGCTCTCACCACGACGGCTTCAATTCGGAGGTCACCTATGCGTTGTGGGAGCAGATTCGAGTCCATCAGAGTGCGTTCTCCGCAATGTTTGCCTGGGGAAACGCCGAACTCCTCGTAGGTCGCGGCGGCGAGGCACGTCTGGCGCGCGCACTCTGGGTGAGCGGAGACTTTTTTCCGGTGCTCGGCATCACACCCGAGCGTGGCCGGCTACTCGAGGCCGACGATGATCGCCGCGGATGCGGCGCCGGAGCAGCGGTTGTGAGTCACGCGTTCTGGCAGACCTATTTTGGCGGTCGAGAGTCCGTCATCGGAACCACGCTGACGCTTCTCAATCAGCCGTTCAACGTCATTGGTGTGACACCAGCCAGGTTTACCGGCCTCGAAGTGGGCCGGACGTTCGACGTCGCACTGCCGGTCTGCTCGGCCGCGCTCTGGCGCCCCGGTGTCGACCAAGGGGACTACTGGTGGCTGACCGTCATGGGCCGGCTCAAGCCGGATTGGACGATCGCACGGGCCAATGAACAACTGCGAACGTTGAGCCCGGGCTTCCTCGACGCCACGATTCCGTCAGGATATAGCGCCGACCTCATCGATCAGTATCGCGCCTTTCGGTTTGGCGTGATCCCCGCTGGTCGTGGCGTCAGCCGTCTTCGCGAGGCGTATGGAACATCGCTCTCGCTGCTTCTCGGCCTGAGCGGGCTGGTGCTCCTCATTACCTGTGGCAATCTCGCCACGCTCCTGCTGGCTCGTGCAAGCGCCCGCGAACGCGAGATCGCAGTACGAGCCGCGATTGGCGCCTCGCGACCACGCCTCATGTCGCAGATGCTGATCGAAAGTCTGCTGGTTGCGGCCGGGGGCGCGGCGCTCGCCGTGCCGGTCGCCGTGCTATCGGGGAGAGCCCTGGTCGCGTTCTTCGACACTCCGATAAACACTGTGAATCTGAATCTCACGGTGGACTGGCGGCTGGTTTCTTTCGTGGGCGCGATTGCCGTACTCACATCGATTCTGTTCGGCCTGGTCCCTGCGCTCCGCGTGTCGATTGTCGATCCGATCGCCGCCATGCGCCGGACGTCGCGCGTTCTGACCGTCGATCGTCATCGGGCCCGTTTCCAGCGCGGACTTGTTGTTGGGCAGATCGCCGTATCGTTGGTGCTGGTCATCTCGGCATTGCTCTTTGTCCAGAGCTTTCGGAACCTGACGGCGGTTGACACAGGCTTCGAGCAGGACGGCACCATCGCGGTCTCGTTCTTGGATCTCGCGGCCTTGGCGCTCCCGCCCGAGCAGATCCTTGCGCTTCAGCAACAGCTGACCGGCGAAATCCGCTCGATGCCCGGCGTCGCGGCAGCGGCTGCGTCGACGCACGTTCCGTTGAGCGGGCAGATGTGGGCTCATTTCTTTCGGGTCGCGGGCCTCGCTGGAAACGTTCGCAAAACGTCTCGATTCGCGTACGTCAGTCCCGGCTACTTCGACACGCTGAAGATTCCGATACGGTCCGGCCGCGACTTCCACGATCTCGACAACGCGCGCTCCCAACGCGTGATGCTGGTCAATGAAAGCTTTGTTCAAAGTCATCTTGGTGGATTGAACCCAATCGGCGCCACGCTTCGTACCATTGCAGAAGCGGGTTTTCCGGAGACGACGTACGAAATCATCGGCGTGGTCGGCAACACGAAGTACGCGGATCTGCGTGGAGAGAATTGCTGGTGCAATAGGGCAGGAGGGTCGATGCCGCCGATTGCGTTCGTGCCGATTGCACAGAACCCCAGTCCGTACGCGTGGGCACCCGTCATCATCCGCTCCAGCGCGTCCGTGTCGGGAATCACGTCCGCAATCGCGCAGCGGATGACGAGGCTGAATCCTGGGATTGCGATGCAGTTCACCGAGCTGAAGTCTCAGATTCGCGAGCGCCTGCTCGTCGAACGGATGATGGCGTGGCTGGGGGGAGCGTTCGGCGTACTGGCGATCGTGCTGGTAACCGTTGGCTTGTACGGCATCATCGCGTATCTGACTGTCAGTCGCAGAAACGAGATCGGCATCCGCCTGGCACTCGGCTCCACTCGTGCGCAGATTGTGATGATGGTGCTGCGCCAGAACTTGTGGCTGTTGGCCACCGGACTGGCGATCGGACTCCCGCTCGCCGCCGCTGCGACGCTCGGCGGCCGCACGCTGTTATTCGGTCTCACGCCAACCGACGTCCCGACAATGGTCGCAGCCACGTGCCTTCTCGCGAGCGCGGCCGCGCTCGCTGGCAGTATTCCAGCGTGGCGCGCCGCGAGGATCCGTCCCGAGGCGGCACTGCGCTGCGACTGAGCGGACGTTTAGCAGTTGATCCGCGACCTGGTTCGACGCAAGGCTGTGACGTCGAGGCTCAAGCGACTTTTCGGAACGCCTCCAGCCGTCTCAACCAGCCCCAATGCGGTTCCAACTCACGAACGTTGGCCCACCAACCTCCGCTCATGAATGCAGGCGGAGGTTGCCCGCCGTAGCGCGAAGCGCGAAGGCGGGCCCGATCCTGTTTGCGAACGAGCTTCGGCTCGGTAAAGAGCTCGCCGCCGAAGCGCCATTGGTCACCGAACGTTCTCCACCAACATCAGATCTTCGGTGAAGAAATCCCGCTGGGCGAACAGCAGCGTTCGCCCATCGGGTGAGACGTCGAGGCCAAGCCCGGAGGTCCGATCAACAGTCATCACCCGGGTGACCCTTCCAGTCGCAAAGCTGAGAAAATCGATCGTGATCCGCGGGCGGGTGAACGGCGTGAGCATCGGGATGTGGCCCAGCGGACTGCTCGGGGGTGGCGACTCGAAATAGATCCCGTCGCGCGCGACTGCGAAGTTCCCATAGCTGGCGATTTCCCGAAGGATCTGTACCTCTTCGCCGCCGGATACCGGCACGCGCCAGAGCGAAGCCAGAAAGGAGCCAGTTCTGGCGTAGTACAGATATCGGCCGTCGACCGATTCCTTGGCATATGCGCCACCCTGCTGCGTCACTTGAACTGGTTCGCCGCCTCGCGGTGACACCTTCCAGATCTCGAACCTGCCGCTGCGCGTCGACCCGAAATAGATGGACTGCCCGTCGCGGGACCAGCTTGGCACGAGGTCGTCGGCCGGATGGTTCGTGATTCGAAGTGGGGCGCCGCCGCGCGCCGGGATGACGTAGAGGTCTCCTCGCCCGTCCTCGTTCCGCAAATCGAAGGTGAGCCGCTGTCCGTCGGGCGACCACGCTGCCGTTCCGCCCTGGCGGCCATTGAACGACGTCAGTTGGAGGGCATTCCGTCCATCCCGGTCGGCCACCCAGACCTCCTGGGTTCCAGACCGCTGGCTCTCGAACGCGATCCGGGTCCCATCCGGCGAGAACTGTGCGTTCACCTCCGACCGTGACGACCCAATCAGGCTGACGGGATTGCCGGCCGCCCGGCCCTCAGCCAACAATGTCAGGCTCCAGATGTTCTCATCCCACCTTGCGCGCGTGAAGGCCAGCCGGTCCTGTTGCATGGCGACGGTGGGCTGACGGCATTCCTCGCCGGAGGGCGAGAGCCGTTCGGGCCGCTCAGGCGCACGGAACGGAATCCTCCACAACCCGACGTCCCCCTGGTTCCCCGAGGACACGATGACGTCGCGCCCGTCCGCACTCCACGCCACGCCGTGATAGAACCGCCCTTCAGCGCTGAGGCGTCGAGGTTCACCGATCGGCGCGAACCCGGCCGACAACGCCTGCACGTGCAACACCCCCGTCAGCTCACCGCTGCTCCTCACGAAGGCCAGCATTCTCCCATCCGGCGAAACCGACGGCAGCGAATCACCGTGGGCGGCGGACGGTGGCGTCGTGACCCGTCTCGTCTCACTGGTCGCCACATCCACGGCTGTGAGAACCTCAGGTGTCTCAACTGAGGGCGATGCTCCAACAACAAGGATCCGGCTGTCGGCGGACCACGAGAGGACCTGTCCGAACCCGAGGCCTCCTACTCTGAGCGTCTCCAGCACTTCACGCTCGGGCCCGCCGCGGGAGGGGACGACAATTACGATCGAACGACCGCCACGGATCCGGACAAAGCCGATCGAGCGCGCGTCCGGAGACCACGCCGGACTGAGCTCAATTGCCGGGTCGGTGGTCAGACGCTGCGGGGACCCCGGGCCGATCAGCTTGACGTAGATGTCCCAGTTTTCTTCCGTCTCGCCGTTCCAGCTGAACGCGACAGAGTTGCCATCCGGAGAGAATGTCGGTTGCTGCTCGCGGCCTTGGTACGTCGTCAGCGGAATGGCGGTGAACACTGCCGGGCTATCTGGCCCTGCGTCGCGATTGCGCCACAACAGCGCGCCGATCACTCCGACAGCGATGACCGGGACCAGCGTCGCCGCGGCTGCCCATACGCGACGCGCGCGGTGGACGGCTGCGGCCCTGGGGGCGAGCCCACCCGAGTCGGACTCTTCCATCAATTCCCGCAGGGCGACTTTGACGTCAGCCATCGCCTGCCAGCGGCGTTCGGGAGCTTTCCTGAGGCAGCGGGTTATGACGCGCTCGAGCTCGCGAGGCACACCCTCGCTCATGTTGCTGATCGGCTTCGGCTCGTCGCGCAGGACCGCCGTCAGCGTCGAAAGCGGCGAGTCACCCTGGAAGGCCCGCTGTCCGGTTACCATCTCGTAGAGCATGGAACCGAAGCTGAAGATGTCACCGCGCGCGTCGATGGTCTTGCCCTCCGCCTGCTCGGGCGCCATGTAGGCGACGGTTCCCACGATCACGCCCTGATCGGTTACAGGCCCGCGTTGGGTCGCGGTGGGAGCGTCGTCCCACGACGGTGGCCCAGGGCGATCGATCAGCTTCGCGAGGCCGAAGTCGAGCACTTTGATCCGTCCCTGATCGGTGACGATCACGTTCGCCGGTTTCAGGTCGCGATGCACGATACCGGCAGCATGCGCCGCGGCCAGCGCGTCGGCGATCTGGACGGCGTAGTCGAGCGTCTCAGTGAGGCCAAGCCCGTGCCGCGGGATCACGCGATCGAGCGTCCGGCCCGGGACGAGCTCCATCACAATGAAGTCGATGCCCTCGTGCTGGGCAATGTCATGGATAGTGACAATGCCGGGGTGATTGAGCGCCGAGGCGCTCTTCGCCTCCTGCGCGAATCGGAGGCGTCGATCGCGGTCGGCCACCTTGTCAGCGGGAAGGATCTTGATCGCAACGAGCCTGTCCAGGTGGGTGTCGCGCGCCTTGTAGACGACACCCATGCCGCCCTCGCCCAGCTTCTCGAGGATCTCGAAGTGGCTTAGCGTCAGGCCGATCATGTTTACTCGTCGTTGACCGACATTATCCAACTGTTTGGAACGCGGCGGCAATGCTCCGCACGAAGGTACGTGAGCGGCAGGTGAGATCTCGTTCGCCGGTGCGAAGATGTTACTCGAAGCGCTGAAACATGGTATTTAACCCCCTGCTCGCCTGCAATGTTCCAGCTGTCGCAGCCAACCCACGAGTGGGTTGCAACTGGTGAAAATCTGGGTCACCACTCAGGAATCGATTCGCGCGAGCCTCTGATCACGCGTCGACAAACCTCGAATCGTCTTGCCGTGAACGTGTGCGGACCACCGATTCTCGCCCGTACTTAGTTCGCCTTCGCGGTTCAGGCCTCCCTCAGGGCCTCGGTTGGATTAATCCTGAGGGCGCGTCTGGCGGGCCCGATGCAGGCGAGCAGACACGCGGCGAGCATCACCGCGGACGTCACCCCAAGATGCCCGGCGAAGAGCGCGACGTCTTCCGCAGGTCGACCCGAGGGGCCTGCGCCGAGTGCGACGGACAACAGCAGAAGGGCACCTCCGGCCGTGATGCCGCTCCCCATGAGCACCACGGCGCGGGACAGAATACCGGCGAGCACCTGGCGTGGGTTGGCGCCGAGCGCCGCGCGCAGCCCGATTTCGCGCGTCCGCCGCGAGACGCTGACGGACGTCAGCGAGAAGATGCTCAGGGCCGACAGAAACAACACGAGCGCAGTAACCGCCGCCTGCGCTCCGACCGTCACGATCAAGAAATCATCCCGCCGCCGGACCCATTCGTCCATCGGCTGCGCGTCCTGGACGAGCAATCCGGCATCGACATTGGCCGCAATGACCGGCAGACGCGCGGCGAGTGTGGCCGGATTGTCGCGCACGCGCACACTCATCACGAGCGGAGAAACCGTTCCCGGCGACGCCGCGTGAAACACGAACGACTGCTCGTTGCCCTCGTCGTCGGGGTCCAGGCCGATGTCGCGCACGACGCCGACGATCTCGTATGACTTGTCCGCCGAAGCTTCAGCGGCGGCGGAAGGCTCCGTCGCTGACGCGGCCGATCGATTGGAATACCGCAGGCGAGCGCCGATCGGCGACCCGCTTCCCCCGCGGCTTCGAAAGCCGCGCACGAACGCCTCATTGACGATGACCGTTCGGGCACTGGGACTCCAGTCGCCCGCGTGGAAGGCACGCCCGGCGACGATCGGACGATCGAAGGCCGCGAAGAATCCCGGGTCTACCGCCGCCGTCGAAAACCCATCTTCGTGCGCCGGCTCAGCGTTGGGAGAGGACTCGACCTCAGCGCGTCGTGTTCTCGACCCTGACACCGGCGCGCCGTCGGCGAACGTGACCGCGACCACGCCGGGTTCCTGCGCGATGCGTCGCTGGAGCTCCGCGAACGTTCGCGCCCGCCGCGCTTCGAACGCCAGCGTGGTCTCCTCCTCGACCGGCCGGGCCAGATCGATGCGCGCGGCGAGATACTCTCGACTTGGAAATGCTGCGCGGATTGTCACCTTGCGCATCGCGTGGCTCGCGTTCTCCATGGCGGCAGGGATACCCATGGCCGTCAGCGCCACCTGGACGATCATCGCG
>Ga0184612_10000272_pt1 | contig 23623 bp, 32 predicted proteins | sample PLM3_60_coex_FD_133163 | JGI IMG/M metagenome (GOLD analysis project Ga0184612, IMG submission 133163) | Groundwater sediment microbial communities from an aquifer in East River, Colorado, USA - PLM3_60_coex | ecosystem: Environmental > Terrestrial > Soil > Riparian zone | place: USA: East... | reverse complement strand
GATATTCCGCGCCGAGATCCTGGTCAGCGTCCGGGTGGTCGTGATTGAGTGCGGCCCGCAGCTTATCGCGCGGATCGTCGGATTTCATGGGGTCAGTTTATCGGAAAGCCACCGCCAGCGGAACAGGTCCGCTACAGCAGCGGACGGGCCGGGGCCGGTGGCAGCGCAGAGGCTGCCTTCCTGGCCTCCACTTCATCGCCCTTTTCAAAAGCTGCTCGGGCCAAGGCCGCCACCACCTTGTCATCGCCGGAAAGGGTCGCGAACCATCGCCCGCACGCCTGGAAATAGGACAGCGGCAAACCCTTTTTCATGTCTGGCCAGTCGTGATTCATCACGGCTTGCAGCTTATGCTCGGGATCGTTTGATAGGGCATCGGCCATGGACATGTCGAACTACGAAATGAGTACTCAGGCAACGGCGCCAGAAAATAGCCCCGCCTCGGGGGAAAGCGGGGCTAAATCTAGGGTCGATTAGGGGAAGATTGCACTTCGGGGGAATAGCCGCTCTTGCGAAAAGCGACCCACTACAATCTTCCCGAAGAAGTAACCCCGGCGCCGCTCATTAGGTTCCGAATTCTGGCGGGATTTAAGCCGGCAACAGCTTCCGTCGCTTTTTTGGCCTTCGCCGGCTATAGCGGACACTTCGGCGCCGATGGCAACACGCGAGTTGGCAGCCCGAAGAACAACGACGCGGCTATTATCGAGCCGGTGTCGTAGGCGCTACTGGTTGTCCGGCTTCGGCGCAGGTTTAGGCTGGTCTTCCCGGCCCTTTGTGGAGCCTACACTCGGGTCGACCTTTTCCCTTCTCGGCCTGTCTTTGTACTCAAGATTCCATATCTCATCCGGCAGTGCCATGATGCTGTCTGCGGAATGCGGCGGCTTTTGCTGTTTATACATACCCGTTATGTGGGAACTCCAAACCCGCCACGCCAGCGATTAGTGACTCCGTACCGCAACGAAGAATTCGGAGAATGCCATGGGCAAGGAGATCGGTTTTTCCGAGTATGTAAGTCGCAAGAATCCGCAACATCCCCAGGAACGCACGGAGTCGCTTCTGGAATGCTTGGCGGTAATGGTCAGTGAGGTTTTCCCCGGCCTGTATCGGACGGACGCACCGGCAGGTGACGGGGAGTGGCTCGTATCATTCTACGATAAGGGGCAGCAAGTCGCGGTAACGCTTCGATTTACCGCTGAGGAAGATGGCTAGCCGCTGCCAACCGCGCCCACAACGCCATGGCGTTGGCCAAACGTTCGGGGTACCGTTGTCGGACAAATCAAGAAACGGCGTGGGGGAAATAATGTTTCATCTGCAGGTGAAGCGGAAAGACGGAACGCTAGTCATGGCCTACATGACCAGCAAGAAGGAAACTCCAAAACTCAAACAGCGCGTTGAATGTCCGCTACGCAACGGGCAGCCGGTACGCGGAAGGGTTTCCGCGATCATTACCAACACAATCTTGTCAGACGAAGGGCAGCCGATTGACCTTGTTGAAGCGATAGAGGTTTAGGCGATCTTCCGCTATCCCTCGTTCGGAAAATTTGGCGCGGGTGGCAAAGCCGCAATGATTCTTTTGGCTTCCGGTTCATCGCCTTTATTAAACGCGGCCCGCGCCACGATCGCCGCTTTCCGCTGTCTGCTTGACAGACCGATAAACCACCGCCGGCAGGCTTCGCGATACTTCGGCGGGAAGTCTTGATCCGGCCAATCGTGATTTAGCGTAGCCATCAATTTGTCACGGGGATCATTGGAGTTCATTTTATCGCCCTTTTTCCGCGTTGCCCGGCCAAGAAGATGGCGGCCTACAAGGTTTCCACTCGCGTCAACGGCCCGACGAACAACGACGCTGAAGTTATCGAGCCGATCTAGTCCAAAGGGGGAGTTGGAGCCGCTGGAAGCTTCATAGCGAGTTTCTCTGCTTCTTTTACATTGCCCATCAGATATGCCGTGCGCGCTGCCGTGGCAACCATGCGGTCGCTGTGGGTGAGATCGTCGAACCAAAGGCGGCAGGTTTCTAGATACTTGGCCGGAAGTGCTTTATCAGCGTTCGCTAGGTCGGAAGCCAAAGCGGCCTTAAGCTTGTCGATAGCATCGTAAGTCAGATTGCAGTTCCGCATTTAAAGCCACGCCTCTCGGCAAAATGGGGTCCTCGGCAGTGTGAAGAACGCAGCATTGGCTGAATCGTTCCCGCCGGTGTCATTGCTTGAGCCACCGCCAGCGGAATAGCTCCGCATCCGTCACGGTCGCGAAGTAGAACCGTCGAAGCCGCTATAGAAGCGGGCAAACCGGGGCGGGTGGCAACACGTGCACAATGTTCTTGGCCGCCGTTTCGTCGCCCTTGGTGAACGCCGAGACCGCGACGGATGCAACACGCCGGTCCCTGCTCGACAGAGCCGTGAACCATAGCTGGCAGGCCACTAGATACGACCGTGGAAAATCCATATCGACGTCCGCCGTATCGTGATTGAGCGCCGCCTGTAGCTTGTGCGCGGGATCGTTCGATTTATTGTGGCCCATGTGCACTACAGGGCCGTTGCGTGCCGCATTTGCATCGTTTGCTGCGACGGCGCTTCTGCCATTGCCGATTTCTCGAATGGAGTTACGCCACCGCATTTCGTGCAGGTAGCAGTTACATGGCCATCGGTTTCAGTGATTAGTTTGAATGCATTGGTACCGCAATGACAACAATTGAAACTCATGGTGACTTCCTCCTAGAAAATAAATGAATGCTGTGCGCGTGCTAGAGCAGCACCCCCAGCAACAAAGCAGACGTTACAAAAAGATCGATTATTGATTTCCTCCGGGACTAAGCCCGGAATTTGCGAAAAAATACTCGCGTGCCGGCCGCACTTCTGTTCAAAAAAGAACATCGTGACAGATAAACCGCCGACGCTAGGCGGCCGCGTTCGCACCTTCGAGCTGTTGGCCCCGACAGGCGACGGATCCTAGTCGTGAACGATCACGTTCAGGAGCGACGAGTGCACCTTCAATGTGCCATGCGATGCGCCATCGTATTCGATGAAGCCAAGCTTGCGGAATTTGTTCATGAAGAAGTTGATCCGCGATCGCGTCGTGCCGACCCGTGCCGCCAGGATCTCCTGATTGATACTTGGAATCACGGGTTCCAGCTTTCCTTCCTTGCCGAAGTGGGCAAGCAGCAAGAGAGCTCGAGCAAGCCGTTTCTCGCTTGAATTGAAAAGCTGATCGACCAAGTCGGCTTCGATCTGAATGTTGCGGGAAAGGAGATATGCCATGAATAATTGCGCGAAGGCCGGGTCGTCCCGGAGTGCGCGGATCATCGCATCCTTCTCAACCCTGACGATGACAGACTCGGCCGTCGCGACGGCAGATGCCAAGTGCAGAGGTTGACCGGCAAGACATCCCTCGCCAAGAAACTCACCGGCATCCAGCATCGCGATGACGCCTTCCTTGCCTTGCTCCGATACGACGGTGATTTGAACCTTGCCATTTTGAATATAGAAGACCGCGTCGGCCGCATCGCCCTGTCGGAAGATGGGTTGATCGCGCTGATACGTTACATGGGATCGCCCAGCTCCGACTGCTGCGATGAAAGACTGGGGATCCAATTTTTGGACTTTCGTGCGCGCCATCATGTGCCTTCCACAGGGCGGCCGAACCGCCCGATTATACTATGGTCACAAGGAAACAGGTGCACCAAGTTAGGCAAGGGAATCATGGGGTTGGTCAGCGAGTTCACTGATGGCCGGCCAAAGAAAAACCCCGGATAGAGATCCGGGGCCAAGCTATTGGAGTGTGGGCACGAGCCTTTGCCAAGGCAGCCGTACCTGGGCCGAATAAACTCAGAGCCCAGTAGATTGTCCACGGCGATTCTGCCTCCTGCGCCAGTCTATGGCGGCTTTGCTACCGAGGCGGAAGCGATTGTCTCGGCTTCCCGGTGCTCAATATTGAACAGTCGTGCCGGGAAACGGTTGCTAGCCTACCGTCAAAATTGACGTGCCGTCGGCGCGAGCGTCGGCACTTGCTTTCAACAAAAGTTGCACAACACTTTTTCAACACAAGAATGTTGTGGAGGAGAAGCCCTATGAGATTTTTATGCCACAATTGCGGAAACAGCTATTTCATCGTCAGCAACGATAAGACCGTAGCGACATGCTCAAAATGTGGGACGGCCACACCTTTCGAAGAGCAGCAGATGGCGAATTCGCCACTGAAGGCGGACCAGTTAGGCAGTGGATTACAGCAGACAACTGGGCGCGGAAGGCAGGCCAGCGGCTAGCTTCTCCGCAGCATTTCGATGCGGGCCGGCTGTAGGGTGTTGATGATGATCTGCACCGTGTCACGCTGATTGCGTGTTCCTAACCGAACTTCGGCGCCGCCGGCAGCTGCGCGGCAATGCCCTCTGCCGCGGCTCGGTGCGGGCCGGCGTAACAGTCTAGGACGATCAGCGCTTGTCTCGCGTTCGTCTGGCTTCAACTCGCTCCACCAGCGCCCGCAGGCGCTGAAGTAATTCCGATGCTGCTTGTACTCGGGCCGCCCACGCGTCACGGCATGGTTGAGACACGCCATCAGCTTGTCTGCGGGCTTGCTGGAATTCTTCGATATGCCTGCCGGCGTCGATCGCTTCATGCGCCGCCGTCCAGCCTGCACAGAGTTAGCTTTTGAAGAAATCTGTAATCGCTTCAATTTGTTCCTACAGAGGATCGCAAACCGAGGAATGGAGAATCAACGCGGCCTCATCATCATGGACAAAATGAAGGGGGAGAAACCCCTTCAAGCGCTCGCGCGGAAGTATCGGTTGGTCGGCGGTCGATGGGGACGGTTTCGTCATTTGGCAGAAGTGCCTGTATTTGTAGATTCAAGAGCCTCGCGCATAGTTCAATTAGCCGATCTTGTCGCCTATGCGACGTGGCGCAAGTATGAGTTCCAGGATGGGCGGTTTTTTGATGACCTAGTACCGCTATTCGACGCAGATGGTGGTGTCGTCCATGGCCTCTTTCACTATCGGGGGCGAACTGAAACGATCTGCTACTGCCCTGCATGTTTCTCGCGGGACGGGCGCGCAGCGAAAGGCGATAAATCAGGCTGAGGCACCATTGCGGATAGGGCGCTAGAGCCGGCGCTGCGGCGCGCTTGCCAGGGTGATGGGTCCGGCGACCCCGGAACGTGCTCCTAGCCGAGGGCTACAGGCAAGACCCATATCCCCTAGGGCCTGGCCGGAACCGAATCAGCGAGAGATTGTGCTAGCGTCCTGACAGAGCAATGAACGAGAGCGAATCGGGCGCCGTCAAAAGGCCCTTTGGGTAGACACACAATCAAGCTGGGATCCAAGCCAAACGTCGCCTTCGTACCTACCAAATTGCTGCTTCTGTTCATTCCAGAGAGTTGCCGTATCGGAGTGGTTGACCAGGTAATTCAATGTTGCGTGCCCACTGAGCCGATCTAGTGTAAGCATATTACTGTGTTGGGGCTCGCCGGTTTCTTTGCTTAGCCGAACTGCCCCGATCTGATCACCGGTAGCAACTACCTGGTATGTGAATTCGCTTTTTCCCTTGGGATACGTGTGCGTGACAAGAATAGCATCTCCAACATTGAGGCCTTTGATTCTAATGAACCAATCTTGTATCTCGCGCTCCTGCTTGTCCGTGGATTCACACTTCAGCAAGATCTCGGCGGCCTGAGATTGAATGGGAACCCCCAACGCGATCATTGCCACAATGAGCTGCCTCATTTTGCCTTCGCCCTACATTGCGTCAGTTTGGATTAACCGGGCGCAGCAAGTAGAAGACCCGATTGGTAGTGTCCTTCAGAGCCGGGGTCACATCAGATAGCCGCAAGATCATATTTGTGTCCGGCTTTTTTTTGAGTTTGTCATTGGAGCGTATCAGCATTTCAACCAAGGCAACCGATGAAAGCAGTCTATCAAGCGCACGACCACTTCCATACTCGATAGCGTAGCGCTCGCGCGAAACTCTACAGGAATTCTGGATGAGTTCATTCTGGCTTAGGCTGTTCGCGCATTGCGCAAAAGAATCGGCAAACAACCTGAGTTCTGCGACATCCATCCCCCCAATGTCTCCCTGGGCTTTTTTCAAGATTTCGTCGCTGTTGAAAATCTCTTCTAGCGACTGCGTTTGCGCGACACACGTTCCGGAGGCCATGAATACAAATGCGGCGGAAAGAAGCTGGCTTCTCATCTCACTATACCCCAATCGTCGATCATGTTGACGGAAGCCGCGCCCTCGGATGTGCTTTGTCGTACACACGCAACAAGCTGGCCTCATCCACATCAGTATATCGCTGAGTCGTGGACAGCGAAGCATGACCTAGCAACTCCTGGATTTCTCGGAGGTTGCCGCCAGCAACAAGCAGATGCGTGGCGAAGCTATGCCTCAGCGCGTGCGGCGATGCTGTTTCGGGTAGCCGCAATTGAGGTCCGTTCCTTAGGGGCAAGCGGACGCCCCTCAGCGTCCACGGCCGCAAATGACCCAAACCGGACATCAATCGAAGCCGACGCCCGGCCGAATCAGACCTGGGCGTGTCATTCTGACAACGCTGCTTACCGCGCCATTCATTCTGGCAGCCCGGCTTTTCGCAGACCCCCGCCCACCGATCGAAATCTTCCGATCGCCGGAAAAAGGGCATCACATCCTTGAGATTGGAGAGGGACAGATCCGGAGCGACCCGAAGCAAATGCGCCATGGCCGCGCTTCGATCCTTTTCGGTGGGGATCTAACTCTTGCGTCCAGTTGCGAAAATGTAGCCAGCGCCGCGGACCGTCTTCAATACCTGAGGCTTCTCCGGGTCGCTTTCTATCTTGCGCCGGATGCGCATGATCCGCAGGTCGATGCTTCGGTCGAATGCCTCAGCACCTCGATTGTGGGCAAATTCCAGCAGCTGATCCCGGTTGAGAACGCGGTCTGGATGGTCGGCAAAAGCTTTAAGCAAATCGAACTCCATGCTGGTGAGGGGGACGTCATCGCCCTTCGCATCGTACAGACGATGCGCGGCCAGATCGAGGGTGCAAGCTCCCATCTTTACGATCTCCGGTTTGTCCTCCGGAGCGGGCCGAGCACCGCGGGGTCGCTCTCGCAGCCGCCGCATCACGCTTTTCACGCGGGCAAGAACTTCGCGCGGATCGAAGGGCTTCGGCATGTAATCGTCAGCCCCCATCTCCAGACCGATGATCCGGTCGACGGTTTGCCCGGCCGCTGTGAGCATGATGATCCCCATGCCGTGGGAACCGCGCAGCTGGCGCGTCAGCGCAAGTCCGTCCTCTCCCGGCAGATTCACATCCATAAGCACGACATTGACCGGGCGCTGCTCCAAGACCTTTCGCATGCTGTCGCCGTCGCCAGCGACATACACGTCGAAGCCGGCGAACTCGAAGTATTCCCGGAGCGTTTCACGGATTTCCGCCTCGTCGTCGACGACGAGAATGCTGCCTTTGTCGCTCGCCATGGCGACGTCCTCATCGCTTCATGATCGGCCCGCAAGATGTGCCCGAATTAGCTAATCTGAGCTCAGATCGATAAATTTCAGGAGGCTCGCTTAGATCGACCCGTCGATTTGTTCATTGCCGCTGCCCGACGCTCCATTGCCTGAGACAATAGGCGCAAGACATCATCCGGCAGGAACGGTTTTTCCAAATATAGCGCAGTCGTATCTTTGAGAAACGATTGAATCTCCGCCGACAGCGTGTCGCCGGTAATGAACGCTACTCTTTCGGCCATATCGGGGCGTTCACGCTGCAAGGCCGTGTAAAGGCCAGGCCCATCAAGCACCGGCATCCGCATATCACAGAGGATCAAATCGTATGTGTCCGACAGTGCCCGTTCCACGCCCTGCTGGCCATCAGTCGCGACATCGGCTTCATGTCCGTTGCTGCTGAGGATCTCGCCGAGCATATCCAGGATCTCAGGCTCATCGTCGACGATCAGGATGCGAAGGCTCGCTGGACTGCCGCCGTCATCAGTCTCGTCCTGGACTGACAGGCTACCTGCTGATAGCGGCAGAACGATCGTGAATACAGCGCCGCCGCCTGGATTCTCCGACACGTCGATGCGGCCGCCATGTGCACGGACGATGCTGGAACTGAGCGACAAGCCAATGCCTGTCCCTTCACCGACCGGCTTGGTCGTGAAGAACGGCTCGAATATCCGCTTGCGGATTTCGTCCGGCACGCCCGGACCGTTGTCGGTAACGGATACTTTGACCCGCCGGGCGTGGCGGTCAAACTGGGTTGCGATCCAAATTCGGCGTGGCGTGGGGGCTGCGATCAGCGCTTGTTGTGCGTTGACGATCAGGTTCGTCAGCACTTGGTAGATCTGATCGGCGTCGGCGGTGACGGTCGGCAGGTCTTCACTCAGGTCGAGTTCCACGCGGATATTGGCCGACCGGAGCTGGTAGGCCAGCAGCTCAACTGCCATCTCGATGATGCTCTTCACGTCCACCGGTTTCGGGTCCGCATGCCGCTGCCGCGCCATTGCAAGGAAGGTTCGCACAATGCGCGCGCAACGCTCAGTCGCATTACGTATACGCTCGGCCCGGTCGATCACCGCCGGATCGCTGACTGTCTGCTGGAGCAGGACCGTCTGCCCGATCACGACGGACAGAGGATTGTTCAGTTCGTGGGCGACGCCGGCGAGCAGCGAGCCAAACATGGCCATCTTTTCGCTCTGAAAGAGTGCTTCGCGTTGGCGGACCAGTTCCTCTTGAGCGCGCTTGGCCTCGGTAGTGTCGCGGAGGGAACCGACGAGCCGGACCGGACGACCTTCGGCGTAAACGATCAAGCCGCGCATGACCAGCCAACGCGGAGTATCCGCGGGCGAGCGCGTACGAACCTCAAACTCGAACCGGCGTCGTTGCCAGGCAAACCGATCCCCGAGGTGCCGCTGCAGAGCCTCAAGGTCCTCCGGCCGAAACTCGTTAAAAAGGCCGGTAATTGATTGCCCGAGATCGCGATCTCCGACTCCGAGGATTTCGTGAAGACGTGGCGAAAGATATACACGATCGGTGGCGACGTCCCAGTCCCACAAACCGGCATCTGCGCCCCGTGCAGCAAGAGCATACCGTTCCTCGCTTTCCCGCAGCTTCGCCTCGGTCGCCTTCAGTTCCGTCACATCGTGAATCGTGCCGATGAGGCGCACGGGCCGCCCGGACTCGTCGCAGACCGACTCCGCGCGCTCATGCACGATGCGAATCTCGTCATCGGGGCGCAGGATGCGATACTCAACATCAATTGACGTGCGGCAATCCTTGGCGACGGCGTCCGCATCCACGACTCGCTGTCGATCTTCGGGATGAATGCGCTGAAGGTTTTCTGCATGAGTCCAGGAGCCGCGGCCGGGCTCAAGCCCAAAGATGCGCCAGCCCTCGTCCGACCAGGTGACCTGGTCGGTTTCAAAGTCGAGCTCCCAGCTGCCAACATTGGCTATACGCTGCGCTTCAATGAGCTGATTGTCCCGCTCGCGCAGCTGCTCGTCGGATATGGCGCGCTTGATCGCGCCGGCAATCAAGGCGGTGGCCGTTTTCAAAAGGTCTACCTCCGTATCGTCCCAGATCCGCTCGCGCTGGCAGTCGTCGAAGCCGAGAGACCCCCAAAAGGCCCCGTTAACCATGATGGGCACCGAGAGCATTGATTGGGTGCCGGACTCCTCGAAGAGCTTGCGCGCATCGCCTTGTGTTTGCTCGCGCGTCACCTGGATCGCTTCGCCGCGGCCGCGACGACGAAACCACTCGACGAATTGCGAATCGCCGGCGTCGGGAAGCGGGTCGTTGTTCATCTGTCCGAGATCGGCGAGCGACTTTACGCCGGGAGCCGACCAAAAGAAGCGACAGCTTTGTGCCAGCCCGTCGCCATCGGGTCTGGGATGAATCTCAAAGACGAATACACGGCCGACTTCAGTTGCGATCCCCAGGCGAGAAAGGATCTCCGGCATCACGGATCGCCAGTCCGTAGCACCGATGATTCGCGTCGCCGCATAGGTGATTGCGTCGAGCACGGCATCGCGGCGCGCTAGCGACGCTTCCGCCCGTTTTCGGTCGTTGATCGGTGTATAGACATCGAGCCGGGCGGCTTCGCCCTGATAAGTCACCGCCCGCGCGCCGATCTGCACCCAGAACGGCTCGCCATTGTTGGTCTGGCAGCGCGCCTCGAACTCGTCGACATGGCCAAGCAAGCGAAACGCATTGAGGAACGCAGACCGATCGGCGGGATACAGGAGCCCGAGGAGGTCCCGCGGATCGCCGGCGGCGCCATCGGGTAGCCAGGACGGACGCGCCGAATCAGTGTTCGCATAGAGAATTCGTCCATTCGTTTCGCTCGCGACCGAAATAACGACGGGAATCGCCTCGAGGAGTTGATGCTGTGCAGTGGCTGCGCGGTCGCGCGCAACCCGCTCCTGTTCGCGGACCGCGTCACGCTGCAGCCGGTCCAGCATGGCGTTAAAGCCGCCGATGAGACTTCCGATCTCGCCGCCCGCTTGACCCTGCGCTCTGAGGTTATAGTCCTCGCCGTAGCGGACACGCTCGGCTACAGCTGCCAGCTCGCGGATCGGCCGCGTGATCTGCCGGGCGATGATCAGGATCAGGCAGAGCGCCACCAACCACACCAACGCCGCTGCTCCGAGATCGACGGCCATCCGCCGATAAAGCCCGTCTACCCGCTGCTGGAGAAGGCGGTCCAGCTCCGTCGCGGCCTGCCCCCACAATTGATTGGTTTCGGTTAAGGCTCGCAATGTTGCTTTGCGCAGCGCCAACGGCTGATCGCCGGTTACCTGCCGTCGGAGCACGATTTCGCGCAGGGTATGAGAATAGGCGACGACCGCACTACGGGCGCGGTTGAATGAGATATCCAGATTGCGGCGAAGGTCCCCGTTTGCATTGCTGCGATATGCGGCGGCAACATCAGACGTCGTCGCATTGAGCATGGCCGTGAAGGCCCCCTCGGCAAGCAGGAATGTTGCGCGCAGTTCATCGTCGTTTGTCGGTGCAAGCTCCACAGCCGCGGCGATATCGGCCAAGTTGACAACCGTCGCAACCAGCTCGGGAAGTCGCAACATCACGATCGACATTGTGTAGTAACTGTCGAGATCCGGGTCGAGAATGAGGTTGGACTCATCGCCGACGCGGGAAATGAGTTGCCTTGCCGCCGTTTGTGCTTGCGTGCGAAGCGCGCGCTGAGCGGCGATCTCACCTCGATCCTGCCCGCCCAACTGCCGCAAGAGGATCACAAGACCGTCAGCGAGCCCGGCTGTGTCCATGTCCTTGCCATATTGCCGCTCGGCCGCCTCTATTGCGGCGATGTGGTTCTGCAACGCGACACTGCGAGCAGTACGATCCTTTGCATCTGCTGCCGCCGAAGCCAGACCGTCTACAACAATGCCGAGCAGAGCATCACGCACGACGGCGACGTAAGCATTGCCGCGCTGCTCCTTCTGCGCGAACTTGATCGCAATGTTCTTCTCGACGATCAGGCTGTAGGCGAGAACCGCGACCGCGACAAAGCTGAGCAGATAAATCAGCAACAGCCTGTGTGGTAGTCGTAACCGGTAGAGCATTCCTTGATCCTTCGCCATGACGCCGGGCGCTTCTAGGCCCAGAGAGAGTCCGCGAGATGCGCCAATGGCGTTGCGCCAGGCCGTAAGATTGGCACGAGTATGTTTCTACGTAAAGTCGCTCGGTCCGCAACAGTGTTTCAATTGTTTCAAGGGGAAACGGACGGCCAAACGCCCAAGAAGCGCGGCCGACGGAAATAACTGAAACACGAATTCCGTCGTCGCGATATCGGGCCGATACGTTGGCTCTTTATGTCTACCGGCACAGCGCAAGGGACCGGTTGCCGGCGCGGCGACTGCTTCGGGCGCTGCACTAAAGGAGACGGACAATGTCAACGAGTTTGACTGAGGCATACCGGCGACCGGAGCGGGCCACCAGCGTGATCGGCAAAGCGATTGAAACGGTGCTGCATTGGCACGCGCTTACAAGCGGGCGCCGGCAGCTGGCCGGACTGGACGATCGGATGCTGCGCGACATCGGCCCGACGCGGGCGGATGTCGATCACGAGTACCACAAGCCCTTCTGGCGGACCTGACGAAGGTTGTGGCAATGCGAATCTGGTTGGTGTGTCGCGATGGTCGCCCCCGCGCCGTGTTCAGCACGGCCGGGAGCGCCAACGACTACGCGGCCGAGAACGGCGGCGCGAACTGCTGCGACGTCCAGTACCTCGTTCTCGATGCCTGCACGCGCGCCCAGCACCGATGGGATTTTCGCTTCAGCACAAACCGAGTCGTTGGAGGGCAGCGATGAAATTGAAGGTATGGACAGCAGCCGAGACGAAGCAGCTTGTTGCCTCGGCCACAGCGCCTTCACGGCAGTTCGAGGCGATCGCCGAAACCAAGCTCGATCGCGACGGCCCAAGTGGCGGCTTGGCGCTGCGTCATCTGCTGCGGATGTTCGCATACGATCCGATGGTGGTCCGGGCACCACGACAAGCGTTTGCGCGGCTGCGGCCGTTCGTTGACGGTGCGCGCCTCTCGTTGAGGAGGCGCCATGAGTCCGGCGGCACAATTGACGAGTATATCGGGGGCTTGGCGCTATTGATGGATGGTGCGGTAGCTGGCCTTTGTCATGTCGCGCGCTTTTGTGCCGATGGCGCCGCGCACAGCATCGTTGCGCCATTCGCCGCGGTTGCGGTCGGCGGACTGAAGCACCAAGAGCCGCCCGGGACCTCGACGCTCGACCTCCTCTTCCTGCTGCCGGAGAATCCGATGGCGCAGGAACGGTCCGGTCGGATGGTGGCATTCGTGCTGACTGGGCTCTCCGACTTGGGATTCAGCATCAAACACGCGTCGTGCACGCTGTTCGGAGCGGCCTTGCTGACAGAGACATTGCCTTCGTTCAGCGCCAGCCTCTGCAACGTTCGCTTCGTGTGGGGCTGCGATAGCCTCTACGCCGGTCTCGTCAACCGCCGGCCGAAGCCGGCGACCGGATCCCGCGAACACTGGTCATAGCTTGCTGCGGCGGGCGGCCGGCAAGCCCATCGGTCGGCCAGCAGGTCCGTATCATCCTCATTCAATGGAGAGAAGGAACATGAGTAACTCGTCGGTCGAGTCACGGTCGTTGCTGAATGACAGACCCCAAACTGAGCCCTGGCGGGCGGCGCTGGCAAACTTGATCAAGCGGTGGGGCGCCCGGATCAAGAACGAACGCCGCGTACGCGACGCCATGAACGAACTCGCGGCGCTCGATGACCGGATGCTCGCCGACATTGGCCTGTCCCGCGAAGACGTCGAGCACGTTGTGCGGCATGGCCGGTTGCCCAGGCGGGCGAACCGCGGTGCGTACGGCAATTAACACGCGTGGCGAGGAGCGACTCATGGAACGCATGCTGGCTGTAATGGCCGAGAATCCGGGCGCCGCAGGTGCCGGGTTGGTGGCCATGCTGTGTCTCGCCGCCTGGCCCCTGTTTCGGACACGGTCGAAGATGCTCACGACCTACATTGGCAACAATCTGGGGTTCGGCGTGCACTATGCGCTGCTCGGCCAGTGGACCGCCGTCGCCATGAATGGCCTCATGGTTGTGCAATCCGTCGTGGCGATCTGGCTCGTCCGGTGGCCGCGGCTGCGTTGGGTGTATTTCACCCTTATGCCGGTGCTGGCCGCCACCAGTCTCGTCACGTGGCAGGGGTTGCCGTCGCTCTTGGCGGCGGTGGCGACCACACTGTCAACGATCGGTCGGATGCAGAGCAACGACATCGTCTTGAGAGTCCTGTTGCTGTCGTCGATCCCGTTCTGGACAGCCCATGATCTGGTCATCGGCTCTCTACCCGGGCTTATCGCCGACGTTCTCAGTCTGGGTACGGGTGCAACCATGCTGCTGCGCTCGCCCGCGGTTCGCGCTTCGATGATGAGCGCTATACAGCAAGTGGGACGCCGGTTGGTAAGGTTTAGTCCGTTCGGGCAAGCATCGTAAATAATGCCAAGCACGGCGGCCGTGTCGGGCTGTCTCCGTTCATTGGAACCCCGTTTGACTGCTTCTGGCACATTTCTGACATGTCGTGACATGTTGACGATGGCTGCTTACTGGCAGGAAGCGGAAGTTTATTGACCTCGCGACGATCCATATGCTTCACCGGGAACTGATCGCGCTGTAGCGGTACAGCCGCTCCGCCGTGCGGCCCGGACCTCCGGCAATTTGAAGATCGACTCAATCTTCTACTCCGCCGGCGACGGCCGTGCCGCACCGGTCGGCTGGCGGCCCGTCCAAAGCGCGAGATAGCCCTGTCCGAGGGCGATCAGGATGGGCAACGCACCCAGCAGGATGAAGACGAGATCGCCGGGAAACCGCAGCCACTCGAACAAACGCGGCAAGGCCCCGCCCGTGTAGTCGAGGCTGCGTGCATGCCAATAGCCGTTTTCCAGGACGTCGCTCACTTGCAGCACGCCGGACGGGAACAGACTGAAGACAACCATCATCGCCAAGCCGATGTTGAGGCCCCAGAAACCGCATCGGACATACTTCTCTGCTCGCGACCAGGTCGCCTCGTCGGCAACCTCGCGCAAGACGAAGACCATCAGTGCGACGCCGAGCATGCCGAACACGCCAACCATCGCCGCATGGCCATGATTAGCCGTGAGGTTGGTGCCCATCTCGAAATAGCTGACAATCGGCGTATTGATGAGGAACCCGAAGACGCCGGCGCCGGTAAAGTTCCAGAAACCGACCGCCATCAGGAAATAGGAAGCCCATTTGTGCCGGAAAGGGGCGCCGGACTCGCCGCGCGCGACCTTGACGAAATCCCAGGCATCGAGCGTGAGGAGCGTGAGCGGCACGACTTCAAGTGCGGAGAACGCCGAGGCCAACGCCATGTTGAACTCGGTTTGACCAGTAAAGTACCAGTGATGGCCGGTGCCGATGAGGCCGCCGCCGAATACGAGGATCACATCGAGATAGATGGCGCGCAATGCCATGATGCGCTCCACCAGGCCGAGTTGATAGAACACGATGGCGACGATTACAGTCACGAAAAGCTCGAAGAAGCCCTCGACCCAGAGATGGATGATCCAGAATCGCCAAGTGTCGACGATGGTATAGTGGGTCGATCCATCGAAAAACAGCGCGGGCAGGTAGAACACCGGTATCGCGGCGGCCGCGATCAGGAAGAACGTGGTGAGGCTGCGCCGTTCCGGATCGCGGCGCGCCAGTGTCAGGTTGCACCACAACAGCCAGAACCAGAAGATCAGTCCGATCGCGAGCAGAATCTGCCAGGCGCGGCCGATCTCGAGGTACTCCCAGCCTTGATTGCCGAACCAGAACCAGGCGTCTCCCAGCCATTGCAGCAGCCCAGCCCATTCCCCCAGCAGGCTGCCAACCGCAACGACGACAATGGCGACGAATAACAGGTTGATGCCGCGCCTTTGTCCCGCGGGTTCGCTGCCTCCAAACATGCCTGCCACGAACAGAGCACCGCCGACATAGGACGTCGCGATCCAGAAGATCGCCAGTTGCAGATGCCAAGTGCGTAGAAGATTGCTGGGCAGGAATGCGGCGAGGTCGATGCCGAAGAAGCTTCCGGGATCGGCGCGGTAATGCGCCACGCCGCCGCCGATCAACGCCTGACCGAAAAACAGCAGCGCGGCAGTGGTCATGAACTTGAGCGTCGCGCGCTGCGCATCCGTCACGGGCAGTGCCGCAGCGCGCGGCGTCAACGACTCGCGGCGGTGCCAACCCAGATAATCGAACTTGCCGAAAGCGAGCAGAACGGCCGCCGTGCCGCCAAGCAGGAAAACCAGGCTAATCGCGCTGTAGAGGAGAGCGCCGCCGGTCGGATAGTTGCCGGCCAGCGGATCATACGGGAAGTTGCTGGTGTAGGAATAAGTTTTGCCGGGACGCTCGGCGACCGAGGCCCACGCCGTCCAGGCGAAAAAGGCTGTTAGCTGGCGCAGTTCCTGTGGATCGGAGACGGCTTGCGCGTAGAGCCCGCCATTTCCGGACGGACTTGTGAAGTAATCTGTCCAGAGGCCGATCTGGCGGTTGAAAGAATCGATCCCGGCGGCCGTAAGCTCCAGCGTGCCGGCGCCGGGGTCGTAACGATTCTGTTTCAACTCCAGCGCGACGCTACCGTCGATTGTGGCCTGTTCCTCGGCAGTCAACTCGGCATAGCCGCGCCCAAAGCTCTGGCGCGCACGGTGGTCCGCAACGTCGAGCGCCCAATCATGCAGGTATTGAGCGGAGAAATCTGGCCCCAAATAGGCGCCGTGACCCCAAATCGTACCGTTGTCCATGAGGCCATACTTCAGGAACACCCGCTGCCCGGCCGTGACGTCATCGTTGGTGAACAGGACGACACCCGCTGGATCGACGACCTTGGCCGGGATCGGCGGCGCATTCTGGTATGCCTTGACAGTGAGCAGGATGAGAATTCCGAATCCCACCGCCATTGTGCCGATGGCAGCGACTTTCCACCAGGAGGACAGAACATCGCCCGCCAGTTCAGGTGACTTTGTCATCGTTCCACCCCTATAACAGGTGCCTATGCTCCAATGGCAAGCTGAACACAAATGGCCAAGACAATGGCCCACCTAACTTTGATTAATGTCAACGCAAATGCGAGTTGCAAGGACACCCCATGGGCACGTTGCTGCCACCCGATGGACCCACGGTTCGCGGCCGAGCACGGCAAGTCGTTGAGGCGGCCAGTCGATCGACTGAATATCGTGGCCGAAGGCTCGACCCAACTGTGGCCCTATGAGAGCTTTTGGCACATCTCGGACGTTCTCGTGCTCGCTGGAATTCGACCGCTATTGCGGGCTAAGCGGACCTGGGGCGGACCCAGCCCCCACGGTAGCTTCTGACCCCAAGCGGAAGTGAGGCCGAGGGAGGGCCTGTCCGTTTTTGCCGGTACTATGTCCTTGTGGCCCCGCGGTGTTGCGGACAAAATGAACGGGTGATTTGCGCTTTCGGGAGCCCTCCACGTCAAAGAAGGAACAAGAAGTACCGAACGGTTGGGGCCGGCCGTACTGGAAGGTGGCCGGATTGCCTCCGCCAACATGTGCTCGTCCCCGAAGGACGCATCGGGTCGGGTTGCTGGCCTACGATGGTTGTCAGCTCATCGATGTCACTGGCGTTCTGGAGATTTTCGTTTACGCCGCGGATCTCCTAGGACAGCGATATCCTCATGCACCTCCTTTCTACACTGTCGAGATCTTAGCGGAGCGCAGGGGGCAGCTGAAAACATCTTCAGGCGTAAAGCTCGTTGCAGACCGTTCCTATCGCGACGCCGGTGACGAGATAGACACCCTGCTTATCGCAGGGGGCAATTTGGCGCCGCTCTACAAACTCGGTCGCGATCAGCGCGTAAGAACCTGGCTTCAAGGAATGGCCCGGAACGTGCGCCGCATCGGCTCGATTTGCACGGGCGCGGTCCTCTTGGCCGAGGCAGGACTCCTCGAAGGACGACGAGCGACAACCCACTGGGCCTTCTGCGATACCCTGGCGAATGACTACCGGAATATCGAGGTTTGCCCGGATGCAATATATGTCCACGATGGGCAAGTCTACACCTCCGCCGGCGCGACTGCGGGGATGGACTTGGCACTCGACATGGTCGAGGAGGATCTAGGACGCGAGGTGTCTCTCGCGATCGCGCGGTTCTTGGTCATGTTCTTGAAGCGGCCTGGCGGCCAATCGCAGTTCAGCGGGCAACTTGCCATGCAGCTTCTTGAAGGTGGCCGACTGAGCAGCTTGTTGCACTGGATCGTCGACCACTTGGCCGAGGATCTCACGGTGGACGTAATGGCCGCTCAGGCCCACGTGAGCCCAAGAAATCTTCAGCGAATATTTCTGCGTGAGGTCGGAACGACACCGGCAAAATTTGTCGAGGCGCTGCGAGTTGAAGAGGCTCGACGGCGTCTTGAAGACTGCGATCTGCCTTGTGAGCGAATTGCGACCGATTGTGGGTTTCGGACCGGTGAGAGAATGCGCCGAAGCTTCAAGCGCAAACTTCGCACGTTGCCTGAGAGCTATCGCAAGTCGTTTGGGCGCATGGGCTGGGAGAATCTTGACGGACGGATGACAAGAGATGGCAGACGAGCTTGAAGCCGGGTTCGCCTGGCAAGTCGGCGTTTGGGATCGGATGGCCGAGATCTATCAGCAGGAGATAGATCGTCGCTTTGCTCCCGTTATCCAAAAGCTCCTGGATCGCGCAATACTCCGGCCGCGAGAAGCGGTACTCGACCTTGGCACCGGGACGGGATCAGTGGCGGTTATGGCGGCCACTAAGGTGGGCCCAACGGGTCGCGTCGTAGCAATCGATATCAGCCCGGAGATGCTCGATAAGGCGCGAGCCCGCATTCGAGCTACTTCCCTTGCCAATGTGAAGTTCGCGGAAGGCCGCGCGGAAGAGATCCCGGCTTCAGCGGACAGTTTCGACGCTGTGCTTGCCTCGCTCAGCTTGATGTATGTAATCGACCGAGCCGCTGCCGCGGGCGAGATCGCGCGCGTTTTGCGCCGAGGTGGGCGCTTTGTGGCAGCCGTGTGGGCCGGCCCGGAGAGCGCTGATATCGTTCTTTTCCAGCAGACCGCAGGTAGTTTTGCACCCACACCTCCTGTCCGGGGCGTGGGGCCCGGTGCTCTTGCGGACCCTCAACCATTTCTAGCGCAGTTAGCAGCAGTTGGACTGACGGCCAGCTATCAGACGGACATCACCAGCTTCCAATTTTCGAATTTTGGGGACGCATGGGCCGCCCTGGCCGGGGTGACGACGGCGGCGTTGGAGAACTCGATCCAGGACCAAGCTAAGTCCGCTGTGATGGACCGTATGTGGTCGAAACCATCATCGCCGCGGGAGTTCCGTAATGCGACCCATTTTATCACCGCGACAAAGCCCGAATGACGTGCCGCCTCAACGGTTAATCAAGGGCAACCGGCGCGAGCCTGGGAGGGAATGATGGGTAAGATTTATGAACAGATAACCGATCGTCTCGAGGTTTTCATCAAGAGGCAGCGCATTTTCTTCGTTGCCACTTCTCCTTTGGAGGACAGCGGCCATGTCAACGTCTCGCCTAAGGGTCACGATACCTTCGCCATCCTTGATCCCCATACCGTCGCGTATCAGGACTTCTCTGGCAGCGGCGCCGAGACCATCGCTCATCTTAAGCAAAATGGGCGTATCACCATCATGTTCTGCGCCTTCGAAGGACCACCCTTCATTCTCCGCCTCTATGGCCAGGGCGAGGTCTTGGAGCCCAACAATCCAAACTTCGACGAGCTCAACAAACGCTTTGCGCTCGATCTCGGCGTGCGCTCCATCATCCGCGCGCGTCTTACGCGCATCCAAGATTCCTGTGGTTATGGTGTGCCGCTCTACGCCTTCGTGAAACCGCGGGACACGCTGCTGAAATGGGCGGAAAGGAAGGGCGAAAAAGGAATCGTCGAATTCAAGCGCGAATACAACGTGCAGAGCATCGATGGTCTGCTCGCTCTTGAGATCTTCGACCGACCGCAATGAGTCTTCGTGTCAAAGCGAGCTGATCTTCGTCCGTACCCCTCCGGCAGACTGCGTGATCCACAACGCGGAATTTGCCCGCTGGGCTGGCTCGGAAATGGTCGATCAGGCGGCGATCGACGGCGCCAAGGCGCTGGCAATGACTGCCATTGATTTTTTCACCGATGAAGAATTGCGTGCTGACGTTAGGGCCGCCTTCGACGCTGGAGCCAAATAGCGCGGCCCCTCTGCTTGTGCTTGCGCGCTGTATGACTAATCCAACCTCACAGCTTCGTCGTTGGAACGATTCAACGAGGGTCTGCAACGGCAATATGCCATGGACCGTTCAAAGCACCTCCAATTGGCTGCTCTCAACCTCCCAAGGCCGCTCATGGCACTTCTCGGACTTGGCAAGACGCCCAAGCTATGTCAGCAAGCAGCTTCAAAGCGGACAAATTTGGCACCGGCGTAATCGCCGTTCAGTTGTTATCTTAGCCAGGCACTTTCCGCGGCCGTCGTTTGTTAGCCCGAATCCCGAACTCTTCGAATGCTAGTCACAGTATTACCGTCGATAAAGGGTGTCAGGCATTCCACCGCTTCACCAGCCGCCAATGACCGAAATGATTCCGGCAGCGGGCGACTCAACCGCAGTTCTAGCACCTCGCCTGTTCGGATTTCGATCTGGGAAGACGCTGGCGGGGCTGAGGTCCTGCGGCGCAGTCTGGCAATGAATTGGCGGAACATGCGGCGCATGGTCTTCCTCGTTGGTTGTGCCGTCAACTGAGTTTCCTCCCAGTCATCCCGGATAAATCGTTAACAACTGCAACGCGAATACGCGTATTTGTCGGAACGCACGGCGCGCCCGGTGGTACAGTCGCAAACTCTTGAATCCAAAAAGGGACGGGGTGGAACTGTAATGCCATTGGGAGAAGACTTCGGGACCTATTCTGCCGCGCAGCTGGATGCAATCGTCACGGCCGGCGGTGGCCTAAGACGGGGAAAGACCCGACAGGAACTCAAGGCTGCGCTGGACCAAGCGTTTCTTGCGGCGCAACTGCACGCTGCCTATCAGAGAAACAAAACAACATCCCCTGCGAGATCGGACGAATTTGAGAAAGTCGCTCGCGCTTCCGAACGGCTACTTAAGTTGTTGAACGTGGAGACTGATGGAAAACCGCAAGTCGGCCTGAAATTGCGTGGAAGTCCGCTGAGAGGATTGCAGGGCCAGGGCTCCGCTTGGGCACAGCGGTGGTTCGAAGCCGCCAAAAGGGAAAAGCGAATTGAACTATTCTGGCGCGATCGCGAGCGGGAATTGATTGCACAAGGAAAGCCTTCGGAGGCTGCAGCGCTCCGCGAGAAGCGCGAAAGGCGCCGCAGGTCCCGGAAGGGGCAATGGGAGCGTTGGCGGCGCCTCCATGGCGGCTGGCCGGGTGACAACGAACACCCCACGGTGTTCGAGACTTCAGACGGTTCTCGAGCTCTTTTGTTTGGAGAAGATTTGGCTCTCGTTGCGGCCGTTGAGGGAGTGCAACGGATTCGGACTTGGGCTGCATTGGAAGCAGAGCGACTAACCAAAGGCAGCCAGTTCGAAGCTGAGCGGAAACGCAGCGTGCGAGATACACCCTTGCGGCGATCCCAGACGATCCTGGTGGGTCGCTTGGCGCGTTTGTATCCGAAGTTCTTCGGACGGAAGTTTGGCGTATCGAAGCTTGCTGAGCCTACAAAGACCAGTGGTAAACCTATCGGCAGTGTGGGTGGTCCCGGCGTGAGGTTCATGCAGGCCTGCCTTGGTCCAATCGGGGTCAGAATGAGCGCCGACGCGATCGAAAAGGCGTGGGATGCGACACGATCCGACCAACGCAGCATGGGAAACAGGCGTCGCAAATGAAAGCCCCGTTTCCCATTTAGTACACCGCAATATTGGCTCCTAGATTACGTGTGGCCCGCCGCAATTTCGCGGCAGCCGTTAGGAGCTGACATCCCTATGACCGCTAATCAAGCGCTCGACAGCGGCGGCTTTGCGCCACAACGGCAAGTCGCTGTGTTTCTCGGTTTATCCGAACGCACAATGGAACGCCTGCGGCTGGAAGGCCGCGGCCCCGCGTTCCATAAATTTGGCCGCCGCGTGATGTACCGCTGGCGCGACGTCCTCGAATGGGCCGATGCACAGCGTCGCAGCAGCACCAGCGATAATGGGGAGGCCGTGTGATGATTTGGATGGACTTCGCCGCCATCAATCGCACGGCGCTGGTGCACCTGCTGTCGCCGCAGCGCTCGAAGCCAGACACTAGAAATTTGCGGTCGAGCGCCTAGGGGGCCTTGGCGTACTGGCATGTCGAGCTGTCGGCCCAATCCCAGGCTTGTGAAGATCCACCGAAGCTACTCCGTGGATGAAATCTCGCGCTTGTTTTGTGTGCACAAGAACACGGTCCGAATGTGGATCAAGGTTGGGCTACCGACAGTCGACGATCGCCGACCTACCCTTGTTTACGGCGCAGATTTGCGAGCATTCCTGGAAAAACGCCGCAACAAGTCGAGACAACGCTGTCGTCCGGGCGAAATCTACTGCGTCTGCTGCCGGTCACCCAAGTTTCCTGCCGGGGCCATGGTGGATTACCTCGAAATCACAGGTACTTCCGGGAACCTTCGAGGCATTTGCCCAGACTGCGATCACTTCATCCACCGTCGCGTGGCGCTGGCGCGCGTCCGCGAGGTTGCGGTCGGATTGGATGTGAGTTTTCCGCAGGGAGCGCTACGCATAGGAGAGAGCCATAGCCCCTCCGTAAACAGTGACTCCAGCAAGGACCACCGTACCCATGAAGACGCACAACCCTGAGAACGAGCGAACAAAGCGCCGCTACTTCGCTTACCTGAAGGAGGCAAAGCGGTTCAGCGAGGGTTCGCTTGATGGCGTGGCTAAGGCACTGAATCGGTTTGAAGGCTATACCCGGTTCAAAGACTTCCGGGCGTTCCATATCGAGCAAGCTATTGCCTTCAAACGTCATCTCTCCGAGCAGACCAGCCTCCGTACCGGCGACCGGCTCAGTAAGGCGACCCTCCACGCCACTCTCAATGCCCTCCGGGGCTTTTTCGTCTGGTTGGCCGGGCAACCCGGCTACCGTTCGAGGATGGCCTACGCCGACGCCGACTACTTTAACCTCTCGGAGAAGGAGACCCGAGTTGCAAAGGCGGTTCGGGAACAGCGGGTGCCCACACTCGAACAGATCAAATATGTGATCCGCCGGATGCCATCCGCCACCGAGATCGACCGCCGAAATCAAGCCCTGATCGCCTTAGCCCTGCTGACGGGGGCGCGGGACGGCGCCATCGCTTCGTTGAAGCTAAAGCACGTGGATTTGGCCGAGGGGCGGTTGATCCAAGATGCCCGGGAAGTCCATACGAAGTTCAGCAAGACCTTCAGTACCTTCTTTTTCCCGGTCGGTGATGAAGTGCTTTCCGTGCTCTCGGAGTGGGTCAACCATCTGCAAAAGGACTTGTTCTGGAGTCCTGACGACCCGCTTTTCCCCGCCACCCGGGTCGCCCTTGGAGATGGTCAGCAGTTCGCTGTCTGCGGGTTGGACCGCAGGCATTGGCGCAATGCGACACCCATCCGTAGAATCTTTAAGGAGGCCTTCACTCGCGTTGACCTCGAATACTTCAACCCGCATAGCTTCCGCAAAACGCTTGCGCAGTTAGGCGAGAAACTCTGCCAAACGCCTGAGCAGTTCAAGGCCTGGAGCCAAAATCTCGGCCACGAACAAGTGATGACGACCTTCTCGAGCTATGGTGCCGTGGCGTCCGGACGACAGGCCGAGATCATACGGTCGTTGAGTCGGCCAAAGAAACCCGAGGCTGAAGTCATCAGCCAGATGAAGGCACTCCTGAACTCGACCGGTAGCGCCCCTCGTTGATTTGGTACCCACCGTTTTGAACATCTGCTTCCGGTTTGCTTCCGCTTCGTTTAGCTCAAGGAACGGTTCGCTCATAACTAGCTGATTTCATGAGCCTTAAGTCGCGGCGCAGTGCCCCGACCTCTGCCTGCGCGAGGCAACGGATACCCGAAACCGACAGATTTGCGGTGTCGCCGGCGATTGATGACCGGATCGGAAATGCGGTACGGCTCAAGTTGCACCCAACCAAGAGTGCAATACGTGCTTTGT
>Ga0184612_10000271_pt1 | contig 23639 bp, 22 predicted proteins | sample PLM3_60_coex_FD_133163 | JGI IMG/M metagenome (GOLD analysis project Ga0184612, IMG submission 133163) | Groundwater sediment microbial communities from an aquifer in East River, Colorado, USA - PLM3_60_coex | ecosystem: Environmental > Terrestrial > Soil > Riparian zone | place: USA: East... | reverse complement strand
TCCCCGCCTGTGCCCCCTTGCGCGCCATCGCAAGGGCACCCAAAATATGAGATTGATTCGCACGGGCCGGCTCGGCCCATGTGCCACGCGCGGGCGGGCGACAGCACGGGTGACACGATGATGCACTGGACGCTCGAGAGCATTCCCTGGGACAGGTTCGATCGTTCCAAGATCGATCCCGAACTGGTGAAGATCGTCAAGGCCGCCAGTTTGGTGGAGGCCAACGGCGCCGACTATGGCTCATATCTGGGCAGCGTCTTCAGCGACGATCCCGAGTTTCAACAAGCGGCCCGCGCCTGGTCGCTGGAGGAAGTGCAGCACGGCATGGCGCTCGCTCGTTGGGCGACGCTGGCGGATCCGTCGTTCGATTTCGATGGCGCCTTCAAGCGCTTCACCGATGGCGTAAAGATCGAAACCTCGAGCACCGCCTCGATCCGCGGCTCGCGCTCCGGCGAACTGGTCGCCCGTTGCATCGTCGAGACCGGCACCAGTTCCTACTACTCCGCGATGATGGATGCGGCCGACGAACCGGTGTTGAAGGAAATCTGCCGCCACATCGCCGCCGACGAATTCCGCCACTACAAGTTGTTCTATCGGTACTTGCAAAGCTATCTGGCGAAGGAACAGGTCGGACCGGTGCGGCGCTTTTTCGTCGCGCTGTCGCGCATCACCGAGTCGGAAGACGATGAACTGGCCTATGCCTACTATTCGGCCAACCATCCCGGCGAATCCTATGAACGCCGGCGTTTCGTGAAAGCGTATCTCAGGCGCGGCTTCGCATCTTACCGTCATGAACATCTGGAGCGCGCCGTCGGCATGGCGCTGAAAGCCGTCGGCCTCAAGTCAAACGGCTGGCTGAACGCCATCGTGACCGGCGTCGCCGGGCGCTGGCTCCGCTTCCGCATCGCCCAGCTGGCACGGGCTGGGGCGTAACGCGCGAAATCCGCTCAGCGCACTCGGGATGAGGCCGTCCTCAACACCGGGCGGAACTCCTCGACTAGCTGCATGTAAAGCTGCCGCTTGAACGGCACGATGATCGACGGCAGCTCCGCCAATGTCGCCCAGCGCCAGGCGCTGAATTCCGGGTTTTCCGTCTCGATGTCGATATCGCTGTCGTCGCCGGTGAAGCGGAAGGCGAACCACTTCTGCTCCTGGCCCCGATAGCGGCCCTTCCATAATCGCGGCACCAGGTCGGCCGGCAGATCGTAGCGGTGCCAGTCGCGGCTTTCCGTCAGCAGCTCGGCCTTGGCGGTGCCGACTTCCTCCGCCATCTCGCGCCAGGCAGCCGTCACCGGATCCTCGCCTTCATCGATGCCGCCTTGGGGCATCTGCCAAGCGCTGGAGGGCATGTCGATTCGCTGCGCGACGAACACTTCGTCGCTGCGGTTCAGCAGCATGATGCCGACACCGCGACGGTAGGGAAGGTGCGAGTAGTCCTGCTTTGTCATCGTCGAAGCCGAGGGCCGCCGGACGGCTCTCGGGCGGCAGACGCGGCGGCGCTGGGATCACGCATCGCGCCGCCGCCGTCTTCGCGGCTCAGTTGAGCTGGCTCGTGCGATAGAGCGCGATGCCATGGAGCAAGTCGAGCGCGCGGTTGAGCTGGTAATCCTGCGGCGGCTCGGTGGCCCCGGCAGCGGTCGTGGCCGCGCCGGCGCCGCCAGCTCCGTTGGTCGCCGGCACTGTGCCCTCTTCGCCGGCCGGCGGCGTGGTGCTGGACTGCGGCTGCGGTTCTTCGCCGTTCTTCTCCTGGTCGGGGTTATCCAGGCGGCCGCGCAGATCGGCCTCACCGAAACGGCGCGAGGGCTCCACCACCTCCAGCTTGGCCTGCTCCACTTTGATGTCAGGCTCGATGCCCAGAGCCTGGATCGAGCGGCCCGACGGCGTGTAGTAGCGCGCCGTGGTGAGCCGCATGGCGCCATGCGCCGGCAGGGGAATGATGGTCTGCACCGACCCCTTGCCGAAGGATTTGGTGCCCATGACGATGGCACGGCGGTGATCCTGCAGCGCGCCGGCGACGATCTCCGACGCCGAGGCAGAACCGCCATTCACCAGGATGACGACAGGCAATCCTTCGGCGATATCCCCGGGGCGTGCGTTGTAGCGCTGCGCTTCGTCTTCATGGCGGCCGCGGGTGGAGACGATCTCGCCCTTGTCCAGGAAAGCGTCGGATACGGCGATCGCCTGATCGAGCAGGCCGCCCGGGTTGTTGCGCAGGTCGAGAACGACGCCCACCAGCTTGCCCTTGGATTCCTCCTTCAGCTTCTTGAAGGTGCTTTCCATGCCGCTGCCGGTCTGCTCGGTGAAGCTGGTGACCCGCAGATAGGCGATATCGTTCTGCTCGAGCCGGCCGCGCGCCGACTGAACCTTGATCACGGCCCGGGTCAGCGTCACCTCGAACGGATCGGTCTCACCGCGCTGTACGGTCAGGACGATCTTGGAGTCGATGGGGCCGCGCATCTTTTCCACGGCCTGGGACAGGTTCAGGCCCATCACCGGTTCGCCGTCGAGCTGGACGATGAAATCGCCCGGCTGCAGCCCGGCGCGGGAGGCCGGCGTGTCGTCGATCGGCGACACCACCTTGATGACCCCGTTCTCCATGGTCACTTCGATGCCCAGGCCGCCGAACTCGCCCTTGGTCTGGACCTGCATCTCCTCGAAATCCTTGGCGGTCAGGTAGCTGGAGTGGGGATCCAGCGAGCTGAGCATGCCGTTGATGGCGTACTCGATGAGCTGCTCGTCCGTGACCTCCTCCACATAGTCGGCGCGGACCTTCTCGAAGACATCGCCGAACAGCCGCAGCTGTTCGTAGGTGTCGCTGTTGTTGGTCGTCTGTGCGGTCGCGAGCGTGCCGGCCGACAGCAGAAGGGCGGCAGTTACAGCCGCGAATCGAGCATATCGCATGGGTCCTTATCTCACCTTGTTCATACGGGCTTCAAGCCAGGGCCAGGGATCGATCGGATTGCCATAGCGCCTGAATTCGACATAGAGCCGGGGATGGCCGCTTTGCAACACATCCATTACACCAACGGGCTCGCCGGCAAGCAACCATTGACCGACGACAATATCCGTCCGGCCCAATCCGGCCAGGAGTGTATGATATCCGTTGCTGTGTTCGATAATCAAAAGCTCGCCATAACTGCGAAAAGGGCCGCGAAAAACCGCCTGTCCGTCATGGGGCGCCACGACCTGGGCTCCGGGCAGGGTTTCGATGACGATTCCCTGGCTGGTGGTGCCTTCCTCGGTGGTTTGTCCGAAATTGGCCACCAGACGGCCGACCACCGGCGGGATCACCCCGACGCGCTTGCGCGGGAAAGCTTTCAGGTCTTTCGGCGGCTGCAGCCGCAGCACCGCCGGGGCGGTCGCCGCCGTGCCCTCCTCGGGCTTGATCTCCGGCGCCGTGGGCATGGCGGGCAGGGCGGCCAACAATTCCTTGAGGTCTTTGGCCTGGGCCGCCAGTTCCTGCACCCGCCGGGTGGTCGCCGCGCTCTCTTCCTCGGTGGTGCGCCGCAGGCCAGCCTTGAGGTCGACCAGCCGCTTGATGGCCTCGCGGGCCCCGCGCAGCGATTCCGTGGCCGTGGCAATTTCGCGGCGCTGCCGCTCCGCGTCATCCCGCAGCCGCTGGATATCGTCCAGTTCGCGCTTCAGCCGGGAGGCCTTGGCCGCCATGCCCGGCACGGCATAGTTCAGGAGTTCCGCGCTCAAGACCATGTCCCGCGGCGATTGATAGCCAAGAATCAAGGCTTCGCGCGGCTGCATCGACAGCCGCTGCAGCGCCGCCAGGATGGCGCCGAGATCGCTGCGCTCATCGGCCAGCACCGCCAGCTTCGAGGCGCGCGTCGCCTCCAGCGCCTGCACGTCCCGGTCCAACTGGGCCAATTCCACCTCCCGCCGCTGCACCTCGGCAGCGGCATCAACCAACTCCCCTTGCAGCCGATCGATTTCGGCCGCCAGGTCCTGGGCCTGCAGCGTCAGCGATTTCAGCCGTTCTTCCTCGGCGGCAATCGCCTCCTCGACATTGCGCAGCGGGTCTTCGCCCCGGTTGATACCGGGCTCCGCCGCTGCGCTGGAAATCAGCGCCAGCGCGAAGGCGCCGGCGGCGATAATGCTGGCAAACGGCCGGGCATCACGCCGAGACACGCTGTCCGGTTTCCCGGCCATGGGCCTCGGCGCCTTCGGCCGGAATGAGGGAGCGTCCGGTCATTTCGGCCGGTTGGCGCAGGCCCATGAGCGACAGCAACGTCGGGGCGATATCCGACAATCGCCCGTCCCGCAGCTTTTTCGCCGCCGTGCCGTTCACCAGAACGACCGGCACGCGATTGAGGGTGTGGGCGGTGTGGGGTTCGCCGGTCTCCGGATCCTGCATGGTCTCGGCATTGCCGTGATCGGCGGTGATCAGCATGGCGCCGCCGCTCTCGATCACGGCGTCGCGCAGGCGGCCCAGGCAGGTATCGACGGCTTCGACCGACTTGATCGCCGCGTTCAGATCGCCGGTATGGCCGACCATGTCGGTGTTGGCGTAGTTGACGACAATGAGATCGAATTTGCCGCTGCGGATCGCTGCCACCAGCTTGTCGGTCACTTCGAAGGCCGACATCTCCGGCTGCAGATCGTAGGTGGCGACCTTGGGCGACGGCACGAGGATGCGTTCCTCGCCGGGAAACAACGTCTCCTCGCCGCCATTGAGGAAGAAGGTGACATGGGCGTATTTCTCGGTCTCGGCGATGCGCAGCTGCGTCAGGCCGGCCTCGGCGACGACGGCGCCCAGCACATGGCTCAGCCGCTCCGCCGGGAACAGCGTGGTCATGAAGACGTTCAGCGCCGTCGAGTATTCGCTCATGCCCAGCGCCGCAGCGAAACGCACGGTGCGCGGCCGGGCAAAGTCCTTGAAGGCGGGATCAAGCAGCGCGGTCAAAATCTGCCGGGCGCGGTCGGCGCGGAAATTGGCCATCAGGATGCCGTCGCCGTCCTTTATGCCGCGATAGCCGCCGATGACGGTCGGCTTCACGAATTCGTCGGTCTCGCTGCGGCGATAGGCCGCATCGATCGCGGCCAGGGGCGTCGCCGCGGTTTCGCCCTTGGCATCCACCAGCGCGTCATAAGCCAGCGCCACCCGCTCCCAGCGCTTGTCCCGGTCCATGGCGTAGTAGCGGCCGCCGATGGTGGCGATCGTCACCTGGCGGAGGCCCGAAATCTGCGTCTCGAAATTTGCGACGAAGCCGCGGGCGCTGGAGGGCGGCGTATCCCGGCCATCCAGGAAGGCGTGGACCGCCACGGGAACGCCGGCCTCATCCAGGATGCGCGCCAGTGCCGCGATATGGTCCTGGTGCGAATGCACGCCGCCGGGCGACATCAGGCCCATCAGGTGGCAGGTGCCGCCGCTGGCCTTTCGCTTGCCGATGAAGGCGGTCATCGCCGGATTAGTCTTGATCTCGCCCCGGGCGACGGCCGTGTCGATGCGCGGCAGATCCTGCATGACGACGCGGCCGGCGCCGATATTCATGTGGCCGACCTCGGAATTGCCCATCTGCCCCTGGGGCAGGCCGACATGGAGTTCCGAGGCGTCGATCAGCCCGTGCGGGCAGTCGCGCATGAAGCCATCCCATACGGGCGTATGGGCGAGCTGGATGGCGTTGTGATCCTGATCGTGGCGTTCTCCCCAGCCGTCAAGAATGCAGAGGATAACGGGGCGCGGGCGTTTGGCTGACATGCTGATCTATATAGCGGCTGGAATGGGGCAAGGGTAGGGCAGGGCACAGCCGATTCCGCATGACCGGGTTAACAAAGCTGTGAGAAATCCGGCCTTTGGGCCGGGAATTCACGGTCCGAGGCGTTTGTAGTACACCGCTTTGGCGAACAGGACGGCCTCGTCGGCGCCGGCGAGGACCTCGGCGATCGCCTCCGAAGGCGAGGAGACGAAGACATCCCAGTCGCCCTGCGTTTCGCCGGCCAGTTTTCCGTCATGCACGGCCTTGGCCAGCACCTCGCCGGCATAGGCGGCCTTCAGGCGACCGTCGCTTTCGAAGGCGATGGCGGCGAAGCTGTAGGGATAGATATCCCGCTTCTCGTATTTGGCGATCTGCGCCATCGTGGCGGCATCGGCGGCGATCACCCGCAGATCGATGAATTGCCGCCCGCCGACGGCGGTGACATAGCCGTCGAACACGACCCAGATCTTCTCCTCATGGTTGGCGACGACGATGTCCAGATGCTTCCTGTCGTCGTCCTTGGGCAGGATATGGAGATATTCCCAGGCGCGGTTTCCCTCGCCGCCGCCGTCGGCGGTCCAGACGCCGAACAGGCGCGGCTCCTCGACGGCCGCGTCGGGCGGGCCGATAGGGTTGGTGGAGGCGACGCAGCCCGACAGCGCCGCTGCAGTCAACATGCCGGCCAACAGGCGGCCCACCCGGAACTTCACGTCGATGCACCCCCTCTGCCGTCGCGACGGGACACGATAGCCGAAGCCTAGGCCCGATGGTAGGGATGTCCGGCCAGTATCTGCTGGGCGCGGTAGAGCTGTTCGATCAGCATCACGCGCACGAGCATGTGCGGCCAGGTCATCGTGCCCAGCGACAGCAGCATGTCGGCCCGCTTGCGCAGGAGGTCATCGAGCCCGTCGGCGCCGCCGATGGCGAAGGCGAGTTCGCCGATGCCACGCTGCTGCCAAGAGGATATCTGTTTCGCCAGCGCCTCGCTCGACAGCGTCTTGCCACGTTCGTCCAGGGCGATCAGCAGCCGGGACCCCGATTTCCCGGGGATGGCGTCCAGCAGCAGCTCGGCCTCGCGGGCCTTCAATTGCGGCGCGGGCAGGGGGCGGCGCTCTTCCACCTCCTTCAGCGTCAGCGGCCATTTCAGGCGTTTCTTGTAGTCCTCGAACAAGGCCCGTTCCGGCCCGGCCTTCCATTTCCCGACGGCGGCGATGGATATGCGCATGGATAGGCGAACCTAACATCCCCGGCGCAGCCGGTAAAAGCGGCCGGGCCGCACGCTCCAATTGCGCTATTTGCGCATATTTTCCCCGCAGCCCAGGCTTTTGAAGCAGAAGGAAATTCCCGCGAAAATCGCGCTTTCGGGAAAAGCGATTTTCGTGGAACGATGCTATGCAAGGGAAGTCTTCTGCATGAGCATCCCTTCGCACCCCGCAGCCGGTACGAGGTGCCTATGGCATTCCGATACACAATGTCCAACATCGAGGCCGGGCAAAATCGCTACCGGCGAGACATGACTATAGAACAATTTCCTATGAAAAGCCAAGGGAATTCGTTCCTGATACAGAAGGGTCGTACCACAAAGACACAGAGAACACAGGTTTGCGCCGAAGGAATTTGTAGGGCGACGCACGCATCGCGAATAGTCCGGGGGTCTAGATCATGACAGCGATAGGCGACCGCCGGTCGCCCCTACACTACATCGCTAGAAGTCCGAATAGACCAGCTCGACATCGGTATCTTCGGCAATGCTGGCGGGGGTGACGATGGGCTGGTCGCGGATCGTCTGCACGCAATCGGTCATGCTGGCGGCGCCTTTGCAGTCCGGGTGTTTCCGCCAGCGGTCCGCGATGAGGGCGGTCACGGCGGCGGCATCGATGTTGAGATCGCGCAGGGGTTGCGCGCGGCCGAGTTCGATGCCGGCAGCGGCGAACGCCAGCTGCGGCAGTTCGCTGCAATAGATCGCGTCATCCGTGGGCCGGAACAGGATGTCATAGGGGCGGCCGTAATAGCGTTCGGCCGCCTGAAACATTTTCGCCGCGGCTTCGGCCGGCAGATCGCGTACGCGATAGAGCGCATAGCGGTTGCCCTCGCCGCGCGCGAGCCATTCCTCCAGCGGCGTCTCCTGCACCGGCCCTATGGCCTCGACAATGACGGGCTTTTCATCGCGCAGCCGGACGATGCCCATATGGGTGAAGGGACTGCCGGTAGCGGCGAGGACGGCCGCCGATTGACGGCCCGCGGTCTCCTGAAAGATGAGGTCGCCGTCGCGGAACTCCGGCGGCTCGAATATTGTGGCGCCATAGCCGGTCAGTGCATAGCCGGTCAGTGCGGCGAAAGTTAGAAGCAAAATCTTGACGACCGTCGGATCTTTCCAGTTCATCGCTGCCTGCCTGTCGATGTTCTTGGGATTGCGCCATTCCGACAGAATGTGCGGGCTGCAATGGGGCGCAATCACGGCAGTTTTGTGACGGCAGGCGCTGCGGGTTTGTCGCTTCAGCGGTCCGCTTGAGACGGCGAACTTCCGCCGCGACAGCATCAGTCTCAATGCATCGGGCCTTGGGCGCCTCGTTCCGTTTCTGCTTCGTGGCGGGCCACCCAGGCCAGCAACCGGCGTTGCAGCGGTGGAATGTCGAGGGCGATGAGGGCGAGTCCCGCTGGGAGCATCCAGAACCCGACGATCGGCAGAAACCCCACCACGCCGCCGATCACAAAGAGAACGCCTATGACGGAGCGCAGGCCGCGAGGTATCCGGCGGTAGCCCCAGGCGACGGTTTGCCGAATGGCCGTGACCAGGCTGTTCCGGAAGCTTTTCATCCGGCGGTGCGGATCGTGCCGGGCCGCTCAAGATCGTGGGCAAGAGGCAGCGCCATCGCCACCGCGACGAATAGAGCAGTCACAACCTGGAAGATCTGGAACACGGCCGATGCGACCTCGATTTGCGTGCAACAATGTCAACGTTTCGCAAAGAACAAGGTTCCACGGCCACTAGGCAGGGGTGCGGCGCCTCAATGCCATCGACACGCACGGGGCTAACTCCCCGCGTCCTGCCGCAGATTACCGTCGACGGCGGTGTCACCAACTGCTCGTTCAGCGGCGCGCCACCCACCAGCACGGCGGCTTTGTGGCGGCCCCGAAGGACAATGGGCGGGTCATGACCCGCCCATTGTTCAAAACCGCAGGCAAACCTCACCACCTCGGCGAAGAGACTCTACTCCACCCCCTCATAACCCTGCATCAGCGGGGTCACACGCCTTAGAGTCACGCGGCGGTTCTCCTCCTCGGCCTCAGGGGTCCAGATCTTCAGGTAGCGCTCGCCCAGGCCCACCGTGGCCAGGTTCTCGGGCATGATCAAGTAGTAGCGGGTAAGCGCCGCCTCCACGGCCTGCGCGCGCTGGCGGGAGAGGCCCAGGTTGTAGGCGTCGGAGCCCACCGCGTCGGTGTGGCCCTCGATCATGAAGATCTCACCGGGGTAGGCGGCCACCACGCGCTCGATCATGCGGGCGATGCGGTCGAGGTCGAAGATCTCCTCCTCGCGCACGAAGGCCTCGTTGAAGCCGAATGTGATGGTGTCGAGTTCGATGCTCGGCATCGCCTCGCGCACCTCCGGCAGGTTCATGACGAACTCCGGCTCCTCCACCACCTCGTGCCGCGAATAACGGCGCTGGATCGGCTCCAGGGGTGCCGCCACCAACTGGTCCCACATTTCTTCATCATCGACCTCGGCGGCGAAGATCGAGTTCGGCGCCTGCGGCTCATCCAGCTCCGGTTCGGTGTTGATTTCGATGTCGAGATTGTCGGCTTGCTCAAACTGCTCGTAGATGTCGGCGCGCTGATTGCGGTCGGCCAACAGGCGGTTGTTCAGCTCCATGCGATCGGCCCGCAACTGGCGCTCAATCAGAATGAGATCCTCTTGCGAATAAACCTGCTCGGCCTGCTGGGAGTCGCGAGCGGCGAGGATGCGGCGGTTCAATTCGTCGTCGGCGAGCGCTTGCGCCGGCCGCTGGTCCTCCAGGAGCAGCGGGATCTCCTGCGCCGTCGGCGCGATCACCATGGGCAGTAGCGGCGCGATCTCCAGCGGCGCGTTCTCTGGCGCCACCGTGACGGCCGGCTGGGCGGCCGTAGCCTGCTGCTCCTGTTTCTGGCTCTGGTCCTGCGTTGCTGCCGGCTGCGTCGGTTGGGTTTGCTCCGGAGTCGGCTGGACTTGTTGCTGCGGGGCCGCGGCTGCCTGCGCCTCGGTCTGGGCGGCCTTCTGCGCGGCCACGCGGGTGCGCAGCACCTCGCGGTCCGCCTTCAGGCGCTGGCGCAGGGCTTTCGCCGTCTTGCGCGACAGTTCAGCCTCGCGCAGCAGATCGCGAGACTGTTCGACGCGCGCCTTCAGCGTCTCGTCGGAGAGCGACTCGGCGGGCGTCTTGTCGGCCAGCAGCGCCAAGGCCTTCGTCTCCGCCTGCGGGCTTACCTCAGGCGCTGCGTCCACATCCGGCGGCGCTGCCGGTTGCGATGTCGCCGCTTCGGCCGCGGGTTGATCCGCAAGCGCCGGCTCTTCGGCCGTTGTCTCAACAGCGGGAGCTGCGGGCTGTTCCGGGGCTGTCGCCGCTGGCTGCTCTTCGACGGTTGGCATAGCCGGTTGTTCGCCGGCCGCGTCGCTCGGCTGCTCGCCGGTCGCGGCAGGCTGTTCTGCCGTCTGCCGCTGTTCCACCTCTTTCCGGTCGGCTTCAAGTTGCGTGTGCAGCTGCTTCTTCGCATCGACCGTCAGCTCGGCCTGTTCCAGGACTGCAACGAGCTTTTCGATCCGCGCCTGCAACTCTTCCACGCTCAGTTCGGCGCTCGGTTTGATATCGACGCCGAAGCGCTCCAGCAGGCCCGGCTCCACCGTCACCGCCGCCGGCTGCTCCGCCGTATCCTGCGCCGTCGCCGCCGGCACCAGCAGCAGCGTCAGCAGCAGCACCGCGCCGAAGCCGCCGGTGATCGCCTTCGCTCGCATCACATTTTTCCTCTGTGGAATCCTGTTGTTCATGACGAATGTACGGCTCCCGAGATGAACCCTCGATGAATACCGCATTACCGCCGAAGCGGTCCGTCGCGCATTACCTTGTCACGCCGTGGCCATTGATTCGGCTACAGCAACGCGCCCTCACCAAACAAGGGCAGCACCCGGGCTAGGATCGCCCCGAGACAGAGCAGCACGATAAGGATTTTGAGCAAGTTGCCTAGTCGACCGTCGCGAACGTACTTCTCGACAACCCAGAACAAGATCGCGCCAACCACAACGATAATCAGTACGTTGATTGCAACCAAAAGCATGGCGACCTCCGGTAACGACGCAAGTTCTCGAGCATTGCTTGGCACCCATCGTTCGACCTGGGGCGCCTACCTTTCCGAACCTTAGACGGACGCGATCACGTTAGCCAATCTCAAGGCAACTTGCAGTTCACAGTTGCACACACGGGTTCGAGTCCAAACAACCGCCACTCCGGACGCCAACGGCACCGGAAGTGCTTGCATCTGTTGCAAGTTAGGCAGCAAGCTAGATCGTGACCTCGACTACCTCAGTCATCTGGGGTTATGTCGGTCCAGACTGCGCACATTTTGGCTTGGCGTATCATCCTTGAAATAGTGGAGGAACCCATGCATCACATGTGGCATCGGGGCCTATGGGCCTTTTGTTTGGTCGCAACTATCGCATTGGCTGCTTGGTCTCTAATCACGCCGGCCTCAGCCGAGGACAGCGGAAAGTGGGTCGGCCGGGCGGCGCTCGTCATCACCAACGAAAAGATCGTCAAGGTCGCGGACACGGCCGACCACGAGGTATCGATGACAGAGTTCGATGGAGTTGTTTTCAGCGAAGGCGAAAAGCCATTTTTGGACAACGCCCGTTACCAAGTTGTGAGCCTGTTTGACACCGGCGGACTCGTCGGCGGCGGCTACAAGACCTTCACCGCCGAAGATGGCTCGAAGGTTATCGCAGAATTCAAAGGAACGGGTGGCACATGGCCGACTTTCAAGGGCGAATGGTCCTTCGTCGGTGGCACCGACAAGTTCAAAGGAATAAGCGGCCATGGCATCTACACCATAACCTTCACATCTAACACCACGGCGTGGGACTTGCTGGAAGGCGACTACAAGATTCCGTAAAGGCGGCATCGCACATGCGGCAGACGCGGGACCGCACTGCGCGCCTGCTGCGTGCGAATTTAGAGCGCGCTCGGTGATCATCAACCCGTCGGGTTCCGCCGGTTTCAGGATACGGCTGCCCGGAATCTGCTCTACCACGGTTTCGGGAGGCTTTCGGCACCCCACATCGGGCGTTCGCGGATGATGGCGCGCGGGCGTTCGGGGTCGGGGTCGTCGAACTCGCGCGCCAAGCGGTGGCCGTCGAAGACGGCGTCGGCGAGATAGCGCGGCGCCAGGCAGTCGCCGGCGCGGTAGACGCCGCCGAGGCCGTGGGCGGCCCATTCGTCCTGGCGGGACTTGAGGCCGAGGTAGAGCTCGGTGTTCGATTGGCGCGCGGTGCAGAGGATGACGCTGTCGCAGACGAATTCTTCCACGGCGGTGCCGGCGCGGCGGGGCAGCCCGCCGGCGGCCGGCGACTCGATGCGGCGGTAGCCGTCGCGATAGAGATCGAATAGCGTGACGCGCAGCGCATTGCCGGTCTCGACGCGCTCGACCCATTGGCAAAGCCGCTCGCCGATTCCCTTCTCGCGCATCATGCGCCGGAGATTCGGACCCTCGAGCGTCCAATCGGTGTAGGGCGCGGCGCTCGCGAACGGCGTCACCAGCGTCACGCGCCTGCCGCGGTCGGCGAGCAGCTCGGCCAGGCTGACGCCCATGAAGTAGCCATCGCTGTCGAGCACCAGCACGCGCTCACCGATCTCCTTGCCGGCAAGGACCTGCTCGGGCGTGGCAAATTGCGGCTCGGCCGCGTCGATGCCCGAAATGGGATCGGAGCCGAGCGGGCCGCTGCCGTCCGTCACCCATTGTGCGCCGGTTGCCAGCACCACCCGGTCGATGCCGTATTCGAGCAGGTCGTCCGCCGTCACCGTGCCGACGCCGCGGCGGATCGTGACGTTGGCGAGCTTATTGAGCTGAGTCTCGCGCCAAGTGATGACGCGGCCCCATTCGGCGAGGCCGGGCAGGCGCACGACGTCGCGCAAATGCCCGCCCAGATGCGCCGTCGCCTCCAGCAGCTCCACCTCATGGCCGCGGTGTCCGAGCGTCAGCGCGCATTCGAGGCCGGCAGGCCCGGCGCCGACGACGGCGACGCGGCGGGGCGTCGAGGTCGGCTCGACCCGCTCCGGATGCCAGCCGCGCCGGTATTCCTCCAGCGCCGTAGGATTCTGCGTGCAGACGATGGCGACGTTGCGCTCGAAGCGGGAGATGCACTGATTGCAGCCGATGCATTCGCGGATGTCCTCGAGCCGGCCCGCGTCGATCTTGCGCGGCAGGAACGGGTCGGCGATGGAGGGGCGGGCGCAGCCGATGATGTCGCATTGCCCGGAGCGGAGCGCGCGCACCATCTCGTCGGGGTCGGTGAAGCGGCCAACATTCACCACGGGCACCTTGGCGATCTTCTTCACCTCGCGCGTCCAGGGCGCCTGGTGATTGGTTTTGTAGAAGCGCGACGGGCCGGCATCCTCGCCCCATTCCTGCAGGCTGCTGACGTTCACATCCCAAAGATCGACGAGGCCGTGGCGGGTGACGAGCTCGACGAAGGCGAGGCCCTCGTCGCCCACTTCGACACCTTGCGGGCCGGAGAGCTGATCGATGGAGAAGCGATTGGCGATGGCGGCCGCGCCGCCTATGGCCCGCCGCATCGCCTCGAGGATTTCCAGCCACAGGCGGGCGCGGTTCTCGAACGAGCCGCCATAACCGTCGGTTCGGCGGTTGAAATGGCGCGACAGTGCCTGCACGGGCAGCGTGCCATGGGTGCCGTGCAGATAGACGATATCGAAGCCGGCATCGATGGCGCGCCGCGCAGCCTCCCCGTGCATCTGCACGACGCGGCGGAGGTCAGCAACCTCGGCCGCATAGGTATAGGAATGGGGCATCCACGGCGACTGGAACTGATGCATCGCCGTCGCCGCATAGCGTGTGCCGAGATTGTCGCCGAGGCCACCGGCATAGAAGAGTTCGACGCCGGCGAGCGCGCCCCAGCGATGCACCGCCTCGACCATGGCGCGGTGGTTGATGACGTCGCCGCTGTCCCACAGGGTGGCCACGGTGCTGGTGGTCTGATCCGACTCCGGGTGAACCGAGCAGGCCTCGGTGCAGATTGCGGCCCAGCCGCCCTCCGCCTTCACCTCGCGATGGGCGACATTGGCGCCGGGCGCGCGCCAGCCGGCGCCGGTGCATTGCGGCACCTGCATCAGCCGGTTCTTCAGCAGTTTCGGGCCGATAGCGAGCGGCTCGAACAGCGGGTCGTGACGGGGATCGCGGGGCACGCGAGACCTCTCCCGGTTGGCCGACGATCTTTTCAACACCGCGCTTGGCGGGCTCCGTTCGTGCTCCGCGCGGCGCCAGAAGTTTACAGCGGCCTACTTCTTCGCGAACGCGCTGCCCTGGCGCTTGGCCATCCAGGTCTTTGCCGTCTCCACCGCCACCGCCGCGTCGCGGCAATAGGCGTCGGCGCCGATGGCGTTGGCGAACTGCTCGTTCAGCGGCGCACCGCCGACCAGCACCACATAGTCATTGCGGATGCCCTTCTCCACCAGTGCCTCGATGACGACCTTCATGTAGGGCATGGTGGTGGTGAGCAGGGCGGACATGCCCAGGATGTCCGGGCTGTGCTCCTCGATCGCCTTCAGATAATTCTCGACCGGATTGTTGATGCCCAGATTGACCACCTCGAAGCCCGCACCCTCCATCATCATGGCGACCAGGTTCTTGCCGATGTCGTGGATGTCGCCCTTGACCGTGCCGATGATCATCTTGCCGATCTTGGGCGCGCCGGTTTCCGCCAGCAGCGGCCGCAGGATGAACATGCCCGCCTTCATGGCGTTGGCGGCAAGCAGAACCTCGGGGACAAAGAGTATGCCGTCGCGGAAGTCGATGCCGACGATGCGCATGCCCTCGACCAGGGCCTCGGTCAGGGTCCTGTAGGGCGACCAGCCGCGCCCCAGCAGGATGTTCACGGCCACCTCGATCTCCTCTTTCAGCCCGTCATAGAGATCGTCGTGCATCTGCTGCACGAGCTCGTCGTCACTAAGCGTGTTCAGATCGAGTTCGCCAGTATCTTCGGCCATGTGGGGGGTCCTAATGGGCTCTGAGCGGGGGTGCGTGGATATTAATCCAGCGGAATCTTACATTTAGGGCACGCTAGTCAAGGGCCCGGTGAAAGCCCGTGCCGCCGCGACTGAATCTGGCGGTCGGGCGACATGACTTGCCGGCAGACGACATCGGCGGGTTGTCAGGGCGGCGGCGCAGCGTCGATGCCCAGATGCTCGATCGACAAACGCGACAGCGTGCCGTCGACCCGCATGGTTGCCACGGCCTCGGCGATCTGGGCGGCGAATTCGGCATCGCCCTTGTCGGCGGCGATGACGAAGGGCTGGCGGAACAGGGGAGTGCCGGCGATCGCCACGGGGTTGCCGATACCGATGGCGTCCTGTGCGGCCAGGAGCCCGACGATCATGGCGTCGATGGCGGAGTCCTGTTCCCGGGCGAGATCGTCGATGCCCTGGGGCTCGACCTCGTAGGTGACGATATCGGCATCGGCGATGCCTGTCCCGGCCGTCTCGCTTCGCAGATAGGCCTCGTAGCGGCTGCCGGCTTCGACGCCGATGCGCTTGCCCGGCAGGTCGCCGGGCCCGGCGATGGAGGTCTCGCCGCTGCGGACCAGAATCACCGCGGGCGCGTCGGCATAGATGGCGGCGAATTCCAGCACCGCGCCGCGCTCTGCGGTCGGCTCGATCGCGCCCATGGCGATGTCCCAGCGGCCCTGCCAGTCGTCGGCCATGATGACATTCCAGCCGGGCGTCACGATCCGGAGATCGACACCCAGGCGCTTCGCCAACTCGCGCGCCACATCGATGTCGAAGCCGGTCATCTGGCCGTCATGATTGCGCGAGGAGAAGGGCGGGTATTCCTCGTCCACCGCCAGCACCAGCGTCTTCGCCGCCAGCACGCGGTCTAGGACCTCGCCAGATTTGAGCGCGCAAGGAGCCAGGGAAACTGAGAGTGCTGCGCAGATCGCAATAGGCAGTCGCAAGAGCGTTGCTCGAATTTTTGTTTGCACGAATCAACCTGCCATGAGTCCGTCGTCGCAGTCTCGGTCGCGGCGAGCTCCTTGTCACGCAGGCTTCGAGTGGCGTCGATGTTGAATGGAAACGCGCCAGCAATGGAGCGGTTTGCGACGCTCTCGTCGTGTCCCTATGCTGCCGCGATGCAACCGGAGACAAATGCGGCGCTGCTCACCCTGTTCGACCGCGAGATGCGGGCCGATCCGCCGCCGCTCGGTCCCGCCTACCGGCTGGAGCGCGTGGCCGGCGCGGCGTTCTATGTCGGGCCGACGCCCGACGCCCATCACAACACCGTGGAATACTCATCCCTGGATGGAGCCTCGGCCGATGCCTGTATCGATGCCGTCGTCGCGCGCTTCGCCATGTTGAGGCACGGGACGGAATGGAAGGTGCACGGCCATGACCGGCCGCCCGACCTGGGCGCGCGGCTCTTGGCGCGGGGTTTCGAACGCGCGGGCCGGGAGACCTTGATGGTGCGCGACATCGGCGCGGGCGAACCCGCCGCTTCGGCGCCCTTGGGCATCGATATCCGCCAGGTCCAAGACCCGGCGGCCCTGGCCGATCTGGTGGCGGTGGAGACCGAGGTCTGGAGCGAGGATGATAGCTGGCTCGGCGTGGCGCTGGCGGAAGAGATGGCGCGCGATCCCCGGTCGATCGCCATCTTCATCGCCTATGACGGCCCGAAGCCGGTCTCCACCGGCTGGGCCCGTTTTCACGGCGGCCGCGCCTTCGCCACCCTATGGGGCGGATCGACCCTGGCATCCTATCGCTCCCGCGGCATCTATCGCCGTCTGGTGGATTTGCGGGCCGCGCTGGCCCGTTCCCGTGGCTCGCGCTACCTGGCGGTGGAGGCCAGCGATGACAGCCGGCCGATCCTGGAGCGCAACGGCTTTCAGGCGCTCAGCGTCATCGACAGCTATATCTGGCGGCCGGGCGGAATCCAGGAAACGCTTGCTTGAACCGCCTTCGCAGGCGCGGGACCGGCTGCGGCCCTTTGATTTATAACAATTGTAACAAGTGAATGGGGGCTGGCCCCTGCTGAGGGCGTTGGCTATCCTTGGACCACCATAACCCCCATCAGAAACAACCAACAGTGCAGGGAGACTAAACCCCATGAAACGCCTGATGATGGCTGCGGCAGCAGTCTTTGCGATGATGGCACCGGCGGCGGCGCAGGATTTCAAGCCGGCGGTGATCTACGATCTCGGCGGCAAGTTCGACAAATCCTTCAATGAGGCGGCCTACAACGGCGCCGAGATGTTCAAAAAGGAATCCGGCGTCGAGTACGCCGAATTCGAAGTGACCAACGAATCCCAGCGGGAGCAGTCGCTGCGCAAGCTGGTGGAACGGGGCGCGACCGTCATCGTCGCCACCGGCTTCGCCCAGGCGCCGGCGATCAAGACCGTCGCCGCGGAATTTCCCGATGTGAAGTTCACCCTGATCGACGATGTCGTGGATCTGCCGAACGTGCAGTCCATCGTGTTCAAGGAGCATGAGGGCTCGTTCCTGGTCGGCGTGCTCGCCACCATGGCGTCGAAGACCGGCAAGGTCGGTTTCGTCGGCGGCATGGATATCCCGCTGATCCGCAAATTCGCCTGCGGCTATGTGCAGGGCGCGAAATATGCCAATGGCAGCGCCGAAGTGTTCGAGAACATGACCGGCACGACCGGCGATGCCTGGAACGATCCGACCAAGGGCGGCGAACTCGCCCGCAGCCAGTTCGATCGCGGCGCCGACGTAGTCTATGCCGCCGCCGGCGGCACCGGTCTCGGCGTCTATCAGGCGGCGAAGGACGCCGGCAAGCTCGCCATCGGCGTCGACAGCAACCAGAACTACATCCATCCCGGCACCATGCTGACCTCCATGCTGAAGCGCGTCGATCTGGCTGTTTACAACGCCTTCAAGACAGCACAGGACGGCACCTGGAAGCCGGGCCTGCAGATACTCGGCCTGAAGGAAGATGGCGTGGGTTGGGCGCTGGATGAAAACAATCAGTCGCTGATATCAGACGAGATGAAGGCCAAGGTGGAGCAGGCCAAGGCGGACATCATCGGCGGCACGATTCAGGTGCATGACTACACGGCGGACAACGCCTGCCCGTAACGGGGCATGCCGTCCGTAACGCCGGCCGATACGGGTTCCGTAGGGGCGGTCCCCGGGTTAAACCCGGGGATGAAACCCGCCCCTACAAGCGTTGACGCTGCGCCCGCCGTCGAACTCATCGGCATCGACAAGCGCTTCGGGCCGGTTCACGCCAACCGTGACGTGAGCCTGACGGTCCGGCGCGGCACGATCCACGGCATCGTCGGCGAGAACGGCGCCGGCAAATCGACGCTGATGAGCATCCTCTACGGCTACTATCACGCCGATGCCGGCGAAATCCGCATCGGCGGCGAGCGGCACACCATCCGCAATTCCCACGATGCCATCGCCGCGCGCATCGGCATGGTGCATCAGCATTTCATGCTGGTGGACGATTTCACGGTGCTGGAGAACGTGGTGTTGGGCGTCGAAGGCGGCGTGCTGCTGAAGGACGGCATGGCCAAGGCCCGCGCCGCGCTGAAGGAACTGGGCGACACTTTCGGGCTGGAAGTGGATGCCGAAGCGCCGATGCATGAATTGCCCGTGGGACTGCAGCAGCGGGTGGAGATCATCAAGGCGCTCTATCGCGGCGCCGAGATCCTGATCCTCGACGAACCGACGGGCGTGCTGACGCCGCAGGAGGCGGATCAGCTCTTCGTCATGCTCAAGCGCTTCCGCGAACAGGGTAAGACCGTCATCCTGATCACCCACAAGCTGCGGGAGATCATGGCGATCACCGACCGGGTCACGGTGATGCGCCAGGGCGCGGTGGTGGATACGGTGGACACCGCCAGGACCAGCCGCGAGCAGCTGGCGGAAATGATGGTCGGCCGCAAGGTGCTGCTGCGGGTCGACAAGACTCCGGCGCATCCGGGTGCGGTGGTGCTGGATGTGGAAAATCTCGGCGTCATCGATCCCACCGGCGTGGCCCGCGTGAAGAATGTCTCGTTCCAGGTGCGCGCCGGCGAGATCGTCGGCATCGCCGGCGTCACCGGCAATGGCCAGACTGAACTGCTGGAAGCGCTGGCGGGCATGCGCGGCTACAGCGGCTCGATCAAGCTGAATGGCAAGCCGCTCACCTGTCCCTCGGGACAGGAACTGGCGCGTGCGGCCCGCGCGGCGCGGCTGGCCCATGTGCCGGAGGACCGGCGGCGCGAGGGACTGGTCGGCCCGTTCAGCGCCGCGGAATCCTCCATTCTCGGCTATCACGCCGATCCTGCCTATAACGGCCCGATTATTCTGGATCAGGCGAAGGTGCGCAACCGCTGCCAGAAGGAGATGGACGCCTTCGATGTGCGGCCGCCGAATCCGCTGCTGCGCACGGCCGCGTTCTCCGGCGGCAATCAACAGAAGATCGTGCTGGCGCGGGAGATGGACCGGGATCCCGCCCTGCTGCTGGTGGGGCAGCCGACGCGGGGCGTCGATATCGGCGCCATCGAATTCATCCACCGGCGCCTGATCGAAATGCGCGATGCCGGCAAGGCGATCCTGCTGGTATCGGTGGAGCTGGACGAGATTTTGGGTCTTGCCGACCGCATTCTCGTGATGTTCGACGGCATGATCGTCGGCGAGATGGCGCGCGACGACGCGACGGAACAGAAGCTCGGCCTGCTGATGGCCGGCATCTCGGGGCAGGAGTGAGGGATGGCGGCCGGTCCCAACGAAATCCCCCGCTGGGTCGACTATCTGCTGGTGCCGCTGGTCAATTTGCTGGTGGCGCTGCTGCTGACGGGCGTGGTGGTGGTGGCCGTGGGCGCCGATCCCTGGCAGGCGTTGAAGGCGCTGGTATCGGGCGCGATCGGTTATCCGGGATCGGTGGGTGCGACCCTCTACTACGCCACCAACTTCATCTTCGCCGGTCTCGCCGTCGCCGTCGCCTTCCATGCCGGCCTGTTCAATATCGGCGGCGAGGGACAGGCCTATCTCGGCGGCCTCGGCGCGGCGCTGGCCTGCCTCGCCTTCGATCAATGGACCATCTGGATCGTGGCGCCGATGGCGGTAATCGCTTCAGCGCTGTTCGGCGCCGCCTGGGCCTACGTCCCCGCTTACCTGCAGGCCAAGCGCGGCAGCCACATCGTCATCACGACCATCATGTTCAACTTCATCGCCTTTGCGCTGATGAGCTATCTGCTGGTCGATGTGCTGATCCAGCCGGGACAGCAGGCGCCCCGCAGCCGCGATTTCGATCCGGGCGTGTGGCTGCCAACGGCGCAGGAGATCGTCGGCTGGTTCGGCATCAAGATCGCCCGCTCGCCGCTCAATCTGTCATCGCTGCTGGCGCTGCTGTCCTGCGTCTTCGTCTGGCTCTTCATCTGGCACACCCGCTGGGGCTATGAGATCCGCACCGTCGGCCATAGCGAGCGGGCGGCGCGCTATGCAGGCATCTCGCCGTCGCGCGCCATCATCATGGCCATGCTGATCTCCGGGGCGCTGGCCGGCTTCGTCGGCTTCAACGATATCATGGGGGTGCATCACTATCTGCTGCTGGGCTTCACCGGCGGTGTCGGCTTCGTTGGCATCGCCGTGGCGCTGATGGGCCGCAACCATCCGTTTGGCGTGGTGCTGGCGTCGCTGCTGTTCGGCGCGCTCTATCAGGGCGGCTCGGAACTCACCTTCGATATTCCGCAGATCACCCGCGAGATGGTGGTGGTGATCCAGGGGCTGGTGATCCTGTTCTGCGGCGCGCTGGAGAACATGTTCAAACCCCATATCGTCGCCCTGTTCCGGCGGCAGCACGGTGCGGAGGCGGCGGCATGAATGATTTTTTCGTTATGATGTTGCCGTTGCTGGACTCGACCTTGCGTGTCGCCGTGCCATTGGTGCTGGCGGCGCTGGCCGGCCTGTTCGCGGAGCGTTCGGGTGTGGTGGATATCGGCCTGGAAGGAAAGATGCTGGGCGCCGCCTTTGCCGCGGCAACGGTGGCGGCGGTGACGGGATCGGTCTGGACCGGCCTCTTTGCCGGCATGGCGGTCGCCATCATGCTGGCGCTGATCCACGGCCTCGCCGGCATCACCTATAACGGGAATCAGGTGGTGTCGGGCATGGCGCTGAACATTCTTGTCGCCGGACTGGCGCCGGTGCTGGGCAATGCCTGGTTCGGTAAGGGCGGTCAAACGCCGCTGCTGGGCGAGGGCGCACGCTTCGCGCCGATCATCCTGCCGGGCGCGGAGGCGCTGCGCGGCATTCCCGTGCTCGGGCCGATCTATGCGGAGATCATCAGCGGCCACAACATTCTCGTCTACATCACGGCAGCGATCGTGCCGCTGACGGCCTGGGTCGTGTACCGCACGCGCTTCGGCTTGCGGCTGCGGGCGGCGGGGGAGAATCCCCATGCCCTCGATACCGCCGGCGTCTCCGTGGTCTGGATGCGCTATCGCGCCATGTTGATTTGCGGGGCGCTCTGCGGCATCGCCGGCGCCTATCTCTCGATCGCGCAGAATGCCCAATTCATCCGCGACATGACGGCCGGCCGCGGCTATCTGGCGCTGGCGGCGCTGGTGTTCGGCAAATGGCGGCCGCTGACCGCGCTCTATGCCTGTCTGCTGTTCGCCTTCGCCGATGCGGCGCAGATCCGATTGCAGGGCGCATCGCTGCCGGTCATCGGTCCAGTGCCCGTGCAACTCATCCAGGCGCTGCCCTACATCCTGACCGTACTGCTGCTCGCCGGCTTCGTCGGCCGTGCTGTGGCGCCGAAGGCCAGCGGCATTCCGTTCGTGAAGGATAGATAGGTGAGCATCGAGCCGATGCTCCAGGCGGCGCTGGCGGCGCGGAAGAACGCGCACGCGCCCTATTCCGGGTTCTCGGTCGGGGCTTGTCTCAGGGGCAAGAGCGGCAAGCTCTATGCCGGCTGCAATGTGGAGAATGCCGCTTATCCGCAAGGGCAGTGCGCGGAGCAGTCGGCCATCGGCGTGATGGTTGCGGCGGGGGAGAAGGAAATCGTCGAGGTTCTGGTGGTGGCCGAGAGTCCCGAGCCTGTCTCGCCCTGCGGCGGCTGCCGCCAGCGCCTGCGGGAATTCGCCGGCGACCAGACGCCCGTGCATCTCTGCGCACCCGAAGGGCTGCGCCGCACGATCACGCTGGGCGAGCTCTTGCCGCTGTCCTTCGGACCCAAGCATTTTCGCTGAACAGGATTCGGTTCGTTCGCTTCCCCAACAAGGATTGGCACCACAAAGCCACAAAAAACACAAAGGCGTGTCGCATGCGCCTTCGGCTTTGTGTTCTTTGTGACTTCGTGGTGAATTTCTCGTCGCTGGATTGAACAGGAAATCTTGGACGTCGCGTGACAAATTCCCCCGACAACGCCGCCGCCGTCATACGCGCCCGGGCGCCTGGTTTCACGCCCCGGCTTGGGCTCGTGCTCGGGTCCGGACTCGGTCCGATTGCCGATGGTATCGAAGGCGCAACGGTTATCTCCTACGCCGATATTCCCGGTTTTCCCCAACCGGGCGTCGAAGGACATGCGGGCAAGCTGATCCTCGGCCGGCTCGGCGGCTTGCCGGTCGGCTGTCTTCAGGGCCGCGTCCATCTCTATGAAGGCAAGGGCGCCGAGCCCATCAATATGCTGGTGCGCACGCTGAAGCTGCTGAGCTGCGAGTCGCTGCTGCTGACCAATGCCGCGGGCAGTTTGCGCGCGGAGATAGGGGCGGGCAGCCTGATGCTGATTACCGATCACATCAACATGCAGCCGATCAGTCCGCTCGCGGGCCCGAACGATGACAGGTTCGGCCCGCGCTTCCCGCCGATGGAGGACGCCTACGACTCGGGCTTGCGCAAGATCATGCGCGACGTTGCCGGGCGCGCCGGCGTTGCGCTGTCGGAAGGCGTCTATGCGGCGATCCTCGGGCCGAGCTTCGAGACGCCGGCGGAGATCCGCGCCTTCGCGCGCCTGGGTGCAGATGCCGTTGGCATGTCAACGGTGCCTGAGGCGATCGTCGCGCGCCATTGCGGTCTGCGGGTCGCGGCGATTTCCGTCATCACCAATCTGGGGGCCGGCATGGGCGAACCGCTCAGCCACGAGCAGACGTTGCGCGAGGCCGCCGGCGCCGCGTCGCGCCTGAAGACTCTGATCGTCGGATATTGCGAGGCATTGTCCCATGCAGGTTGATCGCAGCGAGGCGGCGCGGGCGTTGGCGCGGCGGTTGATCCCGCTGCTGGATCTCACCAGCCTGAACGACGATGACACGCCGGCGACGATCGATGCGCTCTGCCGGCGCGCAGTTACACCCTATGGCAGCGTCGCGGTGGTCTGCGTCTATCCGAACTTCGTCAAGCAGGCGAAGGAAAAGCTGGCGGGCACCGGCGTGCATGTGGCTACGGTGGCGAACTTCCCGGCAGGGACCGGGCTGCCCGACGACATAGAGCGCGAGATCGCCGCCGCCGTCGCCGATGGCGCCGACGAGATCGACTTGGTGATTCCGCCGCTGGACTATGTGCCGAAGCAGCGCTTCGCCAACCGGCGCACGGTGATGTGGAAAGCACGCAAAGCCTGCAACGGCCGGCCGATGAAAGTGATCCTGGAGACCGGCCGCTATCGCACCGGCGGCGCCGATCCGCAACAGCTGTTCTCCGCCGATGTGGAACTTTCGGAGATGGCGATCCTGGAGGGCGCGGATTT
>Ga0184612_10000269_pt1 | contig 23676 bp, 17 predicted proteins | sample PLM3_60_coex_FD_133163 | JGI IMG/M metagenome (GOLD analysis project Ga0184612, IMG submission 133163) | Groundwater sediment microbial communities from an aquifer in East River, Colorado, USA - PLM3_60_coex | ecosystem: Environmental > Terrestrial > Soil > Riparian zone | place: USA: East... | reverse complement strand
CTGGCCGTCGAACAGCACCTGCCATCCGATCCCCCAGGCGCCGAGCGTCGGCGACTCCCAGTTGTCCTCCTCGAAGCGGATGTCGTGCGCTCGCAGATCGATGCCGCACGCCTCGAGGCTCTGGAGATAGAGTTGCTGCACGTCGTCGGGCGCCGGCTTGAGGATGACCTGAAACTGCTGGTGCTTGAACAGGCGGTTCGGGTTCTCGCCAAAGCGGCCGTCGGCCGGCCGCCGCGACGGCTGGACGTACGCGACGTTCCAATGCGACGGCCCGAGCACCCGCAGAAAGGTCTCCGGGTGCATCGTGCCGGCGCCCATCTCGATGTCGAGGGGTTGCTGCAGGAGACAGCCGCGCGACGCCCAGAACTCGGACAGCTTGAAGATGACTTGTTGCAGCGTGACCATGCGGATTGACTAACGGGCGTGACGCATCTCGCGCAGTACCCGAGCGGATTTCAGCTCCTTCTCCAGGTGCAGGCTGATCAAACGACGGTGGGCGATCTCGAGCTCCCGCGACGCCGTCGCCGACAACAGCAACGATTCGAGCTTTTCCGGACTCGAGGACCCTGCGGAGGCCAGAAACTGCATCGCCACGGCCGAGAGGTCCGTCCCTCCGCCCGATGGCGCGCACCGCGGACAGACGAACATGTGCTCGCGTGGCGGCATTGTCGCCCCGGACATCAACGTCGCCGCGCAACCGACGCACGACAGCGCGGGGTAAACGCCCTGCAGGCGCAACAACCAGTACTCGAAATAGCGCGCGAGCTTGTCGATCGGCGCGCCGCCGGCGATGGCGTCCACCATCGACGCTCCCAGCCGGAACAACCGTTCATCGGCGTGCGACTCCTGCGCCCACTCGTCGATGAGCTCGGCGAAATACCCGACGTGGCCCAGTGCCTCACCTGACTGCGCCAGCAGCGGAGACCGCACGACGTCGACGTAATTGAGCTGGACCAGCTCCCGATGCTCGCGCTCGAAGTACGCCACCTCGCCCCGGGTGAGCGGTTCGAGCGCCCCCGTGTATCGCGACCTGGGACGCCGCGCACCCTTCGCCACTCCCCGCTTCTTGCCTCGGTCGCGGGTCAGGAATACCACAATCCGATCGGCTTCCCCCAGCTTGTAGGTTCGCAGGATCAAGGCGTCGGACTTATAGACCATTTCGCAATTCTGAATGCTGAGTGCTGAGTGCTGAAGTGAAGGCTGAATATGGGAAGTGGGAACTTAACGTCGAAGTTGGCAATTCAGAATTCACTTCAGCATTCAGCACTCAGCATTCAGCATTGCCCTATCTTATCCCTATCCCGTGACGCGCAAGTACTTGATAAACACCGCGGCGAGCCCCAGAAAGGACAGAAAGCCGAAGACGTCGGTCAGCGTCGTGATGAACACTGACGACGCAAGGGCCGGGTCGACCTTGAGGGCACGCAGCGCCAGCGGAATCAACGTGCCGGCCGTGGCCGCGACGAACATGTTGATGATCATCGCCAGGCCGAGGATGAGGCCCAGCCACGGCGTCCCCTGCATCAGCCAGACGACGCCCGCGCCGACGAGCCCGCAGGCCACGCCGTTGCCGAGGCCCACGAGGGCCTCTTTGAGGAGAGCCTTGCGCGTATTGCTCCACGTGAGCTCGCCGAGTGCAATGCCGCGGACGATGACCGCGAGCGTCTGTGTGGCCGCGTTGCCGCCCATCCCCGCGACGACCGGCATGAAGACGGCAAGCGAGGTCACGACACCAATCGTGCCCTCGAAGATCTTGACGACCGAGGCCGCGATGAACGCGGTCGCCAGGTTGACCATGAGCCACGGAAGCCGCTTCCGGAGCGACTCGGTCGCCGGCGTAAACACTCGGTCGTCGCTCGCCACGCCGGCGAGGCGGTAGACGTCTTCGGTCGCCTCGTCCTTGATGACATCGATGACGTCATCGACGGTAATCACACCGACCAGCTTGTTCTCTTCGTCGACGACGGGGATCGCCAGCAGGTTGTAGGAGGCGACCTGACGCGCGACTTCCTCCTGATCGGTGTCCACGCGCGCGCTGATCAGGTCGGTCGTCATGATCCGCTTGAGCGGCGTGTCGGGAGGCACGAGCAGGAGACGCCGCAACGAGACGACGCCCACGAGGTGCCGGCGCGCGTCGATGACGTAGAGATAGAAGACCATCTCCACATCCCGCGCCGCCTGCAGCGCCGCGATCGCTTCGGCCGCCGTCATGTCCTCCGAAAGCGCAAAGACTTTCGGGTTCATGATGCGGCCGGCCGTCTTCTCGGGGTAATCGAGCAGTTCCCCGACATCGGCGCTGGCCGGCTTCTTCTGCATCAGCTCCAGCACGGCGGCCGACAGTTCCTCCGGCAGGTGGTCGATGATCGCCGCCACGTCGTCGGACGGGAGCTCCTGGGTGAGCTTGACGATCTCTTCGGCGGAGCGTCCCGAGAGAAGTGCTGCGCCCGCTTCAGGTCCGAGCTCGCTCAACGCCTCCATCGCCAGGCGGCTGTTGCGCTCGACGAGCAGCGAAAACGCGGAAACGCGGTCCTTGTCCGGAAGCTGGGCAAAGAGCTGCGCCAGGTCGGCGGGATACTGCTTCTGAAGCAAATTGACGAGGTTCGCCGTGGCCCCCATGCGCTGGAGGCGCTTGACAGAGTCGAGTACGACGTCGAGCTTGCGCTGGGCCATAGGAACTGCCCAATGTAACACGGAACACAGGAGTTAGGGGTGTGCTTCGGGCCAAATTAACTGGGGTGGGGCAGGGCCGCTGCTTCGAGGCGGGGCACACGCGTGCCGGCTGAGACGAGGAACCTGACGTCGAGCGGCGCGAACGCTTCTGCCGCGGCGGGGAGAAGTCCACCGCGGCCGGTCACGTTCACTCAGTTGCAGCTAATCGTGCGGCTGCATCGGAGATTGACGCCGGATGACCGAATCTTTCAGCGTGTAGTCGGCCGGTACTTCGAAGAGCGACCGCGCGGGCTCGGTCTGAACGATATTCGTCAGGCGATAGATCGTTTGGCCGCTTCGCGGGTCGCTGTGCTTCGTCAGCACGAGGACCTTGAGGTCCGGCGAGAACCACTGCTCGGACAAGACCACAATGGGCTGCTCGTTGCCGATCGTCCCTGCGGGAAACGTCGTCGTCGTGCGCGTGCCCGTGGCGAGCACACCCTCGACCACCTGCTGCCCGATCTCTTCTCTGGTCACGATCCCGCTCGGCGATACGATCCGCTCGAGTGTCGCTGGCTCCGAGGGATACGCCACCGCTCCGGCGTAGCCACTCCCGCCACTGCGGCCCCTGCCACCCCCTGCGCCGCCCGCGGCCACACCGGCGCCACCGGCACTCGCGGCCTGGGTCTCGACCTCGCGCCGGCGGGCGGCGTCCCCGGGCGCTTCAGATGCGCTGACGGTCATGCCTCCCTCGGGTGTTCTCGTAGCAGTCACTGTACCGCTGCTTCCTGGTTCGACGCTGGCGGTTGCGAAACCGCTCGGCGACGTCATGATCACGCCGTTGCGGTGGGCGGTCCGGGTGGCCGGATTGAGCACGTACATCGATCCGGCGACCGGATCGCTGATGCTGACGCTCTGAACCTCGCCGGCGCTCGTCAACTGCTCACGGCGCGTACGCCCCTCGCTGTCGCGATAGATCCGGGTCGCGGTCTTCCGGGCGATACGATTGCCGTCGCTCAGCACCTGCACCGACTCGGTCACCGCGTCCGCTGAATACGGTGTACCAGGAACAATGCGCGACTCCACGGCCACGCGTGCCCGCTCGACCACCTGCCGCCCGAGCGACGCCTGCGCGGGAACCGGCTGTGGGGCCATCACACCCTGCCCGGCGACGGACGCCGTGAGCGCGAGGACGGCGATGGTCATCGTGAGTGTGTGTTTCATATCCAGTGCTCCTATCTCCAAGTGCTTGCGCTGTCCTTCCGCCTGAAGGCGGAAGGTACGGGGATCTGTTCATTGCTACGGGACTCACCGTAACGCGCTGGTCGTGACCAGCCGAATCGCTCGTGCCCGCCCATCCTGGCCCACCAGCACGTCGGCTTCGACCGGGGTCCCCTGCGCGTCGGGCAGAATCTCGATTCCGTAGGTTGGCAGCGAGGTGAGCGGGATCTCCATCCGGATGATCTCGCCGCTTTCAAAGTCGGGCAGCCCGTCCGCTCCGGGAATCGACACGAAGCCTGCCGCGCGCACGACGGGAGCGGCGGGAACGGACCGTTGCCGCGCACCACGAGGTCGCCGACCGCTGATGACGTCCGGGTTCGTCGGACGGCCGACCGTCACCGGCGTCAGGGCGATACCCGGTGCCGGCTCCGGTTCCGGCTTCGGAACCCCTGCCACGACCGCTTGCGGCTGTCGCACGTTGTCCGTCGCTGGCTCGCTGCGTACCCACCACAGCGCCGCCGCCGCGGCCACCAACGTCACTGCGGCTGCGGCAGGGATCCAGCGAGCCGTCACGCTCAGTCCCGCCGGCTGCGGGGCGGATCGCCGCTCGGCAAACGCTTCCAGCAGGCGGGAGCCGAGCGCCTCCGACGGCGCGTCAGCTGTGGTCGCGGCCGCCAGCGCGCGCAGTCCCCGGCTCAATTGACGTTCGCGCGTCATCAGCGCCGCGCACGATGCACAATGCTCGAGATGGCTCTCGACCGCGGCCAGCGTGCCCGGACCTGAGTCCCTGCCCCGAGCCAGCTCGACGATCGCGTCCCGCAGCGAGTGGCATGTCATACGAGGTTCCTCACGCTCCTCAAACTCCGATTGAGGGCCGACACCCTCGCGGGCGTCTCGCGGCGCCGAACCGGATCGCCGGACTCGACGCGTTGACTGGCCGCGAGCTTGACCGCCAGGAGCGCGCGCCCCCGGTGCAGGCGGGAACGGACGGTTCCAACGGCACAGCCGAGCGCGCTCGCGGCATCCGCGTAGCTCATTTCCTGCAGGTCGCAGAGCACGACGGCCTCGCGATACTTGACCGGCAGCGTGAAGACCGCTTCACGCAGCGCCTCGATGCTCTCGGCGCGGGTCAGGTCGCCGAGCGCGTCGGCATCGACTGTCAGAATCTCTTCGAGGCTTTCGTCCTCGTCGCCGTCGCCAATCGGCTGGAGCGGCCGATCTCGGTCTGCCCGACGCCGGACGTGGTTGCGGGCGATCCCGCACAGCCATGCGGCGACCGAAGCTCGGGCCGCATCGTAGCGCCCGGCATCCCTCATGACCGCGAGAAAGACTTCCTGGGTCACGTCCTCGGCAATCGACGGCGACGCGGTCATGTGCAGCGCGAATCGGTAGACCTGTCCCTGGCGGCGGCGGAAGAGCGCGGCGAATGCCTCGGCATCTCCGGCCGCCACGCGGCTGATCAACTCGCCGTCCTGAAGCTGGTCTGAAGGCATTGGCGACGTCGACACTGGGTATTCAGCTGGGGGGGCGTGAAAGTTCCAGATTCTCCGGTGTCCGGGCGTCAGCGCTTGCGTTTCGGCTTTGTCGTCCTTTTCGGCACACCGAGCTCGTCGAGCGTGCGCTCGTTGTTGCGCCAGTCCGGGTTGACCTTGACCCGGAGGTCCAGGAACACCTTCGTATCGAAGAAGCGCTCCAGATCCTGGCGCGCCTCCGTGCCGATCCGCTTGATCATCTCGCCGCCGCGGCCGATGACGATCGGCTTCTGGGACTCCTGCTCCACGAAGATGGTGCAGTAGATCCGCAGCAGGTGGTCGCGTTCAGACTCGTCGAACTCGTCGACGGCGACTGCGGTCGAGAACGGCAGCTCCGCACGTGTGTGCGCGAGCACCTTCTCGCGCACCATCTCTGCCGCCATGGCGCGCTCCGACTGATCGGTCAAATAGTCATCCGGGAAGATCGGATCGCCCTCCGGCAGCTGCTCCAGGAGCACGCGCTCGAGCCGGTCGACGCCATCGCCCGTCGCCGCGGACACTGGGACCATAGCGGCGAAGTCGTGCCAGGCCCCGGCACGCGCCATCAGGGGCAGCAGGGCCGACTTGGCCACCAGATCGATCTTGTTGAGGACAAGCACGACCGGCCGAGTGACGTGCTTCAGCAGGTTCGATACGTACTCGTCTCCGCGTCCAGGTTTCGTGGAGGCGTCGAACACGAGCGCGATGACGTCCATCTCGCGCAGCGTCTCGACGGCCGCGTCGACCATCCGGACGTTCAACCTGTGGAGTGGGCGATGGATGCCTGGTGTGTCGACGAAGACGATCTGGCCGTCGTGGCCGCCATCGTGACCCTCGTCGAAGTGCTTGACCGCGAGGATCCGGTTGCGGGTCGTCTGGGGCTTGTCGGAAACGATCGCGACCTTGGTGCCGATGATTCGATTGAGGAGCGTGGACTTGCCCGCGTTGGGCCGACCGATGAGCGAGACTGAGCCGGCATGCGCCACGTGAGTTGGCTACCGGCGCTCGACCGGCGCTTCCTGCGCGCGACGGAAGCGGACCTTGTGGATACGCCGACGTTCGGCCTCGAGGACTTCGACGTGCAGCCCATCGAGCTCGAAGGTCTCCCCTACCGCTGGCACACGGCCGACGCGAGTCAGTACATAGCCGCCGACTGTTTCGAAGCCTTCGGGTTCGATCTCGACGTCCAGGCGGTCGCGAACCTGGTCGATGCTGGCCTTCGCGCTGAACACCCAGGAGCCGTTGCCTTCGTCGACGACGGGCTCGGTCTCGACGTCGTACTCGTCCCTGATCTCGCCGACGATCTCTTCGAGCAGGTCTTCGAGAGTCACGAGACCCGCGGTGCCGCCGTACTCGTCGACGACGATCGCCATCTGGACCTGCCTGCGCTGAAACTCCTTCAGGAGCTCGGGCACGCGTTTGGTCTCGGGCACGAACACGGCCGGCCGAACGAGGCCCGCGATGGACTCGCCGCCGCTGTCAGAGTCGGTCAGCAGGACCAGATCCTTGACGAAGACGATACCCAGGATGTTATCGAGGTTCTCCTTGAACACCGGAATCCGGGAGTACTCCTGCTCGCGGAAGAGCGCCCGCAGCTCGGTGAGCGTCGCGTCCGCCGGAATGGCGACGATATCAGGACGCGGCGTCATGACTTCGCGCACGAGCGTGCCGCCGAAATCCACGATGGACTGCAGCAGGGCGCGCTCCTCCTGCTCGATGAGATGGGGCTCTTCGCCCGCCTCCGCGCCGTTCGTCGTTTCTCCCGTGCCTTCCTCGGTGCCGTTGCCGGCGGCGGGACTCTCACGTTCGCGCCGGCTGTCGACGATCAGCCGGACGAGCGTGCCCGTCAGCGGGTGCAGGAACCGCGCGGCGAAGTCGAACGGCGGAAGGAGGATCTCGAGCGCCTTCTCAGGGTTGCGCCTCACGATCAGGAGCGGCAGCACATGCTCGAACATCAGGATGAAGACCGCCACGAACAGCAGCAGCATCCCGATCGACGAAAAGCCCTCGGACCCGGTGAGCACGGCGAGCACGACCGTCGCGAGCGAGAAGATGAGACCGAGCATCAGCCGCGCGGGCATGAAGAGCTGGATCGGATCGTCGAGGTAGAACCCGAGGCGATCGTCGCTACCGCCGCGCTCGACCATCAGCCGCAGCGACAGACGCATCAAGGAGCTGAAGGCCGTTTCGATCGTGCCCACGTAGATGGCGGCCAGCGCCAGCAGCAGGAGGAGTGCGATCATGCTCCCGCTCGTTGGGCGCGGGGTCGTGACGACGCCCGCTCGATCAGTCCGGTTGCCAGTCCGCCCTTGCGCCGCAGCGTCGCCTCGAGGCGCGCCATCCGGCCGTTGTCGTTCAGGTGGTGATGGTCGTAGCCGAGAAGGTGCAGCAGGCCATGGAGCGCAAGGATGCGCAGCTCGGACTGGTACGAATGCCCTGCCTCTTTCGCCTGGCGTCGTGCGACGCCTGTAGCAATCACGATGTCGCCGACGATAGACACGAGAGAAGCGCCCGCGGCCCGAGCGCGGCGCGACCAGCCTCCGCCAAGGCTACGGCGGTCCGCCGAAGCTTTAGCGAAGGCGGAAGTCGCCGAGCGAGAGCGAGTGACAGCCTTGAGCCGCCGTGAGCGCGAAGCGCGAGCGGCCGCGCTTGGGGGTGGGGCCCCAGGCGCACTGAGAGAAGTGGGGCCCCGCGAGCGCTGATAAATGCTGACAGAGTCCGTCGGAAGCACGTCCGCGACAAATGAAAGTACGTCCGTCGTCTTATCTTTCCGTCGATACTTGCGATTGAGGGCCCGCATGCGGGCGTCGCTCACGAGCGCCACGCTCACCTCGCCTATGGCGCGCGGCGCCGCAACAGCGGCGAGCCAGCGGGCCAGGCCCCCATCGCGAACGGCACGGCCCGTCCCGTCGCTGACCGAGACGCGCAAGCGCTTACTGTCGGGATCCACCGTACGACTCGTAGGCCTTGACGATCTGCTGCACGAGCTGATGGCGCACCACGTCGCGGTCGTCGAAGTGGACAAACGCGATGTCGTCGATGCCACCCACAACCTTCATCGCCTCGATGAGCCCCGACGGCCGCCCGGACGGCAAGTCGATCTGCGTGATGTCGCCCGTGACGACGGCCTTCGATCCAAAGCCCAGGCGGGTGAGGAACATCTTCATCTGCTCGGACGTCGTGTTCTGGGCCTCGTCGAGGATCACGAACGCGTCGTTGAGCGTGCGACCGCGCATGAACGCAATTGGCGCCACCTCGATCGTGCCCCGCTCGAGCAGTCGTTCGACCCGCTCGAGGTCGATCATGTCGTAGAGCGCGTCGTACAGCGGCCGCAGATACGGGTTCACCTTCTCCTGCAGGTCTCCGGGCAGGAACCCGAGCTTCTCGCCCGCTTCGACGGCCGGTCGCGCCAGGATGATCCGACTGACGCGCTTCGACAGCAGGTACGTCACCGCCTGCGCCATCGCGAGGTACGTCTTGCCCGTCCCCGCGGGGCCGATCCCGAACACCACGTCGTACTTGTCGATCGCGTCCAGGTACTTCCTCTGGTTGACGCTCTTGGGCAGCACCTGACGCTTGCCGGACGACCGCGGCGCGCCGCGCAGGAAATAGTCCGCGAGCTCGACCTGGTCGTCCTGCGCCACGAGTTGCGCGGCCGTCCGAACGTCGCCCTTGGCCAGCTTGTACCCGCCTCGCAACAACGCGGCAAGTTGCTCCAGGACACGCTCCGCACGCGCCACATCTGCCGCGTCACCCTCCACGATCACCTCGTGCCCACTCGTCCGGGTGCGGACGTTGAACAACGTCTCGAGATGCTTGAGGTTTTCGTCGTAGCTTCCGAACACCGACTCGACCCCATCGTCGGGGATCGTGATTTTGCGCGTGGCGGTGGTTGACGGTATGACTGTAACTCCTTGATTTTGTTGCAATTACGTTACATGGGCGCTACCGATCTTAGCACGGTCGGCGCTCTTGTCACATTACGGCCCGATCCTGCCCCGGTTCAGACGTTTGGCTTCAGGTGAAGCTCGCGGAGCTGCCGGGGACTGACCGTCGATGGCGCGTCGGCCATGAGGTCCACGGCCTGGGCCGTCTTCGGGAACGCGATGACCTCGCGAATCGAGCTCTCGCCCGCCAGGATCGCGACGACGCGGTCGAGACCGAGCGCAATGCCACCGTGCGGCGGGGTGCCGTACTCGAGCGCCTCGAGGAAAAAGCCGAACCGCGTCCTGGCGTCCTCGTCGGAGATCTGAAGCAGCTTGAAGATCAGACGCTGCAGCGTCTGATCGTGGATTCGGATGCTGCCGCCGGCAATCTCGCTGCCGTTCAGCACGAGGTCGTACGCGCGGGCCCGCGCCCGGCCGGGATCGCTCTCGAGGAGTGCCGCATCGCTCTCGAGCGGCGACGTGAACGGGTGGTGCATGAACTCGTGGCGCTGCTCCTCTTCGACCCATTCGAACATCGGAAAGTCGACGACCCAGAGAAACGCGAACTTGGCCGGGTCCAGCAGATTCTCGCGGCGCGCGAGCTGAAGGCGAAGCTGGCCGAGCAGCTTGGACGTCGGCTCGTGCTTGCCTGCGGCCACGAGGAGCAGATCCGCCGGCCCGGCCTTGGCGATCTCGAGCGCGCGACGAATCGCGTCCTCGCCTGCGGGCTTGAGCGCCGAGCTCTGCACGGCACCTTCCGCGGCACGCGCCCAGACCAACCCCGCCGCCCCGAGCTGCTTGGCCTGTTCGACGACCTCGTCCAGCTCGCGTCGCGAATACCGCGCGGCGCCCGGCACCGCGAATCCGCGGACCTCTCCACCCGACTCGATCGCAGTCCGAAAGACGGCGAACCCCGACTCGCTGAACGCGGCCGAGAGATTGCTGATCTCCATACCGCACCGGAGGTCGGGCTTGTCCGATCCGTATTTCGCGATGGCCTCGGCGTAGGGCATCCGGAGAAACGGCCGCGGGGCAGCACGTCCGATGAGCGCCATGAGCCGCTCCATGAGCGGCTCGATCGTCGAAAACACCAGATCTTCGGTCGCAAACGACATCTCGAGGTCGATCTGCGTGAACTCGGGCTGACGGTCGGCCCGGAGATCCTCGTCGCGGAAGCACTTGACGATCTGGAAGTAGCGATCCATGCCCGAGATCATCAGGATCTGCTTGAAGATCTGCGGCGACTGCGGCAACGCGTAGAACTCCCCTGGATGCACGCGGCTCGGCACCAGATAGTCGCGCGCGCCCTCGGGCGTGGACTTCGCCAGCATCGGCGTTTCAATCTCGAGAAAGCCCTGCTCGTCGAAGTACTTCCGCACCTCCATCGTGACGCGGTGCCGCAGCGCCAGGTTCTGCTGCATGCGCGACCGCCGCAGATCGAGATAGCGGTACTTCAAACGCGTATCTTCGGAGACCGGCGACTCGTCGGCGATGGGAAAGGGCGGCGTCTTCGCGTCGTTCAGCAGCCGGATCTCGCGCGCACGAACTTCTATCGCGCCGGTACTGACTTTTGGGTTCACCGTCTCGGGCGACCGAGCCTCGACGTGTCCGAGGATCGCAATCACGTACTCGCCGCGGAGCCGTCCGGCGCGGGCGATGAGCGTGTCGTCGTCGCGGACGACGACCTGCGTCACGCCGTGACGATCGCGAATATCGATGAAGACGAGCGAGCCGAGATCGCGAATGCGGTGTACCCAGCCGAGCAACACCACGTCCTGTCCGACGTCGGCGGCGGTGAGGGCACCACAGGTGTGCGTTCGCGCGAGCGTTCCGAGAGGTTGGTTCATAACTCGAGGGTTAGAAGATTGAGCTCAACGTTTGCCGTTCAACGCGGCCGACACCCACGCCGCCGCCTGATCGCGGGCGACGACGGTTTGCTCGCCGCTTTGCATGTTCTTGATTGTCACCTGGCCGGCCGCACGTTCGTCTCCGCCGACGACGGTGACGAACCGGAGACCGCGCGTTGAGGCGTACTTGAACTGCTTGCCCAGCTTGTCGGCCTCCGGATACACCTCGACCCGAAGACCGGCCGCCCGCAGGTCACCGGCCAGCCGGAGGGCGTCCGCCACGCCGTCCTGATCGAACAGCGTCACCAGCACGTCGGCAGCGGCGGACTGCACGCTCGACGGGAACATGTTCCGCTCGGTCATCACCACGAGGATCCGCTCGAGCCCCAGCGAGAATCCACACGCCGGAAGATCCTCGCCCGAGAACATGCCGATCAGCCCGTCGTAGCGCCCGCCGCCGCCGAGGCTGCCTGCCAGGTCCGGCACCGCGATCTCCATGATCGCTCCGGTGTAATAGGACAACCCCCGCGCCAGGCTCGGATCGACCTGCACGTGATCGCCGGCGCTGGTCGCAGCGCTCAGGCGCACGATCTCGCCGAGATTCGCGACGGCCGCTTCTCCGCCCGCATGGCCCGCCACGTGCGACGCCGCCCGCTCCAGGTGATTCGCGTTGACCGACTGAAGGTCGAAGACTCCTTCCACGGCCGGCGCCGCGTAGGCTGCCAGCAGCCGGTCGATCGCCTCGGCCCCAATGCCACGGGTCGAGAGCTCGGTCGCGACCCCGTCGCGGCCGAGCTTGTCCAGCTTGTCGACCGCCACCAGCGCTTGATCGTGCAACGTCTCGGGGACGCCGAACTTCTCGAGCATGCCGCGAAGCAGACCGCAGTGGTTGAGCCGGATCACGAAATCCGTGAAACCAAGCGTGCGGAGCACATCGCTCACCGCCGCGCACACCTCTGCTTCGACGACAGGCGAGCGCGAGCCGATTGCGTCGACGTCGCACTGATAGAACTCGCGGAACCGGCCCCGCGCCGGCCGGTCCGCGCGCCACACCGGCTGAATCTGGTACCGCTTGAAAAAACGCGGCAGCGTCCCTCGGTGCTCGGCGACCACCCGCGCGAGCGGCACCGTCAGGTCATAGCGCAGCGCCAGGTCCGTTTCGCCCGACGCCTCGTGCTCCCCGCGCCGCAACACCTTGAAAATGAGCTTCGCGCCTTCGTCGCCGTACTTGCCCGTCAGCGTCTCGATGTTCTCGAGCGCCGGCGTCTCCAGCGGCTCGAACCCGTATCGTTTGTACACGTCTTCGACGACCGCGATAACGTAGTCGCGGCGTCGCACATCGTCTGGGAGAAAGTCACGCATGCCGCGCGCGGGGCGCGTCTGCTCTGGCATAAGGTTTCTGACGCTAGTCGGGACCGAGGACACCAGCTGACCGAAAACGTCGTACTGGTATCTCGACATTATAGTTGACCGCTGCCGACGCCCCGCATTCCTCCCTTCTATGCCTCCCTCTCCTCCTCGTCTATGATTGGCCAAATGTCCCCAGCGGATGCTCAGCAGCCATCCGGCGCGCGCCTGCCGCTGCTTCTCCTGCTCTTCTTTCTCTCCGGCGTCAGTGCTCTCGTTTACCAGGTGCTATGGATGCGGCTCCTGGCACTCGTGTTCGGCGTGACCGTCCATGCCGCGAGCACGGTCCTTGCCGCCTTCATGGCCGGCCTGGCGCTCGGGAGCACCGCGGCCGGACGGCTGGCCGATCGCGTGCGGCGGCCGCTTCTCGCATTCGCCGCGGCCGAGGCCGGAGTGGCCGTCGCCGCGCTGGCCACGCCGCTCGCGCTGGCTGGCGTGGAAGCACTGTATGTCCGCCTGCACGGAATCCTTGACGGGTGGCCGATCGTCGTGGGCCTGGTCCGATTCGGCCTGTCGTTTGCCGTGCTCGTCGTCCCCACGACCTTGATGGGCGCGACGCTGCCCCTCGTGGTGAAGTCCGCTCTCGCCCGGGGATCGATTCCCGGCCGGCAGGTCTCCCTGCTCTACGCGGCCAACACCGCCGGAGCAGTCTCCGGCGCGCTCGTCGCCGGCATCTGGTTGATTCCGCAACTGGGCATCTCGTGGGCGTTCCGGATCGCCGCGATCGTCAACCTGCTCGTTGCTGCCGGGGCTGTCGGGGCCCTCATCGTCTCTCGCGGCGCTGAGGCGTCTCCCGCCACCCCGCCGGCACCCGTCGTGGCAAGCTCGACGACGACGATCACGCCGACATCCGAGCTGGTGCGCCGGCTCGTGCTCTTCACCTTTGCGGTGTCCGGTTTCGTCGCGTTCGGGCTCGAGATCATCTGGTTCCGGATGCTCGTCCTGCTCTTCCGTCCAACGACGTATGCGTTCACCGTCATGCTCGCGACGGTGCTGGCCGGGATTGCGATCGGAAGCTGGCTGTCGACACCCGTCACGAGCCGGCGGCGGATGGATCTCGTTGGCGTGCTGGCGGTGCTCGAACTGCTGCTGGCGCTCGCAGCCGTCACCTCCATGTGGCTCATGGGTCACTCCGGCTCTGTGTACACGTGGGCTGGCCCGGTGTTCGCCGGCACGCCCTTGGCCTACGTCGGGCCGCTGGCGGCAACGAGCGTTGCCGCGATCTTTCCCGCGGCTCTCCTGATGGGGATGGCGTTTCCCATCGGGATCTCGCTCTGGGTGAACGACGTCGGCGACGATCAGGCCGGCGAGCGCATCGGCGTCATCTACGCAGTCAACGTGGCGGGGGCCGTCGCCGGCTCCCTGCTGACAGGATTTCTGCTGCTGCCGGCGATCGGCAGCCGCGACAGCCTGCTGCTGATGTCAGGTCTGGCGCTCGGCACCGGCCTCCTGCTGCTGACCCAGATCCCACGGCGGGCTACGCGCCTCGCGTTGGGGGGCGTCGCGCTCTTCGCCTTCGCGTTCGTCGCGTGGAAGACGCCTGATCCAATCGTCGAGCTGCTCCACTCGCGATACCCCAGGGAAGTGCCGGTCTGGCGACAGGAGGACGGTCATGCCAGCGTCGCGATCCTGCGCCGGGATTCCCGTTTCGCGGCGACGATCCACGGGCTCTACATCAACGGCACGCATCAGGCGAGCGACAGCCCGACGATGGTGTCGTACCATCGGCTCATCGGCACGCTGCCCGTCGCTATCCACAACGAGCCGCGCCGGGCGCTGGTCATCGGCGCCGGCGGCGGCGCCACGGCCGGCGCCGTCGCCGCCTTCAGCGACAAGACCCGCGTCGACGTCGTCGAGCTCTCGCCGGCCGTCGTCGCTGCGGCCCGGCAGTTCAGCGGCATCAATCAGAACCTGCTGAGCCGTCCCAACGTTCACCTGAAGGTGGACGACGGACGGAACTACATGCTCCTGACGCCGGAACGCTACGACGTCATCACCGCGGACGTGATCCTTCCGATGCACGCGGGGGCAGGCAATCTGTATTCGGTCGAGTACTACCGGCTGATGCGGCGCGTGCTGAACCGGCACGGGATCGCGCTTCAGTGGATCGGGAGCGCGGGCGAGACCGAGTACAAGATGATCATGCGGACGTTCGTGACGGTCTTTCAGCACACGACGCTCTGGCACGGAGGCAGTCTGATGGTCGGGTCAAGCCGGCCGCTCGTGCTGGAGGAGGAGGCGTTCCTGAAAAAGCAGGCGTTGCCTCAATCGAAGGAGGCCCTCGACGCGATGGGGTTCAAGAGCTTCGAAGCACTGCTTTCGCAATACGACGCCGGCCCCGCCGAGATCAAGGCGTTTCTCGGCGAGGGACCGATCCTGACCGACGATCAGCCCCTGACCGAGTACTTCCTGTCGCTGCCGCAGAACGATAGGCCCGTGGACCTTTCCAGGCTCCGCGGCAGCGTCAGACGTCACGTGATTCCGGCCGGCGCTTCGCCTGGGGGTAGCTGATCCCGAGTTGCTCGAGCCGTCGCCCGGAGCCGGGCACTACTCGATTGGCTGCGGCGCGGCGAGAGCGCGTTGGGCCACACTCCGCGTCCGATGGCGTGGTGACTTCACGCCCGTCCTCAGCTTATTCAGCACCTCGCGTTTGACTCGAGATGAAAGCCGATCTTTTTCCTTCCGTAGAAACGCCTCGACGACCTGCGGATCCCGCTTAGCAAGCTCCCGAAGAGACCACGACATTGCCTTGACGACCATGTCGTCCGAATCGCCGAGCAGCAAGCGGCAGACGCGCAATGTCCTCCGGGCATCGCCGGTTCCACCTCGAGCGCGCGAGTTCAACGGCACCGTTGCAACAAGTGCCAGTCGGCGGCGCCACCGATCGTGCGATCGCGCCCATGCAAGGATCTTCGAGTCAGTCACAAGCCCAGCGCGCCACGCCTGCCCGAGCACCGTCACGCCAAAGAGGTCCACCGAGCCCCAATCAGAGAGACCGTCAGCCATTCTCTCCACCAGTCGGTCATTTAGAAGACCGAAGGCGCGTTCGTGCGCGGCGAGGACCTCCCATGAGACCATGCGTTCAGCCCAGCCCGCACCGTCGAGGAGCGCCCTCACGAACTGAAGCACGGTTTTCGGAGACTCATCGGCGAGCACCGTCGAGTATCGGCGGCGAAGCGAGCGCACAGACGGCGTGTTGATGCGTGCAAGAGACGCCAGGTCTCCACGAACTTCGTCGGCCAAGTTGAGCGAGGCCTTCATGTTTGAGGGTTTCTCTTGAACTGTCGCCGCGTTGGCCCTCAGGAGACCACCTCCAGGGCTCGCCGTGCGCACGGCGAGCCCTGGAATTCGAACCAGGTCACTCCCTCGACCACCATGTCGTACCGCAATCCGTAGTGACCCGTCGCGAGAAGACCGGCCACGGTCATCTCGATCTCAACCTCTTCGCCGGGGGCGACATCACGCGGCAACGGGGTGCGGCCCAGGTCTTCCCGCAGAACGTCGCCGCGAGCATCGCAGACCTTGAGCCCGAATGTGACCTGCCCGCCGAAGCGTCGTCCTCTCGCCTTCCACGTGACGCTGCCCGCGTTCGTGATTCGTACCCGATCCGTGAACGGCTGCCCCGCGCGGACGATCGCGGAGACCTGCTCTGGAACAATCCGGGCCTCGAGCCGCCCGACGAGCTGGTGCGCCGGCAGGAGCGTGTCGGCGGGTGGATTATCGCCTTTGTGCAGAACAAAGCGGGCGTGCTCGGCGGGACAGAGACGCAGGGTCTCATCCCACATCTGCCGGAGCGGTAAACCGTCGGCGGACGTCGCCGAGTACTCGAACACGTAAGCGGCGGAGGATCGCAGCGGAACCACTCGCATCCGGCTGAAACCGGCCTCCATTGCCCAGCGGTGGATCACGGGAAGGGAGACGCTCTTTTCGATCACGTTTTCTTCCCGCATCCGGAATCGGGATAGCGGTTGAACGCCGTGCGCGGTGCCGGGCTCTGAGAACACCGCGCGCCCGCCTGGTTTGAGCACCCGGTGGATTTCCCGAAGGGCTGCGGCGTAGGAGGGCAGATGGTGCAGGGCGTTCATACACAGGACGCCTTCGAAGCTGCCGGCCACAAACGGCAGTGACTGCCCTCTGGCCGTGACGAATGCCGCTTCGTCGCGGAACACCAGGCGGCTGTCGGCGGCCAGGCGCCGGCGGCCGCGGCGCATCATTTCGATCGACAGGTCCACGGAGACCGTTCGAACTCCCAAGCGGCTCAGAAGCTCCGAGGCCCAGCATGTGCCGGCGGCGAAGTCCAGGACGAGGTCGTCAGGGCGAGGGGCCAGCAGCTCACAGGCGACCGAGAAGTCGAACAGATAATTCCAGCTCTCCGCCGCGGTCGTCCAGTGCAGCGGAAAATTGAGGCTGCTCGTCAGGTCCTGCTTTTCATCGGCGCGAGCTTCGGAATCGTCCGAGGCGCGATCGATGCTGGGCACGTCCCGGTTCTCCCAGGCGGACAATTCCTCCGCGCTCATCGAGCCGAGAGACTCCTCGCCGGGCAGACTCGAGAAGCCAAACGACCGTTCGACGGCGCCATGCGCCTCTGGACCGGCGGGAGCGGCGGAGCCACGGGAGCGCAGAAGCTGACCCGCCACGCGTCGGAGATCGGTCAGACGAGTCATTCAGAGATGCCGCCAGACGTCACGTGCTTCTGCTAGCGCTTCACCGTCGGGTAGCTGATCCCGAGCTGCTCGAGGTAGGTCTTATAGCGCGACGGATCGTAATAGAACTTCCTGAGCTCGGGCCGGTACTTGTCCATGATGCCCTTGTTCATCTCGATCGCCGGCTTGTCCTCGGGACGGATGAGCGGTTCGTACTTGATCTCCTTGGTCTGCACGGTCCGGAAATAATCCCACGCCTGATCGACGAGCGCCGGCTTCAACACCAGGTCGAGGACGGTCATCGCCTGCACCTTGGCGCCGGCCGTGGCCCCCTTGTGCGCGATCGGCGTCGCCATCGAAATCGCGTTCGCCCAGTTGTGCCCCGGGAGCCCGGGGATGTTCGACGGGAAACGGAGCGTCACCGTCGGCACATTCCACGAGATGTCGCCGATGTCGTCCGACCCGCCGCCGCGATTGTCGCGGACGGGCCCCTGCAGCTCGGCGCCAACCTTGAGCGTCAGCCCCTGTTCCCGGCCGCCAAGCTCCTTCTGCAGGGCCTTGGCGAGCGTCTGGTCGGCCTCGCTCCACTCGGGCATCCCGACCTTCTGAATGTTGGCCCAGGTCGTCTCCGCGACGACCTTGTTGAAGTGCTGCGGCCAGGCGCTCCCAAGCACACGCATCGGCTGCAGCTCGGTGTTGGTCATCATCGCCGCGCCCTTCGCGATGGACTCACCGATCGCCCACAGCTCCTTGATCTTCGGGTACGTCGTCTGGCGGAAGTAGTACCAGACGGACGCGTTCCGCGGCACGACGTTCGGCTGGTCGCCGCCGTTGGTGACGACGTAGTGAGAGCGGTGTTCGAGAGGAAGGTGCTCGCGACGGTAGTTCCAGCCGATGTTCATCAGCTCGACCGCGTCGAGCGCGCTGCGGCCCCGCCACGGCGCGCCCGCCGAGTGTGCGGTCTGCCCCGTGAACGTGAACTCGACGGAGACGAGACCTGTGCCGTCGCGGTCGCCCCAGGACACGCCGAGCTCGTTGCCGACGTGGGTGAAGAGCGCAATGTCGACATCCTTGAAAAAGCCTTCGCGCACGAAGTACGCCTTGGTGCCAACCAGCTCCTCGGCAGTGCCCGGCCAGATCCGAATCGTGCCCGGCAGCTTCTCCCGCTCCATGATCTTCTTCACGGCGATCGCCGCAGTGATGTTCACCGCCTGCCCGGAGTTGTGACCCTCCCCGTGCCCGGGTGCGCCCTCGATCATCGGCGCGTAGTACGCCACACCGGGCTTCTGCGACGCCTGCGGGATGCCGTCGATGTCGGAACCCAGCGCGATCACGGGCTTCCCCGAGCCCCACGTCGCCATGAACGCAGTCGGGATTCCGGCAATGCCCTCCTGCACCGTGAACCCGTTCTTCTTGAGCACGTCGACGAGATACCGGTGGGTCTCGGTCTCCTGAAACCCGAGCTCGGCAAAGCTGAAGATGGAATCGACCATCTGCTGCGTGAAGTCCTTCATCGACTCGACGTCTTTGACCGCGTCCGCCTTCAAACGCTCCGCGCGCGTGTCATCCCGCCCGGCGCGTGTGGACGCGGGCGCGGCAGCCGGCGACGACGAGCTGGACTGATTCTGGGCAAGGGGCGCGGCGGCCAACGCCAGGGTCGCCGCCACGACGGGGATCACTCGGATTCGATGCATTGACGAAGCTCCTGATGCGATAGATCTCAGAGGCGCCGAGAATAGCAGACTTTCAACGATAATAAGGTGTTGATGGCGATTCTCGACCGTTTCGGGCGTCCGCTCCGGAGTCTGCGCGTGTCGGTCACCGACCGCTGCAACCTGCGCTGCCTGTACTGCATGCCGGAGCCGGACTACGCGTGGCTGCCGAAGGACACGCTGCTCACGTTCGAGGAGATTGGCGCAGTCGCCGACGCCTTCTGCGATCTGGGGGTCGACCGCGTGCGTCTGACGGGAGGCGAACCGCTCCTGCGACGGGACCTGGCCAGACTGGTCCGGTCGCTGGCGGCGCGCCCGGCGATCCACGACCTGGCGCTCACGACCAACGGCGTCCTGCTTGCCCCGCAGGCGGCCGCGCTGCGCGCCGGCGGGCTGCACAGAATCACCGTAAGCCTCGACACGCTCGATCGCCAACGCTTCCGTGACATGACGCGCTTCGACAGCCTCGAAGCGGTGCTGGATGGGATCGACGCCTCCGCCGCCGCCGGCTTCGAGTCGCTCAAGATCGACACGGTCGTCATGCGCGGCGTCAACGACCATGAACTGACCGCGCTCATCGAGTACGGCCGGCCGCTCGGCGCCGAAGTCCGATTCATCGAGTACATGGACGTCGGGGGGGCCACGCGATGGTCGCCGCGCGCGGTGGTCTCGCGACGCGAGATACTCGACACGCTCGGGAAGCACTACGGCACGATCACCCCGATAGCCGAAGAGTCGTCTGCGCCGGCCGATCGCTTCACGCTGCCCGACGGCACGATCTTCGGCATCATCTCGTCGACCACCGAACCGTTCTGCAACACCTGCGACCGCAGCCGGCTCACGGCCGACGGCGTCTGGCTGATGTGCCTCTATGCCAGTGCCGGAACGGACCTGCGGCGCCCCCTGCGCGCCGGCGCGACGACCGACGAGCTGCGCCACCTCATCGCGACGGTCTGGGCCTCGCGCGCCGATCGTGGCGCAGAGGAACGCCTCGCGTTCGCGACGCGAGAGCCGCTGATCCCCGTGAGCGCATTAAAGAAGGATGCGCACCTGGAGATGCACACAAGGGGGGGGTGAGACTGTCGACTGATTCCGACTGATTCACCTCTCAACTCTGAACGCCAGATACATCAACGTGCCGGCGCGCTCGAGGTGCAGAACGGCGGCGCCGCCGGGCTTGAACGTGGCGGCGGCCGCGTTGAGGTCGGCGACGGTCTCGACCACCTTGCCGTTGAGCGAATAAATCACGTCGCCCGGCTGCAGCCTGCCCTGTTGCGAGTACGGCATCACGTGCGAGACGCTCGCCACCACGACGCCTTTCTGACGACGCAGGTTCGGCAGCAGCTCGACGATCTGAGGTGTCAGGTTGAGGGCCAGCACGCCGAGCGCGCGGACCGGCACCTGCTGGGCGACCAGATCGCTCAGCCGCCCGGCCTCGCTGTCACGCTCGCCGACGGGCACTCGCATGCTCAACTTCCGGTCGCCCCGCTGGACGTCGAGCACGACAGTGTCGTTGACGCCGCGCGAGTACAGGTTGATCCGGAGCTGACGGCCGTTCTCCATCCGCTTCCCGTCGAGCGCCAGCACGAGGTCGCCTGGTTGCAACCCGGCGCGTGCGGCAGGACCACCGGGGGCGACATCCGACAGCACGACCCCGGCGTCTCCTGAGGTGCCGAGCGCCTCGGCCAGGAGCGGCGTAAGCGTCTGTGTACGAACGCCGATGTCGCCTCGTCGCACACGGCCGGTCTTGCGAATCTGTGCGAACACGTTGCGGACGATGTTGCTCGGCGCCGCGAAGCCGATGCCTTCGTTGCCGCCAGACTGCGAGTAGATGAGCGTGCTGATGCCGACCAGCCGCCCCTCGGTATCGACGAGCGCGCCGCCGCTGTTTCCCGGATTGATGGGCGCGTCGGTCTGTATGTAGATCATCGGATCCTCCGGCGTGAGCTGGCGCGCCACCGCGCTGACCACCCCGAGGGTGACGGACGTCTCGAGCCCGAGCGGGCTGCCAAATGCCAGCACGATCTGGCCAGGCCTCAGCGCCTCTGAGTCGCCGAACGCCAGCACCGGGAGTCCCTTGGCTTCGATCCTGATCACGGCGACGTCGGTCTCGTGATCGATCGCCACGACCTGGGCGCCCACGACGCGGCCTCGCCGCCGCAGGACCGACGCTCCAGGAGCGCCGCCGGTCGCGGCGAGCGCGAGCTCGACTTCGATCCGCGTGGCGCGTTCGACCACGTGGGCATTGGTCACGATGTAGCCGTCGGGATCGACGATGACCCCCGAGCCGCTGCTGCGTTCCAGCGCGGGCTCGCTCGACGCCCGATCGTCTTCATCCGGCTCGGCGTATCCGGTGATAAAGATCTGGACCACGCTCGGGCTGACACGCTCCGCCAGATCCTGGAGCGACTGCGAGAGCTCGGTCAGGCCGCGCGTCGGCGACGTGCGCGGCTGAGCGCTCTGCGCCGCAAGCGGAGCGGGAATCAAGAGCAGGGCGGCCGTGACGAGACGAAACGTGAAGGCCATTGGGAGATTGTAGGGGAACGGAGAAGTTCGGAGGTAACGGATCATCAGCTCGCGTCGATCACGCGGGCCCCCTCTGATGGCAGGCACACAAACGCCGTCGTGGACCGTCCAGTGCGCTCCTCGTAGCCCGCCTCGACCGAGGACATCACGCGCTCGACCGACCCGGCCTCGACCAGCGCGATGGCGCACCCGCCAAATCCGGCACCGGTCAGCCGCGCACCTGTGCAGCCCGGCTGGACGATCGCGAGCTCGACGAGGGCGTCGAGCTCCGGCGACGACACGTCGTAGAGATCTCGCAGGCTCGCGTGCGAGTGCAGCATCAGGCGTCCCGCCCGCTCCAGGTCCCGCGCCGCGAACGCGTCGGCAAGCGCGGACGGCCGCCGGTTCTCCGCGATGACGTGGGAGGCGCGCCGGACGTCGACGGGATCGAGCGACGCCGCCTGCTCCGCCAGCATCGCATCGTCGGCATCACGCAACGCGCGGACCCACGTGTCGCGCGCTCTGAGCGCGGCGACCACGCGCTCGCACGACGCGCGCCGGTCGTTGTAGGCGCTCGTCGCCAGCTCCCGGCGGACGCCGCTATCGAAGACGAGAATCCGGGCCGCAGCCGGGATTGGCACGTCGCGCGTCTCGAGTGAGCGGCAGTCAATCAGGAGCGCGCAGCCCTCGCGGGCCGAGGCGACGGACAGCTGGTCCATGATGCCGCAGGCGACCCCCGCAAACTCGTGTTCTGCCTGCTGCGCCAGGCGCGCCGCGGCGCGCGGATCCCAGCGCAGATCCGAAGCGGCCCCAAGAGCCCGCGCCACCGCAATCTCGACCGCTGCCGACGACGAGAGCCCCGCGCCCGCCGGCACCTCACTGGCGATCGCGAGATCGGCGCCCCGCAGGGCGTGGCCCGCGCCGAGCATCGCCCACGCCACCCCCGCGACATACCCGAACCACCCACCACGCGGGCTGCGTTTCTGCGGCGCGGTCGTGCTTCGCCGCTCGAGCGCGTCGAGCGACAGCTCGCGCGTCTGCCCGAACTCCGAGGTGTATGCCCGGAGCACGCGATCCTGGCGCGGCGCAAACGCCACCGCGACATGACGGTCAATCGCCATCGGCAGAACGAAGCCATCGTTGTAGTCGGTGTGCTCGCCGATCAGATTGACTCTGCCGGGTGCGACCGCAAGGGAGGGACGCACGCTGCGGCCGAAAGCCTGCTCGAACTCGTGCCGCGCACGCTGAAGAAGACGTTGACGGACCATGTTGGACGTTGGGGATCGTAGCGCAGACTGGCGGCTCGCTGCTCGCGGCTGGCTGTTCAATTCAAAAAGCAAAACGGGGAAAGCCTGGAGGCCTTCCCCGTTCTTGATCAAGACAACCGCGAGCCGCCGGCCGCGACTTGCGAGCCGCCAACCGCGAGCCGCCAGCGTGTTTACTGCTGCGACTTGTGCAGCACTTCCTGAACCGGCTCCTTCTTCTTCGAGCCCAGTCCCTTGATCTGGAGGGTCGGTTCCGCGGGCGCCTCCTTGAGGACGTGCTGGCGGTAGAGCGCGGCCATCCGCTCGTTCTCGACGTCGTTCTTCTTCGCCTCGGCGCGGGCGCGCAGTTTCTCTTCGCGCGCGGTCTTGGCGATGCCCTTTTCGTCGAGGTCCGTCTGTTTGCCCGCAGCGACCGCAACCGGATCGAGCACCAGGTTGTGCGCGGTGGTCGGCAAATCGACGTGCTTACCGCCGGCGACGATGTCGTGGCGGCCGTGCTCCTCGTACCACTTCGTCAGCGTGGCGGTCATGTGCATCTTCTCGATGATGTTCCGCCAGCCGATGCCGGTGTTGTAGGCGCAGAACGAGATCTCCCCTTCCTGCGTCGCGTACGGGATGATGCAGCGTTCGGTCCTGCGGAAATCGTAGTTGAACAGATCCTGAAACCACATCCCCGCGACGAACAGGAAGTTCCAGCGGTCCGCCCGGCGCTTTGCGATGTCCTGGGCTGTGCGGTCGCCGGTGACCTTCCCGTAGTCCTTGCCGGTCGCGCCGAACGTCTTGTCGAACTTCTTCATCAGGTCCGTGAGCTTGAAGTGCGTCGGCGCCTTGAAGGGGTCGTAGTTCTTCATCAGCGCGAGCGCCATGCCGACCGACGACAGGAACTTGCCGCGTCCGGCGTCGTTGACCCGCTTCAGGTCGGTCGCCATCCGCTCGGCGTCCAGAAACGCCGTCACGGGAACGGCTTCCTTCGTTTCCTTGTCGATCATG
>Ga0184612_10000268_pt1 | contig 23686 bp, 26 predicted proteins | sample PLM3_60_coex_FD_133163 | JGI IMG/M metagenome (GOLD analysis project Ga0184612, IMG submission 133163) | Groundwater sediment microbial communities from an aquifer in East River, Colorado, USA - PLM3_60_coex | ecosystem: Environmental > Terrestrial > Soil > Riparian zone | place: USA: East... | reverse complement strand
GAAGCAGGTGGGGCGCGAGCTCGGCGTGCGCTACCTGCTGGAAGGCAGCGTGCGCAAGGCCGGCAACAAGATCCGCATCGCCGGCCAGCTCATCGACTGCGCGACCGGCGGCCATCTCTGGGCGGATCGCTTCGATGGCGGGCTCGAGAACATCTTCGACCTGCAGGACCAGGTGACCGCCAGCGTGGTGGGCGCCATCGCGCCGAAGGTGGAGCAGGCCGAGATCGAGCGGGCGCAGCGCAAGCCGACCGAAAGCCTCGATGCTTACGACTACTATCTGCGCGGCCTCGCGGCGCTGCATCTCTGGACCCGGGAGGCCAATAACGAGGCGCTGGCGCAATTCCGCAAGGCTTACGAGCTGGATCCCAACTTCGCCTCGGCCTACGGCATGGCGGCGCGGAGCTACTCTCAACGCATGAGCAGCGGCTGGATGAGCGACCGTCCGGCCGAGATCGCCGAAACCGAGCGCCTCTGCCGCCGGGCGGCCGAGGTGGGAAGGGATGACGCGGTCGCGCTGTGCACGGCCGGATTTACCTTCGCCTATGTCGTCGGCAACATGGAGGACGGTTCGGCGCTGATCGACAAGGCGCTGCAGCTCAACCCCAATATCGCCTGGGCCTGGTACTTCAGCGCCTGGGTGAAGGTGTGGCTCGGCGAGCCCGACACGGCGCTCGAGCGCGTGACGCGCGCGATGCGCCTCAGTCCCAACGATCCGCATAATTTCAACATGCAGGTTGTAGCAGCCTACGCGCATTTCATTGCGCGGCGCTATGCCGAGGCAAAATCATGGGCGCAAGCCGCTCTCCGGGAACGGCCGGACCACGGCTCTGCCCTCCGCGTCTTTGCGGCGAGTTGCGCCCTCTCGGGCCAGCAGGCGGAAGCGGAAAAGGCAGTTGCGCGGCTGCGTGCGGCCGATCCTGTACTGCGGCTGTGCAATCTCAGAGAGGTCATGCCGCTTCACCGGCCGGAGCATTTTGCCGCCCTGGCCGAGGGATTGCGGAAGGCGGGTTTGCCGGAGTGAGCGGCCCGCCGCCGGCTCAAGTCAGCTCCGTATCGTCTTCCGGCCATACGGGATCGGGCGCGAAATACTCGTCCAAGCGAAGCGGCAATTCCTTCCAGGTCGTCCAGGCATTGCGGGCGACAAACCAATGGTTCAGGAAGGGCCGCTGCGACGGGGCCTTTATCCGCAGGCGGTTGAGCTTGTGAAAATAGGGATCGCGCTCGGACATCCTGACGATGGGAATGTGCGGCGCGATCATCTGGTCCTCGTAATCGGTCAAGGTTGCGCCCGGCGGCAGCCGCTGCAGCTCGATCAGCGACGCCACCGTGTCCGGGCGCGCGGCGCCCAGGATCGGCGTGCCCACGCGCTTCCGGAAGGGGATCTTCTTGATGGCCGAAGCTGACGGCAGCGCGGTTCCTTCCCAGTCCAACACCTCGCAGATGGGGCTGGAGCCGCGAAAGCGCGTGAAATAGGCGATCACCCGCAGCAAGGTCCAGGCGCCCTCCGGGTGGGGATAGGCGAGAATCTCGTCGAGCTCGAAATCGCACTGCTCGATATAGGGCGGCTTCGCCTTCGCCGGCGTTGCGGGTTGGGGCGAGCGCAGTCGCTCCGCCAGCTTGTCGAGCGCCGCCTGTTGTTGTCGCTGCGATTTTGCATCTTCCCATTGCAGATGCAGAGTCGAGGCTTTTTATCAAGCGCAAGGCCGCCGCCTGCATATCCTTGGGCAGCATGCCGTCCTTCCACAGCAGATCCGCCAGCGCCAGATGGGCGATCGTATCGTCTTCGCTCGCGGGCGAAGGGCCGAGGCCGAGCGTGTCCATGACCACAGCCGCAAGATCGCCGCCGCGGAAACCGAACTTCTTGCATTCGCGATAGGTGTCCCGAACGTCCAGGCCCGCGTCATTCTGATAAAGGCCCGTTCCCCAGCTCCCCATATTCGTATCTCCATGGATTAGAGTGAAACCCGCTTCATTAAAACACCCCTACTTGTCATCCTCGCGAAAGCGAGGACCCAGGGGTTGCAGCGCGCCTGGCTTCTCCTGGGTCCCCGCTTTCGCGGGGATGACAATCTTGGGAATCAGTGTTTCTCCCTGAACCGACTTTGCTCTGATAGAATGATCGCAAATCAGCGCCGGAATTCAGCCAGAGGATGCGGCCCAGCGCAATTCGACTCTGAGCCCGATTCTGCCCGGCCTCAATCACCGGCGCCAGTAGGGATTAATCGCGTCCTCCGTCGCATCGCTGCGCGAGAGACCGATATCCTTCAGGTGATAATCGCTCAGGCTGGCGAGGTATCGCTGCTCCGCGGCACAGCGCCGCCAGGCCAGGAGGAGGCCGAGCCACCGGCGCAGACGCGCCCGCCATGATGTCATATCGGCCGCGGGCGCGGTCGGTCGGTCGAGGCGATGAGGATGCCGGTGAAGACCGCTGCGATGCCGATGAGGAGGTCGGGGCCGATCGGCTCGCTCACCAGGAATGTCGCGACGATCGCCGCCGTCAGGGGATTGAGCGTGATGGTGTTCGAGACCTTCGTTGGCGTCGTGTGCGCCAGCGCGAGCACCCAGAGAAAAAACGTCAGCGCCGCGCCGATCGTGCCGGCATAGATGACCGCGGCCCATTGTCCGGCGCCGAATTCGCCCGTGCTGGCAAAGCCGCCGCCGGCCAGAGCGAACAGGCAGGCGACAAGCGAACCAAATCCCATGCCGGCCGTGACGAAGCCCAGCGGGCTGGATCGGGCGATGAACGGACGCGACCATACATTGTAGAGCGCGAAGCAAAAAACGCCGGTGATCATGATCGCGTCGCCGAGCCAGGCGCCCGGGGGCGCGTCTTTCAGGCCGGTCGCGAGGGCAACGACGACGCCGCCGATGGCGATCAGGACCCCGAGCGACTTGCGCCTGGTCAGCCGCTCCACCCGCAATGCCGCCGCGACGAGCATGGTCACCAACGGCAAGGTCGAGAGCGCCAGCGCGCCACGCGCCGCCGAGGTGTATTCGAGGGACAGATTGAAGACCCCCTGGAACACGGCAAAGAACAGGATGCCGAGCAGCGCGCCGCCGAGCCAGTCCCGGCCTTTCGGCCATCGGCTCCGGAGCGCGAGCGCAATCGGCAGCAGCAGCAGGAAACCCAGGCCGAACCGCATCGCGGCGAAGGTCACGGGATCCGTGGCGCCCATGAGATAGCGCGTGGTCGCCGTGTTGATTCCGCCGAGCGAGCTGGACAGGATCGCTGCCAGGACGCCGAGGCCTTCGCCGCGCCACTTGCCCGCCTGAAGCGTTTCGCTTCCCGACCCACGCTGCGCCAGTGCCATCGCCGCCCCACGAGAAAATCGCGGGGGCACTGTCCCAGTGGGCGCCGGCTCAAATCAATTACGTGGCTGGTAATAAAGCGTGCGGAAACTCACCCTGCTGACATTGCGTCAATCGCAGCGCCCCGGCGACGGGTCGCGGAAGAACCGCGTTGTCGCGTCGTCCATGGGAAAGAAGTTCTCGATGCGGATTTCCTGCACCGTGATGTCCTGCGGCGTGCCGAGCGTGGCAATGGTGGTGAAGAGATGCAGCGAGATTCCCGATTTCCGCAGCTGAATCGGCAGCAACGGACGGGGCGCCTCCTCCAGCACGGCGGAGTGCGACAATTCCGGCAATCCGTCATAGGACAGCAGGCGGGCGAGCAGCGCCGAGGATTCGGCCGAGCCATCGGCAAGGGCGTCGGCCTGGACGCCGCGGAGGAAATGGAGAGCGACCTCCTCCCAGTTCACGACGAAGGGCCGCAGGGCTGCGGGCGACAACAGGGCATCCGCCAGATTGACGGGGCCTTCGGGAACCGCGCCGAGAATGAACTCGACAAGTCTGGCCGCGCCCCGATTGGCCCGCTTCAAGTTCCAGTACCGGTCCACCACGAAGGCCGGGAAGGGTTCCTGCTGGGCCAGGATGTGATCGAGCGCGCCATCCACCTGGGCGAGCGCCGGTTCGCCCAATCTGCCCTCCCGCCAGATGGCCGCATAGCCGGCCGATACCAGGAGCGTGTTTTGCTGACGCAGCGACAGGTTCAAGGCCGCCGCCAGGCTCAGCACCATCTGCTGACTCGGCGCCGCGCGTCCGGACTCCAAAAAACTGAGATGGCGCTGGGAAGTTGCCGCGGCGCCGGCCAGCTCAAGCTGCGCCAGTCCGCGGCGCTTGCGCCACCAGCGCAACTGCTCGCCAAAGTTCCTCGGCGTTCCTGTTCCCATCGCCCCGGCTTTCGGCGGAAGCCGCGTCATCCGGATGCCCAGGCCGGCGCCTTGCGCTTCAAGATCTCCTCGGCTTGCCGGACCATGTTCTGCAGAATCGATTCCGCCGATGCGACATCGTGGATGAGGCCGACGGCCTCGCCGACGATCGGGCTCACGGTCTTGGCGTCGCCGTTGGCCGCTGCTTCGGCATAGCGCGGGCCTTCGGCGCCCACGGCGGCACGCAACTCGTCCTCCTTGCCGAACCAGCGATCGGTGGTGGCGCTCTTCAGCACCCGGATGTCGTAGCGCTTCGGCCAGATATCGAATCCGCGGATAATATCCACCACCTTGTTGCGCAGCGTGTCATCGCCGCCGGCCGACACCGCCGCCGCCTTCAGGTTCGGATGCACCAGGGCTTCCTCGCTGGCGTAGAACCTGGTGCCGACCAAAACCCCATCGGCGCCCAATGCCAGGGCGGCCGCCAGTCCGCGGCCATCGGCAACGCCGCCGGCGGCGCACAGTAATGTCTCCGGCGCCCGCGCGGCAATCAGATCGGCGACTTCCGGCACCAGCGTGAAGGTAGCGCGCCGGTCGCCATGGCCGCCGGCTTCGGTGCCCTGGGCGACCAGGATGTCGACGCCGAGATCGATGGCATGCGCTGCGTCGGCCAGCGTCTGGATTTGGCAGATGAAGGGCAGGCCCGCCTGCTTGATGCGCGGGGCGAAGGGTTTCGGGTCGCCGAAGGAGAGGAAAATGCCGCCTTGCGCCCGGTCGAGGGCGATGTCGAGCAATTGCGGCTGCTTCTTCAGCGACCAGGTAATGAAGCCGCAGCCGACGCGCTGATTTCCGGCGGCGGCGAACTGCTCGCGCAGCCATTTCTCTTCGCCATAGCCGCCGCCGATCAGGCCGAGGCCGCCGGCCGCGGTCACCGCCGCCGCCAGCTTGCCGCCCGCGGCAAATCCCATAGGCGCCGAGATGATGGGATGGGCGATCTTGAGCCGTTCGGTCAGCCTTGTGCGCAGCATGGGAGCCTCCGGATTTGCGCTTCATCCTCGGATGCGGGTTTGGTCATCGCTCGTCCTTCTCCTCAAAATTCGCCGGGGAATCCGGCGGCAGCGACAGGCCCCAGCGGTAGAGAGAATCTTCGGCGCCGCACCGGCGCGGAAATCAGAAAAGAGGCGTGCCCGATGTGTTGGTGCGCATGCGGTAGAGCGAGGTGGAGGCCGTGAGGAAGATACTCTTCAGGTCGCCGTCGCCCCAGGTGAAATTCGCCGTCGCTTCCGGCGGCAGGATGATGCCGAGCAGCCGCGCATCCGGCGCGAACACATGCAGCCCGCCCTCGTCGCGGCAGTCGCAGCAATAGAGATTGCCTGCACTGTCGATCTTCATGCCGTCGGGACCGCCCTTGCCGTTGCGCGCCACCTCGGCCCAGACCGCGCCGCCGGACAGCAGGCCATCGGCCGTCACGTCGAAGGCGCGGATATGGCCATGCTGGGTGTCGTTGACGAACAGCCGCTTCTCGTCAAGCGAGAAGCAGAGGCCGTTGGGCTGGCCGAAATCGCCGGCAAGAAGCGTCAAGGCCGAGCCGTCCTCGCGCACGCGGTAGACGCCGCGGAAATCCAGCTCCAGCGGACGTTCGACGCCATAGTCGCGGGTGCGGCCATAGGTCGGATCGGTGAAATAGATCCAGCCGTCGCGCTTCACGACGATGTCGTTGGGGCTGTTGAGCTGCTTGCCCTGGTATTCGCTGGCGATGACGGCGATCATTCCGTCTGACGCGGTGCGCGTGACGTGGCTGGTGGCGTGCTCGCAGGACAGCATGCGGCCGGCGCGGTCATAGGTATTGCCGTTCGCCTTGTTGGAGGGCTGGCGGAAGCTGGCGATGCCGCCGGCCGCGCTCCAGCGGCGCATCTGGTTGCCGGGAATGTCGCTGAAAATCAGGTGCTGCTCGCGCGGATGCCAGATTGGTCCTTCGGTGAAGACGAAGCCGGTTCCCAGACGTTCGAATGCCGCATCGTCGCCCACAGCCTTGCGGAAGCGGTCGTCCCGGATCTCGACATTCATTCAGCGCTACTCCCCCTGTTCGCGCACGGCGCACCACGATTGCGTCCAGCGCGCTCAACGCGTCGACCGAGGATAAATCGCCCTCGTCACTCCCGCAATTCGACTCTGAGCTCGATTCTCTGATATCCTTGCCGAACCTGGGGATCTGAAACCGTTCACGGAGGCCTCACATGTCTTCGCCGGAATTTCGCGACGCCCGCTGCCGTAATCGCTGGACTCAGAAGTTAGCTCACCGGTTCGGCCTTGCCGCTCTCGTCCTATGTTGCTGGACAGGTTACGCCGCCGCCGATGTCACGGGCACCGCAGCGGCGCCGATCAAGATCGCCGTGTTCGCGTTTGAGCTTGAGGACTTCAGCGCGGCCGCCGAACATGGGTCGAGCCCCGTCGAGACCTCCTATTTAGCCCAGTCGACAGAGGAAGCGAAAAAGCAGCTCCTTCAATCGGGGCGCTATAGCCTGATCGACACCGCGGGCGCCGACATCGGGGCGGCGAAGGGGCAGGGCCTGCGAAATTGCGGGGGTTGCGAAGCCGATATCGCGATGAAGCTCGGCGCGGATCAAGCCCTGATCGGCGTCGTGACCAAGATAAGCATGACCGAGTACACGGTGCGGTTTCAAGTCACCGATGCCCGAAAAGGTACCGTTATTTCCAGTTTTGGGACCGATCTGCGCATGGGCACGAACGATTCGTGGTTCCGCGGAGTCCGTTGGCTGATGAAGAACCGCATGCTGGCATCGAAGTAGCCGATTCATCCAAGAATTGGCGCCGGGCGTTCGAATCGCCTCGCCGGAATCAGATAGCCAGCGAAATCAAACAGAGGAGCTTGCCCGATGCTGACGGGAACTTGTCATTGCGGGGCCGTGCGGGTGACGGTGCCGCGAAAGCCGCGAACGGTCACGGATTGCAATTGCTCGATCTGCCGCCGCTATGGCGTGCTGTGGGCTTACTACAAGGCGTCGACGGTTCGCATCGAGGCGAAACCCCGGGCCACGGAGTGGTATGCGTGGGGCCGGAAGAAACTGAAGTTTCTCCGCTGCGCCACCTGCGGCTGCCTCATCTGCTGGCAGCGGATCGTGCCGCGGAAGGACGGCAAGATGGGCGTGAATGCCCGCAACCTCGACCTGAAGGTGCTGAGCTCGCTCCGCGTGTCCAAACTGGACGGTGCGGCCTGGTAGCGGCGGACTCGAAAGAAAGAGCCCCGTCATCCAACGGGGCTCTTTTTCTGCCGCGGCGTTAGGGATGCGTCAGGATTCCGGGCTCACCAGAACCGGGTGCCGAAGAACATCGGAGCGCTGCCCTCGTCGCGATGGCGGCCGCCCAGGGTCGCCCCGGCGCAGGCCGCGGCACAGGCAGCCAGCAGCGATGCGGCGGCGACGAAGCCGGCGATGATGGCCGCCTTGCGGGCCTTGTCGATCTGCTCGCGGGCCGCGATTTCCAGGCGCGTCAATTCGGCGATGGACGCATCGACGCGCGTTTGCGCTTCGGCCGGGGGCAGCCCGGTGCGCGCCGCCACCAGCTGCGCCAGGTAGTCGCGAGTTCCGGATTCAGCGGCGCTCATTTTCGGCGGAACAAAGCGCGGGGCCGGGCCGCCCTATTGGGCCGGCGTGACCCGCCAGATGACGTTGCCCACATCGTCGGCGACCAGGAGCGCGCCGGCGCGGTCGAAGGCGACGCCGACCGGACGGCCGTACGCCTGATCCTCCGTGTTGACGAATCCGCCGAGGATTTCCACCGGCTTGCCGATGGGCCGTCCGCCGCTGAAAGGAATGAAGACCACGTTGTAGCCGCTGCGCGGTTCGCGATTCCACGATCCGTGCTGACCGATATAGGCGCCGCCCCGGTAGCGCGGCGGCAACAGCGCGCCCTCGGAGAAGGCGAGTCCCAGGGGCGCTACGTGATTGCCGAGCGCGTAGTCCGGCTTGATCGCCTTGGCCACCAGTGCCGGGTCCTGCGGCTCGACCCGGTCGTCCACATGCTGGCCGTAATAGCTGTATGGCCAGCCGTAGAAGCCGCCGTCCCGCACCGAGGTCAGGTAATCCGGAACCAGATCGCTGCCGAGTTCGTCGCGCTCATTGACCACGGTCCAGAGCGCGCCGGTCTCGGTCTCCCAGCCCAGGCCATTGGGATTGCGCAGGCCCGAGGCGAAGATCCTTGTCCGGCCGCTGGCGGGATCGATCTCGAGGATCGCGGCGCGACCTTGCTCCAGCTCCAGCCCGTTCTCGCCCACATTGCTGTTCGATCCGACCGTGGCATAGAGCCGCGTGCCGTCGCGGCTCGCAATCAGGTTCTTGGTCCAGTGGTGGTTCGGCGCCGGCCGGAAGATCGGCGACCTTGGTCCCCGGCCCTTCGATCCCGGTCATGCCCGGACGATAGTCGAAGCGCAGGACGGCATCGGTGTTGGCGACGTAGAAGCTGTCGCCGACGAGCACCATGCCGAAGGGCGAGTTCAATCCCTGGATGAACGGCGTTCGCAGGTCGGCCACGCCGTCATTGTCGGTGTCGCGCAACAGCGTGATGCGGTTGGCGCTGGGAACCGCAGCACCGGCTTCCTCCTGGAACAGGTCGAAAAACCAGCCGCGGATGCCGCCGCCTTCATCGGGCTTCGGCGGCGCGTTGGTTTCGGCGACGAGCACATCGCCGTTGGGCAGCAGGTAGAGCCAGCGCGGATGATCGAGGCCCTTTGCGAAGGCCGATACCGCCAGGCCGTCGGCAGGCTGGGGCATTCCATCCGGCGGCCAGCCCACGGCCTCCGCAATATTCACGGTCGGGATCAGCGATGTAGTCGGCTCCGGCAGAACGGGATCCGGTCCCACCGTATCCGCGGCCGGCACCTTGGACTCATCGCCGCAGGCCGCCAGTGCCACAACGATTGCCAGCGGGATCGACGCCTTACCAATCCGCAATTACTTCCTCACAATGCTCATTTGGACCCGTCGACAGAACACATTAACGGTGCCGGATGTTCCTCCCTACCCGCTCTTCGTTCTTGTTGCGCGGACACCCCGGTAAAGCTCCTCGAGATAGGGAATCAGACTGAAAAGAAACACGCCGGCGAAGATGCCCAGCACCTGCGGCACCGGCAGCGGCTGGCTCTTCAGGCGAAGCGGCGCGGCAAGGATGCTGGCGGGGTCGAGAACCATGTTCCGTGCCGCCGGCCAATGCAGAATCACGACAAGAAACAGCGCCGTCACCGGAATGGCCGTCATGTAATCGTGAATACGCTGCTCGGCCGGCGAGATATCGCGCCGCGCATGGGCATAGCGGATGTCCGCATAGCCGGTGATTTTCGTGCAGGACAAAGCAGAGGAACAACACGGCCAGCACCGCCTATGCGGTGCTGGCCGTCACCGATACGGGCACCGGCATGACTCCGGAGGTTATCGCGCGCGCCTTCGAACCGTTCTTCACTACCAAGGGTCACGGCAAGGGCACCGGACTCGGGCTCAGCATGATCTATGGCTTCGCCAAGCAGTCGGGCGGCCATCTCAAGATCTACAGCGAGGTGGGCCACGGAACGACGATGCGGCTCTATTTGCCGCGGCATACCGCCGTGACAGCGGCTGCGGCTCTCGCGCCGGAGGCGCGCGCGGAACAGCCTCGGGGCGGCGAGACCATCCTGGTCGTCGAGGATGATGAGCTGGTGCGCGGTTTCACGGTGTCGCAACTGCGCGGACTCGGCTATCGGGTTCTCGAAGCCGTCGACGGCCCGACCGCGCAGAAGACTCTCGACAGCGACGCAGCCATCGATCTGATGTTCACCGACGTGGTAATGCCCGGCGGGATAACCGGCCGGCAACTCGCCGAAGCGGCGAAGCACCGGCGGCCCGGCCTGAAGACTCTCTACACCTCCGGCTACACCGAGAACTCCATCGTTCACCAGGGCAAGCTCGACCCGGGAGTTCACTTCCTGTCGAAGCCGTATCGGCGGCAGGAGCTGGCGCTCAAAGTCCGCGAAGTGCTGGAGAGCTAGGCACCCGTACAAACCGCTATTCCGGCCGTCCGGAAGCGCCTGACCGGACGCTCCGCCGGCATTCCTTTTTCACGCTTTGCCCTCCCTCCCTTGACGCTGCATTGGCGGCGCTTTGACGGCGCGGGTGTCCAATGGCCGCCCTTCAGTCAAGCGCCGGAGCCATCCGGCGCGAATCAGAAATCGTCAGACAGGCGCGCATGGTCGGGACAGCGGGCGTTGCGGCATTCATCCAGGGCCTGGTGCTCGGCGCGACCATCTGCCTGACCCTCGGGCCGCAAAGCGTCTTCGTTCTCCGGCAAGGGCTGCGCCGCCGTTCGGCGACGATCGTGGCGGCAGTCTGCACCCTGTGCGACTTCATGCTGATCATGCTGGGCGCGGCCGGCTTCGGCAGCATCGTCATGGCCTTTCCCGCTCTGGCCGGAGTCGCTGCGTGGGGCGGGGCGCTGTTTGCGATCGCCTACGGATGGCTTGCCTTCCGGGCGATGCAGCGGACGAACGCCGCCGGGCCGGCCGAATTGGCACGGTCGTTGCGGCGACCCAGCCGCGTGTTCGTGGGTGCGCTCGCCTTGAGTCTCCTCAATCCGCAGGTCTATCTGGAAATGGTCGCCCTGGTCGGCGCCCTCGCCATCCAGTTTCCCGCACCGGAGCGCATTCTCTTTGTCGCCGGCGTCATGCTGGTGTCGCCGCTCTGGTTCTTCGGCCTCGCCTATGGCGGACAGCGGTTGGCGCCGCTCATGGCGCGGCCGGGCCCGAGCCGCATGCTGGACGGCGGCACCGCGGCACTCATGTGGGGCCTCGGCGCCTACATCATCTGGCTGCAGATCGCGGCGCGATGAGCGCCCTGGGGGCGGAAGCCATCCTAGGGTCTGCCCAAAAATGCCTCAGGTGAAGATCTGGCGAATCGACGCCGTCCGGCATCGCCACGGCAACCCCGGCCATCGGAAAAACTTATTGTATCGCAATGGATTAAGGGAAATCTCTTCAGTCCGATCAGGTCGTTCGCGCCGCTGCTTGGCCGCTGCTGCGATAGGTGCTTCGCCGGCTTGCCGCCGGCAAGGCCCGCGGGCAGACTGAAGCCGAATCACCGAACTCTTCCAGGAACCAAGGTTACGACACTCCGCTGCGACGGACAGTCGAGCCGAACCCGCACGGCCGCAAGCGATGCGCTTCGGCCGGGCAACGGAGGAGATGCCGTTGTTGCGCTTACAGCTACTGGGCGGCTTCGAGATCCTCGGGATCGACGGCCACGACCTGGCGCCTGTCAGCCGGAAGGCGTGCGGGCTGCTGGCCTGCCTGGCGATGCCGCCCGGCACGGCATGGTCGCGGGATCGGCTGGCCGCGGTCTTCTGGAGCGACCGCGAGGAGGCGCAGGCGCGCGGCAGCGTCCGCCAGGCCCTCACCGATCTGCGCCATTGCCTGGGTCCCGGGGCGCCGCTGCAGGTCGGGCGGGACAGCGTCATGCTCGACCCGGCCGCGGCGGCCGTGGACGCGATGGATTTCGAACTTGCCGTCAAAGCCGGCGACCTCGAACGGGCGGCGGCGCTGTATCGGGGCGATCTGCTCGACGGCTTCACCCTGCATAGCAGCGGGTTTCATGACTGGCTGCTGGTGGAACGGACCCGGCTGCGCGATCTGGCGGTCGGCGCGCTCACCCGGCTGGCAGCCTCGCAAACTGGCAACGCCGCCATCCAGACTTGCCAACGCCTGCTGCAGATCGATCCGACGCGGGAGGAGGCGCATCGGCTGCTGATGGGCCTCTATGCCGGACAGGATCAGCGAGCGCTCGCTCTGCGCCAGTTCCAGATCTGCCGGGACACTCTAAAACGGGAAATGGGCACCGGACCGGATCCGGAAACGGAGGCGTTGTTCCGGCAGTTGCAAAAACCGAAGGGCCATTCGGCGCCGGCGCCTACGGCCGGCCAGGAGACCGCCGCGCTGATTTTCGGCAAGCCTTCGCTTGCCGTCCTGCCCTTCACCAACATGAGCGACGATCCGCAGCAGCAATACTTCAGCGACGGCATCACCGAAGACATCATCACCGAACTGTCGCGATTCCGCTCTCTGTTCGTAATCGCGCGGAACTCCTCGTTCCGATACCGGGGTGCCGTGGAAGTGCAGCGGGTCGCGCAGGAACTGGGCGTGCGGTTCGTCGTCCAGGGCAGCGTCCGCAAGCTGGATCGGCGGGTCCGCATCACCGTCCAACTGGTCGATGCCGCGACGGGCGGTCACCTGTGGGCGGAGAACTACGACAGGGATGTGATGGATCTGTTCGTGCTCCAGGATGATGTCGCCCGCTCGGTCGCCGCGACAGTCGGCTTCTGGGTGGACGCCGCCGGCAGGGAACGGGCCATGCACCTGCGGCCATCCGGATTCTCGGCCTATGACTATGTGCTGCGCAGCCGGGCCTTGGTCCTGCGGCTGACCAAGGCAAACAATAGACAGGCGCGCCTCCTGGCCGAGAAAGCCATCAAACTCGATCCGGTCAATTGTCCCGCCCACGCCCAGCTGGCGTTGATACACTGGATCGACTACATGGCGTTCTGGGCCAAGCATCGCGGCGCTTCGCTGCGCAAGGCGTATGAATTCGCCGAGCAGGCCGTCATGCTGGACGAGGCCGACAGCCGGGCGCGCTGGCTGCTCGGGCAGATGCATCTCTATCGCCGGGAGTATGACGAAGCGCGCACCCATGTGGAAAAGGCGCTGGAGCTGAATCCGAACGATACCGAGGCGAGAGCGGTCTACGGCATCTTCCTCACCGCGATCGGCGAACCGCTCGAGGCGATCGCGCAGTTCGAGATCGCCAAGCGGCACAACCCCTTCGACTTCAATTGGGTGCCCTGGGTGAAAGGCATCGCTTACTTCACCGCCCACCGCTATGACGACGCCATCGTCACCCTGCGACAAGTCCACAACCCCATCAACGAGGTTCGCGGCTGGCTTGCCGCAAGTTATGCAAGCGTCGGACGCCGCGACGAGGCGCGAACGGCGATCGAGGAATTCCTCGCGGTCGCCAAGCGGGACATGACGGCTTTCCCAGGCCGCAAGCTCAGGAACTGGGAGTCCTATTGGCACGGCGCCATCGAGTATCGGAACCAAAGCGACTTCGATCACCTCTTTGACGCCTTGCGTGCCGCTGGCATGCGGTAACCGGCGTTATCCGCAAGCCGCTATTCCGGCAACCCGGCTTGGCGCAAACCGTCCAGCAGATGATCAAGAAGGGCCGGATCGGAATAGGGTTCCGCGGCCGCGACAAAGGCGATCGACGCTTCGGGTTTGGCTTTGAGGAATTTGGCAACCTCCGCGCGCGCCTCCTCTAGCCGCCCCGCATGCGTCAGGGCGGCCGCCAGATAGGTGTGATGCAGGGGATGAAAGGCCGACATGTTGCCGATGGCGGCAATGGCCTCTGGATAACGCTTCAGCTGGAACAGCGCGGTAAAGCGGATTTCCCAGAACCAGGTTTGCGGAAACGGGTCGCGCCGCATCGCCGCCTCCAAAGCCCGCAGCGCCTCCTCGGCCTTTCCTGTCCTTGTCAGCCAATTGGCGCGGTCGACCGCGATCACGACGTCGTTCGGATTCAGAGCGATGGCCCGGTCGTAATGCACGCCGGCCAACTCGAACTTTCGCTGGTGGCAGGAAACGTACGCCATCGCTTCATGACAAGCGGCATCGCTTTCGTCGAGCGACAGAGCCGTCCGTGCGCTCGCTTCGGCCTGCTGCAGCAATCCCGGCCGTTGGTGCATCCAATAAAGAACAACCAGAGAAATTGCGCGTCGGGCGTGAGCCTCTGCGTAGCCGGGATCCAATCCCGCAGCGCGGGCATAAAGAGGTTCAGCGGCGGCATGGTCATAGCGGGCTTCGCTTTCCCGTCCCTGCAGGGCGTAGTCGTAGGCCTTCCAATCCTTGGTCGGCTTGCGCCTGACCTGCTCGGCGCCGCTGGCGGCAACGCGCCCTTCCAGGGTGGTGGCGATGGTCTGCGCCACCTCGTCCTGCACGGCGAAGATGTCCTGCATATCGCGGTCGTAGCGCTCGGCCCAGAGATGGCTCTCGGCGGCGGCGTCGATGAGCTGCGCCGTAACGCGCACCCGGTTGGCCGCTCTGCGCACGCTGCCCTCGACGATGTAGCGGACGCCCAGCCTTTGCCTGACGGCGCGCATATCGACCGACGGGCCGCGGAACAGGAACGACGAATTGCGGGCGATCACCAGCAGCGAGCGGTAACGCGCCAGCTCGGTGATGATGTCCTCGGTGATGCCGTCGGAGAAATATTGCTGCTCCGGATCGCCGGACATGTTGGAGAACGGCAGCACGGCGATCGAGGCTTTCGAGCTCTTGGCCGCAGCGGGGCTTTCAGAAATCTCCGAAGATTGCGCATCGATGCGGTAGGCACGCACCGGCCGCTCGATATTCTTGAGCGCCTGCGCGCCGAGATCGGCGAAGGCGAGCGGCAGTTTCTTTTCGATCTGCTCATGGACGCCGCCCGAAACGCAGATGCCGCCGGGCTCCGCCAGCGCCTGCAGCCGCACGGCGATGACGACGCCATCGCCATAGAGATCGCCGCGCTCGACCACCACATCGCCCAGATTGATGCCGATCCGCAATTGAATGCGCCTGTTATCATCGGCGCCGTCGTTCGCGGCCTCCATCCGCTTCTGCAGCTCGATCGCGCAAGTCACGGCGTTCACGGCGCTGGCGAATTCGACGAGTACGCCGTCGCCCATCACCTTGACGACGCGGCCCTGATGGGCGCCGATCAGCGGGTCCAGCACGGCCTTGCGCCGCTGCGTCAGCGCCGCGAGCGTGCCCGCTTCATCCTGCTCCAGCAGCCGGCTATAGCCGACCACATCGGCGGATAGAATGGCGGCAAGGCGGCGCTGGATGCGATTCTCGGCCATGGGAACCGATTGCAATCGGAGAAGAATGCGGCGGATTGTAGAAGCGGGCCGCGGGGGAGTCTATCGCGCCGGCCGCCGGAACAGCCGTAAGGATGCAAGCGGCCGGTTTTTGCTCCTTTGCCCGCCATCGACGGGGCGCGATAATCGGCGGCTTTGGATGCTGCGGTCAGAGGACCGCCCACAGGGGGAGTCGCAGAATCATGGCACGTCAGGATCCGCTGAGGAATTTCCGCTTCCGTCTCGAGATCGGCGGCATCCAGACCGCGGCGTTCAGCGAGGTGCTCATCGGCGCTACGACCGTCGACGTCATCGAATATCGCGAAGGTACGGAGCCCAACCATGTACGCAAGCTGCCCGGCCTGCATAAGTTCGCCAATGTCACGCTGAAGCGCGGCATCACCACCTCGCTCGAGCTGTACAACTGGCACAAGGAAATCCTTCAGGGCCAAACCGCGCAGGCCCGGCGGCAGGTGGCCATCATTATCGCCGATGAATCCGGCGCCGATCAGGTGCGCTTTGTCGTCAGCGAGGCCTGGCCGGCGAAGTACGATGTCAGCGACCTCAACGGCAAGGGCAACGAGGTGTTCATCGAACTTCTCGAACTCGCCAACGAAGGCATCGAGCGCGTGCAATGACCGAAGGGCGAAGGGATGCCCCGCGTCTGCCGCTCGGGAACATGCGCTTTCGCGTGGAGATCGAGGGGCTGCCGGGGAGCGGCGCCGTCGAGGTGTTTTTTCCGGAGGCGCGCATTGCCGGCGGGGCGCGCAAGGCTAGAACGGCTCACTATGGCAGCCTGATCGTCAGACGGGGGCTGACGGTTTCACGCGACTGGTACGATTGGTGGGACGCGGCCCGCCGCGGCAAACGGCCACCGAAGAAAACCGTCCGCATCATGCTGCTCGACGCCGCGGGCGACGATGCCAGCGGCTGGCTGTTCAAAGATGCGGCGCCCGTTGCGTATCAGCTCTCGCCGCTCAATGCGCTGGGCAACGAGCCGGTGATCGAAACACTGGAGCTGGCGGTCGGACATTTCGCGGCGGACAGCGGCGCGCCCGGCGGCTCCGATGGGCGGAACTCACCACCGAAGCGCAGCGCCGGCAAGCGGAGCGCTTGACAGCCGGCTAGCGGCGACTTATTTAACCGATTAGTTATATAATAGAACCCCGCTCAGCGGCGCGCCGTATCCTGAGCTTGCGCGCAAAGGAGAAGCCGGATGAAAAAGACCTATCGCGGCAGCTGCCATTGCTGCGCCGTCCGCTTCGAATGCGATATCGACCTGGCCGAAGTGACGAGCAAGTGCAACTGTTCGGTCTGCACTAAGGGCCGGTTCTGGAAAGCCATCGCCAAGGCCGGTTCCTTCCGGCTGCTGCAGGGCAAAGAAGATCTGTCGGACTATCAGTTCGGCAGCAAGAACATTCATCACCAGTTCTGCAAGAACTGCGGCATTAAGCCGTTCGGACGCGGCCATATGGAGGCGCTGGGCGGCACCTTCTACGCCGTCAATCTTGGCTGCCTGGATGATGCGACTCCCGCGGAGCTGGCGGCAGCACCGGTCGAATACCAAGACGGCAGGAACAACAAATGGGAAGCGCCGCCCGCCGAAACCCGTCATCTGTAATCGAGTTGAAGCAGCGGCCGCGCCGCAAGCCGGGTTTGCGCGCAATGAGGAAAAAATGGGGCCGGCCATGATAGCCGGCCCCTCGGGGATGGGATCCCCCTCGCGCGGGGTCACGCGCGCCCATCGCCTGCAGGGCAGCGCCGGAGAGATGATCCGGCACATGCAGGCTACGAGACCTGATTCGGGGCTGACATCGATGTCTGCCGACAAATTGACACGCGGACGCAGCACTTATTCCGGCGGCGAGCGAAGATTTCTTTGCTGGGTTGGCGTCGGTTCAGCCGACGAAGCGCGAAACCGTCCCGCGCTCGCCGATCAGGCCGCGGGGCCGGAACAGCAGGATCGCCGCCAGCATGATGCCGATCATGGCGATCTGCAGCGCCGCGGCGCGCGCCTGCTGATCGGGCGGGAACAGCGCGGCGATGAGCGCGCCCGACGCACTCCACAGCCCCCAGACCAGCACCGCGCCCAGCAGCGCGCCGCGATTGCTGCCGGCGCCGCCGACGATCAGCATGGCCCAGACCTGGAAGGTGAGGGCGGAGACGTAATTGTCGGGCGCGATGAAGCCGATGAAATGGCCCTGGATCGCGCCGGCCAAGCCCATGATGGCGCCGCCGAGGGCGAAGGCCTGCAGGCGATAGGCGCGGGCGTTCTTGCCGAGGGACAGCGCCGCTGTCTCGTCCTCGCGGATGGCGCGCAGTACGCGGCCCCAGGGGCTGCGCAGCAATCGCTCGAGCGCGAGATAGAGGACGGTCACGACTGCCAGGATCAGCGCGAGATTGGCGAGATTGAACAGCAGCGCATTTTCCTGCACGGCCGCAAAGGGCCGCGGAATGAATCCGATGCCGAAGGGGCCGCCGGTCAGGGATTGGAGATTAAGCGCCAGCAGTTGGATGGTCACGGCGATGCCGAAGGTGGTGATGGCGAGATAGTCGGCGCGCAGCCGCATGGTCAGCGCGCCGACCGCCGCCGATATGAGTCCGGCTATGGCGGCCGCGCCGGCCCAACCGATGAAGATGGGCAGATCGAAGCCGCCGAAGCGCCCGGCGGTTTCCGGCGTGGTGAGCAAGGCGGAGGCGTAGGCGCCGATGGCGACGAAGCCGGCGACTCCCACATTGAACAGGCCGGTCTGGCCCCATTGGATATTGAGGCCGAGGCAGATGATGCCAAAGCTCAACGCCGTCGCCAGGAAGAACGCGCCATAGCCGAGGAGGTCGAGGCTCATTCGCGCACCCCGAAGATGCCGGCAGGCCGCAGCAGCAGCACGGCGGTCAGCAACAGAAAGGCCACGGCGGCACGGAAATTGGCGCCGATCAGCGGCACCGCCGCCGCTTCCGCGAGGCCGACGATCAGGCCGCCGAGGATCGCACCGGGCACGCTGCCGATGCCGCCGAGGATCGCCGCGGCGAACAACGGCAGCAGCAGGTCGAAACCCATGAAGGGCCGGATCTGCACGACGATGCCGGACATGACGCCGGCCGCCGCCGCCAGCGCGCCGCCGATCAGCCAGGTGGCGCGGACGATGCGATCCACATCGATGCCGACCACGCTGGACAGCGCCGGATTTTCCGATACGGCGCGCATGGAACGGCCGAGGGTTGTGCGGGTCATCAGCAGATGCATCGCTGCGACCAGGACGGCTGTCAGGCCGATCATGAAGAGCTGATCCGGCGTCATGCGCATGCCCGGCAGGATTTCAATGGCGATCTGGATGTCGCGGCTGTAGTAGCGCGGCGCCGAGGTGAAGAAAAATTCGCACAGGCTGCGCAACGCCATCGAGGCGCCGAAGCTGGCCATGACCATGATGATCGCCGTGCCCTTGGCGCGCAGGCGCGCAAAGAGGATGAGATCGAGCGCGAGCGCCAACAATCCGGTCAGAATAGCGGCGGCGAGGCCGGCGATGAGGAGCGGCCAGCCGAAGGAGAAGGGGCCAATTGCGTCGATGTCGCTGCCGGCGGCAAATCCGATGGCGCCGGTCAGGGCGAGCGTCCCATAGGCGCCCCAGGTGACGAACTCGCCATGGGCGAAATTGGCGAAGCGGAGAATCGAATACGTCAGGGTCACGCCGATGGCGCCGAGCCCGATCATCGCGCCCATCAGCAGCCCGTCGGCGAAGAACTGCGGATTCATGACGTGGCCGCGCGGCGCGCGCTGCCGAGATAGAGTTCGGCGACGGTGCTGTCCGACAGCAGCGCGGCGCTGGTTCCCTCGTGATGGTTGCGGCCTTCCACCAGCACATAGCCGCGATCGGCGATGGCCAGCGCGGCGCGGGCATTCTGTTCGACCAGCAGGATGGTCACGCCGGATTCGCGGATCTCCCGCAGCTTGGCGAACACCAGTTCCACCAGCTTCGGCGAGAGTCCGGCGGAAGGCTCGTCCAGCATGAGCAATTCCGGATTCACTAGAAGCGCGCGGGCGACCGCCAGCATCTGCCGCTGTCCGCCGGACAGTCTGCCCGCCAGCAGCGCCTTCTGCCGGGCCAGGTCGGGGAAGAAATCATACATGGCATCGAGGCGCACGCGCCGTTCCGCGCGCGGCAGCACGGCTGAGGCCAGCGCCAGATTCTCGGCGACGCTCAAGGCCGTGAACACATTCTCGGTCTGGGGCACGAAGGCGAGGCCGTGGCGAATCAGATCGTGGGTTTTCTGGCCGGTGATGTCGCGTTCGCCCAGATGCACGCGGCCGCTGAAGATGGGCACCAGCCCGGCCACCGCTTTGATCAGCGTCGATTTGCCGGCGCCGTTGGGGCCGAGGATGGCGACGATCTCGCCCCGTGCGATCTCCATGCTGGCGCCGCGCACTACCGGCACGTCCACTTCGTAGCCGGCGACAAGATCGGCGATGCGCAAGACGGGTGCGCTCATGCCGCGGTCCGGCCGAGATAGGCTTCGATGACGCGGGGATCGCGGGCGATGTCGGCGGGCGCGCCGTCCGCCAGCAACTGTCCGGTGGCCATGACGAAGACGCGGCCGCAGAGCTGGGCGATCACGTCCATATTGTGCTCGATGATCAGCAGCGTCACGCCGCGGCAGTTGATGTCGAGGATGCGGGCGACGATGGTTTCCAGCAGCTGCGCGTTGACGCCGGCGGCGGGCTCGTCCAGCAGGATCAGGCGCGGATCGGCCATCATCACCCGCGCCAGCTCCAGCAGCTTGCGCTGACCGCCGGAGAGGATGCGCGCCGGCTGCTCGGCGAGGCGGTCGAGGGTGACGAAGGCCAGCAGCTCCCGCGCCTTCTCCACATTGCGCTTCTCCTCGGCGCCGATGCGGCGGGGCGCCAGAAAATTCGGCCAGATGCGTTCGCCGGCCTGATGGCGCGCGGCGACCAGCAGGTTTTCCAGCACGCTCATCTCGGGAAACGGGCGCGGAATCTGGAAGGTTCGGGCGAGGCCGCGGGCCAGGCGGCGATGGGCGGGCTCGGACTCGATCGCTTGTCCTTCAAGAAAGATCGCCCCAGCGCTCGGCGCCAGGCTGCCCGCCACCAGATTGAACAGCGTGGTCTTGCCTGCCCCATTCGGTCCGATCAGCCCGGCAATCTCGCCGGGCGCGAGCCGCAGCGACACGCCGTCCACCGCCTTCATGCCGCCGAATCGCCGCGCAACGGAACGAAGCTCGAGCATCTCCCCCTCGTGGCCCGGCGTCGTGAAATTGCACCGGGTTTGTCTAAGCCGTGAGCCGGGAGTAGGTATCATGGGGCCGATTTGGCCGCAAACCTCCGGACTCTTCACGCCATGACACGGGACCAGGACGACAGCTTCGAGATCTACGACCTCAAGGTGGAGGTCACCGCGCCGCCGGGCGCGCGCATCTATTGCGGCGCCAAGCCGGGCGATTATTTCGAGCTCAAGGGCGAGATGCTGCATTTGCCGGCCGGGCAAGGATTCTCGATCTATTCCCTGGCGGCGGTGCTGCCGCTGCTGGCGGCGAAGCAGCGGGTCAGCGATGCCAAGGATTGGATGTCGACCGACGCCGAGGTCGCCTGCCCCGATCCCAACTGCCCGACGCGGCTGCGGATCAGCCGCACCGGCAAGCGCCGCTTCCGCCATGGCGACACGACGGCGGTGCCGTTGCCCAAGGCGTAGTCATCGTGGTTGAGGTCGAACGATTCACGCTGCGGCCCGGCTATGAAGTCTCCCGGGTCATTCGCGGCGGCTGGCAGTTGGCCGGCGGCCATGGCGCGGTGGATCGCGCGGCGGCGGTCGAGGATCTTGCCGCGTTCTGCGAGGCCGGCATCGTCACCTTCGATTGCGCGGATATCTATACCGGCGTCGAGGAGCTGATCGGCGAATTTCGCAAGCAGTACGCCGACCGTCACGGGCGCGAGGCGCTGGCGGCGGTGCGGGTGCATACCAAGCTGGTGCCTGATCTGGAGCTGCTGCCGCGAATCAAAAGGAGCGATGTGCAGGGAATCATCGACCGGTCGCTGATGCGGCTGCGCATGGAGCAGCTCGATCTCGTGCAGTTTCATTGGTGGAATTATGAGATTCCCGGAATGATCGACACGGCGCTGTGGCTCGAGGAGCTGCGCCGCGCGGGCAAGGTGGAACTGATCGGCGGCACGAATTTCGACACGGCTCACACGCGGGCGTTGCTGAAGGCGGGTGTGCCCCTCGCTGCGATGCAGGTGCAGTATTCGCTGCTGGATGCGCGGCCGGAACACGGGCTGATTGATCTCTGCCAGCGTTCGGGGATTCATCTGCTGTGCTACGGCTCGGTGGCCGGCGGGTTCCTCGCCGAACGCTGGCTCGGCGCGCCGGAGCCGCAGCCGCCCTTCGAGAATCGATCGCTGACGAAGTACAAACTCATCATCGAAGATTTCGGCGGCTGGAGCCTGTTCCAGGATCTGCTGCGGACCCTCCGCCGCATCGCCGACCGCCACGGCACCGACATCGGCACCGTGGCCAGCCGCGTGTTGCTGGACCGGCCGCAGGTCGCGGGCGTCATCGTCGGCGCGCGCAACCGTTCGCACCTCGCCGCCAATGTCGCGATCACGGCGCTGAAGCTCACGCCCGACGATCACGCCGAGATCGCATCGGTGCTGGCGCGGCGCAAGGGACCGCAGGGCGATACCTTCGAACTGGAGCGCGACCGCGCCGGCCGCCATGGCTCGATCATGAAATACAACCTCAGCAAGGGCGCGGCCTGATGGCGCCATCGCTGGCGGAACTCGCGGCGCGGGAGGTGGCAGCGCTGCATGAATTCTTCGTCGTCTGGTTCCGCCCCGGTCCGGCGCCGGATTTCCGTGCCTGCGAGGAGGCGTTCCACCAGGATTTCCGCATGATCACGCCGGAGGGGCGGTTCCTCGGCCGGCAGGAAATTATCCAGGGAATCCAGGCCGCCCGGGGCGCGCTGGCGGCTTCGTTAACCATAGATATCCGGGATATCCGCACCCTCTGGCAGGAGGGCGATGCGGCCTTGCTGTCATATATAGAGCAACAGTATCGTGACGGCCGGACAACCCGGCGGCGGTCGAGCGCGCTTCTGTTGCGCGAACCCTCGGCACCGCGCGGAATCCTCTGGCGGCATCTGCAGGAAACCTGGGAGACCCCGCCCGCAAACTTATGAAGAAACCGGTTCCCATCCGGGGCCGGAAAAAAGGTAGGGAGAGAGCATCATGAAAAGAATGACATTGGCCATGACCGCCGCGACGGCGATCATGGTCGCCGCAGCCATGGCCCAGGCGGCCGACTGCGACGTGAAGGTCGGGGTGGTCATGGAACTGACGGGTCCGGCGGGCGAATACGGCCAGGCGGGCGCGAAGTCGGTGGAGATGGCGTTTCGCGACATCAACGACGCCGGCGGCGTCAATGGCGGCTGCAAGCTGGTGACGGACACCCGCGACTCGCAAAGCCAGGGCAATGTGGCGGTCGACGCCGCCAATCAGCTGGTGCAGGTGGAGAAGGTGCCTGTCATCATCGGCGGCATCATCTCGTCCGTATCGATTCCGATTCTGACTTCGGTCACCGGACCGGCGAAGATCGTGCAGGTGTCGCCGGCCTCGTCTTCGCCGACGCTCACCCAGCTCGGCCGCGATGGAAAGACCAACGGCGTGTTCTTCCGCACCATCACCTCTGACGCGTTGCAGGGCGTGGCCGCCGCGAAGTACGCGCTGGACCAGGGGCTGAGCAAACTCTCGGTCATCCACGTGAACAACGATTTCGGCGTCAACATGGTCAACGAGTTCTCCAAGGCCTACAAGGCGCTGGGCGGCACCATTGTTTCGGTGACGCCCTACAACGAGAAGCAGCCGAGCTATCAGGCGGAAGTCACCGCCGCGATGGGCGGGGCGCCGGACGCCCTCTATCTCGTCAGTTATCCGGTCGATGGCGCGACTATCGCGCGGCAATGGATCTCCCAGGGCGGTCCGGCGAAGTTCCTGCTCAATGACGGCATGAACAGCCCGGACTTCATCACCAATGTGGGCGCGGAACATCTGAACGATGCCTACGGCACCTCGTCTGGCACCAACCCGACGCCGTCCACCGAGTATTTCAACGCCAACTACAAGGCTTTCTCGAACATCGAGCCGAGCAATCCGGCGGCGGACCGTTCGTATGACGCGGGCGCCATCGTCGGTCTCGCCATCGCCCAGGCCGGCAGCGCCGATCCCGCGGCGATCCGGGAAGCGATCAACAAAGTGCTCGACCCCAACGGCACGGTGATCCATGCCGGCAAGGACGAGTTCGCCAAGGCGCTGCAGCTGATCAAGGACGGCAAGGCGATCAAGTATGAAGGCGTGATCGGCCCCGTCAGCTTCGATCAGTATGGCGACATCACCGGCCCGTTCCGCCTGTGGCGGATCCAGAACGGCGAGGTGACCACGGTCGGCGAGATGTCGACCGCCGATGTGGACGGCATCAAGATGAAGATCGGAAACTGAGTCGTAGAACACCTCAAACTCCCCTCTCCCCTTGGGGGAGAGGGGGTAGGGG
>Ga0184612_10000267_pt1 | contig 23704 bp, 19 predicted proteins | sample PLM3_60_coex_FD_133163 | JGI IMG/M metagenome (GOLD analysis project Ga0184612, IMG submission 133163) | Groundwater sediment microbial communities from an aquifer in East River, Colorado, USA - PLM3_60_coex | ecosystem: Environmental > Terrestrial > Soil > Riparian zone | place: USA: East... | reverse complement strand
CGGCGGAAGCGGACATCGCGCAGCAAGGCGCGCCAGCCCGGATCGTTGGCATTGAGGTTCGGAAAGAGCGCGACCTGCGAGCCCCAGGCGGTTTCCCAAAGCCGGACACGATAGTTGCCACGCTTTTCGTTTTCCTTCAGCAAAGTGAAGTTGTCGAAACGCACATAGCGTGCCGCCAGGTCCGCCTCGCCCGAAGCCGCCTTCGCCGGAACCAGCTTTCCGTCGGTGACCTGAAAGCTCACCTTGTCCAGATAGGGAAGTTGCCGTCCCTCGCTGTCGACCCGGTAGTAATAGGGATTGCGTTTGAAGATGAACCGCTCTGTCGGCGGCTTGGTCGCCAGCACCCACGGCTCCAGCGTCGGCAAGTCAATATTGTCGTTGCGGTACATATTGTCCTTGCGGTTATGCAGCGCCGCCCAATTCTGCTGCCCGGAATCTTCCAGCTTATCCTTGAGTTCCGTTGGATCGGCATACTTCTCATGGAACTGTTTCAGATAGGCGCTGGGCCGGTAGATGTAGAGCGGGCTTGGCCCGGCGATCGACGGAAGCAGCCGCCAATTCGGCTTCGACCAGCTGAAGCGGATGGTGGTCTCGTCGATAAATTCCACCTTGGGCGGCTCGCCATCCACCAGCAGTTCCACCGGCGGCCCGGCCGGCGAAGTATCGGGATTGTTGGCGACGTCCTCCCAGTAGTAGCGGAAATCCTCGGTGGTGAAGGGTGAGCCGTCTGACCATTTATGCCCAGGCCGCAGATGGAAGGTGAAGACGCGGCCCTCCTCCGCTTCGAACGCCTGCAGGATGTCCGGCACGAGTTGGTAGTTCGGATCGTAATTCACCAGCCGCGCATCGCCATAAACCACCATGATGCGCGTATCCTTGCTCGAGGTCATAAGCATGCGCATCTCGCCGCCATGCTTTCCCAGGGTCTGCCCCTTCCACGCCATCGACGCTACCGCCGGCACGGACGGCAGACGCTCGGCGACCGGCGGCAGGGCGCCCTTCGCGACTTCCTCCGCCAGCATCGGCGGCTCGACGAACTGCGCGGGAATCGCCGCGCTGTCGGCCAGCGCGGCCGGCGCCAGCAGCACCGCGAGCAAGGCGAGCATCGATCCGCGAAGCCGCGCAGAACAATAAGACGTCATTCCCCTCGTCCCCATTATGCAGCCTCAAGTGCAGCGTCGGCGTTTGTGGCGCGAACGAAATGCCCGCCGCCCAAATCCACCAGAACGGGCCGGTCGGCCTCCGTGATCCGGAACGGCGCCGGCCAATGCGCCGGCAGCGATGCTTTTTCCGCCATCAGGCGATTGAAATCCAGGCGCCGCCGCGGATCGGGTTCGGGCACTGCCGTCAGCAGGGCCCGGGTATAGGGATGAACCGGCCGGCGGAAGAGCTGTTCCTTCGGTGCCAGCTCTACCAGCCGGCCATAGCACATGACGGCGATGCGGTCGGCGATATAGTCGACCACCGCCAGATTGTGCGACACGAATAGATAGGTCAGGCCGAGATCGCGCTTCAGGTCCTTCAGCAGATTGAGGATCTGCGCCTGGATCGACACATCCAGCGCCGAGACGGGCTCGTCGCAGATGATCAGCTCGGGCCGCAGCGACAGCGCGCGGGCGATGCCGATGCGCTGCCGCTGGCCGCCGGAAAAGCTGTGGGGATAGCGCCGCAGATGCCCCGCATCCAGTCCGACGACCCGCATCAGTTCATTCACCATCTCGGTGCGAGATTTGGCGTCGCCGACATCGTGGATCACCAGCGGCTCGCTGATGATGTCGAACACGGTCATGCGCGGATTCAGCGAGCCGAACGGATCCTGGAAGATGAACTGCACCTTGCGGCGGTAGTCGAACAGGTCATCGCCCGTGAGGGCGAGAACATCGGTCTCCTTACCGCGATCTGAGTACCGGATCGATCCTTCATCCGGCGTCAATGCCCGCATGATCATCTTGCTGACGGTCGTCTTGCCGCAGCCGCTCTCCCCCACCAACCCCAGGCATTCGCCGCGCTTGATCTCGAAGCTGACATCGTCGACTGCCAGCACCTCACTGCCCTTGCTGGCGCCGAGGATGCCGCTTTTGCGGATGCGAAAGCACTTGCTGACGTTCTGAACCGACAGCAGCGGCCGGTTGTCGCTGGCATCGGCCTTTGACTCCCGCGGCACCATCAGCCTGCCGCCATCGGTCTTGATCTCGCGGATCGGCACCAGCCGCTCGCCCGGCTCCATGTTGAAGCGGGGAACCGCGCGCAGCAGCGCCCGCAGATAGGGATGGCTCGGCCGCGCAAAAATGTCCTGCAGCGTGCCGCTCTCCATCACCTCGCCGTGATACATCACGACGATTTCCTCGGCCATGTTGGCGACCACGCCCAGATCGTGGGTGATGATCAGGATGGCCATGCCGAGTTCTTTTTGCAGATCGCGCATCAGCTTCAGGATCTGCGCCTGGATCGTGACATCCAAAGCCGTCGTCGGCTCGTCCGCGATCAGCAGCGCCGGGCGGCAGATCAGCGCCATGGCGATCATCGCCCGCTGGCGCAAGCCGCCGGACAGTTCGAACGGATAGGTCTTCAATGCCCGTGCCGGATCGGGAAACCCCACCAGCCGCAGCATCTCCCGCACCAGTTCCTGGCCTTCGGCCTTCGTGACCCGGCGATGGAGATGCAATGCCTCGCCGATCTGGTCGCCGATCGTGTGGATCGGCGACAGCGACGTCATCGGCTCCTGGAATATGATGGAGATGCTGCCGCCCCGGATGGCGCGCATCGTCTTGCTGTCCCGCGGTAGCGCCGCAATATCGATTGGCGCACCCGGTTTGCGCGGATCCTCGAAAAAGATGCGGCCATGGGTGATCTCGCCGACGGCCGGCAGGATGCCCATGATCGCCTGGCTGATCACCGATTTGCCGGAGCCGGACTCGCCCACCAGCGCCACAGTGCCTCTCTGGGGCACACGGAACGAAACGCCGCGCACGGCATCCAGGCGGCCGCCGGCGATATTGAAGGAGATCCGCAGATCCTCGATGCGCAGCAAATCGCTCATGAACGGCTCTCCGCCGGCTGGTCGCTTGCGGCGTGCGGCTCGGCGATCCCGTGACCAAGGGCAGCCAGATTGGCGCGCGTCGCATCGTCCAGGATCACCGGCCGGTCGCGCACCTCGCGCGCCGCCCGGGCGACGATATCGTCGAACCCCTCGATGGCGGAATCAACGCTGATGTGCCGCCCCGGAAAGTCGAGCCGCAACGTCATCCAGCCGCCCGGTTTGTTGCGGCGCAGCGCGTAGTAACGCAGCCGCAGTTCCCGCAGTTCCCGCCAGGCCTTCGCCCGGGATGGATTGGATGCGGCGCCGATGCCCCCCTCCGTCATTTCCAGCAGCAGAAGCTGCTTTTGCGCCGTCTGCAGCACAAACAGCGCAAACAATAAGGCCAGCGTCCCAAAGATGACGAGGACCGCCATCACATTCGGTGCCAACGCGACAACACCGCCGCAGATCAGCAGGCCCGCGGCGCCTCGCAGATAGTCCGGCAGCAGCTTTTGCGGCGAATACCGGTGAAAACTCATGACAATGTCAAGCGCTCGGGAGCGACAGTCGCAGTCTGGCCAAAGATTGCGGTCCCGGCAAGCCACCGGCCGCCGGCCTGCCGGCTTAACCGATAGACCAGTTCCGTTAAGAAATCCCAGCCGGCATCGTCCTGCGCCAGGTGATGGGTCAAAATGCCGGTCGGCTCGGCCGGATCCGTCCGTCCCTCGCGGCGCGCCGCGAGGTGACCGGTGATCAGGCCCGTGGCCGCTGCTTCGCCGACGAAACCCCGACCGTGATACCAGTCGATGATGTCGGCATGGGTGTTGGTTGCGCGGCTTTCTCCGGCCGGGCGCGGGCCATAGACGGAATAGTGCTTCAAACCGATACCGGACAGTCCGTCGCGGACGGCGGGCGCCATCCGGTTCCATGGCGGCACCAGCACCGGCAGAAAGCTGTCGCCGAACTGCGCAATCATCTTCTGTTGGCCCTTGGCGAGTTCATCCAACATCGCCTGGATCGGCCGATGGGTGCCGAGCTCCGCCTTCTTCTCTTCCGGCGGCGCGTGATTCCGATGCGCAAAGCCGTGCTGCAGGATCGAAAGATGAGAATTCGCGGCGGCCAGCGCCGCCAGGGTTCCGTCGGCCTGCGCCGGAATCACCGCCAGGCACAGGGGCACCGGCGAGCCGTCGGGTTGCCGCGCCGTTTGCAACAGGCGATCGAGTTGGGGCGTCGCTGTCACCGCATCATCGTCGCGCCACCACAGCGTCGCGGCCCGGCCCGATTGCGCCCACCGATCCAATTCGCTCTCCAGCGCGCGCCAATCGCTCATGCCGCGCGCCGCCGTTGCAGGGCCTCGTGCAGGATCTGCGCCGTGCTTGCGGCACCGGTCATGTTAAACAGGCCGGCCGCGGGCGGCGCCATCGCCGCCGCGGCATCGATCGCCGCGGCCAGCCGCGCCGGCGTCAGATCCTGCGGATCCACGGCCTGCACCAGTCCGCGCTCCGCCAGCAGGTGCGCGCGCAGCGGCTGCTCGCTTTCATGTCCCTCGGCAAACGGCACCACGACCGCGCGTGTTCCCAACGCCAGAATCTCCATCAGGGTGTTATAACCGGCTTGCGATAACGAAACCCGGCAGGCCGCCAGAAGTTGCGGGAAATCCTGGCGAAAACGCTCGATGCGGAGGCGGTCCTCGGCGCCTTTCTGCAAGGCGGCGAAATCTGCCTCCGCCAGATTCGGCCCGGCGATGACATGCCAGGGCGCCGCGGCAAGTTTCGTCAGCGGCCGCGCCGCAAGCGCCGCGCGCAGCAAGGGCGCGCCGACCGCGCCGCCGCCGGCGGAGACCAGAATGAAATCCTGGCGCGCATTGCCGGGCATCCGTTGCGGCAGATCGCCGACGACAAAGCCGGTATAGCGAATCTTGTCGGCGATCGCCGCCGCTTGCGGGAATGTCCGCACGAATTCGGCAAAGCCGGGGTCGCCATGCACCAGCACCAGATCGTAGTAACGCTCCAGCAGCGACAGCATCTCCTGCACGCGCTCGGCTTTGTTCTTCTGCACCAGGATATCGCGTACCGAACAGGCGATCAGCGGCCGCGGCCGGCGCAGGTTTGCCAGCTCTAGCAGCGGTAGCAATTCGCGGCGAAACTGACGGCGGCCGAACGGAAACATTTCGATCAGCAGCACATCCGGCGCGAGACGGTTGAATTCAGACTCCAGTTGGACGCGCCGTTCTTGCCACAAACTCTCGCTCACGGGCCGGCCTGCGTCATCCACCAGACTGCTGAATCCGGAATCACCGGAACGAATAGCAGGTAGTTGCACGATACGCGCTGCGCCCACATCCAGCGACGGCACCGCTTCGCCGCCGGAAACGAACGCCACCTCGAATCCGCCGCCGGTCAATCCGCGGGCGACCGCCGCTGCGCGGCGCAGATGGCCGATGCCCAGCAGATGCTGCACATAGAGGAACGCCCGTGGTTTCATGCGGCGGCCCCGGCGTCGCTGTCCGCAGCGGCCAGCGCGACATTCAGCGATTGCACTGCCGGCAGTCCACTGCTGTCGAGCGTGAAGATCTGCAGGCGATCATCGAACAGCCGGTCCGGCGCTTTCCGCACCATGCTCCAGCCGGTAGCCAAGGCATAGATCGCACGGATCACGCCCTTGTGAACGACAGCGAAACTGTCGCGACCGTCGCGCGCCAGCTCGCCGAGCCATGGGCGCAAGCGCTCCTGCACCGCCCGCGGGCTTTCGCCATCGGGCGGACTCATATCCACCCCCTGCGCTTCCCACTGCTCCATCTGCTTTCCATGGCGGCGGCGCAACTCTTCCAGCGTCGATCCCTCCCAGGCGCCATAAGACATCTCGATCAGGCGCGGTTCGATCGCGATCGCCGGAGTATCCGGCACGCTGCGCGCCAGCAACTCGGCGGTCTCGCGGCAGCGCTGCAATGGACTCGACCACCAGCGATAGGCGGCAATTTCCATCGGCAAATGCAAAGCGGCGACTTGCGCCCGGCCCTCCGCACTTAAAGGCAGATCGCTGCGGCCCTGCAGCCGATGCAGCCGATTCCATTCAGTCGGGCCGTGGCGCAACAGCGCGAGTCGGGTCATGCCTGGCGCAAGGCCTCTGCTTTGCGCCGCCGCCGCGCCGCGACATCCCGCAGCGTACGATCCAGCGTGGCCGAGGCGCTGGCCACATCATGCTGGTTGGCGACGGTCTCGAGCGCCCGGTCCCCCATCTCCCGGCGACGCGCCGTGTCCCGCAGCAGCCCGCGCAGGGCGGCGGCGAAGCTGTCGCTGTCCCCGGGCGGAGTCAGCAGGCCGCTCTGCTCATGCTCGACGATGAAGGGCACGCCCCCGGATGCGCCGGCGACCACCGGCAGCCCCGCGGCCTGCGCCTCCAGCAGGCTCATGCCATAAGCCTCGTTGATCGCCGGCCAGGCGAACAGGTCGGCAGCGGCGTAATAGTCCGGCAATTCCTGGGGCAAGCGCGCACCGGCAAAGCGGACCCGCTCCCGCTGCAGCGGTTGGAACAGCTCTTCGACCCGCGCCCGCGCCGGCCCGTCGCCGACGATCAGGATCTGCCAGGGGATGTCCGTCAGCCGCTGCAGGGCCTGCGCCAGCACGCGATAGGAAGAGTATTTGTCGCCGTCCCGCATCATCGCCACCGTCAGCAGCCAGGGTTGCCCGACCGCGAGGTCAAACCGGCGGGCGAAATCGGCGCGGATGGCGTCGCGCCGCATGCCGGCCGCGGCGAAGTCGGCGCCGTCCAGGAACGGTTTCAGGGAAACCAGCAGCGCATCCGGCGCCGCGACGCCCTTCAAGCATTCCGCATCCACGGGATTGAGCGAAAAGATCGCGTCCGCCTTGGCGATGGCGCTCTCGGCGGCGGCGTGCAATTTCGCCCAGGGTCCCTTGGCCCGCTTCGGCGCATGGGACGCCTCCGCCACCAGATAGGGGATATCCAGCGCGGCACTCACCCGCGGTCCCAGCCAGTCCGGCGCCTTGTAGTAGAGGTGATAGGTGAACCAGGCCTCCGGCCGCGCATTCGCCGGCGCTGCGCGATATTGCGCCGCCAGCCGGTCGGCGGTGTGCAGGCCGATGCGCGCCAGGGATTCCTGGCGCGCCGCATCGCCGTCGCCCTCGCGGCTGCGAAACCGGCTCGCCAGCGTCACCTGGTGATTGCCCCGGGCCAGGGCGGCCATCAGCAGCCGTGCCATCCGCCGGTCGCCCGAAGGCACGGGGTGGGTCGGCGGTTTCAATGGGGCATAGAACGCGATTCGCATGTCGGCTCCGCGGCAGATCCAGCCTGAGGGCGGAACCGATCCATGAGCAGATCGATGCCCCTCTCCATGTCGAACTGCGCCTCGATCCGGCGGCGGCCCGCCTCGCCCAGGCGCCGGCGCAGCGCCGGCTCCCGGATCAGGGTTTCCATGCCCTTCGCCAGGGCAAGGCTGTCGCCCGCTTCAACCAACATGCCGGTGCCGCCATCGTCAATCAATTCCGGTATCCCGGATGTGCGCGTCGCCAGCACAGGGACAGCCTGACTTTGCGCCTCCATCAGGACGTTGGGGAGGCCGTCCCGGTCGCCGTCTTCGGCGATCCGGCTGGCCAGCACGAATAGATCGGCCTGACGGTACAGGGCCAGGACCTGTTCCTGGGGCTGGGCGCCCCGCCATTCGATGCGGGGGCTAAGACCCAGCTTTTCCGCCTGCCCCTTCAATTCCGTCAGCAACGGCCCGCCGCCCACATGAACGAACCGCCAGTTCAAATCGGATGGCAGGGCCGCCAAGGCATTCAGCAGGTCGTGGTAGCCCTTCTTCGGCACCGCGCGGCCGACGGATATGATGGTGATAGGAGCGCTCCGCGGATTCCCGTCCTCGGCCGGCGCCGGCCGTTCGCCGCGGCCGAAGCGCCGGAGGTCGAGGCCGTGATAAATTAGGGTCACCGGCCTTCCGGCCGGCGACAGCGCCTGCAGATGATCCCGGCCGATGGCGGTGCAGGTCACGACCCAATCAACATGCGCCAGCTTCTCCCGCTTCTCCCATTCCGGTGTGGTCCAGATATCCTTGGCATGGGCGGAGCAGCTCCAGGACAGCCCGGTAAGCAAGGCGGCATAGCGCGTCACCGATGCCGGCGTATGCAGGAAATGGGCATGGAGATGGCCGACATCGTCCGCCAGCTCCGCCGCCAGCACCAGCGCCTGGCCGAACCGCCGGCCGCGATTGGGCGTGAAATCCCGCCGCAGATCTTTCAGCCAAGCCCGCCGCGCTTCACGATAGCGCGGCCGGCGCCGCAGCCGCCACCAGGCGCGCAATAGCCGCAACGGCTCGCGATAGAGGTATTCGGGCAGATACGATAGCGGTGCCTGGATTTCCCGATGCACGGGATGTACCGCCTTGTCCGTGGGGTGGCGCAGCGCCGCCAGGCGCAGCGACAGGCCGCGCTGCTCCAACGCCCGGATCTCCTGGGCGATGAAGGTTTCCGACAGGCGTGGATAGCCCTTGAGGATGATCAGAATCGTCCGCTTCACCGGCATATTCTACTGGAATCGCCAGGAGGACAGAACGGAAAGGGGGCCGGTCGTTGCAGCCGGATGCGGCAGTTTGTTGTCAGGATATGGAGCGCGACCGCCGTGAGGCGACCCGCAGCGCGTCCTGCCGGCCGCGCACCAGCAGCTGGTCCGCCAGCCGGTTCACATTGATGTCGCCATCCAGCAGGCCCGGCACCACCACATGGGACGGCAATTGCTGCTGCGGCAATTGGCGCAGCGCCGTCGCCATGGCGTGGGGATCCCGCTGCCTGTCGTCCAGCAGCATGCTGACCAGTCCCAGCTCCTGGGCCCGGGCGGCGCGGATATATTGCTCCATGCGCGGCGCTGTGCGCGGCACGATGATCGCCCGTTTGTCGAACGACAAGATCTCGCAGAACGTGTTGTAACCGCCCATGGCGACCACGCCGACGGCGCGCGCCATCAGTGCTTCCATCTGAGCATCGAAGGTGATGCCTTCGACATTCTTCAGCTTGGCGGCGCGGGCGAGAAACTCCGTCTGTCGCTCAGATTGCATGAACGGACCCAGCACCAGCAGCGCCGGGTAGGGCAATTGCCGGTCGCTTTCATAAGCGCGCAGCACCCAATCGATGATCGCCTCGCCATCGCCGCCGCCGCCGACGGTGACCAGGATGAACGGCTCGCTGATCTTCTGCAGCGGCGTCGGCGGCATGGCCTTCGGCGGCAGGCTGCGGCCGAGATAGCCGGTATAGGTCATCTTCTGACGCACCGATTTCGGCAGCTCCACGCCTTCCAGCGGGTCACAAATCTGCGGCAGGCCATAAACCCAGATGTCGTCATAGAGGTCGCGCACGGCGGGAATGACGTTCTTGCGCTTCCACTCCGGCGCCAGCAGGCCCGGCTCGTCCATCACGTCGCGCAGGCCGAGCACCAGCGGCACGCCGCGCTCCTTGAGCATCTGCAGCGTGTCCTGCACCTCGCCGCGCAGGCCCAGGGGCTCCTTGTCGACGATGAAAATGTCGGGATCGAACATCTTGGCGGTGTGCTGGATGATCGAGGCCCGCATCGCCAGGGTTTCCTCGATATCGATCAGCAGGCTGAGCGAGGTGTAGTCGCCGTTGCGCAGCTTGATCACCCCGGGAACCCGCACGAAATCCACGCGGGCGCGGAAATCGAAGCTGCCGATGATCGGCGATCCCGTGAGGATCAGGACCGAAAGCTCTTTGTTGTGTTCGACGAGGGCATGGGCGATGGCACGGCAGCGCCGCAAATGGCCGAGGCCGAAGGTGTCGTGGCTATAGATCAGTATCCGCGCATTGCTGCGCGGGCTCGATCGGCGAACGCCCATAAGGCCTCGGCCCCCTCTATGATTTCGGCAATCCCCCAAGACAAAATATGCCATAGGGCCAAGACCGCCGGAAAGTGAAGTTTCGATCACGCAGTGACCGTCGATTTGTTAATGCCCGGGCTTGCCACGGCCTTACCTGACCGGCAATCCTGGGCTATGGTGGGGTCCGACCATTGGCCGGGACAGGTCGCGGGACCCGGCGCCGGGCCAAGGGCTTTTTGATGGAATCCAATCTTTTCAAATACATATGGCGCCACAGCTGGCGCGAACAACTGGTGATCCTGGCCGTCGTGCTGGTTTCCCAAGTGTTCTACTTTCTCTCCCTGGACCTGCCGAAAACCATCGTGAACGAGCCGATCCAGGGCCAGGGGTTCGAAACGCCGGGGGCGACGGCCCGGTACTTCGTCATCGCCTTCGATCTGCCGGACTTCCTGACTTCGGAGGGAGCGGACCCGACCGTCCGGGTTTTCGACGGATTCGAATTTGAGCGGACCGACTATCTGGTGGCGCTCAGCCTGACCTTTCTGGTCCTCGTGCTGATAAACGGCGCCTTTAAGCTGCAGATCAACACCATGAAGGGCCGCATGGGCGAACGCATGCTGCGCCGCCTGCGCTATGAGCTGTTCGACCGGGTGCTGCGATTTCCCATTCCCTATTTCCGCAAGGTGAAGCAGGCGGAAGTCGCCACCATGGTCAAGGACGAGGTGGAGCCGCTCGGCGGCTTCATCGGCGACGCCTTCGTGCAGCCGGCCTTTCTCGGCGGCCAGGCGCTGACGGCGCTGGCCTTCATCCTGACTCAGAGCATCTATCTGGGCATCGTCACGGTCGCCGTTCTGCTGCTGCAGCTGGTGGTGATCCCGCCGCTGCGCCGGCCGGTGCTGCGCCTGGGCAAGGAGCGTCAGCTGACCGCGCGGCAATTGGCCGGCCGCATCGCCGAGGCTGTCGATGGCGCCGCCACCATTCATGTGCATGACACATCGAACTATGAGCGTGCCGATATCGTCGACCGGCTGTCGAAGATCTTCTTCATCCGCTTCCGGCTGTATCAGCTGAAGTTCGCGGTGAAGTTCCTGAACAACCTGCTGGCGCAGTTTACGCCATTTCTGTTTTACCTCGTCGGCGGCATCCTCGCCATCATGGGGCATCTGGATATCGGTGGCCTGGTCGCTGTCATCGCCGCCTACAAGGATCTGCCGGGGCCGGTGAAAGAGCTGCTGGATTGGTATCAGCAACTCCAGGACGTGCAGATCAAGTACGAGCAGGTGGTCGAGCAGTTCCAGCCCAGCAGCATGCTCGATCCGTCGAAGCAGGCTTTGGATGCGGATGCGGGTCCTCCGCTTGTCGGGAGTCTGGTGGCGACCAATCTTATCTATATCGACGACAGCGACCGCAAGCAGCTGGATGGCGCCGCCTTCGAAGTCGGCGTGAATCAGCATGTCGCCGTCATCGGCGAAGGCGGCGATGCGCTGTGGGCGTTGCTCACCGGACTAGCACAGCCGTCGGGCGGTACGCTGACCATCGGCGGCCGCGATTTGACCGCGCTGCCGGAGGCTGTGACCGGCAGCCGCCTCTCGGCGGTCGGAACGGAGCCGTTCCTGTTCCCGGCCAGCGTCCGCGACAATATTCTCTACGGCCTGCGCCACCGGCCGCTGCATCCGCGCACGCCGGACGAAGCCACGCGGCGCAAGCATGAAATGATGCGGCTGGAATCGAAGCGCGCCGGCAATCCCGATCTGGACATCGCCGCCGACTGGACCGACTACGCCGCCGCCGGCGCCAGCAGTCCGCAGGATATCACCGACCGCCTGATCGAGGTGCTGCGCCTGGTGGATCTGGAGGACGACAGTTATGGACTGGGCCTGCGGGGCACCATCGATCCCAACACCCAGCCGGAGCTGGCCGCGCGCATGCTGCGGGTGCGGGCCGAGTTCCGCAATCGCATGAGCGATCAAACCCTGGCGGCGCTGGTCGAACCGTTCGACCGTGCCCGCTACAACAAGAATCTGTCGATCGCGGAAAATTTGCTTTTCGGCGCGCCCACCGGCGATGCCTTCCGCGCCGGCCAGATCATGGATAACGCCTATGTGCGGCAGATCCTGGAAAGCCAGGATCTCATGGAGCCGCTGGCACAGGTCGGCCGCCAGATCGCCGAGACCATGGTGGAGTTGTTTGCCGATCTGCCCGCCGGCCATCCGTTCTTCGAGCAATACAGCTTCATCGACGCCGACGACCTGCCGGAGTTCCGCAACCTGCTGGCGCGCGTCGGCAAAGAGGGCGCGGCGATGGATGCGGCGGACCGCTCGAAATTGATGGCGGTCTCGATGCCCTATATCGAGGCGCGCCATCGTCTTGGCCTGATCGACGAAGCGCTGGAGCAGCGCGTGTTGCGTGCCCGCCAGGCCTTCGCCGACAATCTGCCGCCGCCGTTGATCGGCGCCGTGGATTTCTACGAAGAGGATCGCTACATCGCCGCGGCGACATTGCAGGACAATATCCTGTTCGGTCGTCTCGTGTATGGCCAAGCGCAGGCGGCGGAGCGTGTGTTGCGGGCCATCACCGACGTGCTCGGCGAGCTCGATCTGCGCCGCGACGTGGTCGAGGTCGGGCTGGATTTCCCAGTCGGCATCGGCGGTAAGCGGCTGTCGGCGGCGCAGCGGCAGAAGCTGGATCTGGCGCGGGCGCTGGTCAAGCAGCCCGATCTGTTGCTGCTGAATCAATCGACCGCGCTGCTGGATTCCGTGAGCCAGGCAAAGGTGATGAGCAACATCCTGAAAAGCCGTATTGGCCGCGGCGTGATCTGGGTGCTCTCCCACGCGGACCACGCCCGGCAGTTCGAACGGGTACTCGTGCTCAAAGGCGGGCGCGTGGCGGCACAAGGTGCGGCGAGCGAGTTGGATAAGCCGGGCAGTGCCCTGCACCAGCTCGCCGCGGCACAATAACCGAATTCCGAGGAGAGGGCCGTGAGCATCAACGACGATGTGGAACTGTTACGACGCATACCCATGTTCGCGAAGGTGGAGCCGGCGAAGCTCAAGCTTCTCGCCTTCACCAGCGAGCGCGTCACCTATGGCGAAGGGCAGGAACTGTTCCATCAGGGCGACAATTCCGATGCCGCCTATATCATCATCGCCGGCACCGCTGACGTGGTCGTGGACTCGCCGAAGGGTCCGCTGACCGTGGCGCAACTGGGCACCAACGAATTTGTCGGCGATATCGGCATCCTCTGCGACGTCCCGCGCACCGCCACGGTGCGCGCCGTGACGCAGCTCACCACGCTGAAAATCACCAAGGAGCTGTTCTTCCAGATGGTCACCGATTTTCCGGCCATGGGCGTGGAGGTAATGCGCGTGCTCGCCCACCGTCTCGAGCTGACGACGGTGCAGCTGCGCGAAGCAAAGTCACGCATCGCGTAGCCACCGCATTTTCGGCCGGGGTGTATTCCAGATCATGAGTCGTCTCGACAGTTTCATCCGCCGCCTGACGGCGCAGCGCGCCGCGCTTAACTATGCCATCGGGCTGATCGGCGGCGTGCCGGGTCCGGTGCTGGAGCTCGGCCTCGGCAATGGCCGTTCCTACGACCATCTGCGCGAGAACATCCGGGACCGGCGCATCTTCGTCTTCGAACGGAAAGTGGGCGCCCATCCCGACAGCATTCCACCCGACAGCGATCTGATCCTGGGCGAGGTGACGGAGAATCTGCCGCGCGCGGCGCAACTCATCGGCGGCCCGGCCGCGCTGGTGCATAGCGATCTCGGCTCCGGCGACAAGCCGGCGACGAAGAAACTCTATGAGCAGATCGCGCCGGGCCTGCGCGGGGCGCTGGCCATTGGCGGCATTCTCGTCAGCGATCAGCCGGTGGAAACGAGTGGGTTGGAAGCGCTGGCGCCGCCGGATGTGATTCCCGGCCGCTACTTCGTCTATCGCGCGATCTGAGCGAAACGCCGTTTAAGCGAAATCGACGACGACGGGCACATGATCCGACGGCGTCGCCCAGCCGCGGGCCTCCCGCAGGATCTGCGCCGAATTCAATCCGGAAGCGAGCGAGGGCGTAACCCACACATGGTCCAGGCGGCGGCCGCGATCGGAGGCCGCCCAATCCCGCGCCCGATAGCTCCACCAGCTATAGATACGCTCGGTCGGCGGAACGAAGTGGCGTACCGCGTCGACCCAGCCCGCGGCACTCTGCACCGAGGTCAAGCCCGCCACTTCGACGGGCGTATGGCTCACCACATCCAGCAGCTGCCTGTGGGACCAGACATCGTTCTCCAGCGGCGCGATATTGAGATCGCCCACCATGATCGCCTTGCGCCGGCGCCGTTTCATCTCCGCCGACCAGCCCTTCATTTCATCGATGAAGCGCAGCTTGTGGGCGAATTTGACGTTGCGCTTGGGATCGGGGATGTCGCCGCCGGCGGGCACATAGAAGTTGTGCAGCTCGACGCCATTGGGCAGCAGCACGGCCGCATGGCGCCGGTCCTCTTTTTCACACCAGGACAAAAGTTGCGGTTTGCGCAACGGCAGCCGCGAAAAAATCGCGACGCCGTTGTACGACTTCATGCCGTGGATGACGTGATGCTCATAGCCGAGCGCGGCGATTCCGTCGCGCGGGAAATCGTCATCGACGACTTTCGTCTCCTGCAGGCAGATCACGTCGGGCCGCAAGGTGTCCGTCAGACGCCGCAGATTCTCCAGGCGCAGACGGACCGAATTCACATTCCAGGTGACAAGTCGCATGGCCGACGGGTCGTTGAAGAAAATTTCCACAGCGGAAGGAACGGCACGCTATTCGATTCGCCGTCGCGTCACCAATGAGTCGATTGGTTTCCAATTCGTCGAATGGTTCTGGCGCTGTCGCGCGAGCGGTGTGCCGTCCGACAAAATGAGTCGCGCTCGTTCGGATTTTCGCGAGTCGAAAAACGGCGAGCGCCCGGTCAGGGGGGGACCGGGCGCTCTTCAGTTCCTCTCGGAGTCCGCAATGGTAGGGGAAGCCACCGCGGACGATCATGGCCGTTGCGGTCACGACCACTGTGTACCCATAAGAATGGCACCGAAGCCCTGAATTTTCAATGATTGCTCAAAGGATTCAGCTATGCGTTGGTCGCATGGCTCACGAAGAGGTCATGCGGAAACCACAGGGCCGGTGTTCAGGCTGCTTGATGCGCCCGCTGGCCCTGTTTGCTGCGGGCGTGGGCCCGCGCAGCCTTGCCGAAGGCCTGGAACAGGGCCAGGGAATCAGGGTTTTCCATTGCCCGATATTCCGGATGCCATTGAATTCCCAAGGAAAAATTGCGAGCGCCGGTGACCCGCACCGCCTCGATGGTGCCATCGGGGGCGGTGCCCTCGGCCGTCAGACCGGCTGCCAGGCGATCGATGCCCTGCCAATGGAGGGAGTTCACCTCAATCTCCTCTGTGCCCAATATTTGGGCAAATACCCCATTTGGAGTTAACTGGACGGCGTGACGAGGCAGATAGCGGCTGTCATATGGCCCGTTGGGCGACCGATGATCGACGCGGCCCACGACATTGTGAACATGGGTATGGAGCGTGCCGCCGAGAGCGACGTTCAGCTCCTGAAAACCGCGGCAGATGCAGAACAAAGGGAGTCCGGCCTCCAGCGCCGCCCGAATCAGCGGCAGGGTAGTGGCGTCGCGGGCGGGATCCTGGGGACTGTCGGGCCGGTCGGGCACCCCGCCATAGTGATGCACAGCGACGTTGGAGGGGCTGCCGGTTATCAGCAGGCCGTCCAGCTTCGCCACCAACTCCTTGAAATTCCATTGGCTTCCCAGCGCGGGCAAGAGCACCGGGAGACCCTCGGCGGCATCGGCGACGGCGCCGATGTACTTGTCGCCCACCACATGAAAGGGCTGATCGTCCAACTCCCGCATGCAAACGGGAATGCCGATCACTGGCGCCTGGCTATCAAGCTGCATGTCTCCTCGCGTCTTGCTGTCCGCCAAGATGGCATCGACCCTGAGGGCCTGCAAGACCGCCAACCGGGACCGTTGCCAAGCCGGCAAGCTGGCAGCAAACCATTAAGTCATGGATGAAATGCAGGCTCCGGAGGCAGCGCTGGGCCGCCGCCTCTATTTCGATCCGTCGCGGGTGGAAACGCGCGGCGTCGCGAACAGGCTGGCGGGAAGCTGGAGTCCGGTCTCCACATCGATCAATCCGACGCGCACCTGATTGGCATCGGTATCGGTGACGATCCATTGGGTCAGCACGATCGGATCGTCCAGGAAGATCAGCTCCACCGTGCCGTTGTCGGGCTCGTCGTTCTCGAACATGGTGACGCTCAACAAGCCCGGCCGCCGGTCGACCTTGGTCACGGTGATGTCGTCGCCGATGTCGATGGGATCCCGCAGCAGGAACCATGCGGTGGATTGCTTCAGGGGCATCTGGCTCAGTTCGCCGATTTTCCGGTCGAGCTGACTTATCAGCACGCCGTCGGCGATGATCAGCAGCGGATTGGGCGGATCGTATTCCACCCGCATGCGCCCCGGCCGCCGCAGATAGATGCGGCCGGTGGAAATCGCCTGGTTGGGATCGACTTGCTGAAACGACGCCTGCAAGGTCCCGATGCTGTTGATGTAGGCCTCGACGCGCTTCACGTCGGCGATGTCCTGCTGGGACAGTTCGGCGTTCGCCGCGCCAGCGCTCAGCGCGGACAAGAAGGGCAATACGGCCAATCCCGCGCCGGCCTGCAGCAGGCGCCGCCGCGGCAGATGAAATCGCTTGGTCAGGTCAGCATTCATTCGTCAATCATCCCTATCGATGTTTCTCGCCAGGACTTCCCTCTTGCCGACCCTGTTTGCCGTGCTCACCACGCCCTCTTTTTCCATTCGTTCGATGATCCGGGCGGCGCGGTTATAGCCGATCTGCAGATAGCGCTGCACGAAACTCGTCGATGCCTTGCCCTCTCTGCACACCAGCGCGACGGCCTGATCGTAGAGGCCGTCGTCTGAACCCTCGCTGAACGCCCCCGTCTCCGGCGGCATCTCCTCTTCATCGTCGCGGGTGACATCGTCAATATAGGTAGGCTCACCCTGTTCTTTAAGGAAGCGCACCACAGATTCTACCTCTCGATCGGTCACCAGCGGGCCGTGAATGCGGGTGATACGGCCGCCATGGGCCATATAGAGCATGTCGCCCTGCCCCAGCAGCTGCTCTGCCCCGGTTTCGCCCAAAATCGTTCTGCTATCGATCTTCGAGGTGACATGGAAACTCACCCGCGACGGGAAGTTGGCCTTGATCGTGCCGGTGATGACATCGACCGACGGTCGCTGCGTCGCCATGATGATATGGATGCCGGCGGCCCGCGCCATCTGCGACAACCGCTGGATCGCCGCCTCGATATCCTTGCCGGCCACCAGCATCAGATCCGCCATCTCGTCCACCACCACGACGATGAACGGCAACGGCTCCAGGCTCATGGTCTCTTCTTCATAGACCGGCGCGCCGCTGTCGGGATCGAAGCCGGTCTGCACCTTGCGGGTCAGCACCTCGCCGCTTTCGCGCGCCTGGGCCAGGCGCATGTTGTAGCCTTCGATGTTGCGCACGCCGAGCTTCGACATGGCGCGATAGCGCTGCTCCATCTCCCGCACCGTCCATTTCAGCGCCACGATCGCCTTGCGCGGATCGGTCACCACCGGCGACAGCAGGTGAGGAATGCCGTCATAGACCGAAAGTTCCAGCATCTTCGGGTCGATCATGATGAACTTGCACTGGTCGGGCGACAGCCGATAGATCAGCGACAGAATCATGGTGTTGATCGCCACCGATTTGCCGGACCCGGTAGTGCCGGCGATCAGTAGATGTGGCATGCGCGCGAGATCGACGGTGACGGGGGTGCCGCCGATATCCTTGCCCAGGATCAGCGCTAGCTTTGCCGCCGTGCGTTCGAACTCCGCCGTCTCCAACAGTTCCCGGAGCACGACGGTCTCGCGCACGCGGTTCGGCAGCTCGATGCCGATGACACTGCGGCCGGGCACCACGGCGATGCGCACGGACACCGCGCTCATGGAGCGCGCGACATCGTCGGCGAGGCCGACCACGCGGCTGGTCTTGGTGCCGGGCGCGGGCTCCAGCTCATACAGCGTGACAACCGGCCCCGGCCGCACCTGCTGCACTTCGCCCTTGACGCCGAAATCGTCGAGAACCGTTTCCAATAGGCGCGCATTCTTCTGCAGGGAATCGTCATTGATGCGCTGCTGGCCATTGGTCGCCGGCGCCTTATGCAGGAAATCGAGCGAAGGCAGCGCATAGCGCTCGTTGTGCGCGAGGTCGAGCGTCCCTTGCGTTTGCGCGCTCCTGCGCGGCTTCGCCTTGGCGGGCTTGGCAACCACCGGCGCGGCACGGCGCTCCGAATTGCGCGGCGGCGGCGGCGCGATCTCCATCTCCTCGTCATCGGCAGCGTCATTGATCAGGCGCGGCTCGCGCTGTGCGGCGCGCTGCTGCTGCGAGCGTTCGGCGCGAAGCTGGCCCGATTCCTCGCTGCTCTGCCGGCGGAAGCCGATCTTCGCGAACAGCCGATGAATCAAACTGCCCGATGCGCCGACGCCGCGATGCACCTGCCGGCCGAAGAATACATAGGACAGCAGCGGCAAGCCCAAGCTGAAGAACAGCAGCAACAGCGCGAGTACCAGCATCGTCAGCGATACGATTACGGCCCCGAGCCCGGTTCCCTCCGCCAGGAAGCCGAGCAGCATGTCGCCGGTCGCGCCGCCCAGCCCGCCCATCAGCGGCCAGCCGCTCAAGCGCGGCAAGGCCGCCAGCGTGATCGCCAGGGTCAGCACCGCCAGCGGCAGCAACGCGAGCCGCAGCCAAGTGCGGCCGGGCCAATTGTCGCGCACCGCCTGCCAGCCCCAGGCGATCAGCACCACGCCGATCGTTAGCCCCGCCAAGCCGACGCTCTGCAGAACGAAATCGCCGACAATGGCGCCGGCCTTGCCCAGCAGGTTGCGCACCGGCTCGTCGCTCGCCTTGTTCAGCGATGGGTCGCCGGGATTGTAGGTCATGACCGCGAGGCAGAAAGCTAGGCCCGCCGCCATCAGGACGATGCCGACGATCTCCGCCAGTCGTCGCCGCAGGAATTCCTTTGCCGCCGCCGGCAGCCAGCGGACTCTGCCGGTCAGGGATGCGATGTCGACCATGGTCATACCTCCACCCTCGTTTCCGGGCTGGATGAGTAACTCTCGCGGCGGTCCGCCATGGGGTTTAGCACATCCGCCATGCGCTGTAGCGCCGCCGTTGTCGTCGCGGGATCATGCACCAGCGCGACGCGGATATAGCGCTGGCCGGGATTCCGCCCCTGGCCATCGGGCCGTGCCATATAACCGCCGGGCAGCACGCGCAAGGCCGCCTGCGACCATAGTAGCTTTGCCGCCCCTTCGCCGTCGCCCACATCGAGCCAGAGAAAGAACCCGCCGCCCGGGCGCGGCGTGCCGAAGCGCTGGCCCAGGATGCGCTCGGCGGCATCGAAATTGGCGCGATAGCGGGCGCGGCCGGCCTCCACATGGGCCTCGTCGCGCCACAGCGCCGTCGACGCGGCGATGATCGGGCCGGGCACTGCGACGCCGCCATAATTGATCAGTTGCGTGAGGCGCTGGATCTGCTTCGGGTCGCCGCAGATGAATCCGCTGCGCAATCCCGGCGCGCCCGAGCGCTTCGACAGGGAATGAAAAACCACGATGTTGCGCAGATCGCCGCCGAGCAGGGCCGCCGCCTCGAGACTTCCGGCCGGCGGCACGTCGCCATAGATCTCGCCATAGCATTCATCGAACGCGACGATGAAGTCGTGCCGTCGCGCCGCGGCGATCCAGGCCTTCAGCAGGTCGATCGAGGCGACGGAACCTTGCGGATTTGCCGGCGAGCAGACATAGGCCAGCGCCGTGCGCGACAGCACATCGGCTGGCACGTCCTGGGGCCGCGGTTGAAAGCCGTTCGCCACCGTCGAGGACAGGAACACCGGCTCGCCGCCCGCCATCGCCGCCGCGCCGGCATAAACGTGATAGAACGGATTAGGCATCAGCACGGCGAGCCGCGCACCGTTCGCGCTCTCCGGGACGGCCGACAAGGCAATCATGAACAGCGCCTCCCGCGTGCCTGCCACCGGCAGGATGTGGCGGTCGGGATCGATCATGGCGGCCGGCAGCCGGAAGCGCCGGTTCAGCCAGTCCCGGACCGCGCTGCGGAACGCCGGTGTTCCCGGCGCCTGCGGATACTTGCCCCATTGCTCGGCGGTGCGCTGCAGTTCGGCCATGACCATGGGCGGCGGCGTCTGCTGCGGTTCCCCGACCGAAAGCAACACCGGATCGACACCGGCAGGGGGTTTCAAGCCGCTCAACAGGCCGTTCAGCCGGGTAAACGGGTGAAAGCTGATCAGTGACTCAAGCCGATCTGCCGTCATGGCCAACAATCGCCGGGGCGGAACCGCGCCCAGCGCCCAAATTCTAATGGAACGGTCGCAAGACCCTATGGAACCGATTGTACCGGCGCGGGAATCCCGGAACAAGCGCCGTCGTGCGCGAAATGTTCTCAGGCCACAAGCGGGCATTGAACCCGGTTTTCGGCCCTGGCCCCGCTTCCGAGGCCAATCCCTAGGCGGTTTCCGGGCCTCGCGCCTACGCCTAACCGGTGCTGGACTTTCCGGCCGCCCGGGCAGAGAGTCGCGAAGGACAGCACCGGAATAAAACAAATGCTGGAAAATCAATCGGTTGACGTTGTCATCGCCGGCGGCGGGCTGGTCGGCCTGACGCTCGGTATCGCACTCGCCGATGCCGGGTTGGAGGCGGCGGTCATTGACGCCGAATCCCCTGATCGCATGACCGGCGACGCCTATGACGGCCGCAGCTCCGCCATCGCCTATGGCTCCCAGCAAGCGCTGGCCGGGATCGGCGTCTGGCGGCACTTGGTCAAAGCCGCCCAGCCGATTCTGCATATCCGGGTATCCGATGGCGATGGCGCCGGTGGGGTCAGCCGCCTCTTCCTCCATTACGATCACAAGCTGCTGCGGGAAAAGCGCCGGGCTCCGCCGCCGCCGCTCGGCTACATCGTCGAGAACCGGGAGATCCGCCGCGGCCTCCTCGCCCGCGGCAAGGAGCTGCCGCGTCTGCGCCATGTCTCGCCGGCACGCATCGAACGCACAGAGCGCAGCGGCGTCACCGCCACCGCGTATCTCAGCGACGGACGCAGCATCGCCGGGAAGATCCTCATCGCCGCCGACGGGCGAAACTCGCCGCTGCGTGGCGAAGCGGGCATCCGTGTCACCCAGTGGAGCTATCCGCAGACCGGCATCGTCTGCACGGTGAATCACGAACTGCCCCATGAAGGCGTGGCCCATGAGCATTTCCTGCCGGCGGGTCCTTTCGCCATGCTGCCGATGGCGCCGGCGGGCAAGCAGCAGCGTTCCTCCATCGTCTGGACCGAGCGCAACGACGTCTCCGCAGCGATGCTCGAGCTGAACGACAATGATTTCGGCGCGGAGATGGAGCGCCGCTTCGGGATGAGTCTCGGCCGCCTGCGTCCCGCCAGCCGGCGCTTCGGCTATCCGCTCTCGCTGTTGCACGCTGATCGCTATATCGATCACCGCCTGGCATTGGTGGGCGATGCCGCCCACGCCATTCATCCCATCGCCGGCCAGGGACTCAATCTCGGCCTGCGGGACGTGGCGGCGCTGGCGGAATGCATCGTCGATTCCTGGCGCCTCGGCCTCGATATCGGCAACTCCCTGGCGCTCGAAAGCTACGAACGCTGGCGGCGGTTCGATACGATGGCGCTGATCGCCGTGACCGATAGCCTCAATCGCCTGTTCTCCAACGATCTGGCGGCGGTGCGCCTGGTGCGCGATCTCGGCCTCGCCGCGGTGAACCAGATCGCGCCGCTGAAGCGCCTGTTCATGCGCCACGCCATGGGCGTCGTCGGCGACCTGCCGCGTCTGGTGCGCGGCGAGCGGCTGTAGATCAGGAGGCTGTGGAAAGTCATGAACCGCCGGCTGATTCAAATTGCGGTAGTCCTGGTCCTGATTGGCGCGGTCATTCGCCCCGCCGCCGCAGGCTGCCGTGATACGCCCGGCCCGGGTGTGGACTGGGCAGGCTGCGACAAGACTAAGCTGAACTTGAGCGGTGATGATCTGCACGGCGCCAATTTGCAGCAGGCCGACCTCAGCCGCAGCGACCTCGCCGGCGCCGATCTGACCGGCGCGAACTTGACCGAGGCTACCCTGGTGCGGGCGCGGCTGGCCGACGCGACGCTGAAGGGCGCCGATCTCAGCAAGGCGATGTTCATCCGCGCCAATCTGCAGGGCGCGGATTTCACCGGCGCCGTGCTCGTCAAGACCGAGATGCATCGCGCCGATCTTTCGAACGCCCTGCTGATCGGCAGCAATCTCGAGAAAGCCGAGTTTGGCCGGGCCGTGCTTACCGGCGCAAAATTGAGCGGTGCCAATCTGCATCGCGCTTATCTGGCGCGTGCTGATCTGCGGGGCGCGACGCTGGCCGGGGCCAATCTGACTGAGGCCCAGCTGTATCAGGTGGATCTGGGCGGCGCCGATCTCTCGCAAGCGGGCGGCTTGGTTCAGGAGCAGCTTGAGTCGACCTGCGGCGACGCGACGACGAAGCTGCCGCCCAACCTGTCGCCGCCGCCGGCATGGCCCTGCGTCAGCGCCGAAGACGAGGATTGATCGCCGTCGAAGCAGTTGTTGCGGCGGAGCCTTGCCCGCCCGCACTGCTTCGTTCAATCTGAACAAAGCAATCGCTCTGACTCTGCACAAGCAATTCATGGCCCGTCTCCATGACCCAACCGAAGCCGCCCGCCTTCGATCCCCGCGACATCGCGGAGAGCAACGCCACCAGCTATCCGGAGATCTATCGCGCCGCCAATCAGCAGCGCTATAACCGCCGTCTCGGGCAACATGCGGGACTGAAAAACTTCGGCGTCAACATCACGCGCATCGCTCCCGGCGGCCAGTCGTCTTATCGTCATGCTCACACCACCCAGGACGAATTCATCTATGTGCTGTCCGGCGAGGTGGTGATGGAAACCAATGCGGGCACCCAGATTCTCGGCGCCGGCATGTGCGCGGGATTTCCGGCCGGCACCGGCGATGCCCACCGCTTCCTCAACCGCTCGGCGGCGGATGTGCTGCTGCTGGTGATCGGCGACAAGAGTCCGAACGATGAAGTCGCCTATCCCGACATCGACATGCAGGGCAAGCTCGGCGCCGACGGCAAGTTCGCCTTCACCCGCAAGGACGGCACGCCGTTCTGAACGGCGCGCGGCGACGTGACAGGCACATCGCTGGTCATCTTCGATTGCGATGGTGTGCTGATCGACAGCGAACTCATCAGCGCCACCGTGCTGGTTGAACAGCTGCGGCTGCACGGCGTGAATGCCGATCTCGCCTACGTGTTCCGGGATTGTCTCGGGCGCAGCTTTCCGGCGGTCGCCGATAACGTCGCCCGTTTCAGCGGCCGGCCGTTGCCGGCGGATTTCGAAAGCCAATACCGGTCGGCCCTGCTGCGAAGTTTCGAAACGGGCCTGCGGCCGATGCCCGGCGTCGTCGAAGTGCTGGACAGTTTGCGCATTCCCTATTGCGTCGCCACCGGCAGCGCCACCGAACGCGCGACGCGATCGATCGCTATCGCCGGCCTCGGCGATCTGGTGCGGGATCGCCTCTTCACCGCGTCGATGGTGGAACGCGGAAAGCCGGCGCCGGATCTTTTCCTGCTCGCCGCCGAAAAGATGAAAGCCGCGCCGGAACAGTGCCTGGTGATCGAGGACAGCGTTCTCGGCGTGCTGGCGGCGCGCGCGGCGGGCATGCAGGTCTGGCG
>Ga0184612_10000266_pt1 | contig 23722 bp, 20 predicted proteins | sample PLM3_60_coex_FD_133163 | JGI IMG/M metagenome (GOLD analysis project Ga0184612, IMG submission 133163) | Groundwater sediment microbial communities from an aquifer in East River, Colorado, USA - PLM3_60_coex | ecosystem: Environmental > Terrestrial > Soil > Riparian zone | place: USA: East... | reverse complement strand
CCCGCCGAGTTCATCGCGAATGACAAGCCGATACTCGTTCAGTATGAGGGGCAGTGGTTCTTCCCCGTTCTCAATGCCTATCCGGAAACCACGTTCGGTGGCGACTTTGAAACCGAGGCGGACTATCGCGATCCTTTTGTCGCCGATCTGATCAACCAAAAGGGATCAATCATCTGGCCTTTCATTGAGTACAGCTATCGCACGATTGTAACCGATCTGCCCGGTGCAGCCCCGTCGCCACCTTCGGCGCGAAATTGGCTCGGCACGGATGACCAGGCCCGCGATGTGGTGGCCCGAATCATCTATGGGTTTCGCATATCCGTCTTGTTCGGATTGATCCTAACATTCTTCACGACCATTGTCGGCATAATCGCGGGCGCCCTTCAGGGCTATTTTGGCGGGTGGGTCGATTTGTTCTTCCAGCGATTCCTGGAAATCTGGTCGTCAATGCCGCCCCTCTACATTCTCATCATCCTTGCGAGCGTCATAACGCCAAATTTCTGGTGGCTCTTGGGAATCATGTTGCTGCTGGGCTGGACCTGGCCAATTGGTCTCGTGCGCGCTGAGTTTTTGCGCGCCCGCAATTTTGAGTATGTTCGCGCCGCCAAGGCACTCGGCGTCGCAGACGCGGTTATCATGTTTCGGCATTTGTTGCCCAATGCCATGGTTTCAACTCTCACATTCCTGCCGTTCACCCTGGCCGGATCATTGACCGTTCTTACAAGCCTTGATTTTCTGGGGCTCGGCCTGCCGCCCGGCTCGCCGTCTCTCGGAGATCTCCTATTGCAAGGCAAGAACAATCTGCAGGCGCCCTGGCTGGGTTTCACAGCCTTTGCGGTCACCGGCCTCATGCTCGTACTCCTCATCTTCATCGGCGAAGCCGTGCGTGACGCCTTCGATCCGCGCAAGACATTCGCGAAATGAGCCGGGCATGAGCGAACTGCTTCTGGAAGTCCGCGATCTCCACGTCTCGTTCGGCCGCGGCGCCAACGAGGTGAAGGCGGTGCGGGGCATCTCCTTCGAGATCGAAAAGGGCGAGACGGTCGCGGTGGTCGGCGAGAGCGGTTCGGGCAAGTCGGTAACCGCGCTGGCGATCATGCAGCTCTTGCCCTATCCGTTGGCCCACCATCCCGGCGGCAGCATCCGCTTCCGCGGCCAGGAACTGGTCGGCGCCAGCGAAGACGACATGCGCAAGATCCGCGGCAACGATATCGCCATGGTGTTCCAGGAGCCGATGACCTCGCTGAACCCGCTGCACACCATCGAGAAGCAGGTCAACGAGGTGCTGATCCTGCATAAGGGCATGAACCGCGGCCAGGCGCGGGTGCGCACGCTGGAGCTGCTGCGACTGGTGGGCATCAACGATGCCGAGAAGCGCCTGTCGGCCTATCCCCATGAGTTGTCGGGTGGGCAGCGGCAGCGGGTGATGATCGCCATGGCGCTGGCCAACGATCCCGACCTGCTGATCGCCGACGAGCCCACCACGGCGCTGGACGTCACCATCCAGGCGCAGATCCTGAAGCTGCTGCGGGAACTGCAGGCGAAGCTGGGCATGGCGGTGCTGTTGATCAGTCACGACCTCGGTATCGTGCGCAAGCAGGCGCAGCGCGTCTGCATCATGACCGAGGGCAAGATCGTCGAGCAGGGCCCCGTAGCCGAAGTCTTCGCGCGCCCGCAGCATGAATATACGAGGAAGCTGCTGGCGGCGGAGCCGAAAGGTCGGCCGGCGCCGGCGTCGCCCGATGCGCCACAGGTCATGCAGGGCAAGGACGTCAAGGTCTGGTTCCCGATCAAGGCCGGCCTGCTTCGCCACGTGGTGGACCACGTCAAGGCGGTGGACGGCGTTTCCATCCAGGTGCGCGAGGGCCACACGGTCGGCGTGGTCGGCGAGAGCGGCTCGGGCAAGACCACGCTGGGCCTCGCCCTGCTGCGGCTGATCGAGAGCAAGGGCGCCATTTCGTTTAACGGCACGCCGATCCAAGGGTTGCGGTCCGGCGAAATGCGGCCGCTGCGCCGCCAGATGCAGATCGTGTTCCAGGATCCCTATGGCTCCCTGTCGCCGCGCCTCTCGGTCGGCCAGATCGTCGCTGAGGGATTGAAAGTGCATGATCTCGGCGGCAACGAAGAGGAGCGCGAAGAACTGATCGTCGGCGCGTTGAAAGAAGTCGGGTTGGATCCGGAGACGCGCGACCGCTATCCCCACGAATTCTCCGGCGGCCAGCGCCAGCGTATCGCCATCGCCCGCGCCATGATCCTGAAGCCGCGCTTCGTCGTGCTGGACGAACCGACCTCGGCGCTGGACATGTCGGTGCAGGCGCAGATCGTCGACTTGCTGCGCGATCTCCAGATAAAGCACAGCCTGGCCTATATGTTCATAAGCCACGATCTGCGGGTGGTGCGCGCGCTCGCCGACGAGGTCATCGTGCTGCAGGGCGGCAAGGTGATGGAGCAGGGTCCGGCGGAGCAGATCTTCAGCCGGCCGCAGCATGTCTATACCCAGGCGCTGATGGCGGCGGCCTTCAACCTGGAGGCCGTCGAGACCGGCGTGGTCAAGATGTGAGTCGGCGCCCTCCGTGATCGTTCTCTATAACTGCCCGGGCATGATGTCGGAGGACGCGCCGCAATGGCGCGCCCTGCTCACGCACATGGAACCTTCGATCGATTTCCGCGTCTGGCCCGATATCGGCAAGCCTGAAGAGATCGAGTTCATCCTCGCCTGGAAGCACCGGCCCGGCGACCTCCAGCGTTATCCCAACGCCAAGGCGATTTTCTGGCTGGGCGCCGGCGTCGATCATCTGGTGATGGATCCCGATCTGCCCCATCGGATCCCCATCGTGCGGCTGGTGGATGACGGGCTGACCAGCAGCATGACCGAGTATGTTCTGCAGCATGTACTGCATTATCACCGCCGGCAGCCGGAATTCGACGAACTGCAGCGGCGCAAGGAATGGAAGCAGCCGGTCTATCCGCTGGCCCGCAAACGCAAGATCGGCCTACTAGGCCTCGGCGTGCTCGGCGGCGATGCGGCGCAGAAGCTGCTGATGCTGGAGTTCGACGTGGCGGCCTGGACCCGCTCGCCGAAGACCCTAGCCGGCGTCAAGAGCTTCCATGGCGAAGGAGGGTTCCTGCCGTTCCTCAATCGCACCGAGATACTGGTCTGCCTTCTACCGCTAACGCCGGAGACGACGGGCATCATTGACGCCCGCGCGCTGTCGGCCCTGCCCAAGGGCGCCTTCGTGATCAATGCCGCCCGCGGCGGACATGTGGTTGATGGCGATCTAATTGCCGCGCTGGACTCCGGCCATATCGCCGGCGCGACTCTGGATGTATTCCACGAAGAGCCGCTGCCGCCGGCGCATCCGTTCTGGACTCACCCGAAGATCAGGATCACGCCCCATGTCGCCGGCCAGACCTTTGCCGAAACGGCGGCGGAAGGAGTCCTCTCAGGCATGCGGGCGATTGCGGCCGGTCAACCGCCGCGGAACTTGGTCGACCTCGCCAAGGGCTATTGAGGCGCGATCGCCGGCATAGCGCTTACGGCGGACAGGTTTGGTAGGGCCGGCACAGAACCAGGATGGTCGGGAACGGCGCCGGCTTAGGCTTCTTGGCCCCGACGGAGCTTGCGGGGATACTCTTGTCGGCAGAAGCCGCCGCGTCGGCGGCCTGTGCGAAATTGGCCATGGAACCCATAGCCAGTGTCGCGGCGAGGCCGCCAATGGCAACAAGCGCGCGTAAACTTTTCATGTCACGCCGCCGCAATCGTGCCAATAGCAAGAACTGTGCGCGGGTTTTCATTTGAATCTCCTTGGCTCCCGACGGCAGGTCACAACGACGCGCCGCCCTCGCTACGGGGAGTCGCCGAGCGGGTGATCAAGGTTCAAAGAAAAGTTGAAAAACTTCACCCGGGACAAACCGGATTCCGGAAGTCCGCGACGTTAGGCGTCCTGGCGCTCGAAACTCCACAGCGAGGCCGGTGGGAAATTGCCGAAGGTGATTCCCAGGCGGCGGCCGGCCAAGCCAAGTTGCCGCGCCGGCAGCGGTGAAAACAGCGAATAGGTATATTGCAGATAGCGTCCCTTTGGCCCGAGCACGCCGAGCATGGCATCGATCAATTGCCGCTGCGCCGTCAGCGAAAGCACGGTCATCGGCACGCCATTGATCACGGTGCCAATCTTCCCACGCCAGGAGGATGGCAGCAGCTCGGGCAACCGGCCCGCGTCCGCGGCCAGCACGCGCAAGCCCGGAAACTTGTGGCGCAGATAAGCGGCGAGCTCCGGATCCAATTCGACAACAATCAGACGATCCGGCGCGAGGCCGGCATCCAGCAGTTCGCGCGTGATAACTCCGGTTCCGCCGCCGACCTCGATCACGGGGCCGGGACCGCGGATCAGATCGGGAATATGCCGCGCCACCAAGCGCCCCAGGGCCGCCGAGGATGGCATTGGTGTCGCCAATTGCAGGGGATGCGCCATGGCGCGGCGAAAGAACAGCCAGCGGCCGCTGGCTTCGCGTTTCGCCGCGAGGATCTCCTGCCACACATTTGTCATCGGCTTTTTCCCTTTGCTGCTGATCGCAAAGCCGCTGCCTTCTCGGCAATCAAAGCATAGACGGCGCGTAATCCCATCGCCTCGCCGCCCTTGGGACGGCCCGGGCGATTCGCAAGATTCCAGGCCATCAGATCGATATGGACCCAGGGGAAGCCGGGTTCAACAAATTCTTGCAGGAACAGCGCCGCGGTGATGGCGCCGCCATAGCCGCCTTCGGAGACATTGTTTATGTCGGCCACCGGACTATCGAGCTGGCCGCGATAGCCTTTATGCAGCGGCAGGCGCCATAGCGGATCGTCCTCCGCCAGGCCGTGACGCAAGAGGGCCTCCGCCGTGGCATCGTCGTTGCAGAACATCGCCGGCAAATCGGTGCCCAGCGCGACACGCGCCGCGCCGGTGAGGGTGGCGAAATCGATCATCAGGGCCGGTTTTTCCGCCGACGCTTCGGCCAGCGCATCGCTCAGGATGAGGCGTCCCTCGGCATCGGTATTGCCCACCTCTACCGTCAGGCCCTTGCGTGTCTGCAACACATCGAGCGGTCGGTAGGCATTGCCGGAAACACTGTTCTCGACCGCCGGAACCAGGACGCGCAGGCGAATCGGCAGCCGAGCCGCCATGATCATCTGCGCCAGTGCCAGCACATGGGCGCCGCCGCCCATGTCCTTCTTCATCAGCAGCATGCCACCGGCAGGCTTCAGATCGAGGCCGCCGCTATCGAAGCATACGCCCTTGCCGATCAGCGCGATCAGCGGCCCGCTGCCGCCCCAGGCGATGTCGATCAGCCGCGGCGGCCGGCTGCTGGCGCGGCCCACGGCATGGATGGCGGGAAAATTCTGCCGCAGCAATTGATCGCCGACGATGACGTTGAATTTGGCGCCGTGGTCCTTGGCGACGGCTTTTGCAGCATCGGCCAATTCGGCCGGTCCCATGTCTCCGGCTGGCGTATTGATGAGATCGCGCACCAGAAAGATGCCTTCGGCAGTGCGAGCGACGGCACTGCGATCGGCGGCTTTCGGCCACTCCAGATTGGGCCGTTTCTTGGCGCTTTTCTTGTACCGGGTGAAGCCATAGCCGGCGAGAGCCCAGCCCAGTGCCGCACGTGTAGCCGCCTCGGGCGACAGCTCGACATCGAGCCGGTAGACCCCCGCCGGCAGCGCCAGACGCAGGGCCGCATAGGACCAAATGTCGCGATCGCCTTCGATGCCCAGCGCCACCGCTCCGGGCCGGCCGCGTGCGTCGGGCAGCCAGGCCACGGTGCCGGGCTTGCCGCGAAAATCATTGAGGGCCAGCCAGGGTTTGCCGGCCGCCGCCTGCCGTCCCAGTTTCTGGTCCAGCAGCCTGGGCAGGTCCTTTTCTGTCACAGGAATCACACGGATCGCCGCTGCGCCTCCGCGGTCGACAAAATGCGCACGCACGCTCGAAGCAACTCCCTATCCTTGCAATCGGCCGCGATCCGGTCGCCAATGGCGCCGGCCATGTTCGGCCACCGGACTGTACTTCCCCTTCGTCCGCAGCATGACCGGAAAATGACGGAATGCAAAGTGCAAAGCACTGGTCCGCAGGCGCCATTGCCTTGCCGGTGGCGAGCCGCCAGATTGGCCCGAGAGCAAGTGTACTGAGGCTGGAATGACGGATCTGACGCTCTACATCGGCAACAAGAACTATTCGTCCTGGTCGCTGCGGCCTTGGCTGGCGCTGAAGCATGCGGGCGCTCGATTCGATGAGATTCTGATCCCGCTTGATCAGCCGGACACGCCGGAATTGCTGCGCCGTCATTCGCCATCGCGACGCGTGCCGGTCCTGCGTCAGGGGGCGCTGATCGTCTGGGAGTCGCAGGCCATCTGCGAGTATATCGCCGAGTTGTTTCCTGCCGCACGGCTGTGGCCCGAAGACCGCGAAACGCGCGCCCTCGCCCGGGCGGTGGCCAACGAGATACATGGCGGGTTTGGCGAGATGCGCCGCTACCTGCCGATGGACATCCGCAATCGCTGGCCCCTGGGTGAGAGGCTGAAGACGGCGCAGGCCGATGCCGACCGGGCTACCCAGATTTGGCGCGACTGCCGCGACCGCTACGGCTCGCGCGGCGCCCACGGGCCGGGACCCTATCTCTTCGGTGAATTCACCATCGCCGACGCGATGTTTGCACCGGTGACCACCCGGTTCGTCACCTATGGCGTGCCGCTTGATCCCATCAGCGTCGACTATGTGGCGGCGATCGCGGCCCATCCGGCGATGAAGGAATGGACGGCCGCCGCGAAGGCCGAACCCTGGACGATCGAGGAAGATGCTCACAAGTGACTCGGCCATCGGCGGCAATCGCGGCAGCGGGGCGGTCGCGCAGCCGTCGCGCATTGCCAATCTGCCGATCCGTGAGCTGATTTGGCCAACGCTCCTGTGGCTCTCGATGGCCGTTCCCGCGCTGTTGGCGCGGCCGCCGCTGGTATCGGTGGAATCGCCGCTTCATGGGGCGCTGTGGTGGATCCTGCAGAATCAGGGTGACGTTCCCTATCTGCCGACCGGGCGTGGCGAATTGCCGCCGCTGTTCACGGCCCTGGTGCTGATGGCCTGGAGATTTTTCGGGGTCGAGGATCTTTGGGCCCGCCTGCTGCCGGGCTTGTTCGTCCTCGGGGCGATCTGGCTGACTCTGCCGCTGGCGCGGTTGCTGTGGAGCGACGACAGGGATGCGCGCCGATTCGCGCCGCTGATCCTGGCCGGCAGCGGCGGCATTGCCGCCTATGCGGCGATGACGCTGCCGGAACTGCCGTTCCTGCTGTTTCACGTTCTCACACTCTGCGCCCTGGCCAATTGCTGGCGTTATGGACAGCGGCGCGCCTGGATTTTCACCGGTGTCGCCGTCGGCCTGGGCACTGCCGCGGCGGGGCCCACAGCCCCTCTGACGATGCTGCCGATCGCAATTCTCCTGCCCTGGGTGGCGCCCAGCGCAGCGACCGCCTTGCGGGGCCGCTGGTATGGCGGACTTCTGCTTGCCTTGGGGATCGCGGCGGGGATCGTGGCCGTCGTTTACGCGGCTGTGGCGGCCGACATCGGGTTTTCCGATAGCTGGCTTTGGCGCTTCCCCTCCTACACGCCGATCGACCGCGTGGGCGCGATGCGGCCGTTCTATTGGTATCTCGTCATTCTGCCCCTGGCGCTGTATCCCTGGCTGTGGTGGCGCGTGCTGTGGCGCGCCGCCATCAGGGGCAGGGCGCTGAGCGCGCAACCGGCGGGCCGCTTTTGCCTGCTGGCGGCTGCGAGCGCCCTGATCGTCGGCATTGCCGGCGGTTCGCCTTCTTTTGGCATCCTGCCCGTCCTTCCGCCCCTGGCCGTTTTGGCTGCGCGGCTGCTCGCCAGCCATGCGGGCCGGGCCAAGGATTTTCACGCCGCCATACCCGGGCTGACGGCATTGTTCGTATGTCTGTTCTTTTTCCTGCTGAACATCGTGCCGGTTGCCCATCTCAATGCGCTGTGGCAGGACCTGTTTGCCGAGGATCTGCCGCTGTGGCTCGGCGGAATCAGCCTGGGTTCGGGCATGCTGCTGCTGCTCGGCAGCTATGCCCTGACCCTCCTGACGCTGCAAAGCCTGCAAGCCCGCCTGCTGCAAGTCGCGTTGTTGCCGGTCCTGCTGTCGGCCGCCGTCAATATGGAATTCCACCTGACATTGCACGGCTACTTCGATCTTGAGCCGATTGCCGGCCAGATACGGCGCCTCGAGGAACGGGGCGCGCCTGTTGCGATCGTCGGCGGCTATGATGGCGCCTTCGATTTTGCCGGACGGCTGCAGCATCCGCTGATCGTTCTGCCGGATGCGCCGGCAGCGCTTTCCTGGGCCGAAGCGAACCCGCAAGGCGTAGTCATTTCGTTCTTTCAGGGCGGCATCCTGCATCTGCCTGAGCGGCCGCTGATTCTGGAGAATGCCGACGAATACCGGGTGGCCGTATGGTCCGCGGAGTCGGTCACTCAGACCCGGGGCGAAGTGCTCGCCCCGCGATTCTAACGCCGGCCTTGGCTACCAGCTCCGGACCGGACCCACATCCACATGGACGAAGTCGGGCTTCGGATAGAAACCGACCCCGCCGCGCCGCATGTTCAACGCCGCTTTGCGCAATTGCCGAAGATCCCGGTCGGACAGACGAATATCGATGGCCATACCCCGGAGATGGAAGCTCTTGCGCGCCACGCCGCGGCCGTCCGACGCAAGCTGCGCATTAGTCGCGGGCGAGCGGTAGCCGGAGATCACCTCGAACGGCGATTTGCTGCGCATCTGCATCCGTAGATCGTACAGCAGGTCAACCAGCCGCGGATCGATCGGATGGACGTCGCCGGTACGGAAATCCCGCAGATGGTGATCGATGGCACCCAGCGCCTCCGGCAGATATTCGCCATTGGCCCAATAGGTGGTTTTCAGTTTCTCTCCGGTATGGAGATTGGCAAGGCTGATCGTTCTCCTGCTGATGGCGGTCGTCGTCGCCATTGCCGCCGATGGTAAGAACAGGCAGAGCGCGCCGAGCCCCAGCCGCAGCGCCGAACGCCGATCGATCGTGGTTTTCCCGTGAGTCCGCTGATTCATGGCCCCTCCTGAATCCGCGGGCGCTGCGAACAATGCTCGCTTGCCCCCTGAACAAAATCCTGCCCCAGTCCGCCTATTCAAGCGCGGTTTGCTTAATGCATCGTAAACGTTAATAGGAAATTTCTGATTTTGGCGGAAATGGGGCGACGTTGAGAATGGTTAACGACCTGCAGACCTAAAGACGCAGGCGTCGGTCGTCAAGCAAAATGGCCGAAGGGCAAAATTGGGGCAGACATGAAAATGGGGCGCCGTCGCGCCCCATTCTCCGCAAACGATGACCGATCCGAACTAGGCGGCCATCGATTGAACTTTTTGCGACCAGTTGCCGTTGACGAACATATTGCCAAGCGCGTCGAGCACCAGTTCCGGGCTGAAGGTGGTGGGAATGCCCAGATACTTGCAGGCAGAAATCACCTGGTCGACGACGAACCGCGGCTGATAGCAGGCGAGCTGGAAGCCGTTGTTGGTCTGCAACTCCTCGATCACCAGCGACGGCACGTCGTCGGGCAGTTCGACGCCGCGCTGCTGTGCGATCAGGCGGAAAATGCGGCGATACTCCTCGCGGGTCGGCGCCTTGATCTCCAGCTTGTAGGGGATACGGCGGAGGAAGGCGGGGTCCATCAAGTCCGACGGCTCCAGGTTGGTGGAGAAGATCACGATCTCGTCGAACGGGATCATGAACGTCTTGCCGGTGTGGAGTTTCATGAAGTCGACGCGGCTTTCCAGCGGCACGATCCAGCGGTTGAGGAGCTGGGCGGGGCTGACGAGCTGACGGCCGAAGTCGTCGATCAGGAAGGTGCCGCCCAGCGCCTTGATGTGCAGTGGCGCTTCATAATACTTGGCGACGGGATCGTAGCGAAGATCCAGCATTTCCAGCGTCAATTCGCCGCCGGTGATCACCACCGGCCGCTTGCAGGCGACATAGCGGCGGTCCAGCGATTCCTTGCGGATCGAGTTGGATTCGTCTTCCTGCGAATTGGTCTGCACGGGTTTGTGCAGTGCGGGATCGAACACCTTGATGATCTGGCCGTCCACTTCGATGGCCTGGGGAATATAGATGATATCGCCATAGATGGCGCTGACGCGCTCGGCGATCGAGGTCTTGCCGTTGCCGGGTGGCCCATAGAGCAGAACGGCGCGGCCGGAGTTTACGGCGGGACCGATACGGCGCAGGAAGGTATCGTTGACGATGAGGTCGCTGAATTTCTGCGACAGCGTATCGCGGTCGATGCGTTCGTTGGTGATCTTCTGGCCTTGCACACGATCCTGGAATTCGGCCAGGGGAATCGGCGCCACGCCGGAATAGCTGCACTGTTCCAGCGCTTCCACGGCCCAGCGGCGGCCTGCGTCGGTCAGTCCGTAGCGCAGTTCCATCACCGCCTTGCCGGCATTCCCCAGCGCTTCGATGAGTTTGCGGCTCGTGGCCATCTGCAGGAGTTCGCGGATCACATGGCCGGAGAGGCCGAGATCTTCTGCCATGTCGGAAGGCAGCTCGCGGCTGCCCACATACATATCCTTGATCATCAGCTTCATCAGTTCGACGCCGTCGATGCCGGTGGCCTCCACGGTGCGCGGCGCTTCCGGCGCATCGTGCAGGACGGCTTCCAGGGTCTCGTGGCTGACCGAGCGCATGGCCACGAGGATGTCGCCGAGGCGCCCGCCGGCGCGGGATTGATATTCAACGGCGCGCTGTACGTCCTTTTGCGATACAAGGCCGCGCGCGATCAGAATGTCACCTAGCCGCACCTTCGCTACTCCTCGTCAATAGTTAACGGTGCTCCCGGAAATAGGGGAACTTGGCGCGAGCATGCGCGCGAGGCGCTTAAAGTCGGGTTAATTATTGATTTCGGAATCGCCGTATTTCGTGCCGAAGGCCGGGGATTCCCAACGTTTTGTTGGTGATGGGCGGCTTCCGGCGGCAGATCTCGGTTGACGGCGGCGGCGCTAGCCGAGGGCGTTGCGAATCATATAGTCGGCGATGTCCTTCGGCTTGATCTTCGCCGAAGCCTGCAGGTCGGGCTCGCCCGCCAGGGCGCGCTGCACCAGCTTGGCCGATCCCACGTTTTGCACCTTGATCCTGAACAGGCCGCGGGCGCCCCGGATTTTCGGGTAGTAGTTGGGATCGATTTCCTTTTCCTTGGCAGCCAAGCGGGCGATCAGTTCCTCTTCCGTGCCGCTGTCGCCCGGTTGTTTTTTCACCAGCTTCCAGTCATCGGCGCCGGCGAAGCTTTCCGTGTTCAGCGCCGCGATGGCCTCGTCGGCCGAGTCATCGCTGAGCCCCAGCTTGAAAATGTTCTTGCTGAGCCCGACATCGCCGGCCCATTCCTGAACGGTCTTGCTGCTCGCCACGAAAATCGTCGGCATCGGTGCTGTCGCCAAAGTAATCCGTAGTTCCGCCGTTGCCTTGTTCCCCGGCAAGTTGCAGTCGCGGCCCACCGGAGATCTGGGAAACACACATAGGCGCTCCCGGGCCCCAGGGTTGCCCCTGCCCGTCCCCAAACCCTAACGGAAATCGCTGATGGCGCAACTCCGCAGCACGGCCGCCCTTAGCCATCGATGTCGAGCCCCATGGCGAGCCGGCCCGCGTAGCGAAGCTGGGGCATTTTCTGCAACGGATGGAACCGCGCGCCCTGCACGTCGCGAAAGGCCCGTTCGAGCCCGAGATCGCGGTAGAAAGCCCCGCCGCCCACAACATCCATCGCCAGTTCGACGGTCCTGATGGCGGCATCGCCGACGATGGTCCGTCCGATCATGGCGCGGCCCGTGGTCTCCGGTCCCGGGACCTGACCGCTGCCGATACCGATCAGGTGATCATGAGCCATTTCGGTCGTCGCCCAGGAATTCTCCATCTCGCCGACGAGGTAGGTCAGGTGACCGTCATCCGGCTTCTTGCGGGCAATCGCCAGCGCCTTACCGCGCGCACCCTCGGCGACGCCCACATAGGCAGCATAGATCAGCGAAAAGGCGATCATGCAGATCGCGTGATAGAGCGGGTTCCACTTGCCCTGGGGCCGGCGTCCGGCGATGGCGGCATCCGCCACGAAGACATCTTTGAGCTCGACATCGTTGGAGCCCGTACCCCGCATGCCCATGGCGCGCCAAGTGTCCAGGATCTTGACACCATCGGCTTTAAACGGCACGCCGAAATGGAGCACGGTGGGTCCCGCGTTCGGATCGTCATAAACGGCGCTGGTCATCAGGAGATCGCCCGACGGGCATCCGCTGGAAAAGATCTTGCGCGCCGTGATCTTGAATCCGCCGTCGGTTTTCGTCGCGGTCCCCACGCTCTTCAGCCAGTCCGACCCGCCGCTCGAGACCAGAATGAGATTCTCGGCGGCGACACGCCGGAGCAGTGCGTCCGTCGGCGCCTTCTGGTGACGCCAGCGCCAGGCAGCCACGGCCACGAGGTGACAGTGCATGGAAAATGCCAATGCGGTGGAACCGCAGTAAGTGCCGAGGCGGCGGATGGCGTGGCAGATTTCGCTGTGATCGGCGCCATGACCGCCAAGCTCCGCCGGCACCAAGGCCTTGAAGAAACCCGCTGCCTTGAGCGCCTGGAAGTTGTCAGCCACAAAGCTGTCGTCGCGGTCATGCTCGCCGGCGCGGGCCGCGAAGTCCCGTCCGAGACGATCCGCCACTGCCAGCCAATCGATGGCTTCGGAGTGACGATTCTTGTCCAATACAGCCTGCATTTTCTGCTCCTCCAAATCTGTGCCGAGTCCGGCTTGGAACCATCTTGCCATCTCCTCAGATGGCATCAAGGACAGTAAATGGACTTGCAACGGGGGGCCGGGGGCATATTCTCCGTCCGCATGAAAGGCTACGGTCAATTCTGCCCGGTGGCCAAGACGGCGGAAGTCTTCGCCGAGCGTTGGACGCCGCTCATCATCCGCGAACTCTGCTGCGGCGCAGCGCAGTTCAATGACCTCAAGCGCCGCTTGCCGCTGATCTCGAAAACGCTTCTAACCCACCGCCTGCGCGAATTGGAAGCTAGCGGAATCATTTCCATTTTCCACAAGGAGAAGGGGCGCGGCTACATCTATTCCCTAACCGATGCCGGCGAAGAGTTCAGGCCCATCATCGAAATGATGAGCATCTGGGGCCAGCGGCATGCCCAGAAGACGGTTAAGCGCGACGAGTGGGACCCGCTGTTCCTGCTGTTCAGCATTCGCAGCCAGATTCCCCGATCGATGCTGCCGGCGAAGCGTCTTGTGGTTCGCTTCGAGTTCCGCGGCCTGCCCAAATCCCACGCGCTTGCCAAGCGCTGGTGGCTTGTGTTCCTGCATCCGGATATTGATCTCTGTCTGAGGGACCCTGGTCATTCCGTGAATGTCACCATCGCGGCCGACCTGGAAACCTTCACCCGCACCTGGATGGGCTATCTCGGCCTCGACGATGATAAGGCGCACCGGGAAATCCGCTTCCAGGGCGAGCCGTCCGATATCGAGCGCGTCAAAGCCCTGCTTTTGTTGTCGGATCGTCCGCGCGAGCGGCGCTTCATCTTTGGCCCGGCCGAGGCAGTGGAAGCGCTCAGGGCCTAGGTCCGGCAATAGCCGCCTCGGTCTCCAAAACGACCTTCTAAGTCGCGGCAATCATCGGCGTCCCGCTTGATCGCCGGCGCGCCGAAGCGCAGTCGGCATTTCACTTATAAATCCCTTATGCAAACCGCGCGCCGGCCATCTCGAATTCCTATGGCCGGATTGCCCACTGTATGCGCGTGCGGAATGATGCCGCGGGCCAGTCGGAGACCTCCCATGCTCGACGTCGTGATGCTTGTTCTGGGTGTGGGCGGGTTCGCCCTGCTCTTCGGTTATGTCGCGCTCTGCGAACGTTTGTGAGGCGCCCATGATTCTCGATTACATCCTCGGCGGCGGCACCGCCGTTCTGCTGTTCGCCTACATGGTGTACGCGCTGCTTCGCCCCGAGCGATTCTAGGAGTTCCCGATGACCTTGAGCGGATGGATTCAGATCGCGCTGTTTGGTGCGATCGTTGTCGCACTGGCGAAACCCTTTGGCGGCTTCATGACCCGCGTGCTTGCCGGCGAGCGGACCTGGCTTACGCCGGTCCTGCGGCCGGTGGAGAAAGGCTTCTACCGCCTCGCCGGCGTCGACGAACAGTCGGACCAGCATTGGACGGCCTATGCATTCTCCATGCTGCTGTTCAACTTTGTCGGCTTTCTGCTGCTGTATCTGCTGCAGCGGATGCAGGGCTATCTGCCGCTCAACCCCCAGGGCCTTCCGGGCGTCGCGCCCGATCTCGCCTTCAATACCGCCGTCAGTTTCGTGACCAACACGAACTGGCAATCCTATGTCGGCGAGACGACCATGAGCTATCTCACGCAAATGCTGGGTCTGGCCGTGCAGAATTTCGTTTCGGCCGCCACCGGCATAGCGCTCGCCGTGGCGCTGATCCGCGGCTTTGCCCGGCGCTCGGCGAAGGGCATCGGCAATTTCTGGGTCGATCTCACGCGCTGCACGCTCTACATCCTGCTGCCGATTTCGTTCATTGCCGCGCTTTTCCTGGTCTGGCAGGGCATGCCCCAGAACTTCAACGCCTATGTCGACGCGACCACCGTCGAGGGCGCAAAGCAAACCATCGCCCAGGGCCCGGTCGCATCCCAGATCGCCATCAAGATGTTCGGCACCAATGGCGGCGGCTTTTTCAACGCCAACGCCGCGCACCCCTATGAGAATCCCACGGCCCTCAGCAATCTCCTGCAGATGGTCCTGATCTTCGCCATCGGCGCCGGCCTGACCAATGTCTTCGGCCGCATGGTCGGCGACCAGCGCCAAGGCTGGGCGATATTCGCCGCCATGGGAGTCATGGTCGTCGCCGGCGTGCTTGTCGCCTATTGGGCCGAAGCTGCGGGCAATCCGGCCTTTACTGCCTTCGGCGTCGATCCCGCCGGCGGCAATATGGAGGGCAAGGAGGTCCGCTTCGGTATCGCCAACTCCGCCTTGTTTGCGACAGTGACGACGGACGCGTCCTGCGGCGCAGTGAACAGCATGCATGACAGCTTCATGCCGCTCGGCGGCATGGTGCCGCTGGTCAATATCATGCTGGGCGAGGTCATTATTGGCGGCGTCGGCGCCGGCCTTTATGGCATGCTGCTCATGGCGATCATCGCCGTGTTCATCGCCGGCCTGATGGTCGGCCGCACGCCAGAATATGTCGGCAAGAAGATCGAAGCGCGCGAAGTCAAGATGACCATGCTCGCGGTCCTGGTGCTTGCCCTCTCGATTCTCGGCTTCACGGCGGTCGCGAGCGTTGCCCCGGCCGGCCTGGCCGGCTTGTTGAACGCCGGGCCTCATGGCTTCAGCGAAATGCTCTACGCCTACACCTCGGCCACCGGAAACAATGGCAGCGCCTTTGCCGGCCTGACCGCCAACTCGCTCTTCTATAACCCGACGCTCGCGTTCGCCATGCTGATCGGACGGTTCGCCATGATCGTGCCGATGCTGGCGGTTGCCGGATCGCTCGCAGCCAAGAAATCGGTCCCGGCCTCCGCGGGAACCTTTCCCACCCACACCGGCCTTTTTGTCGGCCTGCTCATCGGCGTGGTCTTGATCGTCGGCGGCCTGACCTATTTCCCCGCCATCGCGCTCGGCCCGATCGTTGAACATGCCGCCATGCTCGCCGGCGTGCTGTACTAACAGGTGACACAATCATGACGACCAAAGCCAAACGGATTCCGCTGCTGGACCCTTCCATCGCGCTGCCGGCCATCGCGGACTCATTCCGCAAACTGGATCCGCGAACTCTGATTCGCAACCCTGTGATGTTCGCGGTTGAGATCGTCGCCGCGGTGGCGACCGTCTTATTCGGCCGCGATCTCGCCGCCGGTACGGGCGACGCCGTGTTCACCGGACAAATCACCGCCTGGCTTTGGTTCACGGTGTTGTTCGCGAACTTCGCCGAGGCCGTTGCGGAAGGACGCGGCAAGGCTCAGGCCGCAACCTTGCGCAAGATGCGCTCGGACACACTGGCCAAGGTGCTGATCCTGCCGGACCTGGAACCCAAGCTGCACGAGCTAGTGCCCGCCAGCGATCTGCAGGCGGGGCAGATCGTGTATGTGGAGGCGGGCGATCTGATCCCTGCCGATGGCGAGATCATCGAGGGCGTCGCCACTGTAAATGAGTCGGCGATCACCGGCGAATCCGCGCCGGTCATCCGCGAAAGCGGCGGCGACCGGTCAGCCGTGACCGGCGGCACGACCGTGCTGTCCGATTGGATCAAGGTGCGCATCACGGCGACGCCGGGATCGAGCTTTCTCGACCGCATGATCGCGTTGGTTGAGGGCGCCCGGCGCCAGAAGACGCCGAACGAGATTGCCCTGAACATCCTGCTGGCGGGCATGACGATCATCTTCCTGATCGCGGTGGCCACGATCCCCAGCTTCGTCGCCTATGCCGGTGGCGCCATCTCAGGCGTCGTCCTGATCGCGCTGTTCGTCACACTAATTCCCACCACCATCGGCGCTCTGCTGTCCGCCATCGGCATCGCAGGCATGGATCGGCTCGTCCGCTTCAATGTGATGGCGATGTCCGGCCGCGCCGTGGAGGCCGCCGGCGACGTGGATACGCTGCTCCTCGACAAGACCGGCACGATCACCCTGGGCAACCGGCAGGCCGCTGAATTCCTCCCCCTTCCCGGAATCGACGAGCGGGAACTCGTTGATGCGGCGCAATTGGCCAGCCTCAGCGACGACACGCCGGAGGGGCGGTCGGTCGTGGTGCTGGCCAAGGAGAAACATGGGCTGCGCGGCCGCGACATGGCGGCATTGCAGGCGGTTTTCGTGCCGTTCACCGCGCAGACCCGCATGAGCGGCGTCGATGTCGCCGGCAGTTCCATCCGCAAGGGCGCTGTCGACGCCATTGTCGAGTATGTTTCCGGCCGGGCAGGCCCGCAGCCTGTTCCCAAGGAGCTGGCCGCCATCGCCGACCGGATCGCCAAGACCGGCGGCACGCCGCTCGCCGTCGTCAAGGATCGCAAGATACTCGGCGTCATTCACCTTAAGGACATCGTGAAGGGCGGCATCCGCGAACGTTTCGCCGAACTGCGGCAGATGGGCATGCGCACGGTGATGATCACCGGCGACAATCCGCTGACCGCGGCGGCCATCGCCGCCGAAGCCGGCGTGGATGACTTCCTGGCCCAGGCGACTCCGGAGGCCAAGCTCAAGCTGATCCGCGAGGAGCAGGCCAAGGGCAAGCTGGTGGCGATGTGCGGCGACGGCACCAACGACGCGCCCGCCTTGGCCCAGGCCGATGTGGGCGTCGCCATGCATACAGGCACTCAGGCAGCCCGCGAAGCCGGCAACATGGTGGATCTCGACAGCGATCCCACCAAGCTGATCGAGGTCGTGGCCATCGGCAAGCAGTTGCTAATGACCCGCGGCTCGTTGACCACCTTCTCGATCGCCAACGATGTCGCCAAGTACTTCGCCATCATCCCCGCGATGTTCGCCGCCTTCTATCCGCAGCTCGGCGTTCTCAACATCATGGGTCTGTCGACGCCCCAGAGCGCGATCCTGTCGGCGATCATCTTCAACGCGCTCATTATCATCGCGTTGATCCCCCTGGCGTTGAAAGGCGTGAAGTACCGGCCCGTGGGCGCCGCCAGCATCCTGCGCCGCAACCTTCTCGTCTATGGGCTTGGCGGCATCATCGTGCCGTTCATCGGCATCAAGGCCGTCGACATTGCCGTCTCGGCGCTCGGTCTTGCCTAAGGAGATCCCTCATGTTCAGGAACACCCTGCGACCCGCCATCGTCCTATTCGTCTTGATGATGATCTTGACGGGCGTCCTCTATCCGCTCGCCGTCACCGGCATTGCGCAACTGGCGTTTCCCTATCAGGCGAATGGGAGTCTCATTGAACGCAACGGCACGGTGATCGGCTCCGAGCTGATCGCCCAGGGCTTTGCCGGCGACAAGTACTTCCATCCGCGCCCATCGGCAGCTGGCAATGGCTACGACGCCGGTGCGTCCAGCGGCTCGAATCTTAGCCCGACTAGCAAGAAGCTGGTCGAACGGATCCAGACCGATGCCGCGGCGTTGAAGGTGGAGAACAACGCGCCGATCCCGGTCGATCTCGTGACGACCTCCGGCAGCGGCCTCGATCCCCATATCACCCCGGCAGCAGCCGAGTTTCAGGTGCCCCGCGTGGCCAAGGCCCGCGGCGTGCCGGAGGACAAGGTGCGGGAACTGGTCGCGCAGTTCACCGAGGACCGCACTCTCGGCATCATCGGCGAACCCCGCGTCAATGTGCTGCTGTTGAACCTGGCGCTAGATCAGGCTGGCGGCTGATAGCCAGCCCGGCGGAAGTCGGATAGATTCCCCGCATGGCAAGATCGGACCCTGCGACCCAGGACCTAAGACCGTCGCCGGACGCGCTGCTGGCCGCCGCCACTCGGGCGGAACGGGGTAAGCTCAAGATCTTTCTCGGTGCCGCGCCCGGCGTCGGCAAGACCTACGAAATGCTCCAGTCCGCCCGACGCCGGAAGGCAGAGGGCATCGATGTCGTTATCGGCGTCGTCGAGACCCACGGCCGCAAAGAAACCGAGGCGCTCCTCGAGGGCCTGGAGGCGATCCCGCGGCGGCGCATTGCTTATGAGGGCCGCGAGCTTTCCGAGATGGATATCGACGCCATCCTGGCGCGGCGGCCGGCGCTGGTTCTCGTCGACGAACTGGCGCACACGAATGCGCCCGGGTCGCGGCATCCTAAGCGCTATCTGGACGTCGAGGAATTGCTGAGCGCCGGCATCGATGTCTATACCACGGTCAATATCCAGCATCTTGAAAGCCTGAACGACATCGTCGCCCAGATCACGCGGGTGCGCGTGCGCGAGACCGTGCCCGACCGGATCGTCAATGATGCGGAAGTCGAAGTGATCGACCTGACGCCGGACGATCTGATTCAGCGGCTGCGCGAGGGCAAGGTCTATGTCCCCGAGCAGGCGGAGCGAGCGCTCAAGCACTACTTCTCGCCGGGCAATCTCACGGCGCTTCGCGAACTCGCGCTGCGGCGCGCCGCCGAGCGGGTCGACGAGCAGATGCTGGACTATATGCAGGAGCATGCGATCGCCGGTCCCTGGGCGGCCGGCGAGCGCTTGCTGGTCTGCGTCAGCGAGCAGCCGAGCGCGTTGCAGCTCGTGCGCTATGCCAAGCGCGTCGCGGACCGCCTTCGCGGGCCTTGGACGGCGCTCTATGTCGAGACGTCGCGCCATGAGCGCCTGAGCGAGTCGGAACGGGATCGCGTCGCCGAGGCCTTGCGGCTGGCCGAGAAGCTTGGCGCCGACACGATCACTTTGCCGGGCCGCCGCATTGCCGACGATGTGCTGGCCTATGCCCGCGAGAACAACGCAACTCAGATCATCATCGGCAAATCTACCCGCTCGCGCTGGTTCGAGATGATGCATGGCTCGGTGGTGCATGAACTGCTCGGCAAGGCAGGCGATATCAGCGTCCATGTGATTCCCGGCGCCGGCACCGGCGACGTCTCCCGCCCCGGCTCCGCAAAGCCGGCGGCGGCCGGCAATCCGTTCGACCCGCTTCCCTATGTGGTGAGCAGCGGATTTGTCGGGGTGGCGCTTGGCATTGCCCTGCTCATCGATCGATTTGTCGATCTCGAGAACATTTCGCTCGTCTTCCTGGCCGCGGTCCTGGCCAGCGCCGTGCGCTTCGGCGCCGGGCCTTCGGTATTCACCGCACTTGTCAGCGTGCTCTGCTACAATTTTTTCTTCTTGCCCCCACTTTACACCTTCACCATCGCCGACCCGGCCAACGTTGTCGCGCTGTTCTTTTTCATGATCGTCGCGCTGTTGACCAGCAGCCTCACCGCGCGGACGCGGACTCAGGCGGTGATCGCGAAGAAGCAGGCCAGGGTCAGCGCCGAACTCTATGGCTTCAGCAAGAAGCTGGCGGCGATTGCCAACCTGGACGACCTGCTCTGGGCCACGGCCCATCAGATAGCGCTGATGCTGTCGGTCGAAGTCGTGATCCTCATTCCGGAGGACGAAGCGATCGCCGTGCGTGCAGGCTTTCCGCCGGAAGACCGTCTGGACGATGCGGATCTCGCTGCGGCGCGCTGGTGCTGGGACCACAATCAGCCGGCAGGACGCGGCGCGGATACATTGCCCGGCGCGAAACGCTTGTTCCTGCCGCTGCGGACCGGACGCAGCGCCGTCGGCGTGCTCGGCATCAACCGAGGGACCCCGGGACCGCTATTCGCACCGGACGAGCGGAGGCTGCTCGATGCGCTCGCCGACCAGGCGGCCGTCGCCATCGAGCGCACGCAGCTGGCGGCGAGTATTGACGATGCTCGCGTGCAGGCGGAGACCGAGCGCCTTCGCGCGTCGCTGCTGACGTCGATTTCACACGACCTGCGCACGCCCTTGGCGTCGATCATCGGCACCATCACCAGCCTGCGCAGTTTCGGCAAACTCTACGAAGAGGCGACGCGCGACGAGATGCTGGCGACGGCGCAGGACGAAGGCGAACGGTTGAACCGCTTTGTCGCCAATCTGCTGGACATGACACGGCTCGATTCCGGCACGATAGAATTGCGACGCGAGATGATCGATCTCAGCGACGTCGTCGGCGCGGCGCTGCAGCGCGGCGGCAAAGTGCTGGCCGGCCACAGAGTGGTGGTGGAGCTGGCGCGCGATCTGCCGATGTTCCCCCTCGATTTCCTGCTCATGGAGCAGGTCCTGTTCAACCTGCTCGACAATGCCGCCAAGTTCACGCCTGCCGGGTCGGCGATCGAGATCATCGGCCGCCGCGAGGACGGCGACGCCGTCATCATGGTGCGCGACGAGGGACCGGGCATTCCGGCATCCGACCTCGAGCGGATCTTCGACAAGTTCTACCGCGTCCAGAGCGGTGACCGGCAACGGGCCGGAACCGGCTTGGGCCTGGCGATTTGCCGCGGTTTCATCGAGGCCCATGAGGGACAGATCAGTGCGGCGAACCGCGCGGATCGCAGCGGCGCCGTCTTCACGGTCCGCATTCCCATTGCGGAATCTGAGTCGCTAGCGCCGGCGGATCAGGCAGCTCATGGCACATAGCGATCCCTGCGTCCTTATCGTCGACGACGAGCCTCCGATCCGGCGGTTGCTGCGCAATACGCTGGAGGTGCAGAACTTTCGTACGATCGAGGCGGCGACCGGCCGGGAGGCGCTCGATGCGGTGCGGCGCGAGAAGCCGGACCTGCTCATTCTGGATCTGGGGCTGCCGGACCTCGATGGCCTGGAAGTCATCAAGGCTGTCCGCGAAAAATCGCAACTGCCGATCGTCGTGCTGTCGAGCCGAGGCGACGAACGCGGCAAGGTGCGCGCCCTCGATCTCGGCGCCGACGACTATGTAACGAAGCCGTTCGGCGTCAGCGAGCTCATGGCGCGAATTCGCGCAGCTCTACGACATCGCCTACAGGAACAGGGAAGCCTGCCACAGTTTCAATCGGGCGATCTCACTGTCGATCTGGTGCACCGCCGCGTGAGTGTCGGCGGCCGCGATGTCAGGCTATCGCCGAAGGAGTACGATATCCTGCAGCAGCTGGTGATCCATGCCGGCAAGGTCCTCACCCACCGGCACCTTCTCCATGAGGTCTGGCGCGGCGCGGACAACATCGATGTGCAGGCGCTGCGCGTCTTCATCCGGCAGCTGCGCCAGAAGCTCGAGGTCAATCCCGAACAGCCCCGGCATATCGTGACCGAGCCCGGCGTCGGCTATCGGCTGCAGGTGCAGGAGTAGCGGTGCTCGGTTTCCCGGCGACATTGCCAACAAGTCGCTTTGCCAACACAGCAGCCGCTTCGGCGTAACGCCGGTCGCCGCTGATAATGAGCATCGCCATCGTTCCCTCGAGGAGTAGCATCAGTTCAGTTGCCGCCTGCGCCGAATCGAGGGCGTGAGCAAGCCGGACTTCGATCGCAAGCTTGTGCTTCCTGGCTATCACCCGCGCCGGATGTCCCCGCAGATCTGCAAGTTCCATGGCGATTCGTGTGAACCCCGCACCTGCCCATCGGGGTTTCGCGGCCCAATCGGAGAGTTCGGTGAAGAGCCTGTCGATGCCCTCGGGCGACGCGCCGCTGAGCGATTTTGCCCAGCGTTCGATCATCGGCTGGGCCAGTTCATGCTGGCGCTGCATGACCGCGGCGATCAAGGCGTCCTTGCTGTCGAAATGGCTGTAAAGCGTGCGCTTTGTTATGCCAGCAGCGGCGGCGATCTCCTCTACGCCGACACGGAAATAGCCGCGCGCATAGAAGAGCGCATAAGCGGCCTCCAAGATTCTTGTTCTGTTGGTTTGTGCGGACTGGCGCATCCTGCCGAAGGTATACTCATGAGTGAGTCTGCTTTTGATTGGAACTCAGGAACAATCGGGGCGCAAGGGAGTTGCGCCATGTCTCTGCCTCACCTCACGATCAGGAGTGTCGAAGCGGTCGCGGTCACGGTCCCTCTCGCCCGCCCCATCCGGACCGCCGTCGGCACCATCCCCTCTGCCCCGCTGGTCCTCATCGACATCCAGACAATCGAAGGCCCGAAGGGCTGCGCCTACATTTTCGCCTATGCCGGAGTTGCCCTTGCGAGCCTGCATCAGCTGGTGCTGGATATCGGCGCTGAGTTGAAGCAGATGTCTGTCGCACCACTGGATATCATGGCGCATTGGGACCGCCGGTTCCGACTTCTCGGCTGGCAAGGTCTGGTTGGCATGGCCGTGTCCGGCATCGATATGGCGCTGTGGGACGCGCTCGGCCGCGCCGCCGATAAGCCGGTGGCGAGTCTGCTTGGCAGCGCGCCCAAACCGATCCTCGCCTACTGCAGCCATGGCATCGTCGACCCCGCCGTCGATGGCGCCATGATCGAGGCCTCGCTGTCACAGGGTTTTCGTGCCATCAAGATCAAGATTGGCGATGGCGATCTCGCCGGTGATATCGCTGCAATGAGAATGGTGCGCAGCATTGCGGGCCCGGAGGTCAGGCTGATGGTCGACTACAATCAGTCACTCACTGTGCCCGAAGCGATCCGGCGAATCCGGCGGCTCGCGGAATTCGATCTCCATTGGGCAGAAGAGCCCGTGCCGGCGGAGAACCTGACGGGCCATGCCGAAGTCCGCGCCGCCTGTGGTGTTCCCTTGCAGACCGGCGAGAATTGGTGGTTTCCCGCCAACATGGCGGCGGCGATCGCGGCCGGCGCTAGCGATCATGCCATGCTGGATCTGATGAAGATCGGCGGCTTTACCGGATGGATGCAGGCATCGGCCCTGGCGGCGGTCCGGGGCATGCCGGTCTCGAGTCACATCTTCGTCGAGGCCAGCGCCCATGCGCTGGCGGCAACGCCGACGGCGCACATGATCGAGTATCTGGACAAGGCCGGTGTGATCTTGTTGAAACCGATCGCTCCGGAAGCCGGCAACATCACCGCCCGGGGACCGGGCCTCGGCATCGAGTTCGATCAGAAAGCTGTGGCGCGCTTCAAGAGTTGATGCGCTCAGGATATCTGGCGGTGGGCGTATTCACCAGCGAACCATTCTCCGCGGGTGATTTCCCTGATATCCAGGGAAAATGCAGGGAATCTTCTGAACTCTGGGTATGCTTTACGCTTAAATGTCGT